>Ga0247719_1000536_pt1 | contig 21919 bp, 18 predicted proteins | sample 41E_DmetaG_FD_189046 | JGI IMG/M metagenome (GOLD analysis project Ga0247719, IMG submission 189046) | Soil microbial communities from hillslope of Landscape Evolution Observatory, University of Arizona, Oracle, AZ, United States - 4-1-E_D | ecosystem: Engineered > Artificial ecosystem >...
ATCACGCTGACGCCCGACGTCAGGGTATTCGATCCATTGACCGGCCAGACGGTCGACGTGCTCCAGATCACCGGCGGCAATCCGGACCTCAAGCCGCAAAAGACGCGGATCAAGCGCGCCAGCGCGCTGCTGCGGCTGGTCCCCGAATATAATCTGCAGCTCAACGCCGAATATACCGACACCGACCGGCGCAATTTCGTCTCCTCGCTGCCCGAGGCCAGCGCGGCGGTGATGCTCGCCTTCCCCGACCGCTATGTGCGCGATGCGGGCGGCGTCCTCACCAGCGTCGACCTGCGCCCGGTCAATTTCCAGTCGGACCGCGAGAAGAGGCTGCGCTGGGGCCTCAGCATGAACCGGAGGCTCGCCGGGGGACGGCCTGCTCCGGCGCAACCGGGCGCGCGGCGGCCGCCGCCCAGCCCGTCGACCTATTTGCAGCTGACCGCCAACCATTCGATCGTCTTCTCGAACCGGATCCATATCCGGCCGGGCCTCGATCCGATCGACCTGCTCGGCGGCGGCGCGATCGGCATTGGCGGTGGACGCCTGCGTCACCAGATCGACGGCAATGCCTCGGTCACCTCGGGCGGCGTCGGCGCGCGCGTGGGCGTCAACTGGCGCGGGCCGAGCCGGCTGGTGAGCCGCATCGGCGGCACCACCGACACTCTGCAATTCTCGCCGGTGCTGGGCGTCAACGCGCGCCTGTTCGCCGACATGAAGCGCTTCTTCCCAAGCTCGGATCTCGCCCGGGGCCTGCGCCTGTCGCTCGACGTCGCCAATGTGTTCAACGACCGGCAGCTGGTGCGCAATTCGGCGGGGATCACGCCGCTGCAATATCAGCCCGGCTATCGCGAGCCGATCGGCCGCACGATCGAGTTCGAGATCCGCAAGGTCTTCTGACGCCCGAGCGGATGCCGCGCAGCGGAGGGTTGCGCGGCCCCGCTCCTCCCCCTATGTCGCGCCCTCCTGCTCCTCCCGGGGCACGCGCGCCCGTAGCTCAGCTGGATAGAGCACCAGACTACGAATCTGGGGGTCAGAGGTTCGAATCCTTTCGGGCGCGCCATTTTCACTCGACGAGCAACTGCTGCTGTTTGCGCACCGTGCCGTAGCGGTTTCTGGCCGCCCGTGGGCCCGATGCCGTGCGACATCCGGTGCCGAACTCCGGACAAAGGCCCGCCTTCATCGAACGTTCACGGTTCAGGTGCGTTGATATTCGGTCGGGTTTTCAGGGAGTTAATGAGCCATGCGTAAACAGCTTATTGCAGCGGCGGCGTGCGTCGCGCTCGCGACAGCGGGATCGTCTCTCGCTCAGGGTCGCGGCGGCGGCGGTCCTCCGGGCGGCATGCCCGGCGGTGGCGGCATGGGTCCTCCGATCATGCCTCCCGGACAAATGGGCGGCGGCCCCGGCACCGCTGACATCGCTCGGGGCGAAATCGCTTCGCAGCGCGGTCAGTTTGGTCGTGACTTCGGACAAATGACCGCCGAACAGCGCCAGCAGGTGGCCCAGGAGTTTCGCGCCCGTTCGGAGCAGCGCAGGGCAGAGGCACTGATGCTCGCACAGGCCGCTCGCAACGGCGCCCCGCTGACGGCTGAGGACGCGAAGCGCATCCGCGGAGCGCTCAAGGCCGATATGGAGGCGTGGCGTGAGACGTTCCAGATTGGTCGCCGCGATTGGCAGGCGATGCGGAATCAATGGCTTCTCGACCGTGAAGCTCTGACGCCGCAGCAGTGGGCCCTGCAGCGCGCGAACTGGTTCGCGGCCCGTGACGCGTGGATCGCGGCGCAGCGAAACTGGGCAACCGCTCGCCGCCGCTAATCGCGACGGATTAAAAGGAAGGGAGCGGGCCTGATCGCCCGGTCCGTTCTATTTGTGCCCTTATCCACATCGCGCCGGGATCCGCAGCGCCCGTAAGTCTCGACAAAGACAAGGGATCAGGTTCGAATCTTTCGGGCGCGCCATTTTCCTCTTAAGTGCAACGCAATGCGCCGCGCGCCGATCATCGCCATGCTTGCTCTTAGCGCCTGTGCCGCGCCGGGGGGGCCCTACCCTTCGCTGCAACCGCGCGCCGCCGAGCAGATCGATCCGCGGCTGCCCGTCGTGCGGCCGGTCAACCAGCGGCCGGTGACGTCGGCGCTGGCAAGCCGGCTCGACGCGCTGGTCGCGCAGGCGAGAGCCGGCGACGCGTCCTTCGCGCCCGCCATTGCCGCCGCCGAGCGGCTTGCCGCCGCAGCCGGCGCGAAAGGGAGCGAAAGCTGGACCGTGGCGCAGGAGGCCCTGTCCGCCGCGGTGGAAGCGCGCAGCGCGACCACGGCGGCCCTCGGCGATATCGACGCGATCGCCGCGACCGCGCTCGAGACCCAAGGCGGGATCGCGCCCAGCGACCTTGCCGCGATCCAGTCCGCGGCGGCCGAAGCCGCGGCGATCGAACAGCGCCAGGCGGCGCGGATCAGGGCGATTCAGGGGCGGCTTGGAGGCTGATCAGCGGAAGCAGGCTGGCATAATTGTCGGTCCAGGGCCGGAAATTGCGCCGGTCTTCCAGCTCGATCCATTTTTCCTCGCTGCTGGAGACCAGCCGTTCGAGCGTCTGCCGCGACGGCGACATCGCGACCCATTTCGACCCTGCCTCGTTGAGCCGCATCCGCTCCGAGTCCGGCTGGTAAGGGCGCAATTTCGCATGCCATCCGCCTGACGCGGCAGCGCCGGCGACCACCGGCTGCAGGTTGAGGTAGCGGTTGGAGATATGCACCAGCAGCAGCCCGCCCGGCGACAGCAGCCGGCGGTAGTCGGCGAAGGCTTCGCTCGTCAGCAGGTGCATCGGCACCGAATCTGACGAAAAAGCGTCGACCACCAGCAGGTCCGCGACGCCCGCCGGCTCGCGCTCGATGAGCAATCGCGCGTCGCCGAGCTTGATCTGCGCATCCGGCCTGCACCGCGCGAGGAAGGTGAAGCGCTTCGGATCGCGGGCGATGCCGACGACCACCGGGTCGATCTCATAGAAGCTCCAATCCTGCCCCGGCCGCGCGTAGCAAGCGAGCGTCCCCGCGCCGAGGCCTATGACGGCAATGCGCGCTTGGGGACCGAAGAGATCCGGAGCCGCCCGCATCGCCACGCCGACGCCCGAAGCCGGCGCATAATAGCTCGTCTGCATTCGCTCGCGGTCGGTCGAGCCGAGGTTCTGGATGCCGTGGATCGTGGTCCCGTGGACCAGCACGCGGGAATCGTTCGACCCGGCCCGGACCGAATAGACGCCGAAGAAGCTGCGCGTCATCTTGCCGGGAGCGGCGCTCATCTCGATCCGCTCCATCGCTCCGGCGGCGACCAGCAAGGCGGCAACGGCGGCCGTAAACAGGGCGGGATTGCCCATTGCGAAGATGCCCGCGGCGATGATCGCGATCGTCGCGCCGCGGTTGAGATCGGACGACAGCGGCAAGCCGAAAGCGCCCTTGCCGGCGAAGGCAAGCGCGGCGAGCAAGACCATGGTTGCAAGCGTGAGCGTGCGGGCGTGCGCGGGCTCCTTCCACAGTCTTTGAATCGGCGCGAACGGATTGGGCGAGCGCATCAGCCAGGCCGCGGCAATGAGCAGCACCAGATGCTCGTACGTCCAGTCGAAGACGAGCGGCGCGACCAGCGCGGCGAACAGGCCGCCGAGCGCCCCGCCGACCGACATGGCGAGGTAGAAGAGCGTCAGATGCTGCGGATCGGGCCGGCTGTCGAAGAGGCGGCTGTGCAGTGCGACGGAGGCGGTGAACAGGCTGACGATCGAAATGACGCCGAACAGCAGCGCGAGCCAGCTTTGATCGACGAACACCGCGAAACAGGCGAGCATCAGCATCAGCGGCGCAAGCCGCGAAATCGCCTGCGCCGGGCCGCGGCGGCTGGCGAAGGCAACCGTGAAGCTCAGCAGATAAACGCCGAGCGGAAGCACCCAAAGCAAAGGCATCGCCACCAGGTCGGTGGTGATGTGAAGCGTGGTCGAAAGAATGAGGCCCGAGGGCACCGCGGCAAGCGCGATCCACGAGGCGATCGCTCGCCAGCCCGGCCGCGGGACAGCGACCGCTTCGCCACGCCCAGATGCGGCGCTGCGCGGCAGGAGCAGCGCGCACGAGCCGACCAGCGCGATCAGCGCTGCATAACCGATACTCCACAGCCAGCGTTGCTCGGCCACAGCGAGCATCGGCTCGACCAGCAGCGGATAGGCAAGGAGCCCGCCGAAGCTGCCGAGGTTCGACGCCGCGTAAAGCGGATAGGGGTCCGCGCCGCGGCTCAAGGCGAACCAGCGCTGCAGCAAGGGAGCCTGCGCCGAGATCACGAAGAACAAGGGGCCGATCGAGGCAAGCAGAAGCCACGGGACCCACAGGAATGGATTTGCGTCGGGGGGCGGCGCGGCCTCCATCAGGCCGATCGGCAGGGTCAGCGCGGCAATCAGCAGAAGCGCGAGATGGACCACCGCCTGGCGAGGGGGCCGCAACCGTCCCAGCCAATGGGCATAGGCATAGCCGCCGAGCAACAGCAGCTGATAGACCAGCATCGCCGAGTTCCACACGCTCGGGGCGCCGCCAAGACGAGGCAGCGCCATGCGCGCGATCATCGGCTGGACCAGGAAGAGCAGGAAGGAGCCGACGAAAATCGTCGCCACGAAGCGCGCCCGATCCGCGCCCGAGCGCTGCACCGCTGTCGCCACCGTTACCATGCTTCCTCCCACTCGTCGGCAGCCTTAGCGCGGGCTGGCAACAAAGTGGTTAATGGATCGGCAGTCGAGGGACGCTTTCAGCCATGGATCAGGCGCGCGGCGTCGACCGCGTGGTAGGTCAGGACTCCGGTCGCCCCGGCACGCTTGAAGGCGAGCAGCGTCTCGAGGATCAGCGCGTCGCGGTCGCCGGCGCCGGCCGCCGCGGCATGCTCGATCATCGCATATTCGCCGCTCACCTGGTAAGCGAAGGTCGGAACGCCAAACGCGTCCTTCACCCGCGCGACGACGTCGAGATAGGGCAGGCCGGGCTTCACCATCACCATGTCCGCGCCCTCGGCGAGATCGAGCTCGACCTCGCGCAGCGCCTCGTCCACGTTCGCCGGGTCCATCTGGTAGCTGCGCTTGTCGCCCTTCAGCCGCCCAAGGCTCCCCACCGCCTCGCGAAAGGGACCGTAGAAGGCCGACGCATATTTTGCGGCATAGGCCATGATCGCCACATTCTGATGGCCATCGCTCTCCAGCGCCTGGCGGATCGCGCCGACGCGGCCGTCCATCATGTCCGACGGCGCGACGATGTCCGCCCCGGCCTCGGCCTGGACCAGCGCCTGCTGCACCAGTACATCGACCGTGTCGTCGTTGATGACATTGCCTTGGCCATCGACCAGCCCATCGTGGCCGTGCGCCGTGTACGGATCGAGCGCGACATCGGTCAGGACGCCCACGTCCGGCACCGCATCCTTGATCGCCCCGATCGCGCGGCAGATCAGATTGTCCCTGTTGAGCGCTTCCTCTGCCTTCTCGGTACGCAGGGCGTCCGGCGTGTTGGGAAACAGGGCGATGCACGGGATGCCAAGGTCGGCGGCTTCGCGCGCCTTGGCCGCGAGCCGGTCGACGCTCCAGCGGCTGATCCCGGGCAGCGATGCGATTGGCTGCTCGCAATCGCTGCCGTCGCAAATGAACAGGGGCCAGATGAGGTCACTCGGGTGCAGCCGGTGCTCGGCAAGCATCGCACGCATCCAGCCGCTCGAGCGGCCGCGGCGCATGCGAAGGGCGGGAAAAGAGCTCATGGCGGGCCTGTAGCGCGGTAGTCGCACGGAAAGAAAGCCGCTGCTCAGGCATTGCAGCGCAGTGCCCGGGCTTCCCAAACGCGCGATCCTGATCGTCAACGCCGCCAGCCGCAGCGGTTCGGAGGCGTTCGAGGAGGCGCGCGACAAGCTGGTCGAGGCCGGGATCGAGCTGGTCGACGCCAGGGCAATCGACCATCCGGAAAGGCTTGCGGGCGAAGTGACGGCCGCAGTGGACCGCGCGCCGATGGTCATCGTCGGGGGCGGCGACGGAACGCTGTCCAAGGCGGTCGACCATTTCCTCGGCAAGGACGCGGTCTTTGCTTTCCTGCCGCTCGGCACCGCCAATAGCTTCGCGCGCACGCTCGGCTTCCCGCTCGACCTCGACGGGGCGGTGGACGTGATCGCCAATGGCGAGGCGCGGCCGATCGATGTCGCGAGCATCGCCGGCGACTATTTCCTCAACAATGCGGCGCTCGGCCTCGCGCCGATCGTGGCGGAGAGCGTTCCGCGCGGCCTCAAGAAGAGCCTCGGGCGGCTCGGCTATTTGATCTGGGCGGGCTGGTCGGCCGCCAGCTTCCACGCGTTTCGGCTGATCGTGACCGACGGCCGCGGCGTGCACCGCCTGTGGGCGACCGAGGTGCGGATCGCCAACGGCCGCTTTCACGGCGGGCTCGAGCTGATCGAAAGCGCCGACCTCGAGAGCGGAGAGATCGTCGTCCAGGCGGTCGAGGGGCGAAGCCTCCTCAAGCTCGCCTGGAGCTACCTCACGAGCGCTGTGAAGGCGCCCGCGCGGCACGACACGGTGCGCGAGTTCCGCGGCCGCAAGCTGCGGATCGAGACGCGGCCGCGGATGCGCGTGTCGATCGACGGCGAACTTGGGCCGGAAACGCCGTTCGAGGTGGAGGTAATTCCCGACGCCATCCGCGTCGCGGCCCCGCGCGAGGGCTAGCCGAGCCGCTCCAATGCGGCACGCAAACGTTCTGCCTCGGCAACTTTTGCCTCATGATCGGTGCGTGCCTTCTCGACCGCCTCGGGCTTCGCCCGCTCGGCGAAGGCGGGGTTGGCCAGCCGCGCGGCAAGGCCGTCGCGTTCCTTCTCGGCGGCCGCTGCTGACTTCTCTAGCCGAGCCCGTTCTGCGTCGACGTCAATCTTGCCTTGAAGAGGCATGACCAACTCGCGCGAGCCTGCTGGAACCCGAAGAACCGCGCCCTCACGTTTCCCGTAAACAGGCTGCCAAGACACTTTGGCGAGACGAAGAATTGCGTCCTGGTGCTTATCCAGGAGACCCTCGACCGTTGGTTCATCCTTCTCGATGTAGCCAATCAGGCGCTCCCCAGGCGGCACGTTCAGCTCCGTTCGCGCGGCACGGATTTCGCTGACGAGACGGATGAGCCACTCCAGCTCGGCCTTCGCCCGGCGATCGACCTCAGCCTCCGGCGCCGGCCATTTGGCGAGGATCAGCTCGTACGGCCGCTCGCCCATCTTGCTCCACAATTCCTCGGTGATGAACGGCATCAACGGGTGCAGCATCACCAGGATCTGGTCGAACGCCCAGGCGGCGACACGCTTCGTCTCCTCGTCGAACGCGCCCTTGATCAGCTCGACATACCAGTCGCAGAAGGTGCCCCAGGTGAAATGGTAGATGGCGTCGGCCATTTCGTCGAAGCGCAGCTCGTCGAACGCGCGGTCGAGTTTTTGCAGCGTTTCGGCCACTTCGCCGATGATCCAGCGGTTGACCGGCAGCGTCGCCTGGGGCGCTGCAATGCTCGCGCTCGCCCCCACCCCGTTCATCTGCAGGAAGCGCGCCGCGTTCCACAGCTTGGTGGCGAAGTTGCGGTACCCCTCGACCCTCTTCTCATCCAGCTTGATGTCGCGGCCCTGGCTTTCCATCGCCGCCAAAGTGAAGCGCAAGGCGTCGGCGCCGTACTTGTCGATGAGGCCAAGCGGGTCGACGGTATTGCCCTTCGACTTGGACATCTTCTGGCCCTTCGCGTCGCGGACCAGCCCGTGGAGGTAGAGCGTCTTCCACGGCCGCTCGCCCATGAACTCGAAGCCCTGCATCGCCATTCGGGCATCCCAGAAGAAAATGATGTCGAAGCCGGAGATGAGGACGTCGTTGGGATAGTGGCGCTTCAGCTCCTCGGTCTTCTCGGGCCAGCCGAGCGTCGCGAACGGCCACAAGGCTGACGAGAACCAGGTGTCGAGCACGTCCTCGTCCTGGCGGAGCGGGCGGTCGCCGGCCTCGCGCCGCGCTTCCTCTTCCGTCTCGGCGACGAACACATTGCCGTCCTCGTCGTACCAGGCGGGGATGCGGTGACCCCACCAGAGCTGGCGCGAGACGCACCACGGCTGAATGTTCTCGAGCCAGTTGAACCAGGTCTTCTTCCAGGTCTCGGGAACGACCGCGATGTCGCCCGAACGCACCGCCTCGATCGCCGGCTTGGCCAGCGTGTCCGCATCGACATACCATTGGTCGGTGAGCATCGGCTCGATCACCAGCCCCGAGCGGTCGCCGAACGGCTGCATGATCGGCTTGTCCTCGACCTTGATCATCAGTCCTTCGGAGTCGATGTCGGCCACCACCGCCTTGCGCGCGTCGTAGCGATCGAGCCCGCGATATTCCTCGGGCACCAGGTTCAGCGCGTCGATTTCTTCGGGACTGGCCTTGGCCCCCCGCGCAATCTCGACGGCGCGTTTGGCCGACTCCGCGTAAGACGGCCCGTCCCTGCGCATGTGCGCGGTCCCGTCCATCAGCCGGTACATGGGAATGCCGTTGCGCTGCGCGACGCCATAGTCGTTGAGGTCGTGCGCCCCGGTGATCTTCACCGCGCCCGATCCGAAATTGGGGTCGGGATAATCGTCGGTGATGATCGGGATCTGGCGCCGGTGCTCCTTTGGCCCGACCGGGATCTCGCACAGCTTGCCGACGATCGGGCGGTAGCGCTCGTCGTCCGGGTGAACCGCCACCGCGCCGTCGCCGAGCATAGTTTCGGGCCGCGTGGTCGCGATCGAGATGTAGTCGCGCTCTTCCTCGAACAGCACGTTCCCGTCCGCGTCGCGCTCGACGTAGGTGTAGGTCGCGCCGTCCGCGAGCGGATATTTGAAGTGCCACATGTGGCCCTGCACTTCGCGGTTCTCGACCTCGAGGTCGCTGATCGCCGTCTGGAATTTCGGATCCCAATTGACCAGCCGCTTGGCGCGATAAAGCAGCCCGCGCCTGTAGAGCTCGACGAAGACCTTGACGACGGCCTTTGAAAAACCCTCGTCCATGGTGAAGCGCTCGCGCGCCCAGTCGCAGCTGGCGCCGAGACGGCGCAGCTGGCGCGTGATCGCGCCGCCCGACTGCGCCTTCCACTCCCACACATGCTGGAGGAAGGCCTCGCGGCCGATCTCGGCGCGCTTGATGCCCTGGCTTTCGAGATTGCGCTCCACCACCATCTGCGTCGCGATCCCGGCATGGTCGGTGCCGACCACCCAGAGCGCGTCCTTGCCGCGCATCCGCTCGCGGCGGGTCAGGATGTCCTGCAGCGTGTTGTCGAGCGCGTGGCCGATGTGCAGCGAGCCAGTGACGTTGGGCGGCGGCATGACGATCGTCCACGGCTCGGCGTCTCGCCGGTCGGGCCGGAACAGGCCGCGGCTTTCCCAATGCTCGTACCAACGCTGCTCGATCGCCGCCGGATCGAAAGTCTTGGGAAGCTCGCTCATGGAGTGGGCGCGTTAGCGATGCCGCGCTGCAGCATCAACCCGACCCTCCTCCCTGTCGGCGAAGCCGATGGGGAGGTGGCAGACGCGCGTCAGCGCGGCTGACGGAGGGGTCGGCCCCTCCACCACTCAGCTTCGCTGAGCGGTCCCCCTCCCCACCGCTTCGCGGCAGGGAGGATTATGCCGCTACTGTTTCAGATGCCGCCCCAGCCAGCCGACCACTTCGTCATACCATTGGACGCTGTTCTTGGGCTTCAGCACCCAGTGGTTTTCGTCGGGGAAGCGCAGCAGCCGCGAGGGCACGCCGCGGCGCTGCAGCGCCGTGAAAGCCCCCAACCCCTGAGTGTAGGGAACGCGGTAATCGCGGTCGGAAATGATCACCAGCGTCGGCGTGCGCCACTTGTCGACGTGAAGGATGGGGTTCCAGCGCTCATACTCGCGCGGAGCTTCCCACGGCGTTCCGCCGAACTCCCATTCGGTGAACCACAATTCCTCGGTCATGAAACCCATCGAACGGGTATCGAACACGCCATTGTGGCTGACGATGCAACGGAAGCGGTCCGGCCAGTTGCCGGCGATCCAGTACATCATATAGCCGCCGTAGCTGGCGCCGGATGCGCACACGCGATTGCCGTCGAGCTGGCGGTCGGAAGCCAGCGCATGGGCGAGGCCGCGCTTCAGGTCCTCGAGCGGCTTGCCGCCCCAGTCGCGGTTGATCGAATCCGTGAACGCCTGGCCGTGCCCGGTCGAGCCGTGGAAGTCGATGCTGACCACGCCGTAGCCGGGCGACGCGAACAGGCGCGGGTTCCAGCGGTAGGACCAGCTGTTGCCGAAGCTGCCCTGCGGCCCGCCGTGCACGATGAAATGAACCGGTAGCGGACCGGAGGCGAGCGCCGGTTTGACTGATATCCCCGAGACCCGGGCGCCGCCGGCTCCGGGGAAGGTGAATTTCCGGAAATTGATCGGGTCGAGCTGGCCCAGCAGAGCGTCGTTGAGCGCAGTCAGCTTGATCAGCCTGCCCCGCGGATCGAGCCGGAACAAATCGTCCGGCGCGTAAACGCTGTTGAGCGTCAGCAGCACGCTGCCGTCGGGAAGCGCGTGGACATTTCCGGCCTGCCCGTCGCTCGTCAGCCGGGTCACCCGGCCGGTCGCCGCATCGACGCGGAAAACGGGTTTTTCAAGCGAATCGGCTGCGGTGATCAGCAGGCTGCGGCCGTCGGGCGCCCATTCGATCGAATCGACCGAACGGTCGAAGCCTTGCGTCAGCGGCCGCACCTGCCCGCTGGCGAGATCGCGCAGCATCAGCACCTGGCGATCGGATTCGTAGCCGGGGCGCGCCATTGCGACATAAGCGAGGGTGCGCCCGTCAGGCGAGACGACCGGGAGATTGTCCGTCGCGCGATTGGCGGCGGTGAGGTTGGCCGGGGCAGCGCTTCCGTCGACCGGGACGGCGAAGATGTCGAGATTGGTCGACCAGGGCTCGCTTCGTCCGCCCTCACGCAGCGCGAAATAGACCGTGCGGCCGTCGGGCGAGAAAGCGATCTCCTCGCCTCCGCCGAACGGCTTCGAAGGAGTGTCGCCCACCAATGCGCCGCTCAGCGGCACGCCGCGACCGGCGAGCCTGCCGCCCGAGACTGCAAAGCCGAACAGGCGCGAGCGCACGCCCGGCTTCGCCCACGTGTCCCAATGACGCACGAACAGCTCGTCGAACGCCTGGCCGCTGCCGCGTTGCGGCGGGGCAGGAAGGCCGGCGCAGGTCAAATCGCCGCAGCGCATGTCGCGGTCGGCCCAGACGACGACGCTGTTCCCTGTCCGCGAGACCTTGAAGCCGCCGACCTCGCCGGTGAAATTGCTGACCTGCACCGGCGCCCCGCCCGGCGCCATGCGGAACAACTGATCCTGCTCGCCGACCGGCATCAGGAACCACAGCGAGCCATCGGCCGTGAACATGGCGTGGTGGCCCCTTTCCGCGCCGCGGATCGCTTGCGGCGGGCCGCCACGAACAAGGTCGAGCCGGTGGAGTGTATTGACGCGCCTGTTCTTGTCCCACTCCGTCGTCGAGACGGTGAACACCGCCCAGCGCCCGTCGGGCGACACGGCGGGCGAGCCGAGCCGGTGCATCGACTGGAGGTCGGTCGCGGTCATTGGCCGGGCGGCGAGCGGCGATGCCACAAGCGCGGCGGCTGCGGCGGCGAGGAGGAGCGAGAATTTGGTCATGGCGCAGGCGTAGCAAAGGAGCGACCGGACGCAAGCTCCTCCCTGCCGGCAAAGCCGGTGGGGAGGGGGACCGCTGCCGCAGGCAGTGGTGGAGGGGAGTAGCCGCATGCCGGCATGCTCCCAGCATGCCGGAACGGCTACTCGTCCGTCACTCACGCTACGCGTGAGCGCCACCTCCCCACGAGCTTCGCTCGCAGGGAGGAGAATTAAAGCGGCCGCCCCGTAATGCGGGTGATCTCGCGCTTCACATGGTCCTCGACCATCTGCGGCAGATGCTCGTCGAGCCATTGCTTGAGCATCGGCCGGAGCAGCTCGCGAACAATCTCCTCGAGCGGGTTGACCGGCGGCGGCGCCGGAATGGTCGCCGCAACGGTCTGCAATTGTTCGAGCGCGTGGCGGCTCTGGCCGGCCACCTGCTCGTCAACCAGGGGCGGGCCGAGGTCGGCCGGCGGCGCGAGCGGCTGGTCGAGTTCCAGCACATCGTCTTCGCCCACGTCCTGTTCTTCCGGCAGCGGCTCGTCCTCGATCGCCTCGACCGGCCGCGTTGCCGAGCGCAGCTCTTTCTCCTCCGCGATCACTTTCTTGATCGAGGCCAGTATGTCTTCCATCGAAGGTTCGCGCGACGCCATCTCCAGGCGATATCGCTTATCGCGGCGGCTGAGTCACGCCTGAGGTGACGACCGGTTCGGTCAGGACCGTGCCCGGGACCAGCTGGGGCGTCACCACCGGATTGGCCGGGAGCTCGGCCGGATCGACGGTGCGCGTCGCGGCCGTGGGCCGGCGCGGGTCGCTCGACCAGTCGCTCCAATTGCCGGCGACGCGGCGGTAATTGCCGAGCGGGTCGTAGAGTGGACCGCCGTCGAGGCCGAGATCCTGCGCCTCCGCCTGGCCCATGGCGTTGAGCAGCTGGAAGCCCGCGACATAAGCGTCTCGCTTGGCCGTGACCAAGGCCACCTGCGCGTTGAGCAATTCCTGCTCGGCATTGAGGACCTCGATGACCGTGCGGGTGCCGACGCTCTGCTCGGCACGGGCGCCTTCGAGCGCAAGCTCGTTCGCCTGCACCGCCACGCTGTTCGCCTGGATCGATCGCTGCGCCGCCTGGTAGCTGGCGAAGGCCGCGCGCGCGGCCTGCACGACCGCGCGCTCGGTCTCGACCACGCGCTCGAGCGCCTGGCCCTGTTGCGCCTGCGCCTGGCGAATGCGAGCGGCCGGAAGACCGCCCTGGAAGATTGGTATTCGCGCATTGAGGCCCGCGGTCGTCTCTGCTCCCGTGCGGAAGGGTCCGCTCGATCCGCCGAGATTGTTGACGTAGGTCTCGCTGAGGACTCCCGACACGGTCGGCAGGCGGCCGGCGCGGGCGACGCTGACGTCGTATCCGGCAGCCATCGCCTGGCGGCTGATGGCGATCAGGTCGGGATTGTTGGCAAGCGCGATGCGAACCGCCTCCTCGGCGGTCGCCGGCAGCGGCGGCAGCGGCGGCGGCGGCGCCAATTGTCCCGGGGGATGTCCGATCACCTGGCGATAGGTCGCCTCGCTTGCCGCAAGCCGCCCCTGAGCGGCGGCGAGCTGCGAGCGGCCAAGCTGGAGCCGGGCTTCGGACTGGGCGACGTCGGTCTTGGTAAGGTCGCCGATCTGGAACCGGTCGCGGGTGGCTTCGAGGTTGGTCTCGAGCACCTTCACATTGTTCTGGTTCAATTCGACGATCGAGCGGTCGCGGATCACGTCCATGTAGGCGGCAACCGCCAGCACGAACACGTCGCCTTCGACCGCGCGCAAGGTGGCCCGTCCGGCCTCGACCCGCGTTTCGGCCGCGCGCACCGAATTCTTGACCGCCCCGCCGCTGAACAAGGGGTAGCTGAGGTCAACCCCGGCCGACAGGGTCGGCCCCTTGCCACCGGTGTCGAAAATGCCGCTCCGGGCGAGATCCCGGTTAAGCCCGACGGTCGCGCTCACCTGGGGCCTTCCGGCAGCCTTGGCGATCGCCACCGTCGCATCGGTCGCGCGCAGGCTTTCGCGCTGGGCGGTCAAGGTCGGGTTCGTGCGATAGGCCGAGACGAGCGCTTCGCGAAGCGTGTCGGCGCTGGCCGTACCGCCCATCAGCGCAGCCACCAGCGATGCGGTCAGAAGCTTTCGAACCACGATTCCAGCGCCCCTTATCTTTAGAAAGTGAATGCCTGTGGGCGCTCGAAACCCGGAAGCGCGGGAACCCCGGCGTCACCGATCGACAGATGGCCGAATGCCCCGCCCGCTTTGCGGCCGACGATGAGGCGCGACATGTCGCCGCGGCCGCGCAGCGCTGCGCCCAGCCGCCCGCCTTCGGCGAGCTGATCGACGATCGCGTCGGGAATATATTCGACCGCCCCGTCGATCAGGATCTGATCGAAAGGCGCCTTTTTCCTATGGCCTGCCTCGAGCGGACCCTCGACGACCCCGACAGCGGCGTCCCGCGCGGCCTGCGCGAGCGCCGCGGAGCTTTCGAGCGCGACGACGTCGAGCCCCATCGCCGCCAGCACCGCCGCCGAATAGCCGGTGCCCGCGCCGACGACGAGCGCGCGCTGTCCGGCCTCGGGCATCATTTGCGTCAGCAGCTGGCCGAGCACCGCGGGCGCTGCGAGGAAGCGCCCTTCCCCGACGGACACCGCGCGATCCGCATAAGCGAGGGGGCGCGTATGGCGCGGCAGGAATTTCTCGCGCTCGATCGTGCGCATTGCCTCGAGGACGGCAGGATCGGTCACGCCCTGCGGTCGAAGCTGGCTTTCGACCATTGCGAAGCGCGCGGCGGCGAGATCGGGAATCGGCGTATGAAGCGTCATGGGTGTTATATGCCAATAATACAGCTGGAATGCAAGTCGCTCATAAAAGCCGGCGGGCCATGCGCCAACTGCCATTCATCGAAAGACCAACGGATGAGCGCTTCGCCTCGGCGGGTTTGACGGCGCGCGGACTTGACCCCGGCGCCAAGCTCGCGGAAAGGCACCGGAACTCCACGGCCCGATGGCGGAGTGGTTACGCAGAGGACTGCAAATCCTTGCACGCCGGTTCGATTCCGGCTCGGGCCTCCACTCACATGCAGAACGTGATTCTCATCTTTCGCGGGCGCGCGCATTCCGGAAAATGACGCCGAGATTGTCTCTAGTCTGGAAAGGCAGAGTTTGGCTGGAGATGCTCGTCATTGCATGGTGGATGAGGCGAGCCTCAACGCGTGGTTTTGCGCGGAAGTGCTTCCTCTTGAGAGAGCGCTGACGAACTTCATTCGCCGCAACTGGAGGGTCGCCTCGGACGTGACCGACCTTCGGCAGGAGATTTACGAACGGGCGCTGATCGGCGCGCGATCGGCGATTCCTGCGCACACCCGCGCGTACCTTTTCACCATCGCTCGCAATCACCTGATCAACTGCGCCAAGCGCCACCAGGTGGTCTCGATCGACCTCGTGGGCGACACGAGCGGCCTCGAGCTGGAATGCCACGGAGCAGGGAGCGAACGGCAATTGAGCGCGCGAGAAGAGCTGCGGCGAGCCCAGCAGGGCATCGATCAGCTTCCGCCGCGCTGCCGCGAAGTCATCTGGCTGCGGAAGGTCGAGGGGCTGACAACCAAGGAGACTGCTGAACGGCTGGGAATTGGCGCGGATACTGTCGAAAAGCAGATTACTCAGGGGATGCGCGCGCTCGTCGATTTTATGCTGGGCGGGGATGGCAAGATCCGCCGCCCGACATTTGCCCGGCGTCGGTTGCGGAGAGATTCCCAATGAATCGCTCGCAGCAAATCGAAGAACGCGCGGCCCAGTGGCTCCTCCAGCGCGAAGAGCCGTCCTGGTCGGCCGCCGACCAGGTTCGGCTCGACGAATGGCTTTCGGAGTCGGACGCCCACAAGGTGGCGTTCTGGCGCCTCGAATACGGCTGGCGCAAAGCCGACAGATTGGCGGCGCTCGCTGCCCCGAGCCAACCGGCCGCCCGCTGGGACGATCTTTCGTGGCGGCGGCCCCTGGCGCTGGCGGCCTCGCTCGTGCTGGTTTTCAGCTTTCTGGTGGGGCACTGGTCCTCGGCTCCCCAGCCGACGCAAAGCCCGTTGCGCTTCGAAACCGCCGTCGGCGGACACAAGCTCATCAGCCTGCCGGACGGCAGCCGCGTTGAGCTCAACACCGACACCCAGCTGCGCGCGGTCGTGAACGCGACCACTCGGGCCGTTTGGCTCGAGCGCGGCGAAGCGTTCTTCGACATCGCCAAGCAGCCCAACCGCAATTTCGTCATCTACGCCGGGACACGAACCATCACCGTACTCGGCACGAAATTTTCCGTGCGCCGAAAACAAAGCGACCTCGTGGTCGCGGTGTTGGAGGGACGCGTCAGGGTCGATGCCGCCGAAGCGAACGTTGCCGCTCGGCATGCGACCGTTGGTGCCGGCGACGTTGCCATCGCCAGCGGCCGAAGCACCTTGGTGACGAAATCGCCCGAAGTCGTGCAGGAGCAGCTCGCGTGGCGAACCGGCCGGCTATTGCTCCACGATGTGACGCTGGCGGACGCGGCCGCCGAGTTCAACCGCTACAACCAGAAGAAGCTCGTCATCGACGATCCGCAGATCGCCAGCCTTTCGGTCGGCGGCAGTTTCCTTGCGCGCAATGTCGAAGCCTTCGCGCAGCTGCTGAGGGACGTCTACGGTGTCGACACTCGGCACCGTACCAACACGATCACGTTGGCGGGACGGCGAGTGGTTGATCGCGCCGCGCCCGATGCTCCCAAACCCGTCGCCGCAAGCTTGCGCGCGACCAACATTCCCCGCGGATCGCAGTGCGGCGCCGGAGCAGCCGATTGCGCCGTCGTGTCTCTGGCACCTGCGACGGAAGAGGCGGATTCCAGGGCAGCCCAGGAGCGCGTGCTTCGAAACGAACGCAACTGGGATGTGCTGCACAAGCTCTATCCCGCCCGGGCGCTGGCAGCACGCGAAGAGGGTCTTGTCGGGTTCACGGTGAAAATCGACGCACGCGGCAACCCGACCGCGTGCAAGATCACGCACAGCAGCGGCCACCCCCTTCTCGACCTCGAAACCTGTCAGCTGATCATGGTCCACGCCACGTTCAAGACGGCAAGCACGGTCACTGTCTCGCAGCAACGGTCCTATGAGGGCGTGGTCAATTGGCGGCTCCCCGGTTCGGCTCGCGAAGCCGCCCCGCCCGCGCCCCAGCGCGTTGCCGAGGCGCCGCCGCCCGAGGAACTCATTTGCAAAAGATTCCCTCAAACCGGATCGAACGCTGCATTCGAACGCAGATGCATGACCAAGTCGGAATGGCAGCGCAGCACGGCCAGGACGCGGGAGGCCTGGGACGACGCTCAGGGCACACGAAACACCTGTCAAAGCCTTACCCGGTGCGACTAGTTTCGACACTTCAGGCGGTCACTCTCCAGCAATCGTCATTACGGAAAACTCGCGCTCGCCTGTCCTGAAGCGTGTCGCTGTTGATCACATCAGCGCACACGCAAGGGGAGACGCGTTATGTGGAGAGTCACGGCGGCCGCACTGGTTGGATTGCTCGCAGCGGGGGCAGCGCTGGCTGGCCAAGTCGCTGCAACGCCGCCGTCCGGGTCCACCGCCGCTTCGAAAGCTGACGATCCACCGGCAAAGATGGTCTGCAAGCGCGTGCCCGTAATCGGCTCGAACGTCGGCAGCGAGCGGGTGTGCACTCCCCGCGCCGACGGGCAGAAAACCGCGAATGAACCGCGAGATGCTTCGAACAATGCGCAGCGCCACAAAGGGTCAACCGGCGAATGATTTCCGTCTCGCAGCAATGCGGGAACTCCACCGAATGACAGTTTCACTGAAGCATGGGAAAGGTCGAAACATGCACCGTAACGCACTCTTGCTCGCAATCGGAATGATCGCTGCGGTTCCGGCGCTCGCGAACGCGCCTGACGCCAAGGCAGCCCGGGATGCGGCGAACTGGGATACGCTTCTGAAGCTTTATCCGCCGCGCGCGCTTGCCGCACGACAGGAAGGTTTGGTCGGCGTCAGGGTCACGCTCGATTCGAAAGGCGCGGTGAAAGCGTGCGAGGTCACGCACAGCAGCGGCCACAAACTGCTCGACGAGGAAACCTGCAATCTCATCACGCTCCATGTCGAATTCGGCGCACCCCGCGAGCCTATGGCCGCCTCCCAGACCATCACCAAGGAAGGCGTGATCAACTGGCGGCTGCCGAACAGCACGGCCGCGCTGAACGCTCCGAAAGCCGTGGCCGCGGCCGCTGCGCCGGAGAAGATCATTTGCAAGAAGACGGTCCGCACGGGAACGCTTTCCGGTTTTGATCGGACCTGCATGACGGCCAAGGAGTGGGGCCGAATGACCGACGACATGCGCGAAAACTGGAACGAACTTCAGGGCCGGAAAGGGTCGACCAGCGGCAATTAGGTCGATCGGCCGATCCGACGCGGCGGCCCGCCTCCGGCGGGCCGTTTGCGTTCCAGCCTGAGCGCCACCATGCCGCGCCCGTAAACCTTGCGCATACCGATGCGGGCTCGTGTCGCCTGCGCAACAACGGTTCGGCGTTAATGACCCCCGCAGCGTTTACCCGCCCCTCGAATCCCGGAGAAACGGCGCGCAGCGTGCAGGTCACTGACCATTGCGGGGACATGGGAAATGAAGAAAATCATGCTTGGCTTCGCGGCCATGGGCCTTCTCGTACCGGCGATCGAAACGCCGGCGGCAGCGCACGGCCAATATTATCAGGGCAAGGTTTGGCGCGATTCCCACGGACGCCTGCGCTGCAAGCGGCCCAACGGCACCACCGGGCTGATCGTCGGCGCGGCCGGGGGCGCTTTGGTCGGGCGTACCATCGATACGCGCGGCGAGCGCGCGACCGGGACGATCATCGGCGCAGCGGCCGGCGCCCTGATCGGCCGCAGCATAGAGCGCAACCGAGTCCGGTGTCGCTGACGACATCACTGCCTCGGCGGGCGCCCTGGTCCTCTCCCCCTTTCCCGGGCGCCCGCCGTTCCTGCACTAGTGTATTGACACAATAATACACATCGAGCTAAGGCCCTCCGGCATTTTGGAGGACCGCCATGTACAGCCAGCAGGAGCTCGACGACGCCGTCGCCGCCGGTGTGATCACGCCCCAGGCCGCCGACGCACTGCGCACCCATGTCGAGGCGCAGCGTTCGACCCTCATTGCTGACGAAGAACAATTCCGCCTCGTCACCGGCTTCAACGATATCTTCGTTGCGATCGCGTCGGCGATCCTGCTCTTCGCGATCGGCTGGATCGGCCAAAGCGTCGGTCAGTCGGCCGGCCTTGCAATCGAGGGCGAAGGCCCTTCGTTCCTGGGCCCCTTTGGTATCGCCGCCACGGCCTGGGCGCTGGCGCTCTATTTCACCGGCCGGCGGCGGATGGCCCTGCCCTCAATCGTGCTTCTGCTCGCCTTCGTCGGCGGCACTTTCGCAACCGCAATCTTCGCGCTGGTGCTCGCGATCGGAACCACCACGCTCGACAACAACCAGGCCCTCGGCGGAGTGCTTGCGGCGCTTAGCGGGGCAGTCGCAGCGGGCGCCGCGTGGCTCCACTGGCGCCGCTTCCGCGTCCCGATCACGGTTGCTGCCGGCGCGGCCGCTGCAGCCGCGATTGCGGTCGGGCTGCTGCTGGCCGCCCTCGGCCAGAACGCCGACCAGGCGAGGGATATCGTCCTTGGCCTGGTCCTGCTCCTCGGCGTCGGCATTTTCCTTTTCGCCATGTGGTGGGATGCGTCCGACCGCGCGCGGCTGACGCGCCGCTCGGACGTAGCCTTCTGGCTCCACCTGCTTGCCGCGCCCATGATCGTCCACCCGGTCTTCACCTTGCTCGGCCTCAACAACGGCAGCGCCAGTCTCGGCGAAGGCCTGGTCGTGGTCCTGCTCTACATCGCGCTCGGCCTCACCGCCCTTGCCGTCGACCGCCGCGCGCTGCTCGTCTCCGCGCTCGCCTACGTGCTGTGGGCGCTCGCCGACCTGTTCAAGAAGTTCGGCGCGGTGGAGCTCAATGTTGCGCTGACGGCGCTGGTGATCGGCTCCGCGCTGCTGCTGCTTTCGGCCTTCTGGCACCAGGCCCGCTCGGCGATTGTGCGGCCGCTGCCCGAGTCCTTGCGCGAGCGCCTGCCGATGCTCGACCGTCCCGCGGTCAGCCAATCAGCCGCATGAGCCGCCGCTCGAGCGGGGCCAGCACGCCTGGAAGCTCGTGGCCCCGCTTGAGCACCGCGCCATGTTCGCCGACCAGTGCGAACGCTCCCTGCTTGAGCCGAAGCGAAGGCCGTTTCTCGATGCGGATCTCGGGGCGCTCGCTATGCCTCCGAAAGGCCGCGAACACGGCCACGTCGGGATCGATCCGAAGCGCATAATCGCGCCAGTGGCCGGCAGCGACCATCCGCCCGTAAAGGTCGAGGATACGCGTCAGTTCGCTGCGGTCGAAAGTGGCGATTGGGCGCCGGTCCCAGGGAGCCGGGAACGGCGCAATTACGCTCAAGCGCTCTTGACCTTAGGCTGCGGCTGGCGCGCGACCTTGAGCGCTCGAAGCTCGGCGCGCAGCTGCTCCAGCTCATGCTCGAGTTCATTGATCCGCGCGCGAACCGGGTCGCACTCTTCGGCGCAGGGCGTGCCGTAAGGCACGAAGCCGGGGCTGTAATGGACGGTGTCGAGCGGGACCGGCTTGGCCGGAATGCCGACCACCGTGGAGCCCGGCGCGACATCCTTGGTGACCACCGAATTGGCGCCGATCTTGGCGCCCTCGCCGACCTCGACCGGGCCGAGCACCTGCGCGCCCGAACCGATCACCACGCCCGAGCGGATGGTTGGGTGGCGCTTGCCGCCGACGCCGGCCGTCGGGTTGGTGCCGCCTAGCGTGACGTTCTGGTAGATGGTCACGTCATCGCCGATCTCGGCGGTTTCGCCGATTACGCTGAAGCCGTGGTCGAGGAAGAAGCGCTTGCCGACCTTGGCGCCCGGATGGATGTCGATCGCGGTCAGGAAGCGCGCGAAATGGTTGACCAGCCGCGCGAGGAAATAGAGCCGCCCCTCCCACAGCCAATGCGCGACCCGGTGCAGGGCCAGTGCCCAGGCGCCCGGATAGAACAGCACATCCCAGCGGGAGCGCGCGGCAGGGTCCCGCGATTTGACCGAGTCGAGAAAAGCGATCAGCCCGGACTGCAAGCGAATGAACCCTTTGCCGTTGCAAAGTGCAATTTAGGTCGGGCTCAGCGCAAATGAAAGGTGGCTTCGATCGCCAACCGCTCCAACTGCGATCGCGACGAAAAAGGGGCGGGCCAGGGGGACAGCCCGCCCCTTCCGAAAGGGCCGGAGAAGGGGACACCGGCCTCTCTGTCTGAATCCATCTGGGCGGCTGGCGCCCATCGTTCAAGTGCATTACAATGCTGACTGTGATTGGATTTTTCGATTAGACCGCTGGTGCACCTCCCGACCGTCAAGCAGCTTCAGTATCTGGTGGCGCTGCGCCGCCACGGCCATTTCGGCAAAGCGGCCGAAGCGTGTTTCGTAACCCAGTCGACCCTTTCGGCCGGGCTGCGCGAGCTCGAGACCCTGCTTGGCATCACGCTGGTGGAACGCACCCGCCGCGTCGTCCGCTTCACCGCGCTTGGCGAGAAGATCGCCGACAAGGCGACGCAGGTGCTGCGCGAGACCGAGGAGCTTGCCGAGATGGCCCGCTCCGAGGGCGAGCCGCTGCACGGCGAGCTCAGAATGGGCGTGATCCCGACCATCGCGCCCTTTCTGCTGCCGACCATGCTGCCGCGGCTGCGCGACCAGTGGCCGGACCTCAAGCTCTATCTGCGCGAGGAAACCAGCAGCGCCGCCTGCGAAGCGCTCCGCCGCGGCCAGCTCGATTGCGTGCTTCTCGCCCTTCCGTTCAATTGCGGCGACGTCGATCGCGCGCTCCTGTTCGACGATCCGCTTTTCGTCGCCTTCCCCGCCGGCGAGGCGCCGCGCGGGAATGCGGTCCCAGCCGAGGCAATCGACGAGAACCGCATGCTCCTGCTCGAGGACGGCCATTGCCTGAAGGACCATGCGCTATCCGCCTGCAATCGGCCGGAGCTTCGCGCCCATGCGGCCATGATGGGGACCTCGCTCCACACCCTGGTGCAGATGGTCGACAACGGCCTGGGCGTGACCTTCATCCCCGCCATGGCGATCGAAGCGGGGATCCTCAGCGGCACCGGCGTCGACACGCGCCCGCTCCGATCGGATCATCCCTACCGCCGGATCGCCTTGATCTGGCG
>Ga0247719_1000537_pt1 | contig 21904 bp, 24 predicted proteins | sample 41E_DmetaG_FD_189046 | JGI IMG/M metagenome (GOLD analysis project Ga0247719, IMG submission 189046) | Soil microbial communities from hillslope of Landscape Evolution Observatory, University of Arizona, Oracle, AZ, United States - 4-1-E_D | ecosystem: Engineered > Artificial ecosystem >...
GTCACGGGCGGCGCAGGCGCCGGCACGCAGGCCGGCGGCGCAGTCGCCGCGACGGGCGGCGTCGGCGGCGCGACGGGCGCGGGCGGCGCGGTCACGGTGACCGGCGGCGCGGGCGGCGCGACCTCGGGCGTCGGCGGCGCGGTGTCGCTGACGGGCGGCGCGGCAACGGCGAACAACGACAACGGCGGAGCCGTCACCATCGCGGGCGGTGCGCCGCACGGCACCGGCGCGAAGGGGATCATCAACCTCAACGGGCGCCTCGCCGCAGGCGCGACCGACTATGTGATCCCCGACCCCGGCAACGGCGGCGCGATCGCGGTCACCACGTCGGGCGTCTGCAACCTGACCAGCGCGGGCGCGGAGACGCGCACGCTGGCGATCCCCACCTTCGTCGGGCAGGAGATCGCGCTCTCCTGCGACGTGGACGGCGGCGACAACGTGATCACGGTGGCGAGCGCGTTCAACCAGGCGGGCAACACCGCGATCACGCTGAACGACGCGGGCGACTTCGTGCTGCTCAAGGGCGTCCACATCGCGGGCGCGCTGCGGTGGCGCCTCGTGGTCAACGACGGCGCGACCCTCGGTCCGTAAGAACGATGCCGTACTCCGTCAACGCATTCCGGTTCAGCCTCGCAGCACCGGACGGCACGCCGTTCGATCAGGTCGCGAAGCCGGGCCGCTTCATCAAGGACGGCGAGGAGTGCGTCTTTGACGAGACGACGCTCGGGCAGTTCGTCGCCAACTTCGCCGCGCAGAAGAATCCGCTCCCCGCCGACGTGGAGCACCAACTCTGCTACTCGTCGGAGAACGGCAAGCCGGTCCCGCTGGCGGCGCGGTACGACACCCTGGCGCTCGTCATGGGCGGCAAACTGGCGAAGTACCACTCGCAGTCTGGCGCGCCTGCGCCTGACGTGGCGGGGTGGGCGGACGGGCTGTATGCACGGCGCGCGGAGGTCACGCCGTTCGGGCGCGACCTCATCGAGAACGGCGGCTACGGGTACGTATCCCCCACATTCCAGACGGACGGGCTCAACGAGCAGGGCGAGCCGATCGGATACTCGCTGCTGACCGCTTCGTGGGTCGTCCTCCCGTTCCTCGACGGCATGGAGCCGGTGACGTTCCACAGGTTGAACCACGGCGCGACCGCCCCGCACGCAATGCGCGCCGACGACAACGTGCGGTGCCCGGTGTGCAAGGGGTGGGCGCCGATCAAGTTCTCTGCGGGGGCGTGGAAGCTCGCGCTTCACCCCGACGGCGGCCCCGAGTGTAAGGGCAGCGGGCGCACGGACTGGACGGCATTCGACAAGAAGGAGCCGACGACGATGGCGGCGCTGTCTGACTTTCATCCAGGCGTGCGCGTCGTTCAGATCTACAAGGGGCGCAAACTGCACGGTGTAGTGACCGGAATTGTGAATGGGCAGTGGTTGCAGATCCGATGGGACGACGGCAGCGAATCACGCGCCGTTCACTACACAAACGTCGAACCCACGGGGGGATCGACAAACTCGCCGAGTTCTTCGCCGTCGCCGTCGCTACCCCCTCCTGGCTCACGATGGGGGGCTAACGGCGTTCGCTACGATGAGCCGTGCGCGCGGTGCCGACGCGCAACCACGATCGACAACATGACTGAGATCTGCGAGTCATGTGCAAAACGGTACGGAAACCGGCGGTATTCCGCCACCACCAGCGGCGCCCGCCGCTTCAACAAGGAGTCCAAGATGGACGACACCGCAATGCTCGCGAAGCTCGGGCTGGCCGAGGGCTGTTCTCCCGAGGAAATGAAGGCCGCCATGAAGAAGTTTATGGAGGACGCCGATGCCGCGAAGATGGCCGACGAGCCCCCGCCGCCCCCCGTCGCGATGATGGACGACGAGGACCCGGCGAAGTTCGACCAGACCCACCCGATCAGCAGCCCGGAGGGGCAGGCGCAGAACGCCGCGATCCACATCAAGACGGGCAACGTCCACGACGAGGGCGGGCGCAAGAAGGCGAGCCTGTCGCTGGACGACGCCCGCACGCTGTCGGCAATGGCCGCCGAGATCGGCGTGCCCGCGACGCTCGCGGCGGTGCGCGCGGCGGTCGTGCCGATGTCGCGCTACACCGCACTGGAGCAGCGCCTCGCCGCCGTCGAGGCGGAGCGCGCCGCCGAGAAGCAGCGGGTGGTGGACGCGCAGATCGCGGACCTCGCCGACCGCGCCGTGCGGTTCGGCTACCCGTCGGAGCAGGTCGAAGCGTTCCGCAAGTTCGCGCGCGCGGACATCGAGGGCGCCTCGAAGTTCCTGGAGACGCTGCCCGGCGCGAAGGCGCTCGGTCGCATGACCTCGGGCGGCGCCCCCATCGGCACCCGCTCGGGCGCCTCGCAGGTGGACGGCCCCGCGCCGAACGCCAACGGCGTCGTGAAGCTCGGGCGCGACCTCTCGGCGGCGATCAGGCAGTTCCGCGCCGCGCACCCGTCGGTGTCCTACGAGCAGGCGGCGGCGGAGGTGGCGCGCACGCGCCCCGAACTCGCGCAGTCGTACCTCGCCGGGCGCTAGCGCGCGCAACCGCACCACCACCCAACTGAGGGCGCCCACTGCGGCGCCCTTTTTCGTTCCGGAGGAATGAAATGCCCACGACCTTCATCGGTCTGTCGTCCACCCGATTCGGCGGCGACACCAAGCAGTACCAGGTCAACACCGCGTCGCTCAAGGAAGGCGCCGTCGTGATCCACGACTCCTCGGTGGCGGGGCAGAAGGTCAAGGCCCCCACCGGCGCCGGCAACACCGGCATCGCGGGCGTGATCACGAACGCCCAGTCCGCGTCGGGCACCGCCGTCGGCGACTCGGTGGACGTGCAGTACACCGGCATCGCGAACGTGCTGCTCAAGGCGACCGAGGCGGTCACCGTCGGCGGGAAGGTGATCATCGCCGACACCGACGGGAGCGTGAAGGCGCTCGGCACCACCGACTCCTGCGACATCCTCGGCGTGTCGCTCATCACCAAGACCGCCGGGGCGGCGAACGAGATGATCCCGGTGCGCCTCCAGATCCAGTTCTCGGGCGACACCGTTCCGTAGGTTCCCCGCATCACTGAGTCAACCGAGGGCGTCCGCGAGGGCGCCCTTTTCATTTCCGCCACCGGCGGAAGCAAACGCGGGCGCGCGGCGCGCTGCCCGTCGTGGAGGAGAATCCCATGGCGTTCAGTCAGTCGCAGCTTCATGCCGCGCAGCCGCTCATCGATCTGTGCGTCGCGTACAAGCCGGAGGAGGACGACTACCTCCGCAATGTGTTCTTCCCGCGCAAGGCGGTCAGCCACCTGACCGACAACATCCGCGCGATCAGCAAGGGCGACATCCTGCGCCTGTACGACCTCGACGCCTCGGGCGACTCGCAGGTCGCCGAGGTGCAGTACCGCATCGCCGCGAACCTCACCTACAACTGCAACGTGCTCGCGTCGAAGGCGCGCATCTCGCCGATCGACGTGGTGAACGCCGACGCGGCGCTCCAGCACGAGCTGCGGCAGACGAAGCAGGCGCTGCTCTCGCTCGGCATCCGCATGGAGTACCTGGCGGTCAACCAGACGCTCCGCAGCACCAACGTGCTCACGAACAACGAGACGCTGACCGCGGCCGAGCGGTGGGACAACTTCGGGTCCGCGTCCTCGCAGCCGATCGAGGACCTGCAGGCGGCGATCGCGCAGGTCCGCATCAAGACGGGCAAGCGCAAGAGCGGGAAGATCAAGGTGGCGATGCACGAATTCACCTGGATGACGCTCATGCAGCACCCGAACATCCTCGACCGCGTGACCTTCAACCCCGGCGGCACCGGCGCGATCCTGACCACGGACATCCTCGCGCAGATGCTCGGCGTGGGGGCGTCGGACATCCTCGTGACCGCCTCGCAGTACAACAGCGCGGACCAGGGCGACACGGACGCCTACAAGGCGTTCCTCGGCGCGGACGTGGTGATCGCGATGGTGGACGACGGCGGCCTCGACGATCAGGCGCTCGGGCACGAGTTCGTGTTCGACGGGCTGGCCGGCGAGGACCCGTTCCTCGTCCGCAAGTGGCGCGAGGAGGGCGTGGGCGCGCTCGGCATGGACTTCGTGGGCGTGGCGTGCGCCTGCGACTACAAGGTCACCAACGCCGACGCGGCCTTCCTGTTCAAGGGCGTGCTCGACGTGAGCGACACCGAGCGCTACGCCAGCCTGATCGACTAGCACCGGGGTCGGGCACCAACTCATCGGCGACGGCGGGCGAAACCCCGGCGCCCGCGTCGTCCGAGGATCAAAACCATGGCGAACCTCCCGCAGCAGAAGGGGCCGCTCCCCGCGCCGAAGGCGCAGGCGGACGGCCCGCTCGTCAAGGCGCGCGTGCGCCCCGGCAACAAGTACGGCGGCGAGCCGGCCGGCTCCGTCGTCGAGGTGGCAGCCGCAGAGATCAAGCGCGTGCCGCACGCGCTCATCTCGCTCGACGACGAGGAGAAGCAGCGCGCCGAGGCGGCGAAGCCGAAGGAGCCGAACACTGGAACGCAGATGTTCCGCGCGCTCAAGAAGTCCGCCGTGCTCGCGAACGAGGCGCGCCAGCGGGCGAAGGCGGCGGCGCTGCGCCAGCACTTCAAGGCTCTCGGCGTCGAGATCAAGTAGGGGCGCGTGGCGTACTCCTCGCAGACGCTCCTCGAGCAAGCCGTCGGCGGCGCGTCGATCCTCGTCCAACTCCTCGACAAGAACGGCGACGGCACCGCCGACGCCGCGCTGATCACGGAGTGCCTGGACCGCGGCGACGAGGAGGTGAACGGCAAGATCCAAGTCGCCGTTCAACTGCCGCTCACGACGGTGCCGGAGCGCGTGAAGCGCGCGGCCACCGACATAGCGTGCTACTGGGCGTTCCAGATCGGCACCGCCGGTCAGGGCACGCCCGGTGACGTGCGCGTGCGGTACGAGGCGGCGCAGAAGTTCCTCGACGACGTGGCGGAGCGCCGGCAGACGGTGGGCGCCGTGGCGAAGCCACCGACGGACCAGCAGGTGACGGAGGTGCAGGTCGAGCCCTACGTCGTCGGCACATCGATCCGCGACTCGCTCAAGGGGCTCTGGTGATCGCGTTCTCCGTCGAGGCGGAGGGCGTCAAGCGCAAGTTCCGCACGCTCGCCACGACGGTCAAGCAGCTCGACAAGCCGCTCCGCACCTTCGGCGGCTACCTCAAGTCGAAGGCGCGGGCGCGGTTCGCCGCGCAGGGTCCCGGCTGGCCGGCACTCGCGCAGGCGACGATGGCGGCGCGCGAGGACAAGGCGCTTGCCGGCGTCGAGAAGAAGCTGGCGCGCGAACTCAAGCGTGCGAAATCGAGCTCGGGCGAGCGGGCGATCCTTCGGCGCGCGGCGATCCTGGCGGAGTTCCAGAAGCGCCACAAGCGCGGCGGGAGCCTCGCCGGGCGGTCCGACGTGTCCACACTCACGGCGAAGCAGGCGGCGAAGCTCGAGGAGCGCGTCGGGCGCGCGCTGGCGAAGGCCGCGGGCAAACCCATCCTCGGGCGCCTCGTTGACTCGCTCGTCGTCGAGGTCAAGGACGGCACGCTGACCGTCGAGTCGCGCGTGAAGGGCCGCGGGTTTGACCACAGCGGCATCCACAACAAGGGCGGCACGGCGGGGCGGGGCGCGAAGATCCCGGCGCGCCCGTTCCTGTTCTTGGAGTCGGGCGACCTCGACCACCTTGAGGCCCTACTGCGCGACGAGATGCTGCTCGCGTTCCGGTGACGCATGGCGACGCTCGACATCGCGACGGCGCAGACGACGATCGAGAACGCGCTACAGACCACGATCCTGCTCGCGTTCGGCAAGCGCCTGACGGCGGTGGCGAACGTGGCGGCGCTCCGCGCGCTCGTGTCGCTCGGCGCCTCGGGGTCGTACAAGTTCAACGACAACTCGCTGATCTTTGCGGGCTCGACGCTCTACCGCTGGAACACGTACAGCACCGCCGCTGACACGGGCACGACGGTGATCAAGCCGACGGACGCGGGCAGCGCGGGCCGGTGGCTGCAACAAACTTCGACGCTCCGCTACGGTGGGCAGTACCTCCACGAGATCACGACTGGCTATCTCAAGCAGGTGCTCATCTTCGACGGGCGCTACGACGACGAGGAGATCGAGCAGCACATCCTCGCGCAGCGCCCGACGGTGGTGATCGAACCAAGCGGGGACACGCCGGTTGAAGGCACGGACCTTCCCGGCAACCTGTACCTGACCGACTACGCCTTCGACCTTTGGATCGTCTCGGAGAATTACCGCAGCAACCGCGAGGGCGCGGCGGGTTCTCCGATTTCCGGCGAGGCGACGGCGGACCCCGGCGCCAACGCGATCGACGGGCAGGTGCAGAAACTCCTCGCCGGTTCGACGCTGGCGACGACGGGCGTGCGCTTCGTCGAGCTCGGCGCGGGGTCGGTGATTCTCTCCGACCTCGACCAGCGGCGGTTTGTGCGGTCGCGGCGCATCACGGTCAAGGCGACGTGCCACCTGGAGAACGCAGGCGCGGACTACGTGGCGCTGGACCGCATTGACGTGCAGCGCAAGCTACCCGCCGACCTCGGCGCGCAAACGCAATACGACGATAGCAATTACGTGGTGAGCGGACTGGAAGTGCCGCTCGGCACCGGGTTTACAAAGACGGTGAGTGCCGGGAGCGCGTACATCGCTGGCGCGCTCGTCGCTGCATCTTCCGCCGGCAAGACATTCGCGGCGTCGAAGGACACCTATCGCGATCTGTCGGACGCGGGCGCGTGGACGTTCGTGGAGGCGGAGATTGGCGTGGCGGAGCCCCCGGTCACGGCGGGCGCGCTGCGGGTGGGCGTGACGCGGACGGACGCAGCGGGTGTGCTCGCTGACACGTTCATCGCGATCCGAATCGAAAACTACCAGTCGCCGGATCAGATCGAAGTCTGACCCCGGCAGTCGAGGGCGAAATGGTCGGATTGCCGAATGCCGGCGCGCGGGTCCATGTGTGGCCCGCGCCGGGGCTGCGCGTGCAGGACGGGCAAGTGTCCGTCGCTGACGGCGGGCGCTTCCTCAAGCCCGAGGGGCGCGAAGTGGTGTGGTCGGAGTGGCACTACGGCCAGCTTCGCGCCGGCGAGATCTACCTCCACGACCCGCGGCCAGCGCCGGAACCGGCGCCCGCTCCACCGAAGAAGGCGAAGGAGTAGCGAATGCCCGCGCAGGCAACGAACACGGATCTCTCGCTCGGGTACGTCCGCCCTGGCGTCTACGTCCAGCTGAACCTCAACTCGCCGGGCGGCGGGCTCAACGACAACTTCCGCCTGCTGCTGATGGCCTACAAGTCGTCCGGGGGCAGCGCGGCGCCCGACCAGCCGATCTTCCCCGCGTCGCAGTCGGACGCGAACAGCCTGCTCGGGCAGGGTTCGGACGCGGCGCGCATGTACGCAGCGGCCGTCTCGCAGCCCGAGGCGCAGGGCGCGGAGATCTGGGTGTGCCCGATCACGGCGCCGTCCGCCGGCACCGCGTCCATCTACTCGGTGGTGTTCTCGGGGACGGCGACGGCGGCGGGCGCAATCGACTGCTGGATCGCGTCGGACAAGGTGGCGACGGTCGCGGTGGCGAACGGCGACACGGCGGCGACGGTGGCGGAGAACTGGGAAGCGCTCGTGGACGACATGCTCGACCTCCCGATCACGTCGGGCGTATCGAGCGCGACGGTGACGCTCACCTACCGGCACAAGGGACTCGTCGGCGAGGACCTGCCGCTACGATTCCAGGTGACAGGCGCGGCGGGGATCAAGATCTCGCCGGGTGCGCTCACGTTCACCACGCAGGCGGTCGGTGACGGGTCGGTGTCGGTGAAGTCCGGCGCCACCACTGTCACCGCCGCGATCTCCAACAACGACACCGCGGTGCAGGTGGCGACGAAGGTGACGACCGCGATCAACGCGGGCTCCTACCCGTTCACGGCGACGCAGCGCGCGAACCCGAACGACCACATCGTCGATCTGTTCTTCGCGAACGAGCGTGACGTGCGGCGCGTGTCGGCTTGGGTGACGACCACGACGGGCACTACGGTCAACGCGGGCTCGGGCGCGACGGACGGCAGCGGCAGCGCCTCGTCGATCTCCTACATGACCAGCGCCGTGGGCGCGGGCGCTCCGTCGCTGACGGCGGCACTCTCGAACATCTCGGCGCTCGACGCCTTCAACTGCTGGGCGGTCCCCTTCACCGACGTGGCGACGCTCGGCGCGCTCTCGACGCACATCGAGAACGCCGCGGACGGGTCGCCGACCGGGCAGAAGGGGCAGACGCTCCACGTCTGCTCGTTCGAGGGCGTGGCGACGGCGGGCGCGATCCCGACGGGCACCACGCCCGCGCTCACCGCCTCGCCGCGCTACGCGCTGCTGTGGGCGCAGGACGTGCCGGTGCAGGGCTACGAGGTCGCGGCGCGCGTCGCTGCTGCCCGCGCCGCCAACAGCAACCCGGCGAAGAACTGGAACGGGTTCCGCCTCAAGACCAACGACCGCACGGGCCTCTTGCTCACCGCCATCGCGTCGCGCCCCTCGGGCTCGACGATCAACACCGCGATCAAGACCTACGGGCTTGCGCCCGTGGTCGTGTCGCAGTCGGCGGGGGCGCTCGTGATCGACAAGGGGCGCACCACGTCGATGAGCACCTACCGGCCGCTGTGGTCGTGGTCATGCATCGATCAGGCGGACTACTGGCGCGATTCGATCCGCGGCGACTTCCAGGACGTGTTCGCCGGCACGTCGGTGCTGCGCTACTCGGAGCCGAAGTCGCCGGGGCTCATCGACGCGAACAGCGTGAAGTCGCGCACGGTGTTCCTCATGCACCAGTGGGAAGGGCTTGGGTTCTACGACGGCGCCGACGCGCTCGCCGATGCGGTCAAGGCGTCGGTGAACCAGTCGAACCCGAACCGGATCGACCTCTCCTTTCCGATGTCGCCCGTGCTCGACGCCGACCAGTTCGCGGTGGTCGGGAACTTCCAGACCCCAGGCGCGTAGCGCAACGCCGCACGCAGTCCGACGGCGCCGCACAGCGCGGCGCTGCGGGCGCCCGTGCGCCTTGAGGAGCAATCGCCATGACCGTTGTTGGCTCGGGCAAGATCAAGATCAACGGCGTGTTCAACGTCGTGTTCAGCAACTTCTCCTCGACGATGACCCGGAACGTGAACATCACGCAGACGGGCGGCGGACCGGCGAAGTCGAAAGCGCCCAAGACGTATTCGTTCTCGTTCAACGAGGTGATCCCCGAGACGGGCGAGCAGTTCGATTGGGACACCATCGAGGACTTCCGGCTCGAGCTCATCGGCGGCGACTCCGCGATCCACGAAGGCTACCTGGAGTGCGACGTGGACAACGTGGGCTCGTCCCTGGACATCGGCGGCGGCACGTTCACCCGTTCGATCAGCGGCAAGGCGACGACGAAGATCCAACTCTAGCAGTCCCATCGCAGGGCACCTAAACCCCGGAGGTGCGCCCGTGAAACTCGGCAATTTCCTCAAGGCTGCGCCTCATGCGCGGCCGGTCAATCCCCGCCCCATCACGCTGCGCGTGATCGGCAAGGACGAGGGCTTCCGCCCGATCGTCGCCGACGCGCGCGCAGTCCTCGTGTTCGTGAGCGCCGACGAGCGGCAGGCCGCGCACGTCGAGGCGCGCGCAGCACTCTCGAAGCGCTTCCCCAACAAAGAGATCGCGGACCTGCTCGACGAGGAGGCGGCGTATCACGTCCTCTATCGGGCGCTCCGCGACGCGGACCCCGGACCGACGGGCGCGTACCAGCCGTTCGCCGACTCGCTCGACGAGTTGCGCGGTGCGCTCGTCGCCGAGGAGGCGGGGCGCGTGTGGCGCGCGTACCAGGCGTTCGTGGCCGAGGAGTTCCCCGAGGACAAGAAGGGTCCGCCGCAGGCGGAGACGTTTCGACCGACTGATCAGTGAAGCGGGGGCGTGGCTCGCCGAGCACCCGTCGGACGTGTGGCGGCTGCGCGCGTGCATGGCGCCGGCGGGATGGGGCGCTGCCTACGACGACATGGGCAAGTTCTTCCCCGGCTCGCCGTGGGCGGTGCCGGCGGCGGACGTGTGGCGCTGGCGCGCGTGCTGCGAGGCGGTGCGCCGGTATGTGGACCAGGCGGCGCCTGTGCGCGGCGCGCGCCGCGACGAGGAGTGACCCGTGGCTGACGACGCAAAGATCAAAGTAGGCGTCGAAGGCGCGGACGAAGTAGAGCGCGCGGCGAACCGCGTCAGCAAGGCGTGGGGCGATGCGGCCGGCAAGCTCAAGTCGGCGTTCGCCGACGCCGCGAAGGCGACGATCTCGGACCTCGGGGGCGTGGTCACGTCGGCGGGGAAGGTCAACTTCTCGTCGCTGCACGAGCAGGTCAAGGCGTTCGAGGCGAGCACGGCGCGGCTGGCGGTCGCGTCGAAGGGCAACCTCGAAGGCGTGCGCGCGGAGTTCGAGCACATCGGCAAGTCGATCGGGAAGCGCCCGCAGGAGGTCGCCGCGTGGTCGGCGTCGGTGGGGCGCCTCACCTACGATTTCCGGGGCGCGACGGATTCGATCAAGGGCTTCTCCGCCATCGCCGCCGCGACGGGGCGCAGCGTCGAGGACTTCCAGGGGCTCGCTGTGACGCTCGGCAGCGTGGGCAAGGTGAGCGGGGACGCCTCCGACGCGCTCAATACGATCTGGGCGCAGGCAGAGAAGGTCGGGACGGTGGGCGGCCCGGCGGCGTTGCTCGACCAGATCGATGGGCTTGGCGACGGGCTCGGGCAATTCGCGATCAAGGGCGAGAAGGACCTGCTGAAGATCACGGGGCTCGTCGCCACGCTCGGCAAGGGGCTCGACCCCGGCGCGGCGCGGCGGGTGGCGGGCGGTGCGCTCGGCGCGCTCACGTCGGACCCGGAGCGGTGGCGGCGCTTCCTCGGGCGCGACGTGCTCGACGACAAGGGGCACATCGCCGACCCAACGCAGGCGCTCAAGGACATCACGGAGAAGGTGAAGAAGCGCTACGGCAAGAACGCAGCGCGCGTCATGCGTCGGACCTTCGGTTCCGAAACCGGCATGGCGATGATGAATGCGAACTTCGACGAGGCGGCGAAGCTTGCCGGGGTGGCGCCATCGGCTGCGCCAGCGGGCGCGCAGCAGGCGCTTCTCGCCACGGACGCGGGCAAGCGGGACGTGGCGGAAGCGCAACTCGCGGAGTCGGCGCGCAACCTCCTCGGCTCCTCGACGGCGCTCGGGAGCGCCGCAGACGCATTGCAGCGGTTCTCGGCGGCGAACCCGGTGACGGGCAACGCGGTCGCCACGGCAGGCAGCGCGCTGCCCGGCACGCTCACGTCCGTGGGCGGATCGATCGTGGGCGCAGGCGGCGCGGCGCTCGCGGCGACTAAGGGCGGCGGGGCGCTCGTCGGCGCCGGCAAGGCGCTAGCCGGCATCGCCGGCAAGGCGCTCCCGGTGCTCGGGGCGGCGGCGGCGGGGTACGGGGTCGGCACGCTCGCCGACCGCGCGTTCGGAATCTCCGACTGGATCTCAGGCACGGGCGAATCCTCTCGCGTGGGGCAGGACAGCGCGACGGAGGCGGGGCAGGATGCGGCGCTCGCGCAGAAGGTCGCCATGCTTCGCGAGAAGCGCGCCGCCCGCCTTGCCAACCCCGCCGTCGCAGCCCCCGCCGACGACAAGGCGCGCGCGGCGCTCGCCGTCGCGGCGCAAAGCGGCACGGGCGCGAACGTGTCGGCGGCGGTCAAGCAGTTCGCGGCGGAGCTCAAGAACCAGCCGATCACGATCATCAACGCGACCGGCGGCCCCGTCGAGGCGGTCAAGGGCGGCAAGGTCGCCGCGCAGTCGAACGCGCAATAGCCCATGGCGACGAAAAACGTACTGACCGGCGCGCAGGTGTTCACCTTCCGCGGGATGGAGTTGCACGGCTACCTGACGCGCTTCTCCGACTCGCGCAAGTGGGACATGGTGGCGCACCGCGTCCCGAAGCGGGATGGCGCGCGCGTCGAGAACATGGGGCGCGGCCCGCTCCGCATGTCCGGGTCGCTCGTGTTCGTTGGCGCGAAGTGGCTCGACAACTTCAAGAAGTTCGTCGCGCTCCTCGACGAGAACCCGAAGGGCACGCTCGTCCACCCGCTCTACGGGCAGATGCAAGCCGCCTGCGAGGGCTTCGACCGCGGCGCGGTGGACATCGCCAAGGCGACCGACGAGATCGAAGTCGAGGTCGTCTTTGTTGAGGACCAGTTCGACGCGGCGACGAGCGATCAAGAAACCCCCCCCGTCGGCGACGCGAAGCAGGGCGTGGATAACGGCGTGACCGCGATGCAGGTCGCCACGGCGGCGTTCGTCGCCGCGCCCGCCGTCGCAACCGCCGTGGCGGACCTCGTGGCGTCCGCAAGCACCTTCGCAAACGACACGATGCAGGGCGCGATCGATCTCACGGTCAACCCCGCGCGCGACTCGCAGCTCGACGAGGTGGCAGAGGACACGGGGGCGCTGACGGCGGCGCTGCTCGACGAGGCATCCGCGACGCGCCCGGCGGACGTGTACGACGCGATCGCAGCGACGGAGTACGTCTACTCCGCGTGCTTGCAACTGAACGAGGCGGCGATCGCATCGCGCCCGCCGGTGATCCGGTACACCGTCCCGGCGACGATGAACATCGCCACGCTGGCGGCGTTCCTCTACGGCGAGAAGGCGCTTGAGCGCATCCCCGACCTGCTCAACCTGAACCGCATCCCGAACCCCGGCGCGATCCCCGGCGGGACGGTGGTGCTGCTGCCGTCGGTGTAGCCGTGCCCGTTGATAGCCCGTTCGTCGGCGACGTGACGCCGCGCGCGCGTGTGCTTCTCGGCTGCACCTTCACGCACGGGTCCACCGCGGTCGTTGGCGGCACGCAGGTCGAGCCGAAGGAATGGAGCGTTGACGACGACATCCTCGTGCTGTCGGACTCGCTCTCGTTCTCGATAGAGAATGACGACGGGCGCTACTCGGGGCAGTTCGCGTGCGGCGACGGCGTGGTGCTGCACCTGTCGGATAGCAGCGTGGACGGGGGCGCGTGGAAGGAGCAATTTCGCGGGCGGGTGACGGCGCTGGACTATACGTCGGACATTTCGGGCGGCTCGGTGATCCAGGTGACGTGCATGGACCTGGGCTGGCACCTCGTCTCGACGGCAGGGCGCCCGTTGCAGAACATCAAGTCGGTGAAGTTCAGCCGCTTGCTGGAACTGGTGCTTGACACGTCATGGGGCTTCGCGGGCGTGCGGGCGCAGAACGACACGAACCGCCGGTTGAAGCACGGGCGCACGCTGATTCTCCAGGTGCTCAATCAGGTGGCGGGGGCGCCGCTATCGTACATCCAGATCGAACCGGGGCAGCGCGTCGCCGACATCCTCGTGCTCTACGCAAAGCGCGAGGGCATGTTTGTGAACGTGAGCGCGGACGGCTACGTCCAGATTTTCCGCCCCAACTACACGGACCCGGCGCTCTACAACGTGCGCTACCACGGCAGCACGGAGGCAACGCGCGGGCAGAATAACATCGTGGGGCGCCCACGGTGGTCGCTCAAGATCGACGGGCTCTACACGTCGGTGACGTGCTTCTCGACGGTCGTGCAATCCCAAGTAGACGACATGCCCGACAACCCGAACGAGATGTACACGCGCAGCACGTACACGCCGACAACGGCGCCTCTGCCGTTCATGCGGCGCGAGGTCATCTCCGACTCGGAGGCGATCAGTAGGTCCATGCGCCAGCAACGCGCGCAGTGGCACTACCAGCGCGGCATCTTCGACGGCGACGTGTACGAGGTGACGTTCCGGGGCATCGCGCAGGGCGGCGCGTTCTACGTGTCCGATACCATGTGCAGCGTCAACGATTCGGTGCACCGGCTCAACGCCAATCGCTACGTGTCGGCGGTGCGGAAGTCCTGCACATTGTCAGGCGGCTTCACCTCGACGCTACGAACCCATGTGCCGGGCACGCTCGGCGAGGCGCCGTTGACGAGATGAGTTCGCCCTTCTCGCTGCTAGCGGAGTTGCGCGAACAACTGCGCGCTTACGTGGACCGCCGGATCGCGTCGCTGATCGAGTTCCCGAAGCTGGCGAAGTCGAGCGCGTCGGGCGAGAACGAGGATGCCGTCGAGGTGTCCGACGGCGAAACGACCTACCAGCGCACGGTGCGCCGCGTGGAGCAGTGGGGGCTGCGGGTGCGCCCCCCGGCGGGCATCCGGGCGGCGGTGATCAAGGCTCTCGGCGGCGCGACAAACGGCATGTACGTCGGGATCGCCTCGACGCGCTACGGGCCGTCGAACCTGGAGGACGGCGAAACGGCGCTCTACTGCATCGCCGGGGACACGGTGGTGAAGCTCGACAAGGACGGCAAGGTCACGATCGACGCGGCGGCAGGGCAGGACGTGGTGGTGAACGGGGGCACGCTCAAGGTGGCGCGCGACACCGACCCGATCAGCGCAGGCACGCTCACGGGACAAGCGGGTCCGTACCCAGTGGTATTCGTTCACACGCCGCCGGGCGGCGCACCGTCAACGGGGCAGTCGGTGACGCTCGCCGGCAAGATCACGAACGGCGCAACGCGGTTCAAGGGGTGAGCGGTGGCCTACTCCTACACCCCGGCGAACGCCGATGCGGCGAACGTCGCCTCGCGTCTCGAGACGCAGACCAACGCGATCACGGGCACGCCGACGCTGACGGCGCCGATTGTCAATGTGGACTTTCGCGCGTTCTTGCAGTCGAACGCCGACGCGCTCCTCGACTGCCTCGGCTATCGGGCGCACTCGGAGGTGCAGGCGGGCAGCGACTCGCGCGGCGCGAACACGTTCGCCGACGCCACGACGGCATACGGCACATGGACCGTGGCGGTGCCCGTCGCGAAAACGTACCTGCTGCGGGTGGACCTCTCCTGCTACATGACGGTGGGGGCGGATCAGGTCGCGTTTCAGGTCATGGTGGACGGTGGGGCCGTGGCGGCGCAGCCGGACTTCGCCGCGCGCTTCTACTTCAACAGTCTCTCGGAGCACAACCGGCTCTCCTGGCTGTGCCCGATCGCCTTTGCCTCGACGGGGAACAAGGCGATCAAGCTCCAGTGGCGGGTGGTCAACGCGGCGGGGACGGTGACCACGAACGCCGACGACTTCCGCATGTTCACCCTGTTCGGGTAGGGGACACCGATGCCGCCGAAGGTTGAAGTGCTTGCGCGGAACGGCGCGGGCGAGGGCAATCCCGTGCCGCAGGTATCGCTGCGGGACTGGTTCGCTGGGCTGGCGCTGTCTGCGATGGTGACGACGGCGACGCCCGACGCCGATGCGGTAGCGGCGAAGGCGTACAAGTTCGCCGACGCGATGCTCGCGGCGCGGACGAAGGGGTAGCGCCATGGCGCTCGACATCGCGCTCGGCGAGCGCAACCCGGTCAACGGGCGGTTCGGGTTCAAGTGGGATTCGATCGGCGACGTGGAGTTCGACGACACGGAGGCGCACTCCGTCATGTCGCTCCTTGTCGAGCAGCGCGCGCGCTACTGGGCGGCGAGCAGCACGCACGGGTCCAATCTGTACAAGATCCAGTCGCTCACGTCGCTGACGCCCTCGCGCGCCGAGGCGGACGCGCTCGAAGCGCTGCAACCGCTCATCGCGGCGAAGCGCATCAAGGACGTGCGCGCCGAGGCACAGGTGCGGCGCGGGTCAAATCGGCTCGTGCTGAACGTCTACTGGGCCACGCCGGGGGGCAACCCCGGACAGGCGCAGATCGCACTCTAGGAGACTGCCGTGGCGATTCCGACCAAGCCCTACGCGACGGTGCAGCAGAACGTCACCTCTGCGTTCCGCGTGCGCTTTCCCGGCAAGGCGCTCGGGCCGACGCGGTTCCTCGGGAAGCAAGCGAGCGCTGTGGGGATGGCGCTCTACGGCATCCAGAAGGCGATCGAGGACGCGGACAAGGACGGCGTGCCCACGTCGGAGATGTCGTCGGACGCGCTCGACTCATGGGCGAACACGCTCGGGCTCGACAACGGCGACGGCGGCTACGGGCGCCACGTCGCCATCGCAGCCACGGGCGGCGCAGCGACGCTCACGGGCACGAAGGGCACGGCGTACATCGCAGGGACGCTGGCGACGGCCGAGGACGGCACCACGCAGATCGAGCTCGTGGCGAACGTGACGATCGCGGGCGCGGCGCCGGGCACGGGCTCGGTGGCGGGCACGTTCGTCGCGGTGACGGCGGGTGCTGCGGGCAACCTCGAAGCGGGCACGGTCTGCACCTGGGAATCACCGCCGGCGGGCGCGGATAGCACCTTCACGCTCACCACGGGGCTCTCCGGGGGAGAGGACACGGAGACGAACGCGGCGCTCCTCGGGCGCATCCAGAACCGGCTCCGCAACCCACCGAAGGGCGGCACGGCGAATGATTACCGGACGTGGGCAGAGTCGCAGGACGGGGTGGATCGCGCCTACGTCTACCCGCTGCGCTCGGGCACGGGGACGGTGGACGTGGTGATCGCCAAGGACGGCGAGAACAGCGCGCGGGTGCCGCCGGGCGCCACGCAGACAGCGGTGCAGGATTACATCAACGAGGTCCGTCCCGTGACGGTGAACGCCGCGGCGGTGCGCCTCGTGGACACCACGTCGGGCGTGACCGTGCGGGTGCGGGTAGACCCGGCATCCGACGCCTACGACTTCGACTGGATCGATACCGCGGGCTTCACGGTGGCAGCGTGGGCGGCAGGACCGCCTGCCGTGCTCACCCTCAGCGCGGACGCGCCCGCGTCGCTCGTCGCGGCGATCGACGACTACCTCGCCGGCACGGCGACGGCGCCGCGTATCCAGATCCGAGTGACCAACGGATCTGTCTCGCCCGTGCAGGTGCGCGCGGTCAACTACGGCGGCGCGGGCAACCGGCAACTCACCCTCGAAAACCCGCTCCCCGACGACTTCACTGTGACGCCCACCAACGGGGACGTGGTGTATGCGGGCGGCCCGGTGGTCGATACGATTTGCGCCGACCTGCAAGAGCTGGTGGACTCGCTCGGTCCGTCGCGCGCCTCGGGGTACGCCGACCCGAACGATGCATGGAACGACACGCTTTCCATCTCCGGGTTGATCGATGCCGCGATGGACTCCGTGGACACCGACGGCACGCGGCTGATCAAAAGCGTGCTCGTGAACGGCGCAACGATCAACGCCGTCGAGGCGGACTTCACCGGGTCCGACAACCTCGGCACGGCGCCTCAGATCGTGGTCGCCAAGTGGATCAACGTGACGCAGTAGCCCCATGTCGATCTCACTTCGCGTAGCCGCCACCGACTTGAATCCGGTGGGCGCCTCGACATTCTGCGCCATCGCGCGCCCCGTGGGGCTGGAGGATGGCGACCTCATGCTCGTCGGGCTCTCGCTGCCCGGCGGCGTGGGAACCACCGTGACAGCGCCGGCGGGGTGGGAGCGGGTTCTGCGGACAGACTCCACGACGACGGTTAGTTGCGCGGTCTACTGGAAGCGCGCGCAGTCGGAGCCGCCGACGTGGGTGTGGGTGCTCTCGGGGTCCGTGCAGGTCACGGGCGCGTTCGTGGCCTACAGCGGCGTGGACGGGTTCACGCCGATCGACAACGCACAGGGCACGTCGGACGCGGCGGGCGGGTCGCACGGCATCGCAGGGATCTCGACCTCGCGGAACGGCGAAATGCTGGTGACGTTCCTCGCGGCAGCGACGGCGGCGACGTACACCGCGCCGACGGACTACGCGGAGCGCGCGACCAAGACACAGGCGGACTCGACGATCTCGGCGATGGATCGGACCATCGCCACGGCGGGGCAGGTGGCGGCGACGGGCGCGGCGGTGTCCATGGTCACGGAGGGCGCCTCTGTGACGCTGGCGCTCTACCCGTCGCGCGGGACGAAAACGATCGGCGACGTGCGGCAGGTCCTTATGGACCTGTTTCCGCCGGGCGCAGGGAACCTGTACGACTTCGACCCCGGCGGCGACGCCTATAACCTGATCGCAGCGATTGCCGATGGGCTCAAGCTGTACGGCTACGACCTTGCGGACATCCTGCGGACGGAGATCGACCCGGCGACGGCGGTAAACAACCTCGCCCGGTGGGAAGCGGTGCTCGGGCTCGGGCAATCGTGGATCACGCGGTTCGGGACTGTGCCGCAGCGGCAGGCGCAGATCGTCGCGCGGCTGCGCGAGTCGGGTTCCTTCTCGCGAGAGAACATCAAGGCGATCCTCGGGCCGATCTTGGGGTACGCCGACCCGTCGCAACTGGAGATCGTGGAGTGCGACCGGGCGCAGTTGACCATCGCGCACGAATACGACGTGCCGTCGGCGGCGATTCCGGGTCCGGGCTCCTACCTGCAAAATATCACCGTTCGCGACCAGGCCGAGGTAAGCGCGGCGGGCGCGCAGGTCACGATGGTGATCACGCACGCGACGCCCGCCGATCTCGAAGTGGTGTTGCAGACGCCGAACGCAGTCGCCGAAACGCTCTCGGCGCCATTCGGAACCGCGGCGCTCGTCGGCGCCACGCGCGTGCTGTACTTCCGCACGCTCGCCGGCGAGGACTGCGGCGGGACGTGGCAACTTGCCGTGAACAACTCCGGCGGCAACGCGGGCACGGTGGACGCGGGGGGCGTGCTGTTCGTCGAGGGCATCGGCTACGACGGCGGCAACGAAGGGCTCGGGCGCGCAATCTTCCAGTGGGCCGTCCTCGTCGATCCGACGCTCGCCGGGGTGACGCACCCGGCAGACTACCCGACGGCGCGACAGGTGCTCGAACGCATCAAGCCGGCTCATACACAGGTGTGGCTGGTTCTCAAAAATGACGCCGGCGGCGACGCCGGGATCTGGGGCAACCCCACGAATTCAACGTGGGATGGGTGCCTCTGGGAGTAGCCCATGGCATGGCCGGTCAATGCCTTTTACGAGTCGCTGGTGGCTGGCGTCACGACGGTCAAAAAGACCCTCGGAGACGCGATCCAGCAGTCGATCATCAACCTGTACGGTGGGACTAAGACGCTGGTATCGCTCGACGTGGATGGCGTCGGCGACCAAGCAGCGACCGCAGCGGCGGGCACCGTCCTCGCGTCGGGGACCATCCGCAGCGCAGCGGGCGACCTCATCGCTACGGCGGGCAATATCGCCGCATCGCTCGGCTACGTAGGGGCGACGACAAGCTACCTGTTCTCGGGGGGCACGTTGTCCAGCGGCACGGCAGGCGCCGGGCAGGGGCTCACCATCGGGCGCGCGTACAAGGATTCCCTGTGCGCGGCGTGGGCGGTCGTTGACAACAACGGCGCGGCGGCGAGTCTCACGCGCGGCGTGAATATCTCCAGCGTCGCACGGAACGGGCAGGGGGATGTGAGCGTGACCCTGGTGAACGGCGTGGCGAATCAGATCTGCGCCGTCGCTAATGGATTTGACAATGCCGAAGTGACTTGCACGATCAACGTAACCAGCACGAGCACGACGGTGGTGCGCGTGATCACGCGCAGCGGCGGCGCCACGGTGGACGCGAAGTTCATGCTCGCGGTGTACGGCGGCTAGCGGTCGGCTAGCGGGGAACGAGCGCCAGATCGGACGCGGGGCGATACGGGCTCGGTCCAACCTCGACGAGCGCGGTAACCCCGGACCGCATTCCTGGCACAGCGTCGCACGAGCGGGACGCGAATTGCCCGAGGGACTTGTACGCGATGATTGCGGCTGGCTCGCCGGTGGGCTTGTACAGCGCCGAGATGCCGACGATCCGATCCGAAATGGACTTGACCATGTGCGGCGCCACGAACGCGCGCCCGGTACAGTTCTCACCCTCGTAGTACAGCCCTGCCGTCGTCGCGTAGCAGACCGCGCCGCCGTGCTTCTCGGAGTAGGCGCAGTCACCACCAAGGGACACGCCTAGATCCTCGCCCGTCGCGGCGACGATCAGGTGGGGCACCTTGGGCGCGAGCGGGCGGCGCTCCAACTCCGCGACGCGCGCTTCCAGCGCAGCGATGCGCGCGCTCACGTCGGCGGGCGCGGCGAGCAGGTCGGGCGGTCCGTCAGCGCGCGCCGCTCCGCAACCAGCGCACGCGAGGCACAGCAGCACGTAACGCATCGTCTCCTCCGGGGTGGTGTCCGCTCAGTGTGCGGGCGCTCCCCGGCGCTGTCAAACCACGCGCCCCCCGCCGGGGCTGACCGGGGTGGTTTTCCCCGGCGGGGCGGCGTTTTTCTCTCGGAGCTTGCCATGTCATGGGATCTCGGTAAGCAGGGCGCCACGCCGCAGGTGAACAAGAACGGCGCGGGCGCAGGCGCCGCGGCGCTCACGACTTCGTTCACCGCCGGCAGCACCTTCAACGTCGGCAAGGCGTCCGACTGCGCGATCTGGGTCGTCAACACCGGCGCCAACGGCACCAACATGACCGCGCAGGTGTGGAAGCTCCAGATCTCCTACGACGGGACCAACTGGGTAGACACCTACGCCACGCGCTCCTCCACGGCGGTAACCGCCGTCGAGCACACCATCACCACCGTCAACAACTCCACGGTCTACGAGTCGCTGATGACCACGAACGCGCGCCTGCAACTCTACGCGCGCATCATGGTCAAGGCGACGGCGGGCGGCGCGCTCGTCGCGGGCGACATCGCCAAGGCGTTCGTGGTGGTCGGGTAGCGCCATGAGCTACCCCACCATTCCCCGCGTCGGCGAGGGCGGCGTCGAGGACGAGGGCACGCCGCTCAACCCGGCAGTCGCCAGCAAGCTCAACTTCACCGGCGGCGGCGTGACGGCGACGGTCAGCGGCGACACGATCACGGTGGACGTGCCGACGGGCGCGGGCGGCGTGACCAGTGTGACCGGCACGGCGCCGATCGTGTCGTCGGGCGGCGTCACCCCTGCGATCTCCATCGCCGACACGGCGGTGACACCGGGCAGCTACGGCAGCGCCTCGGCGGTGGGCACCTTCACGGTCGATCAGAAGGGGCGTCTCACCGCTGCGAGCAACGCGAACATTGCCATCGCCGGCAGCGCCGTGAGCGGCAACATCACCGGCAACGCCGCGAACGTCACCGGAACCGTCGCCGTCGCCAACGGCGGCACGGGCTCGGGAACCGCAGCGGACGCGCGCACGGCGCTCGGCGTCGCCATCGGCACCGACGTGCAGGCGTACAGCGCGCAGCTCACGAGCGCCGCGGCCGTCGGCGACGGCATCGTGGCGCGCACCGCCGCCAACACGTTCACCCCGCGCTCCGTCGCTGCGGGCACCGGCATCTCGGTCAGCAACGGCGACGGGGTGGCGGGCAACCCGACGGTGGCGGTCGCCGACACGGCGGTGACGCCGGGCTCGTATACCAACGCCTCGATCACGGTAGACCAGCAGGGGCGACTCACGTCGGCGTCGAGCGGGACGGGCGGCGGTGGCGGGAAGGCGATCTACGGCGACGGCAGCGACGGCGCCGCGGTGTTCGACGGCGCAGGCGCGGTAACCGGGTTCACTCGCTCGGGCTCGACGTACACCGCCGACCGCGACGTGGCGTTCACGAACGTTACGATCTCGACGGGCGTGCGGGTGCGGATGATCACGGCGGGCGGCGAGGCAAAGCGCTTTTTTGCCAACGGCACGGTGACGGGCGCTGGCACTGCACAGATCGACTGGAACGGCAACGACGCATCGGGCGCGACGGGCGGCGCGGCCATCGGCGACGGCGTTCTCGGCGGCGGCGTCGAGGGCGGCAACGGCGGCACGGCCGGTGGCGCGGGGAGCACGGGCGGAACGCAGGGCGCGACCGCGCTCGGCGGCGTGGGCGGCGACGGCGGCGGGTCCGACGGCGGCGGTGGCGGCGGACCGGGCGGCGGCGTGGTCCCGCCGGGCATCGGCGCAGGCACGATCCGGACGTTGCCGTTTGCCGTGACGGGGCACTTCATCGCCAACGCAACGCTCTCGGTCGCGCGTGGCGGT
>Ga0247719_1000538_pt1 | contig 21871 bp, 18 predicted proteins | sample 41E_DmetaG_FD_189046 | JGI IMG/M metagenome (GOLD analysis project Ga0247719, IMG submission 189046) | Soil microbial communities from hillslope of Landscape Evolution Observatory, University of Arizona, Oracle, AZ, United States - 4-1-E_D | ecosystem: Engineered > Artificial ecosystem >...
CCCCGCGGCCGCGCCCCCTCCCCAGGAGACCGGCGCGGCTGACGCCAGGGTGCCGACAGCGGGGCGCCCGGGGACGTGGGTGGTCCAGGTCACGGCGCTTCAGAACCGCGCGACCGCGGCCGGTATCGTGCAGCGTCTGATCGCCAAGGGGTACCCCGCATTCCTCGAGAACCCGGCGCCGGGAGCGCCGGCGATCTACCGCGTCCGCATCGGCCGCTACGGCGACCGCAAGGACGCGGAGCAGATCGCCCGCCGCATCGAAAAGGAAGAGCAATTCACGCCGGTCGTTACGCGCTGACGGCACTCGCACTGCTCTCGGGAGCGCTGCTCGCCCTCAGTTTTCCCAAGCACGGGCACCCCGCGCTCGCGTGGATCGCCCTCACGCCGCTGATCGTCGCCGCCTGGCAGGCGCCGACGATCCGGCGCGCCTTCCTCCTCGGGCTGCTGGCCGGCGGCGTCTACTTCTGGGGCACGCTCTACTGGCTCGTCGAGACGATGACCACGTTCGGCGGCCTCTCCACCATCACCGCCTTCCTGGCGGCGCTCGTGCTCGTCGCCTACCTCGCGTTGTTCCCCGCCGTGTTCGCGCTCCTGCTGGCGAGGTGCCGCCGTACGTTTGGCGGCGCCGCGCTCGCGCTGGCGCCGGCGCTCTGGGTGACGACCGAGCTCGGACGGCAGTACGTCTGGGACGGGTTTCCCTGGGCGCTCCTCGGCTACAGCCAGGTGACCGTGCTGCCGGTCGCGCAGGCGGCGAGCGTCGTCGGTGTCTATGGATTGTCGACGCTGCTGGCGGTCGTCGCGTCAGCGGCGGCGGCGCTGGTGCTCGCACGCGGCCCGGCCAGGATCCTCTATCCAGCGGCGGCCGCCCTGCTGGTCGCCGTCTGCGTCTTCTGGGGAAACGCCCGGCTGAGCGCCTCCACGCTGCTTCGGTCGGGAGAGCCCGTTCGTGTCGCGGTGCTCCAGGGGAACATCGCGCAGGACGACAAGTGGAACCCGGAGCTCCGCGACGAGATCACGAGCAAATACCTGCGCCTGACGCGCGAGGCGCTGGCGGCCGGTGCCACGTTCATCATCTGGCCCGAGTCCTCGACGCCGTTCTATTTCGAGCACGACCTGGTGCGCGGCGGCGCCATCCGGCGGCTTGCCACCGAGGCGGGCGTCACGCTGCTGATCGGCAGCGATCAGATCGAGCCGGTGCAGGCCACGGGGCCCGACCAGAAGCCCCAGTCGCGGTACTACAATGCCGCCTTCCTCGTGACTCCGGATGGCGGTGTGGGCGCGGTCTACCGGAAGATGCACCTCGTACCGTTCGGCGAGTACGTCCCGCTCCAGAACCTGCTGTTCTTCGTCGGCCCGATCGTGGAGGCGGTTGCCGCGTTCACGCCGGGGCGGGATCCGGTGCTGCTGCCGGTCGCCGGGCACACCGTCAGCACGGCGATCTGCTACGAAGTGATCTTTCCGAGCCTGATCCGGCGCTTCGTGCAGGACGGCAGCGAACTGCTGACGACGATCACCAACGACGCCTGGTACGGCCGGTCGTCGGCGGCCTACCAGCACTGGGAGCAGGCGGCGATGAGATCGATCGAGCAGGGACGCTATCTCGCCCGCGCGGCCAACACCGGGATCAGCGGTTTCGTCGATCCCTACGGCCGCGTCGTCGAGAAGACCGACCTGTTCCACGAGGCGATCCTGATCGCCGACCTCCGTTTCATCAGGGAGCGGACGATCTACAACCGCCTGGGCGACCTGGCGGCGTGGCTCTCGCTGGCGCTGACAGGGCTCGCGTTGTTCGCCACGTTCCGCGTTCGCTAGAATTGTTCACCGGCCGCCACCATCGCCGTTCACACAGCACGATCAGGACTTCAGACGCTTTTCTATGTCTCTCCAGCTAGACGAGCAGCTTCGCAGGTACGAGGACCTCGCGCGCCGCGCGAGCGACCTGCGGAGCTATCTTTGACGCCGCTCACCCCGCAGACGAACTCGCGAAGATCGAACAGCGCGTCGCCGACCCCGATTTCTGGAAGGACCAGGAGGCCGCGCAGAAGCTGTTGCAGCGCCGGCGCCGCCTCGAGGACGACCGGCAGCTCAGCGACTCGTTGAAGCGGCGGGCCGAGGACCTCGCCGTCCTCGTCGAGTGGGCAGGGGCGGGCGAGCCGGTGCTCGACGAGCTGACCCGCGGCCTCGACGAGCTCGCGCAGCAGGTGGACGAAGGCGAGACGAAGAAGATGCTCGGCGGGGAGCACGATCGCAAGAACGCGATCGTCACCATCCATCCCGGGGCGGGCGGCACCGAGTCTCAGGACTGGGCCGAGATGCTGCTGCGGATGTACATGCGCTGGACCGAGCGGCGGGGCTTCAAGCGCGAGGTGATGGATCTGCAGCCCGGCGAGGACGCCGGCATCAAGAGCGCGACCTTCAGCGTGATTGGCGACTACGCGTACGGCCTGCTGCTCGCCGAGGCGGGCGTCCATCGCCTGGTGCGGATCTCGCCGTACGACCAGGCCGCGCGCCGCCACACCTCATTCGCCTCCGTCTACGTCTGGCCCGAGCTGCCGGAGGACGTCGACATCGAGATCGAGGAGAAGGACCTCCGGGTCGACACCTACCGCTCGAGCGGCGCCGGCGGACAGCACGTCAACGTCACCGATTCGGCGATCCGCATCACCCATCTGCCCACCGGCATCGTCGTGTCGTGCCAGAACGAGCGCTCGCAGCACAAGAACCGCGCCCAGGCGATGAAGGTGCTGAAGGCGCGGCTGTTCGACATCAAGATGAAGGAGCAGCAGGCGAAGCTTGACCAGCTCGGCGGCGAGAAAAAGGAGATCGCCTTCGGGAGCCAGATCCGCAGCTACGTGCTGCATCCCTACCAGCTCGTGAAGGACCACCGCACGAAGGAGGAGGTCGGCGACGTCAATCGCGTGCTCGACGGCGACATCGACCCCTTCATCAAGACGTACCTGATGCGCAAGGCGTCAGGGTCGCTCGCGCCGCCGGCCGACGACGAGTAGGCGAGCGGGGGCCCGCCTGCTACTGGCGGAACGAGCCGGGCTCGGTGCCGGCGATGAACGCCTCGGTCACGCCCGCGTCGGTCGTCGCGAACACGATGTTGCCGGGGGGCTGGAACTGCGGCGGCTCCTTGCGGTCGCCGATCCAGGCCTTCATGATCTCGATCCACACCGGCAGCGCCGCCTCTCCGCCCGTCATGCTCGAGCCGATCGGCTTCTTCTGATCGAGACCGATCCATACGCCGATCGTGATGTCGGGATCGAATCCGATGAACCACGCGTCGGTGTAGTCGTCGGTGGTGCCGGTCTTGCCGCCCACTGGCCAGTTCAGCGCATTGGCCTTCGTGGCGGTGCCGCGCTGCACGACGCCGCGCAGCAGGTTCGTGATGACGAACGCGGTATCGGCGCGGATCGCGTCCTTCGGTTCCGGACGGTTCTCCTCGAGCACGTTCCCTTCGCGGTCGGTCACCTTCTGGATCGCGTAGGGCTTCATCCGCACGCCCTGGTTGGGGAACACGGAGTACGCGCTCGTCATCTCCAGCAGGGTGGCCTCGGCGGCTCCGAGCGCCACCGGCAGGTACGGCGGGAGCGGCGACTCGAGTCCGAGGCGCCGTGCGTACAGGATCACCTGCTTCGGACCGAGCTGCTCCATCATCCGCACGGCCGGCACGTTGCGCGACTGCTCGAGCGCGCGCCGCAGTGTGATCGCTCCCTCGAACCTGCGGTCGTAGTTCATCGGCGCGTACGGCGGCTGTCCGGCCCCCGCGAAGAAGCTCGCCGGCGAGTCGCTGAGGATGGAGGCGGGCGTGTACCCGCGGTCGATGGCGGCCGTGTAGACGAAGGGCTTGAAGGCGGAGCCGACCTGCCGGTACGCCTGCGTCGCGCGGTTGAACTTGCTGCGGTCGAAGCTGTAGCCGCCCACCATCGCGCGGATCTGCCCGGTGCGGTTGTCGATCGCCAGCACGCCGCCTTCGACGACCGGCGTCTGTTCGAGCGTGGCGGTCGCGGTTTTCGTCCCCTCGTCGAGCGCGGCGAGGCGGACCTCGATCAGATCGCCCGGAGTGACCAGCTGGTTCGCCGCCGTGCGGCGCGTCCAGGCGTAGCCCTTGCGGTCGATGGTGATCGTCAGGGATCCCGCGCGCGCGTGGATCGCCGCGCCGTCGGCGGCGGTGACGACAGCCGGCACGACCTGGTTCTCGCGCATCGGCCGCTCCCAGCGGCCGTGGCGGAAGGCCTCGATCTTGTGCCCCTCCGCCACGACGTTTCGGGACGGCTTCCGCCAGCCGCGCAGCTTGTCGACCCGCCGCAGGCCGTCGTCGAGCGCTCGGTTGGCCGCCTCCTGCAGGCGGACGTCGAGCCCCGTCTGGACGGAGAGGCCGTTCTCGTACAACTGCTTGGCGCCGTAGCGCTGCTCGAGCTCCTTCCGGACCTCCTCCAGGAAGTACGGCGCGATCGACTGCGGACTCGAGGGCTCGCCGCGCGTGACGATCGGCTTGTTCCTGGCCGCCTCCGCCTCTTCCGGCGTGATGTACCCGACTTCCGCCATCCGGCTGAGCGCGTAATTGCGCCGCCGGAGCGCCGCCTCCATGTTCACGTACGGGCTCTGCCGGACATTGCTTTGCAGGATGCCGGCGATCAGCGCCGCCTCTTCGAGCTCGAGGTCCTTCGCCGACTTGCCGAAGTAGAGCCGCGAGGCCGCCTCGACGCCGTAGACGCCGTGGCCGAAATACATCTGATTGGCGTAGAGCGTGAAGATCTCGCGCTTGGTGTACCGCTTCTCGATCTGGATCGCGAGCAGCGCCTCCTTGATCTTGCGCTCCCAGGTCTTCTCGTCGGTGAGAAACAGCTTGCGCGCGAGCTGCTGGGTGAGCGTGCTGGCGCCGGCCGCCTTGCGGCGCTCGGCGATGTCCTTCATCAGCGCCGCGATGATGCGGGGGATGCTCAGGCCGACGTGCTTCTCGAAGTCGGCGTCCTCGGCGGCGAGGATCGCCTGCCGCAGGCGGGGCGCAATCGCTTCGTAGGGGATGACTTCGCGCCGCTGGATCGCGAATTCGCCGACGATCTCGCCGTTGGCGCCGTAGACGCGGGTAATCGTGCTCGGCGCGTAATCGTCGAGCGCCGAGATCTCCGGCATGTCGTCGGCGTAGGCGAAGATCACGCCGCTCGCGATGCCGAGCACCGCGGCGACGATGAAGAGGGCGATGATGCCCGCGCTGCGGGCGATGCGAACGACGACTCGGGCCATGGTGGAAACGCTGCAGTCTGCAGTCTAACCGCTGAAACGCCGGACGGTCAGCGCTGCCCGCCGCCGCCCCTCGGGCGGGCCGTGGGACCCGCACCGCCGCTGCCGGACGGCCGCGGCCGGGCTCCTGAAGGCGGTGCCCCCGCTGCCGGCGGCCCCTCGGGCCGCGGCGCCTCGACGCCCCCCGGAGATCTCCTCTCGTAAGACCCCGACGAGGGGCGCACGGGTCCCGGCTCGGCGCCTCGTGGCGCAGCGCGCTCCATCCCGGGCGCGCGGCGCGGCTCCGGCGCCGGCGCGCCGTCACCGCGCGGAACAGCCCGGTACTCCCGCGGCTCGTAACCGGCCGCGGGCTGGGGCCGTTGCTGAATCTCGGCAGGACGCCGTGACGGAAGCGGGTCGTGAGATGGCCCCGCCCGCTCGATCTGGGGGGACGCGGCGCCGCGCGGGACAGCACGGCGTCCCTCGCCGCTGCCCCACTGCGGTGGCTGCATCTCCTCCTGCACGGGTGGCCTGCGTGCGGCGCCATTCGGGACGTCCGCCGGCCGCGGTTCTGCTCGCGGCACCGCATACTGCGGCGTGTCGGTCGTACGGGGCGGCGTTCGCTGCCCATACTGCGGCCCCTCCGTCCGGGGTCGCGCGCGGCGGTCGAGGGGCTCCGCGGCGCCGGGGCGCTCCGCGCTGATGCCGGGCCGTTCGGAGCGCACGGCAGGACGGTCCGGGACGGCGCGGTCACGAGCAACCGCCCGCGGCGCCTGCTCCGCATCACTCGGGCGCACGCCGCGCTCGACGGCCCGGGGATCCGGGCGCGCGCCCGACGCGCCGCGCGGATCCACCTGGATGCGCTGCCCGTCGCCCGTCGTCCGCGCGCGATCCGCCGGGAGATTCGTGTAGATCGGGGCGCCGCCGCGCTGGTCGCGTGCGCCGGCGACGCGGATCGGCGCGCTGCTGCGCGGCACGGCGTAGCCCGTGATCTCCGGCGCACGCTCGCGGTAGGTGAACGACGACCGGACGCGGTCGTCGAGATGGACCGCCTGCACGACGTGACGGTGCACGTACCCCACACCGAAATGGCGATGCGGCACGACGGTCCACGCGCGCCAGGGATCGTAGCCGCGGCGCACGTTGATGATGTTGATCTGAACCACCGGCCGGTTGTTCCAGCCGAGCGGACACCAGCTCACGTAGCCCGGAGCGTACGCCCACGACACCCACGCGGCGCCCCAGGTGCGCCCCGGGATCCAGAACCAGCCGGCCGTCGAATATCCCCACCGGCCATAGTGATGCGTCGGCCATCCCCATGGGTCGTGCGCGACCCATGTCCAGCCGTACGGCCGCAGCAGGACCCACCGGCCGCGGTAGTACGGGCGCCAGTCGGGCTCGACCCGCGGATACCACACGCGCCCGTAGGTCGGCTCGTCGCGCCAGTAGCCGTACCGATCGAAGGAGGCCGCATACGGGCGCACCTCGCTCGGGAGGTAGTGCGCGGAGGCTGCGCGCCGTTCGTCGCGGCGCGCCTCCGACCAGCGGTCGAAGGCGTCCCACGACGCGGAGTTGACGACGTATGCGTACGAGGGAGCGGCGTCGGCACGGGCGAACGCGCGCTCGCCGGCGCGCAGCGGCGTGCGGCCGGCCTCGTTCGCGAGCTCGGCGCGTCCGCGCAGCACGGCCACCTCGAGCTCGCTGCCGCGCGGGCCGTTCACGAGCGCGACGCGGTACTCCCCAGGCTCGAAGATCTGCGTCCAGCCGTGCGGCCCGTCGATCCGGTACGCGACCTCGCGCGCCGGACCGGGGATCGAGAGGCGGATCCGCCCCTCGAGCAGCCGCAGCAGGTCGTCGGACTGGAGATCGACGGCGGAGTGCTGATCGAGGTGGAGCGTGCTGCCGTCGGCGAAGAGGATCTCGACGCGCCCGGCGCGCGTGCGGACGCGGTCGCCGGCGAGCAGCGGCATGTTGCGCGGACTTTCGTCGCGCTCCCCCTCGCGCTCGAGGATGGCGGATCCTTCGACGAGGGAGATGTGCGCGGGCGCCTGGGCGTCGGCGGCGTCCGGCGGCTGCGCCGCGGCGGAACCGGCCGCCAGTACGAGCAGCGCGAGCAATGTCATCCCTGCTGAATGGAATGCCTTCAAGGAACCCATGGTCGACCCTCGGGTGGGGAGCAGGCAGTCCCCGGATACCGGTTCGCCTCGCCAGTGGTGGTGGCGGGGCAGGAAACCGTTGAGGCAGGTGGCAAGCGCCATTATAGCACCGACTTAGAAGAAATGTGGGGCGGCGCGTTTGACATGAATAGGCTCAGATTTTATACTGTGATCGTTATAAAGCTTTGCCGCCGGAGCAGCCGGCGGCCGTGAGGAACAGCCAATGAGCAAGATTATCGGTATTGACCTGGGTACCACGAACTCGGTTGTGGCGGTGATGGAGGGAGGCGAGCCGGTCGTCATCACCAACCCCGAAGGGAGCCGCATCACACCGTCGGTCGTGGGATTCACGAAGTCGGGCGAGCGCCTCGTCGGCCAGGTGGCGAAGCGGCAGGCGGTGACGAATCCCGAGAACACCATCTTCTCGATCAAGCGGTTCATGGGCCGGCGGTTCGACGAGGTGTCGGAAGAGATGAAGATGGTGCCGTACTCCGTCGAGCGCGCCTCGAACGGGGACGTGCGGATCACCGCCGGCGGCAAGCCGTACTCGCCGCCCGAGATCTCCGCGATGATCCTGCAGAAGCTCAAGCAGGCGGCGGAGGAATACCTCGGTCAGACCGTCACCAAGGCGGTCATCACGGTGCCGGCGTACTTCAACGACGCGCAGCGCCAGGCCACCAAGGACGCCGGCCAGATCGCCGGCCTCGAGGTCATGCGCATCGTCAACGAGCCGACCGCGGCGGCGCTGGCGTACGGGCTCGACAAGAAGAAGGACGAGACGATCGCCGTGTACGACTTCGGCGGCGGCACGTTCGACATCTCGATCCTCGAAGTCGGCGAGGGGGTCGTCGAGGTCAAGGCGACCAACGGCGACACGCACCTCGGCGGTGACAACCTCGACCAGCGGATCATCGACTGGATCATCGACGAGTTCCGGAAGGACGAGGGGATCGACCTCGGCAAGGACCGCATGGCCCTGCAGCGCCTGAAGGAGGCGGCGGAGAAGGCCAAGATGGAGCTGTCGAGCGTGATGGAGACGGAGATCAACCTGCCGTTCATCACCGCGGACGCGACCGGGCCGAAGCATCTGGTGAAGAAGCTCACCCGCGCGAAGTTCGAGCAGCTCGTCGAGGACCTGCTGCAGAAGACCGTCGGACCGACGAAGCAGGCGCTCGCCGATGCCGGCATCGATCCGAAGAAGATCGACGAGGTCGTGCTCGTCGGCGGCTCCACGCGCATCCCGCGCGTGCAGGCGATCGTGAAGGATCTGTTCGGCAAGGAGCCGCACAAGGGGGTGAACCCCGACGAGGTCGTGGCGGTCGGCGCGGCGATCCAGGCGGGCGTGCTCGCGGGCGAGGTGAAGGACCTGCTGCTGCTCGACGTCACGCCGCTCTCGCTCGGCATCGAGACCCTGGGCGGCGTGATGACGACGCTGATCCCGCGGAACACGACGATCCCGACGCGCAAGAGCGAGACGTTCTCGACGGCGGCCGACAACCAGACGAGCGTCGAGGTCCACGTGCTCCAGGGTGAGCGGCCCATGGCGCGCGACAACCGCACGCTGGGCAAGTTCCACCTGACCGGGCTCCCGCCGGCGCCGCGCGGCGTGCCGCAGATCGAGGTCACCTTCGACATCGACGCCAACGGCATCGTCAACGTGTCGGCGAAGGACAACGCGACCGGCAAGGAGCAGAAGATCACGATCACCGCGTCGAGCGGCCTCACGAAGGAAGAGGTCGACAAGATGATGCGGGAGGCGGAGGCGCACGCCGAAGAGGACAAGCGGCGGAAGGAAGAGATCGAAACGCGCAACCAGGCGGACCAGGCGGTCTACGCCGCCGAGCGGATGATCAAGGACGCCGGCGACAAGATCACCGCCTCCGACCGCCAGCCGATCGAATCGGCGATCGAGGATCTGAAGAAGGCGATCGAGAAGAACGACGTCGCCGAGATGAAGCGCGGGATGGAGGCGCTCAACGCCGCGCAGCACAAGGTCGCCGAGGCGATGTACAAGGCGGCGCAGGCCGGCGGCGCCGCGGGCGCCGGTGCGTCCGCGGGCGAGCCGCAGGCGGGCGGAGCGGGCGAGGGCAGCCGGGCCTCCGGCGATGTCATCGACGCCGAGGTCGTCGAGGAAGAGAAGAAGTAGCTCGTCGGGTGCGCGGAGTCGGGTGTCCGGCCGTCGGTCCGCCGGATCCCCGGCCTCCGCGCACCGCTCCCGATGACCGACGACCGGCGCCATGGATCTCTATTCCGTTCTCGGGCTCCCGCGCGGCGCGAGCGTTGCCGAGGTAAAGCGGGCATACCGGCGGCTGTCGCGCCGCTACCATCCGGGCATCAACCCGGGAGACCGCGCGGCGGCGGCGCTGTTCCAGCGGATCACCGAGGCGTACGAGACGCTGGTGGATCCCGAACGACGGCGGCGGTACGAGGAAGCCGGCGTGTCGCAGCCGACGGGGGACGGCCACACGTTCGAGTTCTCCGGCTTCGATTTTTCGATCGCGGCGCACGGCGCGCAGGCAGCGACGTTCAGTGAGCTGTTCGCCGAGGCGCTGCATCCGCCGGCAGCGCCCGACGGAGGCAGGCCGCAGCCGGGCGCCGACCTGCACACCGGGCTGTCGCTGGGGTTCGTCGAAGCGCTCCACGGGGGCGAGCGGCAGGTCACGGTCACCCGCCACGTGCGCTGTGAGGCGTGCGCGGGCGCCGGCCGCATCCGCGTCGCCGAAGGACGCTGTGCCCACTGCCAGGGCAGCGGGCGCGTCCGGTGGGCGCGCGGCCACATGGTGTTCACCAAGGGCTGCACGGCGTGCGGCAGCACGGGACGCGAGCGGTTCCGGCGCTGCGCGGTGTGCGCGGGACACGGGAGGTCCGTGCGTACCGAGGGGATCGTCGTGCGGATTCCTGCCGGCATCGCCGACGGCGCGCAGTTGCGGATCCCCGAGCGGGGGCATGCGGGTACCCACGGCGGCCGCCCCGGCGACCTGTACGTCGACATCACCGTCCGGCCGCACCCGGTGCTGCGGCGCGAGGGGGACGACCTGCACCTCGCGGTGCCGGTGGCGGTGCACGAAGCGGTGCTCGGCGCGCGGATCGAACTGCCGTCGTTCGACGGCCCGGTGCGGCTGAAGATTCCCGCCGGCACGCAGGCCGGGCAGCGGCTGCGGGTCAGCGGGCGGGGTGCGGTCACGCTCGACGGCCGGCGCGGCGATCTCTACGTCGAGGTCCGGCTGGCGTTGCCGCCGGTCGTGGACGAACGGTCGAAGGAATTGATGCGCGAGTTCGGGCGGCTCAACGACGAGGACGTGCGGCGCACGCTCGTGCAGCAGATGAAGGCGGCTGAGTGACGATGGCCTCGAAGCGCGGCGGCAAGGCGTACTACATGATCAGCGCGGTGGCGCAGAAGTACAACATCCACCCGCAGACGCTGCGGCTGTACGAGCGCGAGGGGCTGCTCAAGCCGTCGCGGACCGAAGGCAACACCCGCCTCTATTCGGAAGAGGACCTCGAACGCCTCGAAACGATCCTGTCGCTGACGCGTGACCTCGGCGTGAACCTCGCGGGGGTGGAGATCATCCTCAACATGCGCAGCAAGATCGAGGCGATGCAGCGCGAGGTGAACGAGTTCATGGACTACGTGAAGCGCGAACTCTCGCGCGGCATCGGCGACTGGGAGCAGCGTCTCAGCACCGCGCTCGTGAAGTCGTCGCCGACGGATCTCGTCCGCTCGTCGGCACCCGCCCCCGCCGACTCGACGGCGGTCGAGGCGGAGCACGTCGAAGAACCGCGGCGCGGGCGGCACTGACGAACTCCAAACTTCAAACTCCAAGCGCAGACGCGCAGCGTCGGCGGTGGGTGCTACAATACGCGCTCCGCTCATGTCCTGCGCTCTGTGTGACGACACCGGCTGGAAACCGGTTGATGAAGGTGGTGCTCGTCGCGTCGAGCGCTGCGATTGCTGGCGCGACGGTGTCACGGCGCGGATGCTCGACCAGGCGCGGATCCCGCCGCGCTACCGCCGCTGCGAGCTCGAGACGTTCGTCACGTATCCCAACGAAAAACTGCTGGCGGCCGTCCGGCACGCGAAGCGCTTCGCCGACGAGTTTCCGGCGATCGGCAAGGGGCTGTGCCTGATCGGCCCGCCGGGCATCGGCAAGACGCATCTCGCCGTCGCGGTGCTGCGGCGCGTGATTCTCACGCGCGGCGCCCGCGGGCTCTTCTACGACACGCGCGACCTGCTGCGCGTGATCCGCAGCACCTACAACCCGCTCGTCCGCACCGCCGAGATGGACGTGCTGCGGCCGGTGATGGAGGCGGACCTCCTCGTGCTCGACGACCTCGGCTCCGAAAAGACGTCCGAATGGGTCGAGGAGACGATGAACCTCATCGTCAATACCCGCTACAACGAGCGGCGGCACACGATCTTCACGTCGAACTACGAAGACACCCCCGACGACGCGGATCCAGACTGCCTGAAGGCGCGCATCGGCTTCCGCATCCACTCCCGGCTCCACGAGATGTGCGAGTTCCTCGAATTCGACGGCGCCGATTACCGTCACCTGCCGCCCAACGGCGGCGTCGACGACCTGCTCGCGATGTGGAAGATGAAGCCCAATCGCCGCACGCTGCCCGCGCGCACCACCGCGAAGCCCGTGCGGGCGCAGCTCAAGGCGCCGGCCGGCAAGTCCGAGCTCGGCTGGACGGGCGGCAAGGCCGGGAGCTGAGCTCAAACTCCAAACGGCAAACGCCAAACGCCAAACGCCAAACGGCAAACGCCAAACGCCAAAACGCCAAACTGCCAAATCCAAACTCCCAAAAACCAGCGTCAAAATGAGCCCTGCGGGTGGTCGCCGGGCGCCGCGTGGACCTCGGAGTTTGGCATGCGGTGTCGGAGTTTCGCGTTTTCCGTTTGGAGTTTGGCGTTTGCCGTCGTGACTCTGTAGTTTGGTGTTGACGATGCTCGGCCTGTACATCCACGTCCCGTTCTGTTCGGCGATCTGCAACTACTGCAACTTCAACAGAGGCCTGTTCGATGCCGCGGTGAAGGAGCGGTACGTCTCGGCGCTCGAGCGTGAGATCCGTGAGTGGGCAACCCGTGTTGATCCGTGTTCGTCCGTGACCCGTGCTGATCCGTGTTCGTCCGTGACCCGTGCTGATCCGTGTTCGTCCGTGACCCGTGCTGATCCGTGTTCGTCCGTGACCCGTGTTAATCCGTGTTCGTCCGTGGCCCGTGTTGATCCGTGTTCGTCCGTGGCCCGTGTTGATCCGTGTTCGTCCGTGGCCCGTGTTGATCCGTGTTCGTCCGCGGCCCGTGTTGATCCGTGTTCGTCCGTGGCCGCCGATACGGTCTTCTTTGGCGGCGGCACGCCGTCGCTGCTCGAGCCCGGGGAGATCGCACGGATCCTCGCCGCCTGCCGCGACACCTTTGCGCTGGCGCCCGGAGCCGAAATCACCCTCGAAACGAATCCCGAGACATCGTCGGAGCAGCGGATGGCGCAGTTCCGCGAGGCGGGCGTGAACCGCATCAGCTTCGGCGTGCAGTCGTTCCGCGACGAGGAGCTGCGGCGCCTCGGGCGCATCCATTCGGCGGATCGCGCCCGCGCCGCCGTGCGCGAGGCGCGGGCCGCAGGGTTCGACAACATCAGCCTGGACCTGATGATGTGGCTTCCGCAGCAGAGCGCCGCCGACTGGCGCTTCAACGTCGAGTCGCTGATCGACGTCGGCCCGGAGCACGCCTCCCTCTACCTCCTCGAGCTGTATCCGAACGCGCCGCTGAAGGAGGACATGGCGCGTGCGGGCTGGTCGCTCGCGCCGGATGACGACGCGGCCGAGATGTACCTGTGGAGCCTCGAACGCCTCGAGGCCGCGGGGTACGTGCAGTACGAGATCTCGAACGTCGCGCGGCCGGGGCGCGAGTCGCGCCACAACCTGAAATACTGGCGCGACGGCGAGTGGCTCGGCTTCGGCTGCGGCGCCCACTCCACGCGCGGCGGCGTGCGTTGGAAGAACGTCGCCGCCACCGAGGAGTACGTGCGCCGTGTCGCGGCCGGCGAGCCGCTGGCGGTCGAGCGCCGCGAGCTGTCCGATGCCGAGCGGGTCGAAGAGGCGTTGTTCACCGGCCTGCGGCTGGCCGAGGGGCTGGATCTCGACGCGATTCGGGCCCGCTACGGCGTGGACGTGTGGAGGACCTACGGGAGTGCGCTCCAGCCGTTCGCCGCCGAGGGGCTCCTCGACTGCGAGGCGGGCCGGCTGCGGCTGACACGGCGCGGGATGCTGCTCGCCAACGAGATTCTTCAGGTGTTCGTCTGAGGGGCGTCGGCCCGGCGTCCCGTGCGCCGGCGGCCCGCCGGGAGGCCTTCGTCACAGCAGTGGCTCTGCTGTGGAGCCGTACGGTAAAGTGTCCCCTTGGTTTTCCGCTGTATTCGATCAAGGAGGAGATTGGATGCGTCGTGTAATCGTTAGTGCTCTGGCGCTGGCCCTGCTGCCGGCGGCCGTATTCGCCCAGGATCCGCAGCAGCCGCCCGCGCAGCAGCAGCCCGCGGCACCGGCGCAGCCCAAAGAGCCGAAGCTGACGTTCAGCGGATCTGCCGGCCTGCTGCTCGTGCAGATCAAGCCCGATCAGACGGCCGCATTCGAGGAGATGATCGCCAAGCTCCGCGAGGCCGCCGCAGCCTCGAGCGACGCCTCGGCCCAGCAGGCCATGAACAGCATGAAGATCTACAAGGCCGCCGAAGCGATGGGAGCCAACGCTCTTTACGTCGTGATGGTGGACCCGGTCACCCCGAACGGCGAGTACGCGTTCTTCGAGCTCCTCGCGCGGGTGATGACACCGGAACAGCTCCGCGATCCGGCCAATCAGGAGATGTTCAAGCGGTGGGCCGACGCGTTCGCGACCGGTCCGAACCGGCTCAATCTGACGCCGGTCGGCGGCCGGATGTAGCTCGGAGCTCCGCGGCAGGTCGCAGGGGGATGCCGGTCGCTCCGGCATTCCACCTGCGCGTCGCCAGGTCAGAACTTCAGGTTCAACCCCGCATAGAACCGCTGCGGCCTCTCGTGCCGCACGCGCGTTCCCCGCAGCGTGAAGATCCGGTAATCCAGCCGCAGCCGCAGCGGCCCGGCCAGGTTCATCTTCACGCCCCCCCCCACATTGACGCCCACGTTCGTGACGGTGTCGTCGAAGAGCGTCTCACGATACACGCCTCCGCCGGTCGTGGCGTAGAACTGCATCCCGCCGATCGGAAACGGCGTCTGCACCAGCCCGTTGAACATGTACGTCTGGAGCGCCGGCGCGAGCTGGTCGGCATCCTCGCGCGTGTGCGCGTATTCGAACTCGAACCCGACGATGAGCAGGCCGACGCCGGCCGCCAGCCCGGTGAGTGGCCTGTTCGATGGCGTGGGGTTCACCCCGAGGAATCCGGTCACGTCGGCCCAGGCTCGGGCCGGCAGCGAGAGAAACGCGACGGCCAGAAGAACGGTTGCCACTCTGCGCATGCCGCGAGCATAACCCGGTACCCGGGTACCGATAGAATCTCAATCGATGGACTTCCGGCTGACCGACGAACAGGAGATGCTGCGGCGGACGGTGCGCGAATTCGCCGAGGCGGAGATGCGTCCGCACGTCATGGCGTGGGACGAGGCGCAGCAGTTTCCGACGGACCTGCTCCCGCGGCTCGCGTCGCTCGGCCTCATGGGCATCCAGTTTCCGGAGGAGTACGGCGGCTCGGCGATGTCGGCGGTCGACTACTGCATCTGCATCGAGGAGCTCGCGCGCGTCTGCCCTGCGATCGCGCTGTCGGTCGCGGCCCACAACGGGCTCTGCACGGCGCACATCGCCATGTTCGGCGACGACGCGCAGAAGCGGCGGTACCTGCCGCGGCTCGTGGCCGGCGAAGTGCTCGGCGCGTGGGGACTCACCGAGGCGAGCGCCGGCAGCGACGCGGCGGCGATGCGGACGACGGCGGCACGGCAGGGGGGCGGCTGGATCCTGAACGGGTCGAAGCAGTTCATCACGCATGGCACGATCGGCGGCGTCATGGTGGCGATGGCGGTGACGGATCGCAGCCGCGGCCACCGCGGCATCTCGGCATTCGTGCTCGAGCACGGCACGCCCGGGATGAAGGCGGGGAAGAAGGAGAACAAGCTGGGGATGCGCGCGAGCGACACCAGCGAGGTCATCTTCGAGGACTGCCGTCTGGCTTCGGACGCGCTGCTCGGGGAGGAGGGGCAGGGATTCATCAACACGCTCCAGGTGCTCGATGCCGGCCGGATCGGCATCGCCGCGCTCGCCGTCGGCCTGGCGCAGGGGGCGTACGAGGCCGCGCGGGGCTACGCGAAGGACCGCCGCCAGTTCGGGCAGCCGATCGCGTCGTTTCAGGCGATCCAGTGGAAGCTGGCCGACAACGCGACGCGGATCGAAGCGGCCCGCCTGCTGACGTACCGCGCCGCCTACCTGAGGGACCGCGGGATCCGCATGACCCGCGAGTCGGCGATGGCGAAGCTCTTCGCGAGCGAGATCGCGGTGAAGGCGGCCGACGATTGCGTGCAGATCCACGGCGGCTACGGCTTCGTGAAGGACTACCCGGCCGAGAAGTATTTCCGCGACGTGAAGCTCCTCACGATCGGCGAAGGCACGAGCGAGATCCAGCGGCTCGTGATCGCCCGTCAGTTGCTGGGACAGTGACGGCGCCGACGCTCTCCGACCGTCTTCTCGCCGGCGATCCGCGCGCCATCGCGCGCGCGATCTCGCTGATCGAAGACGAACTGCCGGCCGGCGCGGAGCTGGTCCGCCGCATCTATCCGCGGACGGGGCGCGCCTATCTGATCGGCGTCACGGGCCCGCCGGGGGCCGGCAAGAGCACGCTCGTCGACCGCCTCACGGCGGAGATCCGCAGGAGCGGCAGGACCGTCGGCGTCGTGGCCGTGGATCCGACGAGCCCCTATTCCGGCGGCGCGATCCTGGGGGACCGCGTGCGGATGCAGGCGCATGCGGGCGACGACGGCGTGTTCATCCGGAGCATGGCGACGCGCGGCCATCTGGGCGGACTCGCGCGCGCGACGGGGGAGGTCGCTGTCGTGCTCGACGCCGCCGGCAAGGACATCGTCATCATCGAGACCGTCGGCGTCGGGCAGGACGAAGTGGACATCGTGCGTACCGCCGATGTCTCGATCGTGACGATCGTGCCCGGCACCGGCGACGAGGTGCAGGCGCTGAAGGCGGGCATCATGGAGATCGCCGACATCTTCGTGGTGAACAAGGCGGACCGCGAAGGGGCCGACCGCACCGTCACGTCCATCGAGGCGATGCTGTCGCTGCATGCGTTCGCCGACGGCGAGTGGCGTCCGCCGATCGTGAAGACCGAGGCGACCAGCGGGCGCGGCGTCCCCGAGCTGCTCGACACGATCGAGCGGTTCCGGGCGCACACCGTTGCGACGCAGGGGAGCCGCCGCCGCGCGCGCGCCGAGTGGCGCCTTCGGGAGCTGCTCGGCCGGCGATTCCTGGATCATGTCGAGCGCCACGTGTTGAAGCCGGGGGAGTTCGAGCGGGTGCTCGACCGGATCGCGGCGCGCGAGACGGATCCGTACTCCGCGGTGGACGAGATGTTCAGCCGCGCCGTGACCGGTACACGGACGAGCGGCGGGCAGGAAGAGCACGAAGACACGACGGGCACCAGATTGCGATGACGAACAGAGAGAGCTTCCATGGCTTCTGGGTGCACTTCGTGCCTGTGTGTCCTTTGTGCCCTGTCGTGGCCGGTGGGGGACTGCAGTGAAGGCTGTGATTGATCACGTCGGGATCGCCATTCAGGATCTGGGGCAGTCGCTGAAATTCTTCCGCGACGCGATCGGCCTCGAGCTCGAGCCGCCGGAAGACGTGCCGTCCCAGCGCGTGCGCGCGCATTTTCTCCAGGCCGGCGAGGCGACGCTCGAGCTCGTCGAGGCGACCGCACCCGACTCCGCGATCGCGAAGTACGTCGAGAAACGCGGACCGGGGATTCACCACGTCTGCCTGCGCGTCGACGACCTCGCGGCGGCGCTGGCGGAGTTGAAGGCACGCGGTGTCCGGCTGATCGACGAGACGCCGCGTCCCGGGGCGCATCATTCGCTCGTGGCGTTCATCCATCCGTCGAGCACGCACGGCGTGCTGGTGGAACTGAAGCAGCGGCTGTGACGCGTTCGATCCAGCTCGGCGACCTCGAGCTCACGCCGCTCTTCGACGCCTGGTTCCGCCTCGACGGCGGCGCGATGTTCGGCGTGGTGCCCAAGCCGCTGTGGGAGCGCCGCGCGCCGGCCGACGAGCGCAATCGCATCCAGCTCGCGACGCGGCCGCTGCTCGTGCAGGCGCGCGCCGGTGGGGCCGGGGCGGTGAGGCTCCTGATCGACGCCGGCATCGGCAGCAAGATGGACGCGAAGAGCGTGGACATCTACGCCATCGACCGCAGGCGCAACATCACCCACGCGCTGGCGGACGTCGGCCTCTCCGCCGAGGACATCCACATCGTCCTCGCGTCGCACCTGCATTTCGACCACTGCGGCGGCTTCACGACGCGAGACGAGTCGGGCGCGGTCCGCCCCGCGTTTGCCGGGGCGGAGTACGTCGTGCGGGCGGGAGAGTGGGAGGACGCGACGCATCCGCACGAGCGCAACCGAGCCAGCTACCTGGCCGACGACTTCGTGCCGCTGCAGGAGGCGGGGGTGCTGCGGCTGATCGACGGCGATCGGGAGATCCTGCCCGGCGTGCGCGTGCGATGGACGGGCGGCCATGCGCGCAGCCACCAGGTGATCTACCTCGAATCCGGCGGACGGACGGCCGTGTTCGCCGCCGACATGATCCCGACCACGGCGCACGTCGACGAGGCGTGGATCATGGGGTACGACCTGTATCCCATGGAGACGCTCGCGTTCAAGCGGGCGTTCGTGCGCGAGGCCATCGACCGCGAGTACCTGATCTTCTTCGAGCACGATCCGAGGGTCGCGGCCGGCTATATCCGCGAGGACGGCCGCCGAAAGTACGTCGAACCGGTCCTGTCTGATTCATAATGACGAGCATTCAACCTGACATGCATCCATCGATCGGCATCATCGGCGGCAGCGGTCTGTACGACATGGCCGAACTCACGGACCGCCGCGAAGTCACGCTCGACACGCCGTTCGGGTCGCCATCGGCGCCGTACGTCACGGGCACGCTGCGGGGCCGGCGCGTCGCGTTTCTGGCGCGTCATGGCATCGGCCACCGGCTGATGCCGTCCGAGCTGAACTACCGCGCGAACATCTTCGGTTTCAAGCTGCTCGGCGTCGAGTACATCCTCTCGGCGAGCGCCGTCGGCAGCCTGAAGGAGGAGTACCGGCCGCTCGACCTGGTGATCCCCGACCAGTTCTTCGACCGCACGCGCGGCCGCAAGTCCACCTTCTTCGGCGAGGGGCTGGTCGCCCACGTGGGGTTCGCGCATCCGTTCTGCAAGCACCTGAGCCGCATCGCGTTCGACGCGGCGCGGCAGTCGGGAGCGACGGTCCACCGGGGGGGCACCTACGTCTGCATGGAGGGCCCGCAGTTCTCCACGCTCGCCGAATCGCGCCTGTATCGCACCTGGGGGATGGACATCATCGGGATGACGAATCTCCAGGAAGCGAAGCTCGCGCGCGAGGCGGAGATCTGCTACACGACGATCGCGCTGGTCACCGATTACGACTGCTGGCACCCGGCGCACGACGAGGTCACCGTTGAGATGATCGTCGCCAACCTGGTGCAGAACGCCAGGACGGCGCAGCAGGTGATCGCGTCGGCCGTCGAGGCGCTGCCCTTCGAGCGCGACTGCGAGTGCGCCTCGGCGCTCGCGCACGCATTGATCACGCGGCCCGAGGCGGTGCCCGCCGAGACACGCGAGCGGCTCGCGCCGCTCGTCGGCAAGTACCTGCAGCCCTCGTGACCGGCGCGGGCAGCCCAGCACCAGCGAGCCTTTCACCGTCATGAGCATCATCGTCACCGGGTCCATCGCGTACGACTACCTGATGTCGTTTCCGGGGAAGTTCACCGAGCACTTCCTGCCGGAGCACATGAACCGCGTGAGCCTCAGCTTCCTCGTCGACACGATGGACAAGCGGCGCGGCGGCTGCGCGCCGAACATCGCCTACACGCTGGCGCTGCTCGGGCAGCGGCCCCGCCTGATGGCAACCGCCGGGCAGGATTTCGGGGAGTATCGCCAGTGGCTCGAGGCGGCGGGGGTCGACACCAGCCTCGTGCGGATCGTGGACGGAAAGTTCACGGCCTCCTTCTTCTGCAGCACCGACGAAGACAGCAACCAGATCGCCTCCTTCTATACCGGCGCCATGGCGCACGCCGGCGAGCTCTCGTTCCGGACGGCGCCCGACGCGAGGCTCGCCATCATCTCCCCCAACGATCCGGGGGCCATGGTGCAGTACGCGGAGGAGTGCCGGACGCTCGACATCCCGTTCATCTGGGATCCAGGCCAGCAGTGCGCCCGGATGTCGGGGGAGGACCTCGCGCAGGGGATCCACGGCGCCGCGCTCGTGATCTGCAACGACTACGAGTTCGAATTGATCCGCCAGAAGACCGGTCTCGACGAGCAGGCGGTGCTCGAGCGGGCCGGCGCGCTCGTGATCACCCGGGGCGAGAACGGCTGCACGGTGCTCGAACGCGGATCCTCGGTGGACGTCCCCGCGGTGCCGCCGCACCGCGTCGTGGATCCCACGGGCGTCGGCGATGCGTTCCGCGGAGGCTTTCTCAAGGGGATGGCTGAGAAGGCGCCCTACGTCATCTGTGCGCGGCTCGGAAGCGTCGCGGCCACCTACGCGCTGGAGCACCTCGGAGGCCAGAGCCACGCCTACACCTGGCCCGAGTTCCGCGAGCGCTACGAGGCACATTTCGGTCCCTTGTCGGAAGTGCGCTGACCACGAGTCGCACCTCGGCTACCCAGGCGCACCGACGCACGAGTCGGCAGCAGCCGTCCTGACGGCCCTCCCGTCTCCCTCGCCGGCCGAAAGGGGCGCGAGCCCCGCGGCCCGTGGGGAACACGCCTTGCACAACGGCTCTGCCGGAGGCCGACGTGAGGAAGTTCGCCATCGTTCCGGCTGTCGCCCTGGTGCTGAGCGTGACCGCGTTCGCCCAGGATCCCATTCCGCAACTCCCGCCGCCGCAGGATCCCGAATCGCGCGCCGAGGCCCCGGCCCCCGCGCCGCAGACGAAGTTCCGCAGCGGCACGAGCATGGTGGCCCTGAACGTCACCGTGACCGACGGGCGCAAGCTCGTCACCGGCCTGACGCAGGACCACTTCGAGGTCTACGAAGACGGCGTCCGGCAGCAGGTCCGCTTCTTCGAGGCGCGGAGCGTGCCGATGGACGTCATCCTGCTGCTCGACACCAGCTCCAGCATGCGCGAGAAGATGCCGATCGTGCACGAGGCGGCCCGCGGCTTCATGCGGCTGCTGCGCCAGAACGACCGCGGCGCGGTCGTCGCCTTCAATGAAAAAGTTACCGTCCTGCAGGAATTGACGTCAGATACCGCGGCCATCGAACGAGCCATCGGCTCGGCCGAGGCGAAAGGGTCCACGGCGCTGCACAACGCGCTGTACGTGGCATTGAAGCAGTTCGGCCGGCCCGCCAGCGGGGACGGCGAGATCCGCCGGCAGGCGATCGCCGTGCTCTCCGACGGCGAGGACACCTCGAGCGTCGTCGCGTTCGACGATGTGGTGGCGCTCGCGCGGAAGACGGGCGTGAGCATCTACCCGATCGCCCTGCAGTCGCAGTTCGCCGCGCTGCGCGCCGCGAGCGACCGGCGGTACTTCTCGGAGTCGGACCACGCGATGCGCACCCTCGCGAAGGAGACCGGCGCGCAGGCGTTCTTCCCGACGACGGTGCACGACCTGCGGGGGGTCTACGCCTCCATCGCCGAGGAGCTCGAGGCGCAGTACTCGATCGCGTACTCGCCGTCGAACAGCCGCGCCGACGGCCGGTTCCGCCGGATCATCGTGCGGGTGACGGCGGATCCGACGTACCGGCCGCGGGCGCGCGCCGGCTACACGGCCGAAGGCTACCGCGCGGCCGTCGATGGCGCGGGGCCGCAACTGCGGTAGCGGTCCCGCTGATACGATGAGCGGGTGGCTCGCCCGCTCGCTGCGCTTCTGACCTTTGCCGCCGTTCTCTGGACGGCGGCGATCTTCGCCGCCCCCGCTCTCCTGGCGCATCCAGCCGTCGCGGCACCGGCCGCCGCGGTGTACCACGGATCGTCGCGCATCTGTCACCAGCGTCCCGAGCGCTCGTTTCACCTGGCGGGCGTGCCGATGCCGGTCTGCGCACGGTGTGCGTCGCTCTACGCCGCGGGGGCGGTCGGCGCGCTGCTCGCGTGGGGTGTGGCCGCGCGCGACCGCACCGCAGGGGCGCGCGCCATCCTGCTCGTCGCCGCCATTCCGACGGCGGCGACGTGGACACTCGAAGCAGCGGGACTGATGCCGTTCTCCAACGCCGCGCGCGCGGCGGCGGGC
>Ga0247719_1000539_pt1 | contig 21835 bp, 20 predicted proteins | sample 41E_DmetaG_FD_189046 | JGI IMG/M metagenome (GOLD analysis project Ga0247719, IMG submission 189046) | Soil microbial communities from hillslope of Landscape Evolution Observatory, University of Arizona, Oracle, AZ, United States - 4-1-E_D | ecosystem: Engineered > Artificial ecosystem >...
GCGCCGTCGCGCCCGACGACGACCTCGGCGCGGCCTTCGCGGCGGCCGCGAAGGCGCTCGGCGGCGCGGGCGGCGGCCGGCGCGGCGCGGCGCACGCGTTCGTGCCGGAGGACGCGGCGCACGCGTTCGCGGGCGAGGTCGCGAAGCGGCTCGGGGGCGCATCCGCGTGAAGTGCCGCGCCCGCGTGTCCCTCGCGTTCGACGACGCCGCGACGGCCGAGGCCGTCCGCGCGTCCCTCGCGCCGGACGACGGCGGATTCATCGCCTCGCGCGCCGAGGGCGCGATGCTCGTCGCTCAGGCCGAGGCGGCCGACCCGCTCTCGCTCCTGCGCACCCTCGACGACTGGCTCGCTTCCGCAGCCCTCGCGGAGAAGGCCGCGCGCGCCGGCAAGGGTCCGTGAGCCGCGTGTCCCGCCCGGAGCCCGCAAGGATTTAACGCCGGGGCGACCGTTCCCGCGTTCGTGACCATGCAGTTCGACCTCGCGGGACGCTTCGTCCTGAGCGCGGACGCGAAGGCCGCCGAAGCCGCCATCCGGGCGTTCTTCGAGGAGGCGAACGCCACGATCCTCAAGCGCAAGGGCGCCGAGCCCGGCACCGACGAGGCGCGCGTGCACGACGTCCGGGTGGAGGGCTCCACCATCCACGTCAAGGTCGAATCGAAGGGCCGCCTGCGCGCGCACGACGCGCTCCTGCGCCTGCGCAAGGCCATGGGCGAGAAGCTCGGGAAGGCGCACCGCCTCGGCGTGCGCGACGTGATCATCGACGCCTACGAGGTCACCTTCGAGCTCGAGAAGCCCGTGAAGCATCCCGTCATGGTGCCCTTCGCGAAGGCCGTGCGCGTCGAGGACCGGACCGCGACGCTCGAGCTCGCGAACGTGGACGCCGAGTTCCTGGAGAACAACTACATCGATCGCATGATCAACCTCGTGCGCGAGAAGGTCAACCTCCAGCACTACGAGGGCAAGGGAGAGTACCACCGCACGATGTGGTCGTCGCCCTCGAAGGAGCCGCGCTGGGACCGCAACCCGACCGAGGCCATGGTGGAGCGCGACTGGCTGAAGCAGGGCCCGACGAAGGGCAAGTGGGTCTTCCGCCCCCAGATCGCGGCGATCATCCGCGCGATGGAGCGCATCGCGGTCGAGGAGGTCCTGAAGCCCGCGGGCTTCCAGGAGATCATGATCCCGCACCACGTCCCGTTCGACGTGTGGCTCAAGTCCGGCCACATGCACGGCGTCCCGAACGAGATCTACTACGTGAGCGAGCCGCGGACGCGCGACGTCGCGGAGTGGCAGGAATTCATCGACCTCGTCAAGATCACGCGCAAGGTCCCCACGGACAAGCTCCTCGCCAACCTCTCTCCGCCGAACGCGGGCATCTGCTACGCGCAATGCGGCAACATCTACTGGAGCTTCCAGCAGCGCACCATCGCCGACGCGTCGCTTCCCGTCCAGGTGTTCGACCGCGCGGCCGTGAGCAACCGCTACGAGTCGGGCGGCCGCCACGGCATGGAGCGCGTGGACGAGTTCCACCGCATCGAGCCCGTGTACATCGGAACGCGCGAACAGCTCCTCGACGTGCGCGAGAAGCTCGTCGCGCGCTACAAGCACGTGTTCAACGAGATCCTCGACCTCGAGTGGCGCATGGCCTGGGTCACGCCGTTCTTCCTCGCGCAGGAAGGCCACGACAAGGAGGTCGTCGAGACGGACAAGCTCGAGGTCGGCACCATCGACTTCGAGGCGTGGATGCCCTACCGCGGCTCCCGCGAGGAGAGCGAGTGGCTCGAGTTCCAGAATCTGAGCATCGTCGGCAAGAAATACACCGATGCGTTCAACATCAAGGCGCAGCGCGCGGACCTCTGGAGCGGCTGCTCGGGCATCGGTCTCGAGCGCTGGGCCGTCGCGTTCCTCGCGCAGAAGGGCATCGACCCGGCGGACTGGCCGGCCGGATTCCGCAAGTTCCTGCCCGAGCTGCCGAAGGAGACGCAGTTCCTCTGAGCGCGACCGGGCGTCGCGACGCGCGACGCCCGCGCGCGGGCCGCTTCAGGCGGCCTTGCCGAGCTTGATCTTGTCCTTGAAGCCCTTCACGACGCCCTTGCGCCGCAGGTAGGACAGGAGGCTGTGGATGCGGCCGAGCGGGATCTTCGTCTTGGCCTGGATGTCGGCCGCGGAGTGCGCGCCGCCCTTGATGGCCTCGATGATCGCCGTCGTCTGCTTGGGCCGGCGGCCGGGCTTCCCCTTCGGGCCCTCGGCCTTCGGCGGGTGGGCCGACGCCGCGTGGGTCTTGGCGTCCTTGCTCGTCGGGAACGTGCGGTAGCAGCCCGTACACACGTACGAGGTGACCTTGCGGATTCGGCGCTGCACGGTGGCCCAAAGAGGGGATAATATTTGTCGGTTTCGGGTCGCCTCGACTTTGGCATCGAGTTCGAACCTGTCCAGTTTACGCTGAAAAAGCCCGGCCTCGGAACCGAGAATGAGGAAAATTGCGTGCTCACGGCCCGGACGATGTTGCGTCAAGGATGCAGCTTTTCACGGAACCACCGGTCGACGGCCGCCACGGCTTCCGCGCCCCTCGTGTCGCCGAAGACGGAGTGGCCCGTGGGGAGCTCCACGAGGCGCTTGTCGCCCGCGAGCGCCTTGTACACGGCGCGGCTGTTTTCCGGCGCGACGACGCGGTCGTGCGTCGCGACGATGACGAGCACGGGCTTCGCGACGGTGCGGGCCCAAGCCTCGCCGTCCACCGATAGCCCTTCGTCGACCCAGGCGAGGCTCGCAGTCTTCTGCAGGAACCCGCGCTCGCGCGCCCGCGCCGCCGCGGCCTGGTCGTCGAAGAGGCGATCGTAGGCCTTCGCGTACCGGTAAGGGAACTGGATGGGGGGAAGGCCGAGCCGCGTCGCGGCTTTCGAGACCCGCCCGAGGAGGGGCACGGCGCCGCGCTCGAGCGACGTCATCTCGTGCCGGAGCGTCCGGAGGGGCGCGACGACGGCGCCGGCCTTGAACTCCTCCGCCTCCGCGAGCACGGCGAGCGCCATCGGACCCCCGGTCGAGTGTCCCACGATGCCGAGCGGCGCCTCGAAGCCCTGCTCGCGCAGGAAGGCGCCCGCGCGGCGCGCGTCCGCGACCATCCAGGCGCGCCCGGTGCGCCCGCGCGGGCCGGTGGACCCGCCGTGTCCGGTGAAGTCGATCGCGAGCGCGACCCACCCGCGTTCCGCGAGGCGTTCGGCCGCCTCCGCGACCTCGAAGCGCGAGGAGAGGAAACCGTGCACCAGGACGAGGCAGCCGAGGGGCTTGCCTTCGGGCGTGGCGAGCGTTCCCGCGAGGGTCTCGGGGCCGTGCGGGATCGAGACGAGGGTCACGTCCATGGGGGGAACCCATGCACAGGAAAGGATTTAATCCCCCAGGCGAAGGACCGGACGTGCGTCACCCGCGACGGAACGGGCCCCCCGCGCCCCGGAAGCGACCCCGGCTCCCGGTCGCCTTCCACGCCGCCATGCTCGTCCTCGCGGTGCTCGGCCTCCTCACGGGCATCGTCGACGTCGCGATCCCCTTCCTCACGGGAGGGGCCCCCTTCTCGCTCCTCTTCGCGCTCACGGAGGCCTTCGGCCCCGGCTACCTTCTCGCGCACATCGTCGTCCACAACCTCGGTCTCGCATGCGTCGTTCCCGGCATCGCATTCCTCGCGATGGCGAAGGAGAAGGATCGCGACCTGCGCCGCGCGATCCCGTGGATCCTCTTCTTCGCGGTCGCGCTCTCCGTCGTCTCGGGCGTGCACTACCTCTTCGACGCCGGGCTCTACAAGGGCCCCTCCATGCTCCCCGTGATCGTCCTCGAGGTCGGGGCCGTCCTCGGCCTCGCGCTCGCGGGCTTCCTCGCGTACCGCGATTTCGTTCCGACGCCCGCGATCGGCTGGAGCCTCGTCGTCCCGACGCGACGCCTCGTGCCCGTCTTCGCGCTCGCCTCCGCGAGCCTGCTTCTCGCCGGGGCGCTCGAAGTGCGCGCCCTCGGCGCGATCTGAGCCGACGCCTATTTCGCGGATTGCGACCTTGGCCGCCCATGCGCCTCGACGGTCCAGCCCTGCGCGCCCTCGCCGCCCGCGCGCTCCTCGTGGGCGCCGCGATCTTCGTCCTCGTCCTCGTCCTCGACGGCGCGGCCGTCCCCACGCTCGACCTCGAGCCGCGCGCGCGCCAGGCCCTGCGCGTCGCGCTCATCGTCGCGGGGGTCATCGTCGCGATGACGCTCATCCGGCGCTTCTTCCGCCCGCGCATGCGGACCCTCGCCGGCGAGGCTCCCACCGCGTTCGCCTCGTTCGCGCTCGAGGTCGCCGCGCTCCTCGGCGGCCTCGTGCTCGCCCTTCGCGCCTTCGGCGTCGATCCCTCGACGATCCTCCTCGCGTCGGGCGTGGCCGCGGTCGCGATCGGCTTCGCGGCCTCGACGTTCATCACGAACGTCCTCTCGGGCATCCTGCTCGTGACGAGCTATCCGATCCGCGTGGGCGACGACATGGTCGTCACCGTGGCGAACCAGACGGTGCGCGGCGTCGTCTCGGAGACCGGGCTGCTCTACACCTCCGTCGCGACGGACCACGGCGAGGTCGCGGTGATCCCGAACGGCGCGCTCGTGACGGGCGGCGCCTTCGCGCGCCGCGCCTCCTCGCGCGCGCTCGGCAGCCGCATCGAGATCCCGGTTCCGCCCGTCGCGGATCCCGCGGCCTTCGAGGCGCGCCTCGCGGCCGCCGCCCGGCGCCACGGGATCCCGGCCCCGACCGTGCGCCTCACCTCCGTTCAGGCGGCGGGCGTCGGCGCCGTCGCCTCCGTCGAGGCCCCGATTGGCGGCCGCGAGCACGTCCTCGACAAGCTCGTGCGCGCCGTCGCCGAGGCGAGCCGGCCGGCGTGAAGCGATGCCGCTATCCGTCGCGCGGCGCTTCGCGGCCGCATGACGGAAGCCTCGCCCGCGAAGGACGCGGGCATCGCCTCGCAGTTCCGCGCGTTCCTCGAAAACTACGGCGTCATCGGCCTCGCGATCGCGTTCGTGATCGGCGCCGCCCTCACCTCGCTCGTGAAGGCCGTCGTGGAGGGCCTCCTCATGCCCATCGTCGGAGCGCTCCTCCCGGGCGGGTCGTGGCGCGAGGCCACGTGGCAGGTCGGTCCCTTCGATCCGTTCCAGGTGGGACGCATCCTCGGGGAGACGCTGAACTTCCTCATCATCGCCGCGTTCGTGTTCCTCGTCGCGAAGGCGGTGCTCGGGGAGGCGAAGGTGGGGAAGAAGTGAGGCGGATCGCAATCCTTCAGGAGGCGGGACGCATCCGCGGGTCCTGATGTTTCCATGCGCACGCCCATGAAGCTCGCGATGTCCCTCCTCATCGTCGCGGCCCTCGCCGCCGGAACCGTTCTCGCCTCGGGCCCCGCGTTCCCCGCGACGGAGGGCGCGAAGTGGCGCGCCTGCGTCGCCGAGAAGGGCAAACAAGCCTGCCGCGCCGCGTGGGACCGCCACGCCGCGATGGAGGCCAAGTGGGAAGCCTGCGTCGCCGAGAAGGGCGAGGAAGCCTGCAAGGCGGCCTGGCGCGAATCGCAGGCGAAGGCCTGAAGCGGACCCGAAGTCCTCGTCCCGAGGCTCGCCCCACCCCCAAACCCTCATATACCCCCTCCGCCGTCGTCGGCTCACCTTCCGCGCGAGGGTCCCTCGGCTCAAGCCGGCCCCTTCGGGGGCGCGACCCGCAGACCGTGGTGTGGATGAGCCCGCTCTCCGCGCCGCGCGCGTCGGACCTGATGGGCTTCCGCCACGCTTCGACCGCGGAAGGACCTCAGGTGCATTGCGATGGCCCAGGACAAGGGTGAAGAGAAGGGCAAGAAGAAGGCAGTCCAGCGATCGTCCACGCGCAAGGTCAAGGACAAGTGGAAGTCCAAGCAGTGGTACACGATCAAGGCGCCCAAGATGTTCAACGCGGTCGCGATCGCGGAGACGCTCGCGGACGACACGCCGAAGCTCCTCGGCCGCGTCGCGGAGGCGACGCTCCAGGACCTCACGGGCGACTTCTCGAAGATGCACATCAAGGTCTACTTCAAGGTCAACGGCGTCGCCGGCACGGACTGCGGCACGAAGTTCGTGGGCCACGAGCTCACGAGCGACTACGTGCGCCGCCTCACGCGCCGCAAGCACTCGAAGATCGACCACGTCGTCGACGCGACGACGAAGGACGGCTTCACGATCCGCGTGAAGCCCTTCGCGGTCACCGAGAAGCGCGCGAAGACCACGCAGGAGCAGGACATCCGCCGCATCGCGACGAAGATCGTCCAGGACTCGGCGCAGGGCCGCTCCATGCCCGAGTTCGTCCGCGACGTCGTGAACGGCGAGCTCGGCCAGGCCATCTTCAAGGAGGCCCGCAAAGTCTACCCGCTGAAGCGCGTCGAGATCCGCAAGAGCGAGGTCCGCCGCGAGCCCGAGGGCTACGTCGAGGACGTCGAGGTCTTCGCGGCCCCCGCGCCCACGAACGGCGACGCCGCCCCCGCCGACGAGGAAGTCGTCGAGGACATCAGCGCGTCCCTCGAGGAGGGCGTCGAGGTCAAGGCCGAAGAGGAGCTCACCGAGGAAGAGCGCGTCCAGTGACGCGCTGATCCCCGTTCCCGGCGCGCCTCAGCGCGCCGGGGACACTTTCCATGTCCCTTCCGGAGATCGGCTCGCTCGCCTTCGCGCTCACGCTCGCGCAGGTCGCGGTCGTCGGCGCCATCGGCGTCTACACCTACCGGAAGGACATGCTGAACGCGATGGGCGCGTTCACCGCGTTCGCGATGGGCGCGACCATCGTCGTGTTCACGAACGTCCTCTGGCTTTTCCTCCTCTTCTCGCTCCTCGGCCTCGCCTCCGTCGCGACGCGCTTCCATTTCAAGGAGAAGGAGAAGCGCAAGGTCGCGGAGAAGGGCGGCGGCCGCCGCGCGACGCGCAACGTCGTCGCGAACGGCCTCACGCCGACCGTGATTGCGCTCCTCACGCCCGCCATCGTATCCCAGTGGGGCGTCGGCCCGGCGGCGATCGCGTACGTGAGCGCCGTCTCCGTCGCGGCCTCCGACACGCTCGCCTCCGAGTTCGGGAGCCTCGCGAAGCGCGTGTACATGATCACGACGTTCAAGCGCGTGCCGCCCGGCGTGGACGGCGGCGTTTCCGCGATCGGCCAGACCGCTGCCCTCGCGGGCGCGTTCATCATGGCGCTCATCGGAGCCGTGATGGTCGCGGTGGTTCCGCTCGCGGCGGGCGCCCTTGCCCCCTTTCCGCCCGCGGCGCCCTTGACGGTCTGGCTCGTCCTCATCCCGACCCTCGTCGGTTTCATCGGGTGCCAGGTGGACTCCGTCCTCGGCGCGACGCTCGAGGTCGACGGCCTCCTGAACAAGGAGGAGGTCAACCTGCTCTCGATCACCGCGGGCGCGGGCCTCGGGTTCGCGCTCGCCCTCCTCGTGTGAGGCGTCGCAGGCTTTTTCCCGCGCGAGCCGGTTCGCGGCCGCGATGAGGGTCCGACCCGCGCTCCTGATCGTGCTCGACGGCTTCGGCTGCCGCGACGCCGACGAGGCGAACGCCATCCGCGCGGCGAAGAAGCCGACCCTCGACGCGCTCTTCGCGGAGTGCCCGTGGACGGAGCTCGCGACCTCCGGCGAGGACGTCGGGCTCCCGCCGGGCCAGATGGGCAACAGCGAGGTCGGCCACATGAACCTCGGCGCGGGTCGCGTCATCTACCAGATGCTCTCGCGCATCGACAAGTCGATCCGCGACGGGGACTTCTTCGAGAATCCGACGCTCGTCGCCGCCGTCGAGGCCGTGAAGTCGAACGGAGGTCGCCTGCACCTCCTCGGCCTCGTCTCGGACGGTGGCGTCCATGCCTCGCAGGAGCATCTCGTCGCGCTCCTCGACCTCGCGAAGCGCCGCGGCCTTTCGGGCGACCGGGTGCAGGTCCACGCCTTCACGGACGGGCGCGACACGGGACCCACGACGGGCGTCGGGTTCCTCCAGGCCCTCGAGAAAGCGATGCGCGAACGCGGCGTCGGCCGCATCGCCACCGTCGGCGGCCGGTACCACGCGATGGACCGCGACCAGCGCTGGGACCGGACGAAGCGCGCGTGGGACGCCATCGTGCGGCGCGAGGGCGCCTCCGCGGCCTCCGCCGTCGCGCACGTCGAGGCCTCGTACGCGAAAGGGGTCACGGACGAGTTCGTCGACGCCGCCGTCGTCTCGGGCGGCGCCCCGGTCGCGGACGGGGACGCGGTCGTGTACTTCAATTTCAGGCCGGATCGCGCTCGACAGCTCACGCGCGCCTTCGCCGAGGAGGGCTTCGCGGGGTTCGATGCCGGGCGACGCCCGCGCGTCCACTTCGCGACGATGACGCGCTACGACGAGACGTTCCGCCTGCCTTTCGCCTTCGGCGACGAGCGTCCGACGGAGACGCTCGGCGAGATCGTCGCGCGGGCGGGCCTCAGGCAGCTGCGCGTTGCGGAGACCGAGAAGTACGCCCACGTCACGTATTTCTTCAACGGCGGGGAGGAGAAGGAGTTCCCGGGCGAGCGACGCGTCCTCGTGCCGTCCCCGAAGGTCGCGACGTACGATCTCAAGCCCGAGATGAGCGCGTCGGGCGTCGCGGACGCCATCCTCGCGGGGCTCGAAGCCGGGGATCTCTCCCTCATCGTCGCGAACTTCGCGAACTGCGACATGGTCGGCCATTCCGGTCGCTTCGACGCGACGGTCAAGGCGGTCGAGACGGTCGATCGCGCCCTCGGACGGATCCTTCCCGTCGCCCGCGCGAAGGGGTGGCACGTCTTCGTCACGGCGGATCACGGGAACGCCGAGGAGATGGCGAACCCCGACGGATCCCCGCAGACGGCGCACACCACGCTGCCCGTTCCCCTCATCCACGCCGCGGGCGCAGGACCGGGCGAGAAACTCGCGCGGGGCATCCTCGCGGACGTCGCGCCCACGATGCTCGCCGCGATGGGGCTTCCGAGACCGCGGGCGATGACGGGCCGGGACCTCGCGGCCTAATCCTCGTCCTTCACGACGCCCGTCGAGAGGCGTCGGGGGACGCGCGGTCGGGACGCCGGTTCCTCGCCACCGACTGCGGGAGCCGGCTCGGCGGGCGCGGAAAACGGCGTCGGCGCGGCGGCCTCGACGACGGGGGGCGCCGGAGGCGCCTTGACCTCCACCCGGCGCGGGCGCGCGGCGCGGCGGGCGGGGAAGAACGTCGGAACGATGAGCACCGTCAGGAGGAAGATGAGGAAGATGGCCACGGTCGTCCCGACCATCGTCTTGCGGACGGCGAGGTCGCTCATCTGGGTGAAGATCGCGAAGGACCCCGCAGTCGTCACAAAGGAGAACAGGATGGCCTTCCCGGTCGTCTGGAAGACCTCCTCGGTGTCGTCGCCCTTCTGCGCCGCCATGGCGAGATGAAGGGAATAGTCGGACCCCATCGCGAAGATGAAGATGAGCGGGAGGGCGAGGGTGATCGCCATCCCGATGCCGAGGAACGGAAGCGCCCCGAGCCACACGAGCGCGGTCGCGAAGTTCGCGACGCCGACGGTCGCGGCGGTGCGCAGGTTGCGCGCGACGAGGAGCACGATGATGACGACGGTGATGTTCACCGCGACGCTCATGTACGTGAGCCACGGCACCTCCTTCGCGACGAAGAGGTAGTTGGTCGCGGTGTTGCCGGCGAGAGCGACCTTCATGCCGGGAGGCCGGAGGCGCTCGTTCTCGTCGACCGCCCGCCAGACCTGCGTCCACGCCTCCGAGGCGTCCTCGAAGGTCGCCGCGCGAAGCGAGAACACCATGATGGCGGTGTCCTTCTTGGGGTGGTTGTAGAAGAGATTCGCGAACTCGAAGAGGGGCGTCGTCTGGATCTCGTCGAGGAGGGCGTCGACCTCTTCGCGGGTCGCGGGGTAGGGCCGGTCCACCGGCGCGTTCGGACGCTTGCCGAGGTTCTCGAGGAGAAGGAACTGGGCCGCGCCGGGGACGCCCTCGCGCACGGTGAGGTACGTCCGCATGAGGAACGGAAGCGTGCGGAGGGTCTGCGTGACGACGCGCTCCTCCTCGCGCAACGAGGCCTCGATCGCCTCCATGTACATGTGCGAGCGCGGATCCGTGATGTCGCCTTCGAACACGAGGACGTTCGCCTTCTCCTCGGGCGTGTCGACGTTGTAGAAACGACGGAGACCCTCCTCGTGCTCCTTGCGGAACGGGTCGTCGGGGAGCCAGTTGCGCGGCGGATCCCCGAAGTTCTCGGTCCCGAGCCGTTGCGACGAGGCGTAGGCGCCCGCAAGGACGCCGAGGAGCACGATGACGACGAGAATGCGCGCGCGGCTCACGCCGACCGCGATGGCGCCCATGGTCGCCGCGGGTTTGTACGATCGCTCGCGCACGCGCGGGTTCAGGATCGTCACCGCGGCCGGGATGAACAGGACGCTCAGCAGGTACATGCTGAGCATCGCGATGGAAGCGAGGACGCCGAGCTGCGCGATGAGGAGACTCGGCGAGGCGATCATGACGATGAGGCCTGAGATGGTGGTGAGCGTCGCGACGAAGAGCGCGAGCGCGCCGTGGCTTCCAGCCTTCGCCCAGGCCTCGGAAGGGCTCGAGCCGCGGGCGCGGTTCAGCTGGAATTCGTTCACCATGTGGATCGAATAGTCGATTCCGACGCCCAGGATGAGCGGGACGATGGTGAGGTTCAGCGTGTTGAGCGCGATGCCCATGTGGCCCATGACGCCGAAAGTCCACGCGACGGCGAGCACGAGCGCCGCGAAGGCGACGAGGATGAGCTTGACGGAGCGGAACGCGAAGAAGAGCGACCCGACGATGAAGGCGCCCACGATGGGCATGAGGAAGGCGAAGTCCTTCGACGTGAGATCGGAGGCGTGCGCCGCGGAGACGACGAGGTCGGCCGTCACGAGCGGAGGGTTGTCCCCGGTGAACACCTTGTACGCCTTCGGGTCGCTCTCGGCCCAATCGACGTAGGCGTCGCGCAGGCGGATCGCCTCCCGCCCGAGCTCCTTGCTCGTGAGGGGCGTGTCGGGCGAGGGGATGAGGAGGACGGCCGACGTCTTCCGGTCGGGCGACATGACGGCCGTGACTGTGCCCGGGATCGCGGCCCAGACGCCCCGGTCCACGCTCGCGTACTGGAGCTCGCCGTACGCGTCCGTGCCGGGCAGCGCATAGGACGCGTCGGGGGCTCGGATGCCGCCCGCGATCGTCCAGTTGATGATGCGGTAGAAGTCCGGGATCGCGACCGAGCCGGTGTAGGGCGTGCCGGGTTGCGCGCGCACGAACTCGAGGAACTCGTCGAGCGCGCGGACGTACACCTCGTCCGAGATGTTCGCGTGCTGCGGGTTCGTTCGCCGGTTGGGCAACTTCGCGTTGTCGCGGGCCCACGCCTCCTCGCCGGGAACCGTGAACTGGAGCGTGACCTGCTGCGTGAAGGCGCTCTTGAACTTGTCCGTCAGGTTGTGCGCCGCGGTCGAGTTGTGGTCGCCGCGGGGCAGCACGTCCGCGACGTCGACGTCCGTGTGCACCTTCGCGAGGCCGCCCGCCGCGCCGACCGTGAGGAGCGCGAAGACGGCGAGAACGACCAGGGGCGATCGCGAAGCGGCGGCCGCGGCGCGCCCGATGAGGTTAGACTCCGCGCGGTGGAGGCGCCCGAGCCGGGCCGCGCGCGCGGCGAGGAGCGCCGGCGCGGCGCCCGCGAGCGCGCCGATCGAGGCCGCGAGCCAGGCGAGATGCGCGATGTGGGCGGAGGCGGGAAAGGGGACGCTCGCGGCGGTCGCGAGGACGGCGGCGGCGCCGAGAAGCGCGACGGCGCCGAGCGTGACGCGCAGGACGTAGGCGTCCGTCGCCGTCGAGCCGCCGCGGGCACCTTTCGGGATGTCGCGGCCGGAGAGCGCGAGGAGCACGCCCACCGGCGCGAGGAGGCCCGCGAGGAAGACGGCGAAGGTCCCGGCGAGCGGCACGGCTTTCGACGCAGGCACGACGGGCGATGGACCCTGCACGTACCAGTCCGCCGTGAAGCCCGTCTGGGTCAGCTCGCCCGCAAGCGAGCCGCCGACGTGCCCGAGCAGGGCGCCGAACGCCGCGAGCGCGAGGGCGACGAGCCAGACCGGTTTCGGTTGCCCCATCGTGCGATCCCGCCTCGATCCGTGCGCGACGCCAATAAGGTTATGGTCGACGCGCAATCGCCCGCGTGGTGACCGCGCTCGCCTTCGACCGCGAAGGCTCAAATGGCGCGAGGCCCTACGCGGCCGCAAGCGTCATGCTCGTCGGTCTCGTCGGCAAGCCCAACGTCGGCAAATCCACCCTCTTCGCGGCGGCCACGCTCGCGCCCGCAGAGATCGCGAACTATCCCTTCACCACGATCGAGCCGAACCGCGGCATGGGTTTCGTGCGCGTCGCGCCGTGTCCACACGTCGCCGTCGGTCTTGCGGCCTGCACGCCGAGGACGGGCCTCTGCCGCAACGGCGTCCGACTCGTCCCGGTGGAGCTCCTCGACGTCGCGGGCCTCGTGCCGGGTGCGCACGCCGGGAAGGGCCTCGGCAACAAGTTCCTCGACGATCTGCGACAGGCCTCCGCGCTCATCCACGTCGTCGATGTCACGGGCTCGACCTCCATCGAGGGCAACCCCGTCCCGAAGGGGAGCCACGATCCCAGGGAGGACATCGCCTTCCTCGAGGACGAGATCGCGCACTGGATCGCCGGCATCGTCTCGAAAGGCTTCGACCGCGCCGCGAAGGCGATCGTGATGAAAGGCGAGAAGCTCGAGCGCGTCCTCGCGGAGCGGCTCGCGGGCCTCGGTATCGACGAGCACAAGGTGGGCCTCGCGCTCCAGAGGTCGATCGCCGGCGGCGACCCGACGAAGTGGGACGAGGCGACCCTGCTCGACCTCGCGCGGCGCGTCCGCGAGATGTCGAAGCCGATGGTTGTCGCGGCGAACAAGGCGGACCTCCTCGGCGACGACGAGGTCGCGAAAGCGACCGCCCTCACCGGCGTCACCGTGGTCCCGACGAGCGCAGAGAGCGAACTCGCCCTCCGCCGCGCGGCGGAAGCGGGCGTGATCGAGTACCTTCCGGGCGACGCGACGTTCCGCGTGAAGGAGCCCACGAAGCTCACCGCGAAGCAGAAGGCCGCGCTCGACTACATCGAGAAGCACGTCCTCGCGCGATTCGGCGGCACCGGCGTGCAGAAGCTCCTCGAGACCGCGACCTACGAGCTCCTCGACCTCGTCCCCGTGTTCCCTGTCGAGGACGACACGCACTTCACCGACAAGGAGGGGCGCGTGCTCCCGGACGCGCACCTGCTCAAGCGGGGCGCGAACGCGAAGGATCTCGCGTTCAAGGTCCACACGGAGCTCGGGGAGCATTTCATCCGCGCGGTGAACGCGAAGACGAAGCGCGTGATCGGCGCGGACCACGTCCTCGAGGCGGGCGACGTCGTCCGCATCGTCGCGGGACGTTGACCCCGCCGACGGCGAGGGCTTGACGCGGCCTGGCCGGCCCGGTCGCCGACGCTCAGCGCCCGCGGGCCGCAGCCCGGGAGGGCCCGCGGAACTCCCAGCGGTCCGCGACGCGCAGCTGGACGCGGCGGCCGCGCAGCGTCGCGCGCTGCATCGCGTCCATCACGTCCTGCACGCGGTCCTCGGGAACCTCCGCGACGCTCATGCGCGGGAGGATGTCGATCCGTCCGACGTCGGCGCCCGTGAGGCCGCCCTCGTTCGTGAGCGCCCCCACGATGTCGCCGGGGCGCGCGCCGTCGTCGCGGCCGACGCTGAGCGTCAGCGCGACCATGGGCCCGCCTCGCTCGCGGCGCGCGGGACCGCCGCGGGGCGCGGGGCGCTCGTGGCGCGGGTGGGCGCGGGCGCGGCGCGGCTCGAGCGGCGGCATGCGGAAGCCTTCGAGCGGCGCGAGCCGTCCGAGCAGGACGGCGGCGAGCGCGCGGAGGTCGCGGCCCGCCGCGACGGCCGCGTCCACGGCCGCGAGGTGGTCCTCCGCGGGGGTCTCGACGCGCTCCGCGAGCCAGGCGCCCGCGTGACGCGCGAGGGCGGCGCGCACCTCGTCGTCCGTCGGCACCTCGGCCCAGGGGAGGCGGTGGCCGACCGTGCGCTCCACGCCGCGCAGGCGTCCGCGGTCGGCGGGCGTCACGAACAGGTAACTCTTGCCGTCGCGGCCCGCGCGGCCCGTGCGGCCGATGCGGTGGACGTACGTCTCTGTTTCGCGCGGAGCGTCGTAGACGACGACGTGCGAGATGCAGTCCACGTCGAGACCGCGCGCCGCCACGTTGGTCGCGACGACCACGAGGCCGCGGCCCTGCCTCAGCTGCGCGAGAACGCGCTCGCGCGACTCCTGGGGCATTCCGCCGTGGAGCGCCTCGGAGGCGACGCCCTTCGCGCGCAGCTCGTCGACGAGGACGTCGACGCTTTCGCGCGTGTGGCGGAAGACGAGCGTCCCCGTCGGACGTTCCGCCGCGAGGATGCGGACGAGCGCGTCCGTCTTCTCGACGTGGTCCACGGCGACCGCGAACTGCTCCGTGTTGGCGTTCGCGACCGAGGCGTTCGGCGCCTCGGCGACGATGTGCTCGGGCGCGCGGAGATAGCGTCGCGCGAGGTCGGCGACGGCCGGAGGCATCGTCGCGCTGAAGAGGAGCGTCTGGCGCTCGGGCCCGACGGCGTCGAGGATGGCCTCGACCTCCTCGACGAATCCCATTTTGAGCATCTCGTCCGCCTCGTCGAGGACGACGAGCCGGGCCGACGCCGCATCGAGCGTGCCGCGCTCGATGTGGTCGCGCAGGCGCCCCGGGGTGGCGACGATCACGGAGGCCTCGCCGGCCGCGAGGGCGCGGGCCTGCGGGCCGAACGCCGAGCCGCCGTAGAGCGCGAGCGCGCGGACGCCGGCCTTGGCGCCGATGCGGTCGATCTCGGCCGTCACCTGCTGCGCAAGCTCGCGCGTGGGGACGAGGACGAGACCGGGACGGCCGTCGAGCGCCGCGACGACGAGCGGGATGCCGAAGGCGGCCGTCTTGCCGGTGCCGGTCTGCGCCTGGCCGATGAGGTCGCGACCTTCGAGGAGCTTCGGGATGGCGGCGGCCTGGATCGGCGAGGCTTCGACGAAGCCCATCGCGGACAAGGCGGCGAGGACGCTCTCGGGCAGGGGAAACGAATCGAACTGGACCATGCTATCACGTTCTGACCGAGCGCCCGGGATTGGCCCGCACACAACACGACCGCGGTCACACCGAAGAGGGCCGGTCAGGACGAAGGGTCAGGCCGCTGAAGTCGGTCCTGCTATTTGAAGCCGACCTTGTCCCGCGCGACCGGACACGCTCCCCGGCCGCCCGGGGGAGAGTCTATACAGCAGCGACCGGTCGCGATTGCTCGCACGAAGCGACCACGCCGGGCCGCGCCCTCGCAGAAGCGACACGATGCACCTCGCCCGCGACGCGCCCCCCGGCCCCGCCCGTACGCTTCGATCCGACGCGGCCTGGGTCTGGCCCGTCGCGGCGATGCTCCTCATCGTCGCCTTCGGCGGCTACGCCGTCTTCCGCGCGGCCGAGGCGACGCACTATCTCGCCGACAACGGACGCTACCACTACGCCTCGCCCTTCGGCCACCCGGACCTCACGTATCTCGCGCCCGACCTCCTGCGCGGCCTCCCGATCCTCGGCGCGGCGCTCGCCTCGCCCGGGACCTTCCTCCTGCCCGTCCCGTTCGCGCTGCGGGCGAGCTGCTACTATTATCGGAAGATCTACCACCGAGGCTTCTTCGCGCGACCGGGCTCGTGCGCGGTCCCCGCGCGTCGGGGCCGCGGCTACAAGGGCGAAACGGGCCTCTTCGCGATCAACAACCTGCACCGTTTCGCGCTCTACGTCGCCCTCGTCGCCCTCGCGTTCAACCTGCAGGACGCCGTCCTCGCGTTCGCGACGCCGCACGGCTTCTATCTCGGCGTCGGGACCGTCGTCCTCGCGCTCAAGGTGGCCTTCCTCGCGTTCTATCTCCTCGGCTGCCACAGCCTGCGCCACCTCCTCGGAGGCGGCCTCGACGCCTACGACTGCGACCTCGCGGGCCGGACGCGGCGGCGCCTCACCGCGGGCGTCACGGCGCTCAACGCGCGTCATCCCCTCTGGGCGTGGGTGAGCCTCGCGTGGGTCCTCGTCGCGGACGTGTACATCCGCCATCTGGCGCTCTCGGGGGACGCGACCTTCCTCGGCCTCCCGGCTTGATCCGGAAACCGTTATGGCGACGGCGCCCGTCATGGGCCCGTGGCAGGCGACATCCTCCTCGGCCTCGGGGCGATCCTCGCGCTCGGGGTGGCCTCGCAGTGGTTCGCGTGGCGCGTGCGCCTGCCGTCCATCCTCGTCCTCCTCGTCGCCGGCTTCCTCGCGGGATCCGTCACGGGATGGCTCGATCCGGACGCGCTTTTCGGCGACCTTCTCTTTCCAGGCGTCGCGGTGGCGGTCGGCATCATCCTGTTCGAGGGCGGTTTGTCGCTGAGCCTCAAGGAGATCCGCGGCCACGGACCCGCGGTCACGCGGCTCATCACGGTAGGCGCGCTCGTCGCGTGGCTCGCGGGCGCCGCGGCGGCTCACCTGCTTGCGGGCCTCTCGTGGCCCATCGCGCTTCTGGTCGGCGCGATCCTCGTGGTCACCGGACCCACCGTGGTCGGGCCGCTCCTCAGGCACGTCCGCCCGCGGGGTCCCGTGGGCGCGGTCGTGAAGTGGGAAGGCATCCTCATCGACCCCGTCGGGGCGCTCCTCGCGGTCATCGTCTTCAAGGCCACCTTCGCGGCTTCGCTCGCGGAGGTCACCGGCCTCGTCGGGACGGGCGTCGTGCGCTCGGTCGCGACGGGCGTCTTCATGGGCGCGCTCGGGGCGGGCGCCCTCTACGTCATGCTCTCGCGACGGTGGCTCCCCGACCACCTCGAAAGCCCCATCGTGCTCTCGTCCGTCGTCGCCGTGTTCGTCGCAAGCGACCTCCTTGCGAGCGAATCCGGCCTCCTCGCGACGACGCTCATGGGTGTCGCGCTCGCGAACCAATCGCGCGTGCACGTCCACCGCATCGTCGAGTTCAAGGAGAACCTGCGCGTCCTCCTCATCGCCGTCCTCTTCATCGCGCTCGCCGCGCGGGTCCGCCTGGAGGACCTCGCCGCCGTCGGCGTCGGCGGCATCCTGTTCGTGACGGCGCTTCTCTTCGTCGTCCGTCCCGCGAGCGTGCTCGCGAGCACCGTCGGCACGAGCCTCGCATGGCGCGAGCGCGCCTTCGTGGCGTGGCTTGCGCCGCGCGGCATCGTCGCGGCGGCCGTCGCCTCCATCTTCGCGCTGCGGCTCGAGGCCGCGGGCCATCCGGAAGCGGGCCGACTCGTCCCCCTCGTGTTCACCGCCATCGTGGCCACCGTGGCCGTGTACGGCCTCACCTCCGGTCCCGTCGCCCGCGCCCTCGGGCTCTCCGGGCCGCGGCCCCAGGGCGCGCTCGTCGTCGGAGCGGGTTCGTTCGCCCGGGCCTTCGCCTCGGCGCTTCGCGCCGAGGGGCACGGCGTCCTCCTCGTCGACACGAACCTGAAGAACGTCGAGGCCGCCCGCGCGGCGGGACTCGACGCGACGCCGTCGGACGCGCTCGCCGAGACCTTCCGGGAGGACCTCGACCGCGACGACCTCGGTCGCCTCGCGGCGATGACGCCGAACGACGAGGTGAACAGCCTCGCCTCGCTCGCGTACGCCGGCCGCTTCGGGCGGAACGAGGTTTACCAGACCGCGACCGCGGCGATGGCCCGGGAGGGGGCGGCGACAAGCGCCGTCGGCCATCTTCACGGACGCGTTCTCTTCGGCGACGAGGAGACCCTCGCGTCGCTCGAGGCGCGCCTCGACGCAGGCGATCGCGTCCACACGGCTGTGGTCGCGCCGGACGGGACCGTCGCCGCGCGAGCGGGCCCGAGCGGCAAGGCGCCGACGCCTCTTTTCGTCACGGACGAAGGTCGCCTCGTCCTCGCGACGGCCGCGGACGACGCCGCGCTCAAGCCGGGCTCGCGGCTGACGTATCTCGGCGGCGAGGCCGAGAAGCCTACTTGATCCCGAACCCGACGTGCGCCTCGCTCTCAAAGGCGACGGGCCCGTCGCCGAAGCGCGCGCGGACGCGCTCGACCAGGCGGGCGCGGAACGCGTCCCGGAACGCGGGCGGCGCGCGCTCGACGAGAAGACCGCTCGGGACCGCGCGCTGCCCCTTGTCCGCGAACCATGCGGCCGACGGGAAGACGAGGGTGCGGCGCGCCGTCGAGACGCGGACGTCGCGGAAGCCCGCCTCGCGCATCTCCCGGGCGAGCGTCGCGGGATCGGCGAAGCAATGCGCGGGGGAAGTCGCCTCGTCGGGCGCGTCGGGAACCATCTCGGCGAGCGTCTCGGCCACGGGCGCGACGTGGCCCACGCGCTCGGGCGCCGACCAGCCGACGACGACGGCGCGGCCGCCGTGCTTGAGCGTGCGCCGCATCTCGGCGAAGCCCGCGGCGCGGTCGGCGAAGAAGATGAGACCGAACACGCTGAAGGCCGCGTCGAACGCGTCGTCGCTGAATTTCAGGTCCTCGCCGTCCATGACGATGGCCTCGACGTTCGCGAGCTTCGCGGCGCGCGCCTTCGCCCGCAGGCGCTCGACCATCATCGGGGCGAAGTCCGTGGCGACCACGCGCGCCCCCGAGCGGGCGGCCTCGAGCGCGAGCGCGCCCGTTCCCGCGGCGACGTCGAGGACGCGCTCGCCCGCCTTCAGGCCGGCGACGCGGAGCGCCTCCTCGCAGAAGGGCGTGGTGACCGGCGCCATGAGGTCGTCGTAACCGGCCGCTGCGTCGTCCCAGCCATCGACGGTGAGCGCGGATGCGCGAGGTTCCATCGCGGTGGCGGATCCGAGGGACGGCATGAACGTTTCCCGCGCGCGTCGGTCAACCGACGCGGCGCGCGAAGGCCGCGAGGGCCTCCTCCTCGGCGAAGTGGAGCCTGCCCGGGACGACGAGCGTGTGGAGCGGCGCGCCGAGGTCCGTCCGGGCCAGGGCCTCGAGCGGTCCCGCGACGACCTCCGGCGCCTCGCTTCCCGCGCGCGCCACGGCGCACGCGAGCGTCGCGGGCGCGAGGGCGCCCTCGCCGCGCTCGCGCTCCATGCGGAGCAGGAGCGAAGCCCCTTCCGAGGCGCTCATGTAGCGCGTCTCGTGCGCGCGGATATCGAGAAGGACGAGCGTGTGGAGGCCGCGCGCGAGGTTCTCCTTGACCACATCGTACGGACTCGTCGGGAAGTAGTTGGGCTCCGGGAAGACGAGCGTCGTCGTGCGCCCGAACTTGTAGTTCTGGAGCCCGAGGAGCGCGCCCGCCGCCGCGACGATGCTCGCGCCGTGCACGACGCGCGTCTCGATGCCGCGCTCGCGGGCGCGCAGCCGCAGGTCCTGGTGCGTCGTCGCGGTGAGCGCGTCGCCGGCCGCGATGAGCACCGCGTGGCCCGCGGCAGCCGCGTCGAGGATGACGCCGCCGTCCTCGACGGCCTCGCGCGGGAGGACCTCGACCCTGCGCCCGTAGAGCGCTTCGAGGTCCTCCATCGTCGCGCCGCTGAGCCGCGCCGTGTACCACTCCGCGAAGACGCGGTTCGCGGCGCGGATGGCTTCGAGGCCCGCGACCGACACGTCCTTCGCGCCCCAGAGCCCGAGCCCGACGAGGGTCAGCACACGCCTTCATCGGGCCGCGGGCCAAAATCCTTGTGGAGGGACGCGCCTCGCCGCGCCGTGCCCGACGAGCGCGAGTCCGACGCCGTGCGCGTGCCCCGCCGCGAGGGCGAGGCGGTGCGCGCGCGCCTCCTCGAGGAGGGTCGCCTCCGGACGGATTTGCGCATCCGCGGCGAGGGCGACGACCTCCTCATTCCCGTCGAGAGCGCCGCCGGTCTCGCGTGGCCCGTCGTCCGCGCGCCGTTCGAGCCGCAGAAGCAGCCCCCGCCCCCGTACGCGGAGGTCGCGCGCGTGCCGGACGACGTCCGCGCGCGCCTGCCGTCGAGCTACGACGTCGTGGGCTCGATCGTCCTCGTGAAGATCCCCGAGGATCTCCTTTCGCACAGGCGCGCGATCGGCGAGGCGCTTGTCGCGTCGATCAAGCCCGCGAAGACGGCGCTCCTCGACCGCGGCGTCAAGGGCGCGTTCCGCGTGCGCGACGTCGAGGTGCTCGCGGGCGAGCCGACCACCGAGACCGAGGTCGTGGAGAACGGCCTGCGCCTCGCGGTGGACGTCGCGACGTGCTACTTCTCGCCGCGCCTCGCGACCGAGCGCAAGCGCGTCGCGGACCTCGTCCGCCCGGGGGAACGCGTCCTCGACCTCTTCGCGGGCGTCGGCCCCTTCGCGCTCGCGATCGCGAAGCACGCGCGCCCCGCGCGTGTGGACGCGGTCGACTTGAATCCGGACGCGGTGAAGTATCTGAAGCGCAACATCGCGCGCAACAAGCTCGCGGCGCCCGTGACCGCGGCATGCGACGACGCGCGCGCGTTCGCGCGCGCGCATCCGGGCGCGTACGACCGCATCGTGATGAACCTCCCGCACACGGCGCGCGCCTTCTTCGCGGACGCGCTCGTGACGCTCGCGGCGGAGGGCGGCGTCGTGCACTTGCACGCCATCATGGACCCGGCGCGGGTCGAGGCGCTCGTCGCGGAGCTTCAGGGGGAGACGCCCCGCAGCGTGGCGCTGTCCGCGACGCGTGAGGTGCGCACGTACAGCCCGCAGGAGCGGCATCTCGCGCTCGATCTCTCGGTCGGGCCGGGATGATGGGAACCTTTTAATGGCGGAACCATCTTTTCGGGCATCCCCCGGGGCATGCTCCGCGGTGCCGTTTGCCACCTTAGCTCAGTCGGTAGAGCAGCTGATTCGTAATCAGCAGGTCCAGGGTTCGAGTCCCTGAGGTGGCTTGGAAGGGGGTGGAGTTTGAGGAGGGGGAAGGCCGAAACCTTCCCCCTCCTCAACCGCCCCCGCTCAAAATTCCAAATTTTCCAGCAGAGTCTCTGGAGCCGTTCGCCCCTTAGCGAAGGCCAACCGAGCGCGCGGCCGTGGGCGGAGGCCCCCACGGCCGCCGCGCGAGCCCACGGAACGCCCGGGCGCGGGCACCATCCTCCTTGGCCGAATGAGAACGCCCCTCACCCCACCCTGACCCCGACGCGCGCCGCCGCGTCCGCGAGCCGCGCGTCCTCCGTGAGGAGCCGCGCCTTGCGTCGCTCGGCGAGTTCGAGGTACGCGGCGTCGTAGTACGAGAGGCCACACGCTTCCGCGAGTTCGCCGACGCGGCGCCGCACCGCGGGCGCGACGCCCTCGTCGAACGAGACGCCTTCGAGGAGCGCGTCCATGAGCGCCTGCCGCGCGGCGACGTCGGGGCCGAAGGCGCGCGCGGCCTTCCGGTGCACCACTTGCCCGACTTCCCAGACGAGGAGCGCGGGGGCGACGACGGCGCCGCGCTCGTGCGCCGCGGCGAGGGCGTCGAGCGCGGCCGCCTGGCGCGGGTCGTTGAGGTCGAGCGCCGCGAGAGCCGCGCTCGCGTCGAGGACGACGACGCGCGCGCTCAGTGGCTCTCACGCTCGTCGCGCACGAGGTCGGCCGCGCGGCGCGGAAGGCGCACGGCGAGCGCGGCGAGTTTGCGGCGCTTCGCGTCGGCGAGGAGGCGGCGCGCCTCCTTCTCGAACGCCTGCCGGCCCACTTCGTTCGGGTTGAGGCCCGCCGCCGCGAGGTGCGCGAGGACGTCGGCGGGGGCGCGGAACTGGACGACGCCGGAGGCGGCCATACAACCATTGTATACAACGCCCCCGTACAAAGCGCTTGCCCCGAGGGCCCCCCGCCCTCC
>Ga0247719_1000540_pt1 | contig 21800 bp, 14 predicted proteins | sample 41E_DmetaG_FD_189046 | JGI IMG/M metagenome (GOLD analysis project Ga0247719, IMG submission 189046) | Soil microbial communities from hillslope of Landscape Evolution Observatory, University of Arizona, Oracle, AZ, United States - 4-1-E_D | ecosystem: Engineered > Artificial ecosystem >...
GGGGCGGACTCGGGCGGGAGCTTTCGGCTTGCAGCTTCTAGCTCCCCACAACGAGGTACGTGTACGATGAAGACGGTTGCGCCGCACGATCGGCCGCGCGAGAAGCTCGAACGGCTCGGCGCCGCGGCTCTTGGTGACAATGAGCTGCTGGCGATCGTGCTCGGACAGGGACGCGCAAACGCGAGTGCGCTCGACCTCGCCAACGCGATGCTCGCCGGCGGCGGCCTGCGGGCGCTGATCGGGGCGCCGCACGGGGAGCTGCGGCGCGTGCCGGGGATCGGCGCGGCGCGCGCCGCGCAGGTGCTCGCGGCCATCGAACTGGGGCGGCGCACGCTCACCCGCCTGGCGGAGGAGCGCCCGCGCCTGAGCAGTCCGCGCGCCGTCGCCGAATACCTGTTGCCGCAGTTCGGCAGCCGGCCGGTCGAGCAGTTCGGCGTGCTGCTGCTCGATACGAAACATCGCGCGCTCCGCGCCTCCGTGCTGTCGGTGGGGACGCTCGACGCGAGCATCGTGCACCCGCGCGAGGTCTTCCGCGAAGCGATGGCGGCGGGGGCGGCGTCGCTGGTGCTGTTCCACAACCATCCCTCAGGAGATCCGGAGCCGAGCGACGAAGACTGCCGGCTCACGGAACGGCTGGTCGCGGCCGGCGTGCTGATGGGAATAAACGTGCTCGATCACGTGATCCTCGCCGAGGCGCGCTACTTCAGCTTCCGCGAGCACAGAAGGTGTTGATAAGTGGGCAAGACGCTGTATTTCGACTGCTTCTCTGGCGCGTCGGGGGACATGATCCTCGGCGGCCTGCTCGACCTGGGCCTGCCGCTCGATGATCTGCGCGCCGCGCTCGGCAGCCTTGCGGTCGACCTCGGCGGCATCTCGGCTCGGCGGGTGCAGCGCGCCGGCGTCTCGGCCACGAAGTTCGTGGTGGCGGCCGAGCAGCCGACGTCCGAGCATCACCACCGCCACTACCATCTGAAGGGCATCGTCGCCGCGATCAACCGCTCCGCGCTGTCGCCTGCCGGCAAGGCGCGGGCGATCCACCTGTTCGAGCGGCTCGCCGAGGCCGAAGCGGCGATCCACGAGATGCCCGTCGAGAAGGTGCACCTCCACGAGGTCGGTGCCCTCGACTCGATCATCGACATCGTCGGCGCGGTGTACGGACTCGAACAGCTCGGCGCCGACCGGGTGGTGTCGTCGCCGTTGAACGTCGGCGGCGGAACCGTCCGCTGCGCGCACGGCGTTTTTCCCGTGCCGGCGCCCGCCACGGCCCGGCTGCTCACCGGCGTCCCGGTGTACTCGGGTGACGTCCAGATGGAACTCGTCACGCCGACGGGCGCGCTGATCGTCACCGGCTATGCACAGTCGTTCGGGCCGATCCCGCCCATGAGCCTCGAGCGGATCGGCTACGGCGCGGGCGATCGCGATCCGAAGCAGCACCCGAACGTCCTCCGCCTGCTCGTCGGCGAGTCGCGCGAGGGGGCACATGCCAGCCGCGTCGTGGAGATCACGTGCGAGATCGACGACATGAATCCGCAGATCTTCGGTGCGCTGATGGACCGCCTGCACGCCGAGGGGGCGCTCGACGTGTTCTACGCGCCCGTGCAGATGAAGAAGAACCGGCCCGGCACGCTGGTGACGGTGCTCGCGCGGCCCGACGATCGCGAGAAGCTGTCGACGATCCTGTTCACCGAAACGACCACGATCGGCGTCCGCTACCAGGAGATGATGCGGGAGTGCCTCGAACGCGAGCTCGTGGACGTCGAGACGCCGCTGGGCGCGGTCCGCTTCAAGGTGGCGCGCCGGAACGGCCGCGTGCTGAACGCCTCGGCCGAGTTCGACGACTGCGCACGGATCGCCACCGAACGCGGGCTGCCGATCAAAGAGGTGCAGGGCGTCGCGCTGCAGGCCTGGCTGAACCGCTAGGCTAATTTGCAGTTCGCATCCCGGATCTGGCGTTGCGCGTTCGGCGTTGGGCGTTTGGCGTTTGGAGTTTGGAGTTTGGAGTTTGGAGTTAACCTCCGATAGATGCCGCGTTTCTACCTGACCACCGCGATCGACTACGTGAACAGCCGCCCCCATCTCGGGACGGCCTACGAGAAGATCACCGCCGACGTCATCGCCCGCTACAAGCGGCTCGCCGGGTTCGAGACCCGGTTCGTCATGGGCAACGACGAACACTCGCAGAACGTCTTCCGCAAGGCGCGCGAGAACGGCGAGGATCCGCTCGCGTACTGCGATCGCATGGCGCAGGAGTTCATCGACGTCTGGAAGCGGCTCGACCTGTCGTTCGACGACTTCATCCGCACGACCGAGCCGCGGCACAAGGCCGGCGTGCAGGAGCTCGTGCGGCGGATGACCGCCGCCGGCGACATCTACGAAGGGCACTACGAGGGGTGGTACTGCGTCTCGTGCGAGGCGTTCAAGCAGGAGAAGGACCTCGTCGAGGGGCTGTGCCCCGTCCATCGCATCACCCCCGACTGGATCCGCGAAAAGAACTACTTCTTCAAGCTGTCGAAATACACCGGGCCGCTCCTCCGGCTGTTCGAGTCGCAGCCCGAGTTCCTCGTGCCCGACATCCGCCGCAACGAGATCCTGCGGCTGCTCGAGGGGGGCCTCGAAGACATCTCGGTGAGCCGCGCCGGCCAGGCCTGGGGCATCCCGATGCCGCAGGATCCCGGCAGCGTCATCTACGTCTGGGTCGACGCGCTGATCAACTACGCCACGGCCGTCGGCTTCGGCACCGACGAGGGGCTGTTCGAGACGTGGTGGCCGGCCGACCTGCACGTGATCGGCAAGGACATCACGCGCTTCCACTGCGTCATCTGGCCCGCCATGCTGATGAGCGCCGGCCTGCCGGTGCCGCGCCAGGTGTTCGGCCATGGGTGGGTGCATTACCGCGGCGAGAAGATGAGCAAGTCGCTCGGCACCGCCGTCGAGCCGCTCGACGCCGTGGGCCGCTTCGGCCCGGATCCGCTGCGCCTGTACCTCGTGAAGGAGATCGCCTACGGCAGCGACGGCGACTTCACGTGGGAGCGCTTCGAGGAGCGGTACAACGTCGACCTGGCGAACAACCTCGGCAACCTGGTGAGCCGCATCGCCACGATGGCGGAGAAGTACCGGTGCGGGCGGTTGTCGCCGGCGGAGGCGCCTGGACGCCTCGCCGGGATCGCGGAGGCGGCGCTGGCGGACTATCGCGCGCGGATGGACGCGTTCGCCCTGGAAGGTGGAGCCGCGGCGGCGTTCGGCGTCGTCGATGCCGCCAACGAGTACATCGCGAGCACGGAGCCGTGGGCGCTCGCCAGGGACCCGGCGAATGCCGCCCGCCTGTCGCAGGTGCTGTTCGACGTGGCCGAAGCGGTGCGCGTCGCGGCTGTCATGCTGCTGCCCATCATGCCGCGGTCGGCCGCAGAGATCCTGAGGCGCGTGGGGGAAACCACGGCCGCCGACCGGCTCACCCTCGATGCCGCCGCGTGGCGCTCGGAGGGGGAACGCAATGTCATCAAGGACGCCGCCCTGTGGCCGCGTGTCGACACGAACGAGAGAGCAAGGAGCAGAACCGTGGCAGAGATCCCCGAACCACCCGACGGTACGACGCCGAAGCCGGCGCCGTCGGGCACGACGCCGTCCCCGACCGTGCCGAACACGCCCGCCGTGCCACCCGCCCCGGCCGCGACGCCAGCGGCAGCCGGAGCGGAGAAGATCACGATCGATGACTTCATGAAAGTGGATCTGCGCGTGGCGAAGGTGCTCGCGGCCGAGAAGGTGCCGAACTCGAGGAAGCTGGTGAAGCTGTCGATCGACGTCGGTACGGAGCAGCGCACGCTGGTCGCCGGCATCGCGGAGGCGTACGAGCCCGAGCAGCTCGTCGGCCGCACTATCGTCATGGTGTTCAACCTGAAGCCGGCGAAGCTGATGGGAATCGAATCGAACGGGATGGTGCTCGCGGCGAGTCCCGACGGAGGCAAGCCCACGCTCGTCGGGTTCGATGCGGACGTGCCGCCGGGGACGCGCGTCCGGTGAGCCGGCGTCGGACGCCGGACGCTGAATGCTGATCGACAGCCACTGCCACCTGGCCGGCGACGAGTTCGCGGCGGATCTCGACGCCGTCGCCGCCCGCGCGCGAGAGGCTGGAGTGGTCGAGGCGCTCTGCATCCTGGCCTCCGACGACGAGGCGGAGGTGGCGCGCGCCGAGGTGGTGCGCCGCGCGTGGCCCGCGATCCGTTTTGCGACGGGCGTTCATCCGCACCAGGCCGGAGCGTTCGCCGGTGACGTCCCGCGCGCGATCGAGACCGTGCGGCGCGCCGTGCAGGCGTGCGGCGCGTGCGCCATCGGTGAGATCGGGCTCGATTACCACTACGATTTCTCGCCGCGTGACGTCCAGCAGGAGGTGTTTCGGGCGCAGATCCGGCTGGCGCGCGAGCTTCGGCTGCCGATGGTCATCCACACGCGCGAAGCGGCCGACGATACCTTCCGGCTGCTGCGCGAAGAAGGGGACGGGCAGGTCCGCGGTGTCTTTCACTGCTTCACCGGCGACGCGGCGACGGCGCACCAGGTGCTGGCGCTCGGCTTTCATCTCTCCTACGCCGGGATCGTGACGTTTCCCAGGGCGGGGGAGCTGCGCGAGGCCGCCCGCCTCACGCCGCTCGACAGGATCCTCAGCGAGACAGACGCGCCGTATCTCGCGCCGGTGCCGCACCGCGGCACGCGCAACGAGCCCGCCTTCGTCGTCCGCGTCGTCGACACGCTGGCGGACCTGCATGGCCTGGCGCCGGCCGCCCTGGCGGCGCAGATCCGGACCAACTTCGACGCCCTCTTCCCCCGTCGAGCGGCGGGAGGGGGCCAGGCCCCTTAAGGGGCCTGGCCCCTTTTGCGCTAATTCGTAGCGGCGCAACGGCTTAGCGCGTTGACACTGCGCGTAAATGTCCAGTATTGTGAGTCCGAGCCATTCTCATCCGCATCCCTTGAGCGACACAGCGCAGAAATCGTCCGCCGACCTGGTCCAGATCTTCGAGCCGATCCGCAAGGACCTCGAGGCCGTGGAGCAGGAGTTCGCCCGCCACATCCAGTCACGTGTCGCGCTCATCCCCGAGATGGGACGGTACCTGCAGAACAGCGGCGGGAAGCGCGTGCGGCCCGCCGTGCTGCTCATGGCCTCACGGCTCGCCGGCTATCAGGGGGACCGCGCCGTGCTCTACGCGTCCGTCGTGGAGTTCATCCACACGGCGACGCTGGTGCACGACGACATCATCGACGGCGCCGACATGCGGCGCGGACGGCTCGCGGCGCATTCGCGGTGGGGCAACGACATCACCGTGCTCCTCGGCGACTATCTCTACATCAAGTCGATGGCGCTCGCCCTGACGCACGATTCGCTCGACCTCGTGCGGCTGCTGTGCGACGTCACGCTGCGCATGATCGAGGGGGAGCTGTACCAGCTCACCAAGACCGGGGACGTCGACCTCGCCGAAGAGGAGCACTTCGAGATCATCCGGCGCAAGACCGCCTACCTCTTCGGCGGCTGCGCGCAGATCGGCGGCCTGCTCGGCAAGGTCGGACCGGAACGTGAAGCGGCGCTGCGCGACTACGGGTTCAATCTCGGCATCGCGTTCCAGCTCGTGGACGATCTCCTGGATTACACCGCCGACCAGACGGCGCTCGGCAAGCCGATCGGCGGCGACCTCCGCGAGGGGAAGGTCACGCTGCCGATCATCCTGCTGCGCGAGCGCGCCGGCGAAGACGCCTACGCCGTGATCCGCGGCGTCGTCGCGGAGCGCGCCGTCACGCCAGAGCAGTGGCGCGAGATCCTGCATCTGCTGAAGGAGCATCGCGCGACCGAGCTCGCCTACGAGCGCGCCGTCGAGTACGCCGAGCGTGCGAAGGCCTGCCTCGCGGTCTTCGCGCCGAGTCCCGAACGCGACGCCCTGCTCGCCCTGCCCGACTACGTCGTGTCGCGCGACCGGTAGTGGACCCGCTCACCCGCATCCAGCAGCTCCGCGAGCAGATCCGGCACCACGAGAACTGCTACTACGTCCTGAACGCGCCCGAGATCTCCGACGCGCAGTTCGACGCGCTGCTGCACGAGCTCGAGCGGCTGGAGGCGGACCACCCCGACCTCGTCACGCCGGACTCTCCGACGCAGCGCGTCGCCGGCCGGCCGGTCGACGGCTTTCCGACCGTCGAGCACCTGGCGCCGATGCTGTCGCTCGACAACGCGTACGACGAGGACGATCTCCGCGCGTTCGACGAACGGGTCCGCAAGGGAGCGGGGCTCGGGAGCACGCCTGTCGCGTACGTCGCCGAGCTGAAGATCGACGGCCTGAGCATCGCGCTCACCTACGAGGACGGGCGCCTCGTGCGCGGCGCGACGCGCGGCGACGGCGTGCGGGGCGAAGAGGTCACCGCCAACGTGCGCACCATCCGCGCGATTCCGCTCGCGCTGCGCGGCGGCCCTCCGGGCCGGATCGAGGTGCGCGGCGAGGTGTTCCTGCCCCGCGCGGCCTTCGCACGCATCAACCGCGAGCGCGAAGAGGCGGGGGAGCCGCTCTTCGCGAATCCGCGCAACGCCGCCGCCGGCACGATGCGCAACCTGGATCCGGCGCTCGTCGCGAAGCGCGGTCTCGGCGCCTTCACCTACCAGCTCGTCGCCGCGGTGTCCGGGGGGCCGGCGACCCACGCCGAGATGCTGCAGGCGCTGCGCGACTGGGGCCTGCCGGTCGAGCCGCATCACGCGCGATGCGCGGGCATCGACGACGTCATTGCCTTCTGCAGCCGGTGGGCGGACGGCCGCGAGTCGCTCCAGTTCGACACCGACGGCGTCGTCATCAAGGTGGACGACCTGCCGCTCCGCGAGAGGCTCGGGACGACGGCGAAGTTCCCGCGGTGGGCGACGGCATTCAAGTTTCCGGCGCAGCAGGCACACACGACGCTGCTGCGGATCGCCGTGAACGTCGGCCGCACCGGCGCGAATACGCCCTACGCGGTGCTGCAGCCCGTGCTGCTCGCCGGTTCGACCATCTCGATGGCGACGCTGCACAACGCGGAGGACATCGCACGCAAGGATCTCCGCGAAGGGGATACCGTGGTGATCGAGAAGGCCGGGGACGTGATCCCGCGCGTCGTCGCCCCGATCCTCAGCCTGCGCCCCCCTGACGCGCGCCCGTGGGTGATGCCGACGACCTGCGCCGAATGCGGCAGCGAGCTGCATCGCGACGAGGACGAGGTGATCTGGCGGTGCGACAACACCTCCTGTCCCGCGCGCCTGCGCCGCGGCCTCGAGCACTTCGCCTCGCGCAGCGCGATGAACATCGAGGGGCTCGGCGAGTCGCTCGTCGAACAACTGATCGAGCAGGGGCTCGTGCGCGACGTCGGCGATCTTTACCTGTTGGAGGCCGAGCAGCTCGAGAATCTGGTCGTGGCGCCGAAAACGCCGCGCTCCGAACGCGCCGTCCCGCGCAAGCTGGGGAAGGTCGGGCGCAACGTCGCCGACCAGATCGGGCGCAGCAAACAGAACGACCTGTCGCGGCTGGTCTACGCCCTCGGCATCCGCCACGTCGGCGAAAAGGCGGCGGCCACCGTGGCGCGGCACCTGCGCACGATGGACGCGATCCTCGAGGCGCCGCTCGAGGCGCTCCAGACGATCCCCGATGTCGGCCCGGTCGTGGCGGCGTCGATCCGTGCGTTCGCCGACGAGGAGCGGAACCGGGCGCTCGTGCACAAGCTCGCCGCCGCGGGCGTCAACATGGCGAGCCAGCAGCCGCCGCCGGGCACCGGCCTGCAAGGGCCCCTGACCGGCAAGACGTTCGTGCTGACCGGCACGCTCTCGACGATGACGCGGGACGAGGCGACGGAGGCGATCGAGCGGCTCGGCGGCAAGGTGGCGGGATCCGTCAGCCGGAAGACCACGTACCTGGTGGCGGGGGAGGAAGCGGGGAGCAAGCTCGAGAAGGCCAGGTCGCTCGGGGTGCCGGTGCTCTCCGAGGAGGAATTCAAGAGCCGTATACTTGCTGGAGCCGGCGACGACGTGCCAGCGGGCGGAGGGCACGAGACCTCGGCGGGCTGAAGCTGGGAATGATGCGCAAGTTCACGATCGTCACCGTCGCGCTGGCCTCGACCGTCGCGTTTCTGGTCGGCCTGATCCTGGCCGGGCAGTTCACGCCGACGCCGGTCGTCACGAGCGCGCCGCGCGTCGGCCCCCGGCTGCCGGATGCGCTGCCGGTGCCTCTCGCGGCTCCCGGCGGCGCCGCGAATTTCGCCGACGTCGCCGAGCGGATCAACGCGGCCGTCGTGAACATCGACGCCACCAGCAACCGCACGGCGCTCCGCGAATCGCAGCGGTTCTTCCGGCGCACCCCTGACAGCCCCCGCGAGTTCGAGCCGCCGCCCGGCGGCGGGGCGGGCAGCGGGTTCATCATCGATCGCGACGGTTACATCCTCACCAATCATCACGTCATCGAGAACGCGGAGCGGATCGCGGTGACGCTGGCCGACGGCCGCTCGTTCCGCGGCGAGGTCGTCGGCACGGATCCGGCGATCGACGTCGCGTTGCTGAAGATCTCCGGTGCGCGGGACCTTCCCGAGGCGCCGCTCGGCAACTCGGACGAACTGCGCGTCGGCGAGTGGGTCTGCGCGATCGGCAACCCGCTCGGCTACGTGCACTCGGTCACCGTCGGTGTCGTCAGCTTCATCGGGCGCAAGCTGTTCGACGCGAGCCTCGACGACTACATCCAGACCGATGCCGCGATCAATTTCGGGAACAGCGGCGGTCCGCTGATCAACGCGCGGGGGCAGGTGATCGGGATCAACTCGGCCGTCAGCTCGCGCACGAGCAGCATCGGTTTCGCCGTGCCGATCAACCAGGCGGTGGCCATCCTGCCCCAACTGAAGGCGACCGGCCGCGTCTCGCGCGGCTACATGGGCGTGCTGCTCACCGACGTGACGCCGGGCCTGCAGCGCGCGTTGAATCTGAGCGTGTCGCGCGGCGCCCTCATCCAGGATTTCACCCCCGACTCGCCGGCGCAGCGTGCCGGCCTCCGCATCTACGACGTCATCGTGGAGGTCGAGGGGCAGGACATCGGCAGCAATGACGACCTGATCCGCAACATCGCGGCGCGGCAGCCCGGCTCGGTCGCCCGGCTGCAGCTCGCGCGCGACGACCGCCGCCTCACCGTGCCCGTGCGCCTCACGGAGCGGCCGGCGCCGCAGCGCCAGGAGGCGGACGCGCTGCCGGGCGGCCGCACCGAGCGCGCGCAGCCGGCGCCGCCCGACGTTCCGCTCGGCCTCACCGTCCGCGAGCTCGATCGCACCTACGCAACGCGCCTCGACATCCCCGACTCGGTGCAGGGCGTGCTGGTCACGCGGGTCGACCCCACCGGCGCGGCCTTCTCCGCGCAGGTCCGCCGCGGCTTCATCATCAGCGAGGTGAACCGCAAGCCGGTGCGGACGGTCGCGGAGTACAACCGCATCGTGTCGGCGGCACAGCCGGGCGACGTGCTCGCCCTCTATTACTACGACCCCACCATCGGCCAGCGCGCCCTGGTCACGGCGGTGGTGGAACGCTGAACGATGCCGGACGCTGGGAGCCAGGAGCTGGAGCGGCTGTCGTCCGTTCTGGCATCGCGGCTCCCCGGCGCCAGCCTCCTCTTCCACGAGAACGAATGAGCGCCAGAGTTCTGTTGATCGATGACGATGCAGGGATCCGCGAGTCGATGCGGATGCCGCTCGAATACGAGGGCTACGAGTACGTGTCGGCCGCCTCGGCCGAAGAGGGGCTCGCCGCCATCCAGCGCGAGTCGCCCGACATCGTGTTTCTCGACATCAAGATGCCCGGCATGGACGGCCTCGAGGCGCTCAGCCGGATCAAGGCGGTCGACGAGTCGCTGCCGGTCGTGATGATCTCGGCGCACGGCAACGCGCAGGTCGGCATGGACGCGACCAAGCGCGGCGCCGACGACTTCATCGAGAAACCGTTCGGCGCCGAGCGGCTGCTGGTCACCATCCGCAACGTGCTCAGCCAGCGGCGGCTGCGCGACGAGAACCGCAGCCTGAAACGGGCGGCTGAAGCGCGCTACCAGATGGTGGGCGAGAGCCCCGCGCTGCGGCAGATCAGCGACGCGATCAAACGTGCCGCGCCGACCAACGCCACCGTGCTGATCCTCGGCGAGAGCGGCGTCGGCAAGGAGCTGGTGGCGCGCGCGATCCACCGCAACAGCCTCCGCAGCCGCGAACGGTTCATCCAGGTGAATTGCGCCGCCATTCCCGAGGAGCTGATCGAGTCGGAGCTCTTCGGGCATGAGAAGGGGTCCTTCACCGGCGCGACCGAGAAGCAGATCGGCAAGTTCGAGCAGGCCGACCGCGGCACGATCTTCCTCGACGAAGTCGGCGACATGAGCCCGAAGACGCAGGCGAAGGTGCTGCGCGTCCTCCAGGAAGGGGAAGTCGAGCGGCTCGGCTCGTCGCGCACCATCAAGGTGGACGTGCGCGTGATCGCCGCCACCAACAAGAACCTCGAGGAGGAGATCGAGAAGGGGAACTTCCGCGAGGACCTCTTCTTCCGGCTCAGCGTCATCCCGATCCGCGTGCCGCCGCTGCGCGACCGCGCCGAAGACATCCCGGCGCTCGTCCGTCACTTCGCCGACCTCTTCAGCCGCGAGCACAACCGCCGCCCGCAGCGGTTCACGCACGCTGCGCTCGAGTACATGCAGAAGGCGCGGTGGAAGGGGAACATCCGCGAGCTGCGGAATACGGTCGAGCGCCTGATCATCATGACGCCCGGCGAGACGATCGACGTGCACGACCTCCGGGACATCGTCCGCATCGAGACGAGGCCGGCGGCGGCGGAGAGCGACAAACAGCAGAGCCCCGGAACGCTCCGCGAATTCAAGGAGGTCGCCGAGCGGCAGTTCCTCGTCGAAAAGCTCCGCGAGAACAACTGGAACATCTCGAAAACCGCCGAGGTGATCGGCACGCCGCGCAGCAACCTCTACAAGAAGCTGGAGCAATACGGCATCTCCCAGGAGAACGACGGGTAAGGGAACTCCAAACTCCAAACTCCAAAATCCCAAAACCCAACGCCCAACTCCAAACTGCGCGGCAGGTGGAGATCGAGGCCGGAGGAGACGGAAAACGGAGCGCCAGGTACCGTACACTGGGGGTCGTCGCAGTGGGCCAGACGATCGTCCTTCGACTCGCCGCTTCGCGGCTCGCTCAGGACAAGTCCGTGATTGATTTCGGCAGGTTGCCGTAGGCGATTGCGGGCATGCCCTGAGCGAGCCGCGAAGCGGCGAGTCGAAGGGAGGAAAGTCCGAACTCCGCAGGGCAGTGCGCCGGGTAACTCCCGGTCGGGGCGACCCGAAGGAAAGTGGCACAGAAAACACACAGCCGATGTCGGTAGCGTCTGGCGTCAGCCGGGCTCGATCGGCAGGCAATGGTGAAAAGGTGCGGTAAGAGCGCACCGCGCCGGTGGCAACATCGGTGGCAGGCAAAACCCCGCACGGAGCAAGGCCAAATAGGGATGCGTTACAGGGCTGCCCGCCCGAAGCATCCGGGTAGGCCGCTTGATCCCGCCAGTAATGGCGGGGCTAGAGGAATGATCGTCGCCCTGAGGCGAGGCGCCGTGAGGCGCCGAGTCGAAGGGGACAGAATTCGGCTTACGGACCACTGCGGCGGCTCTCGAAACATCGGGGGACGCGGTACTTCCCTCCCGGGAAGTGGCGTTGTCCCCCTTTTTTTTCTTTTCCGATAGGATGGGCTTCCGGAGGGGCGCACGTCTGCCGCTCCTGATTCGGAGGTCGCCGTTCATGCGCAGGATCGTCCTGCCCCTTTTCGCCCTCGTCGTTCTGGCGCTGGCCGCCGGTGCCGCCCAGCAGCCGCCGCCGGCCTCGGGTGACCCCACCCAGCTCAGGCCCCGGCCGGGATCCGGTCGCGAACCCGAGTTCCCGCCGCCGAGCATCATCGACTACAAGCCGCGATCGACGCTGGTCGTGCCCGAGCATCCGGTGCCCCGCGCGAAGTTCCCTGTCGTCGACGTCCACGGCCATCCCCCCGCGTTCAACACGCCCGAGGCGGTCGCCAACGTCGTCCGGCTGATGACGCCGCTCAACATCCAGGTGATGGTGCAGACGAGCGGCGCGTCGGGAGAGAACCTGAAGCGGTCGCTGGACTCGATCGCTGCCTCGGGACATCAGGACCGCGTCGTCATGTTCGCGACAACGCGCTTTCAGGACGTGGGGCCGGGCTGGGGCGCGAAGGCGGCCGCGCAGCTCGAGGCAGACGTGAAGGCCGGCGCCCTCGGCGTGGGGGAGATTGGCAAGTTCCTCGGCCTGCGGATCCAGAAGGCGGACGGCACGCGCCTGAAAGTCGACGACCCGGAGCTGGACCCGTTCTGGGCGGCGGCCGCGCGCCTGAAGATCCCCGTCTTCCTGCATCTCGGCGAGCCGCAGGAGTTCTTCGAGCCGCTCGACTACCGGAACGAACGGTGGCTCGAGATGGCGCTCTTCGCCGACCGTCGCTTCTTCGATCGCCAGCGGTATCCCACGTTCGACGAGCTGATGGCCGAACGCGACCGGATGCTGATGAAGCATCCCGAGACGACGTTCATCCTCGCGCACATGGGCTGGCACGCGAACGACCTGGCGCGGCTCGGCAAGCTGTTCGACCGGCTGCCGAACCTGCATGCCGAAGTGGGCGCCGTGCTGTACGACCTGGGGCGGCAGCCGCGGTTCGGCCGCGATTTCTTCGTCAAGTACCAGGATCGGATCCTGTTCGGGAAGGACAGTTTCCAGCCAGACGAGTATCCCTACTTCTGGCGCGTGTTCGAAACGGCAGACGAGTACTTCGACTATTACCGCGACTACCACGCCTTCTGGAAGCTGTACGGCATGGCGCTGCCGGACGAGGTACTGCGGAAGCTCTACTACCAGAACGCGCTGAAGGTCATTCCGGGGCTCCCGCGGCAGGGATTTCCGGGCGTTTCGGGTCAGGGCCGGACCCCCTGAGCCTGTGCACGGTTATTGCTAAGCTGAAAGCCCATGGCCACGTATCTCGTCACCGGCGGCGCCGGATTCATCGGCTCGCACCTCACGGAAGAACTCGTTCGCCGCGGCCACACGGTGCGCGTCGCGGATTCGCTGATCACCGGCAAACGCAGCAACCTCGATCACGTCCCCGCGGCGGAGTTCCACGAGGGGGACCTCGCGGATCTGGACTTCGCGCATCGTGTCGTGCAGGGATGCGATTACGTGCTGCACCAGGCAGCGATCCCCTCGGTGCCGCGGTCGGTGAAGGACCCGGTGACCTCGAACCGGGCGAACGTCGACGCGACGCTGAACGTCCTCGTCGCGGCGCGTGACGCCGGGGTCAAGCGGCTCGTGTTCGCCGGCTCCTCGTCCGCGTATGGCAACACGCCGACGCTGCCCAAGTCGGAGGACATGCCGCCGAACCCGCTGTCTCCCTACGCGCTGCAGAAGGTCGTCGGCGAGCAGTACCTCCAGATGTTCACGCGGCTCTACGGGCTCGAAACCGTGAGCATCCGCTATTTCAACGTGTTCGGTCCGCGGCAGGATCCGACGTCGCCGTACTCCGGCGTGATCTCGGTGTTCGCGACGGCGCTCCTCGACAACCGTTCACCCCGGATCTACGGCGACGGGGAACAGACGCGCGACTTCACCTACGTGGCGAACGTCGTCGACGGCGTGCTTCGCGCCTGCGAGGCGCCGAAGGCGAGCGGCGAGGTGATCAACGTCGCCACCGGCGGCCGCATCTCGCTGAACGCGCTGTTCCGCGAGATGCGCGCCATCATCGGTGCCGACGTCGAGCCGACGTACACCGATCCCAGGCCGGGCGACGTGCGCGATTCGCAGGCCGACATCCGCAAGGCGAAGGCGATCCTCGGCTACGAGCCGATCGTCTCGTTCGAGGAAGGGCTGAAGCGGACGATCGCCTGGTATCGCACGGCCAATCTCGCGATCGCGTAGGATCGACGCGATGGGGCCGACTGAAGTCGGCCCCTACCGACTCGAACCCAGGCGATAGGGCCGACTGAAGTCGGCCCCTACCGGCTCGACGCGGCCGAGCGGCCCGCAGCGTCGCTGCCAGCGTTCCGGTAGGGGCCGACTTCAGTCGGCCCTCGCCGCAACTACCGGGTCGAAACGTGCCCTACCGGCTCGAAACGTCGCTGCCAGCGTTCCGGTAGGGGCCGACTTCAGTCGGCCCTCGCCGCCACTACCGGCTCGAAACGTGCCCTACCGGTTCGAAACGTCCCTGCCAGTGTTCCGGTAGGGGCCGACTTCAGTCGGCCCTCCCCGCAACTCCGCTCTCGTATCGACCTCCGGATCGACGCCGACCTGGTGATGGTAGGTGAGCGATCCTCCCAGCCAGCCGCCGATCGACAGCAGGCCGGTACCGATCGCTTCGAGCGCGAGCACCGTTCTGCTCACCGGCGCGGCGTCCCGCCGCGCGAACGCCGCTCCCGCGAAGCAGGCGAGCGCGCTCACGTTGCTCAGCATGTGGACCGTCGCGGTGCGCCGCGGCTTGCCCGCCGGCACGCGCAGCGCGTAGTCGATGATCCCCGGCACGGCGGCGGCGAGCGCCGTTACGATGCCGGCGTTCGTCAGGTGCTGCGCCGTCCGTGCGTACCCCTCGTCGTTGCGCGCGAGGGCGGCCGCGTCGAACGCCACGGCGCCCGAGAGAAAGGCGAAGGGATACGGGATGAGCATCGGGTGGATGGGGTGTCCTCCGATGCGGGCTGCACTTTTCATTCGGCCTCCGGCCGTGGGGGATGCAACGCGCGTGCGCGCTCCCCCGATGCCACGTTTTCGGCGATAGCGCTGACTCGACAATGGCTGTTGCCGCGTCAGCAGGTGTAGAATGGCGGCCGGCCGATGCCTCGCCTCGCCATCCTCTGCATCGTGCTGTTCGCGCTGTCGTGCGGTGGAGGTTCGCCCACGACCCCGACGGCACCCACGACGCCCGTTCCGGCGCCGCCCGTACCTTCGCCCCCACCGCCGCCGACGGGGATTACCGGCGTCCTGACGGATGGTCTCTCCTCGACGCGGCTGGCCGGCGTGCTGGTGAAGCTCGACGGCATCGGCGAGACGACGTCCGCGGCGGATGGGTCCTTTGCCTTCGCCGCTGCCGATCCCCAGGTCGAACGGACGATCACGATGACGTCCGCCTCCACGATCGAGCGGGTCACGCGGCTCCGCGTTCCGGGACCCGCCGCGACGCTGACGCTGATGCCGAGTTCCATCGATCTGCCCGCGTTCAACGAGATGTTCCGCGGGTCCGGCGGCGAGCTGCACCGGTGGGCGGCGGCGCCGCGCCTCGTCATCCAGCGCCGTGTCCTCCAGTTCACCAGCGTCTCGGCATCGACCTACACCGCGCTCGGGACGATGCTGAGCGACGAGGAGGTGGCGACGCTCATCGGCGATCTCGAATGGGCGCTGCCGCAACTGACCGGCGGCACGTTCAGCGCGTTCGCGGGCCGCGACGTCGAGACGGCCGACGAGGGAGCGAGCGTGGCCGTGTCGCGGAGCGGCGCGGTCGTCGTCGCGAGATACGAGGGGCTGACCGCCGGCTCCGGCTTCTGGGGTTACGGGCGCTGGGCGTGGAACGGCCTCGGCGAAGTGCAGATGGGCATCATGATGCTCGACCGCGCCTTCGAGACCTCTGGCAGCAGCTTCCGCCGGTCGCTGCGCGCGCACGAGCTCGGGCACACGCTCGGCTACACGCACGTCACGCTGCGCGAGTCGGTGATGCAGTCGCATGCGCGGCACGAACCCACGCCGTGGGATCGCGATGCCGCTCGCCTCGCGTTCCAGCGTCCGCCGCGCAATCGCGCGCCCGATACCGATCCGCAGCAGTTCGTCGGCAACCTGCACGCGCTCGCCTCGCAGCTGACGTGGGCGGGTTCGCACTGACGTTCGGCGGCCCACGCCTTCTTCAGGAGAACCGGATGTCCCGCCTCGTCGTAATGGTCGGCCTCGGTGTTCTCGCGGTGCTGGCGTCTGCCTGCGCGGCGCGGACCACCGGGCCCACGCAGTTGCCCGTGGAGCTGTTTGCCGGCCACGTGGTGCGCGACGACAGCGGCACGTGGTTCACGCCGTGCGGCGCCGGCGGTTCCGAGCGGTGGTGGGTGACGTTCGTGGACGCCGCCGTCAGCCAGGCGCGGACGGCGCCGGCGTCCGATCAGCTCGTATCGGGTGGGCGGAGCTTCGTGCGATGGCGCGCCTCGCGCACGGACGAGCGCCTCGTCGGCCCGGGCGGCCCCGCGCTCCTCGTGCGCGACATCATCGAGATCCGCAGCCCGGGCGCGAGTGACTGCGGCCACGCGTTCTGAACGCCGCCCGCTTTGTCTGCGGTGCCGATCTCCGCGCTGTCCTCGCCGCGCCCTCAGCGCCAGCCGTAACGCTGCCACCAGTCCCGCAGCGTCTCGAGCACGCGCGCGCTCGTCGTCGCCGCTCGGGCAGGCGGCTCGTTCGTGACGGTGTAGACCCCGCCGGCGCGCATGAAGAGCTTCTCGGCCTCGGCCCTATTGAACGGACGCGAGCCGCGCCGCCCGAACACCGCGAGCTGATTGCCGCTCTCGTCCACCGCGCGGTCGCGGTCGATCCCCTCCGAGACCATCAGCGCACCGCCGTGGATCGGATACGTCGCGATCAGCTTCGGCGTCGGAGGCGGGCTGAACCCGTAGTGGTTCGGGTTGGTTTCCGGCGAGAACACCTGCACGACGCGGAGCCCGTTGTGCCCGTCGGCGACGTACGCGAACAGGCTCGCGTTCGTCATCCCCACCTTCACGTCGTTCACGTCGTCCAGCGCACCGCCGGCGTCGAACACCTGGTCGAGCGCCGGCGCTTCCGGTTTCGTGATGTTCACGATGCCAATGCCGTCCCTGCCGGCGGCCACGTACGCGTACGTGCGGGCGAGATAGACGTTCCGCGCGTCCTCGAACGGCACGCGCGCCTGCGGCACGATCCGGGGGCGATCGAGTGACGTGACGTCGAACACTTTCAGCCCCTCGCGGTCGACCACGAAGGCGTAGCGGAACTGGACGGCGACGCCCCGCGGGTCCACGAGCGCGGGCGCGCCGATCCGCGCCGTGATCTTCGGCTCGAGCGGATTGTCGAGGCTGACGACGACGAGCGCCGAGTCGGTCAGGATGTAGGCGTACGTGCCTGCTATCGTGATCCGACGAGCCCCGGTGAGCGCGCCGTCCGGGTTGAATGTGACGGCGCGGTCGAGGAAGTTGTTCGACGGGTTGCCGTCGAGCAGCGTGCCGACGCCGAGCAGGTTCCTGCTCTTCGGATCACGATTGCCGACGACGATGAGCCCTTCCTCGCGGTCCGCGACGTAGAGGAAGCCGTACATCAGGTGGATCGGCCCCTCCTCATTGTCCGGGTGTCGCTTGCGCAGCGGATCCACCGCGAGCGTCGTCGGCGTGGCGACGGCGGTCGCGTACTTCGTCTTCACGTACAGCCGCTGGCCGATCGGCGACACGGGAGCGGTGACGACGCGTTCGCTGAAATCCTTGTTGTCGATGTTGGCGACGTCGTAGACGCGGAAGCCGCCGGGGCCGAGCGCGGCGTAGACGTATTCGCCGCGCTGCTGGACGTCGAGCACGTTCTCGCCCGGGTGGTGGTGCGCCTGCGTCAGCTTCGATCCGCGGCTCACGTGCTTCCTGTACTCAGTCGGGTAGGCGAGCTGGTGCAGGTCGCTGCCGATGATCGCCGGCGGCTCGTCGCGCTCGGCGACCGTGATCCCCTCGAATCCCGTCTTCCCCGCGGCCACCCACACGTTGTGGCCGATGAAGTTCACGAAATTCGTCCCCTGGAGCAGCAGGTTCGCCATCCACGCGTTGTTGTCCCCCTCGGCCGAGAGGTGGCAGTCAGTACAGCGCTTCGTCTCCGTCGTGCGCACCGTGTGCGGCACGAACGGGCTGAACGCCTGGCCGCTGAAGCCTTCGGCCGACACTGTCTGCTGCATGTAGTACAGCCACGAGCGGGTCTGGCTCTGCGAGCTGACGAGCACGGCGCACGCCGAGCGGATCGGCGCGATCCGGTTCTCCGTCACGGTGCCGTCGCGGCCGAGGAAGAACGAGTCGTCGCGAAGCACCTGGAAGTTGTACGAAGTCCAGTTGCGCGTCTCGAGCCCCTCGTTGTGGAGCATCGGCGTCTTGCGGTTCGCGCTCATCGACAGGTGGCAGCCGAAGCAGGTCGGCGTCCATGACGTGTGGCACGCGAAGCAGGTCATGTTCTGGTTGGCGTGCGCGAGCTGGTCCGGCGGCGCATTCGCGGCGCCCCACGTCCGGCCGTCGCGGCGGATGGTCTTCGCAAGCGTCGCCTGCTCGTTGTAGGTGGCGCTGCCCGGCGTGACGGCGTCGACGACCTGCCGGATCTCCCATTTCAGGTCCTTGTCCATCATCGACCGCTGGAAGAGCCGGTCGCCTTCCCAGTAGAAGCGGCGCTCGCGGAACGGCGTGCGGAGCGCGAGGAGCGACGTGCCGCCGCCGGCCGGCGACGCCGGTCCGCTCGTCAGGAGCGTCGGCCGGCGCTGCGCCGTGCCGTGGCAGTCGATGCAGTCGATCTCCACCGCGTTGCGCGTTTCACCGTACAGCTTCCCGTTACCGTGGTTGTCCTGGCCGAAGTGGCAGTCGACGCACTGCATCCCTTTCTCGAGGTGGATGTCCTTCAGGTGCACCGCCTTGCCGAACTTCTCGGGATCGTCGTGCGGCACGATCCTGCCCGTCCTGTCGAGCAGGTTCCCTTCGCGGTCGCGCTTGAACACGGCGCGGTACACCCAGCCGTGGCCGTGGAAATCGGCGAACTGCGTGTGCTGGAGCCGGGCGTTGAATTCGGGCGTGCCGGTCTTCGACAGGAACTCGACGTCCCCCCACAGGCCGCGCTGCGCCGCCGCCTCGGGATTGCGGGCCCGGATGCGCGCTTTCTCCGCCTCGCTCCGATTCAGCTCCCGCTCGGGGTACATCACCCTGCCGTCGGTCTCGTTCTCCCACCACGTGTAGCCGTAGTAGGTCGTCACCATGTTCGTGCCGGGGTGCATGTGGCACGTCATGCACTGGCTCGACGGGATGGAGCGCGTGAACGTGTGCTTGATCGGATGGCCCGGCTCGTCGCGCCGGATCGTCGGGTCCGCGCTGTGCGAGCGGCCGTCGTTGCCGAACGGCGCGTACTGCCCCGAGTGCACCGGCGACCGGTCGTTTGCGTAGACGACATGGCACGCGGTGCAGCCGCTGCCGCGGTAATCGCCCGGCTGATCGTTCGTCCCCGGGAACGAGAGAAGCGGGTCGAGCAGCCGCGTCTTCTGCAGGCCGAGGAACACCGGGTCCGTGCGCAGCAGCGTGCCGAATCCACGATCGCTCACCTTCGCGTCCGGACGTCCGGGCTCCTCGAACCGCGTCGGGTTGCCGATCTCGGGACGACGGAAGCCGCCGCGCTCGAAGACGCGCAGCACGTTGCCGGGCTGCGCGAGCTCCCAGCGCGGCAGCGGCTCGAGAAACGGGAGGATGCCTTTCGTCCGTGTCTCTTCCGGGGTCGGCGGCGGAAACGTCTGAAGCCGCTGCGGCGTGCCGTCCGGCGCGTAGCTCTCGCCGTAGCGCGGGTTCTTGAACGGCACCGAGCCGTTGTTGTAGAGCGCCGCCCCCCAGAGCATCGCGCCGTGCGTCATCATGCTGGTGCGGACGTTCATCACCTCGGCCGCATGGCACTTCGCGCACGTCCGGTCCACCACGCGCAGATCGCCCGGGTTGATGAACTGGATGTACTCCTGGGATTCCCGCAGCCAGTCGGTGTAGGCGCGTTCGGGATTCGCCGACGTCTTCGCGAACGCGGCGATCCGCGCCTTCGGGTGCGCCTTCTTCTTCGCCTGTTCGTACGCGGAGGATCCGGCAGGCGTTCCTGCCGCCACCGATACGGACGGATCCCCGCCGTGACAGTCGGCGCAGCCGATCCTCACCGTGCCGCCGGGATGCATCGACGGCTCGTCGGTCGACGTGTGACACGTGACGCAGCCGGCGCTGCGCGAGTCGGCCTGCTCCGGTGACTGCGCCGTCACCTGGCCGGACGGCGCTGCTTCCAGCGGCGGGATCGACGCGCCCCGGAGGGCGAGCGCGAAGACGACAAGGAACAGGCTGCCTGCGAAGAGAATCGCCCGGGTTGCTCGCGACATGTCAGAACACCAGCCGTGCGTTCAGGAACGTTGAGAACAGGTGGCCGCGGTCGTAGATGTCCTTCAGCCCCTGCCCGAGCTTCATGCCCGCGATACCGCCGACGATCACGACGTTGTCGCTGAGCGGCGGACGATACTGGAACCCCGCGCCGTAGTCGATCCCGGCGTTGGAGCGGATGTCCCCCTGGAACAGCAGCGCCTGGAGCGGCGCCGTGTTCATGAACCGCAGGAGGTTGACGTTCGCGAAGCCTCGCAGCTTCGGGGTCAGCTCGACGTCGAGACCGCCGTGCACGAGAAAGATACCCGGGTTCACGAAGTTCGGCTGTCCTTCGTCCTTGTTCGTCCGCAGCGACGGGAGCAGGCTCAGAGGGGAGAGCAGTCCGGTGCCGGTCTGCGCGAGCCGCAGCCCCTGCCGGTTCCAGAGGCTGAAGGGCCCGCCGGCGAACACCGGGATGTCGACGATCGCGTCGAACCCGCGTCCCTCGTCGTCGTTCGTGTCGCCGTCGCCCGACGCGTAAAAGAACGACCCTTTGATTCGCAGCCAGTCCTTGTCGACCGAGAGCTCGGCGGCCGCCAGCTGTGCGTTGATGTCGATCCGCTGCGCCGCGATCGGGTTGACCGATTCGCGGCCGAGCGCCTGGTAGAACGCGTGGCTGATGTTCAGGCGCCCGAGGTGACCGTTGCCCGTCCACCCGAGGTAATAGGCGTCCACCTCGTTCTGCACGATCACGCCGATCGGCGCCGGACGCACGAGAAAGCCATTGTGGTCGTAGTGCTTCCGCCCGTGATCGCGGTTGGCGTGGAAGCTGAACGAGGTGGTGTAGCCCGGCTTGATGAAGTCCTGCACGTACACGTTCGCGACCCAGACCTGCTGGTCGCGCCGCTTCCACTCGTTGAAGACGCTGTTGGTCTCCTTTTCCAGCAGGTCGAAGACGGCGGCGTTGAACTCGATGCGGCTCGAGGCGAGCGTGCCGAACACGCGGACCCCTGGCGCTTCGAGCACGGCGAGAAAGCCGCGGAAGTCGCTGCTGAACTCCTGGATCCCGGCGCGGACCGACACGAAGTCGTAATGCGTGCTGAGGTCCGCGAGCTTCACTTCGCCGAACGCTTCCTGCAGCCCGATGTGCGACGCGAGCCGGTTCGAGCGCCGCCGCACGTCGAAGTTCACGGCACCGTACTCGGCGGTGTTGATGAAATTGAGGCTGAAGGCCGGCTGTACACGGATGCGCCAGTCGATCGGCCGGTAGGCCGTGTCGCCGCGGAACAGGTCGAAAGACGTCCGGACGACGGTGACGGGAAAATACTGGCCGCCGCGCCCGAAGAAGTTCTCGCTGCCGGGGCGGTTCGTCGAGACGCCGCTTGGCGTCGGCAGGTCCCGCCCTTCGATCAGCGTGTCGCTGACGCCGAGAAACGTGAAGAACGTCCGCTGCCCGAGGATCGGCCGGTCCCCCTTGAGCACGTTCGTGTTGTACGGGTCCCACCAGCGGCCCGCCACGTACGGGTAGTCGCCGCCGATGCCGTAGCGGTCCCAGTCGGGCATGGCGAGATTCCACCGGTCGGGAATGCGCATGAACACGTGTTCGTCCGGCGGGATCGGCACGGCCTCACCCGTCGAGGGCGTGCCGATC
>Ga0247719_1000541_pt1 | contig 21789 bp, 28 predicted proteins | sample 41E_DmetaG_FD_189046 | JGI IMG/M metagenome (GOLD analysis project Ga0247719, IMG submission 189046) | Soil microbial communities from hillslope of Landscape Evolution Observatory, University of Arizona, Oracle, AZ, United States - 4-1-E_D | ecosystem: Engineered > Artificial ecosystem >...
CGCCCACATCATGGGCGCGCTCCAACAGGGATGCACTTGTCATGGTCATCGTTCTAGGTGTTCCTGTCTCGCCCTGTAGGGATGGTGGCCTACAGCGGATGTCTCACCTCAGCCTGACAGACAGGGGAGTCCATCGTGCAGGTCCCGACGTAGTCGGCGGCGCTCCTCCTCGCGGCTGGCGACGAGCTCCTCACGTGAGCGTTGCAGGTCCTTGGTCAGGCGCACGGCGTAGGCAGCGGCCCCTGCCTGGCGAGCGAGGTCATTGAGCAGGCGTCTGTCGGCCGATGAGAAGCCGCTTTCGCCGGCGCGAGGAGCCAGCAGGAGCGCACCGATGTCCTCACCTCGATGGGACAGGCTGATCCGCTCCGTCGAAGCTGTCGGCGAACCGTCCGCAGCGGCAACAGCTCGGGCATCGCCATCCCGCAACTCGACCGCAGCGTACGGAAGCTTCATCGCCTCCCGGACGGTGCGAGCGACGGTGGGCAGCACCGAATCCAGATCCAGGGCGTCTCCCAGGCGCGCACCTAGACGGGACACCACTCGATAAGGGTCGTCGCGCTCGCCGTACATCAGGCGTTCCACTATCCGCTGAAGACGGTCCCGCAACGGCGCGAAGAGCACCGCTACCACTCCTGTGGCCAACAGGGAGATTGCGATGTTGCCCTGTGCTCGGAACATGACGCCGAGATAACCGACCACGACCACGTAGATACCGACCACACAAGCGGTCAATGCGCCGTAGACCAGGGTGCGGTTGACGATGACATCAATGTCGTAAAGGCGGTACTTCAGGATGGCAATCGCTGCAGCAACAGGAACGGCAGTAAATGCCAAGCCGAAGATCACACTGAGTATCCAGCCCGGCGCTCCTACGGCGGAAAGCAGTGTATTTCCCACTACTGCCGTGAAAGTCAGTCCGGCGGCGTACGCCAGCCACAGAAGCTGGCGGCGTAGTTCACCTTGCGCCGCTCTGAAACGCACGATCAGAGAAATCGCCGACGCCAGGACGGCCATAAATGCCAGTGGAATGCCGAGATTGTCGATGATGGCGCCCCTAAGCCCAGGAACGTCCTCCACCAACGTTGGTCCTCGCATCGGCCAAGCGGAGAGTCCGGCGACGACCATGAGCACGGTTGCGCCGCCAGCGAGCCACGCAACCCCCGCCCACCGACGCGACGGCAGGGTGCCATCGGGAAAGTAGAGGAGCACCAGCCCCAGCAGCCCTATCGACGGAGCCCATACCCAGCGGCCCAACCAGGCCATCTCCGCCCCGGCCGGGAGGGAACCGGGTTCGGTGACCAGCGCATAGAATCCGTATTCGTAGGTGAACGACCCCAGGACCGTCGACAGGCTGAGGGCACAGAACATCCACCCCACAGGATTCGCCGACCGGCGTGAGACGATCACCGCGCCTACCACGCCGAAGGACCACTGCGTCAAGTACTGGATCGCTTCTCCGACGAACTCATTGACGCCGTCACCATGAGAGCTGCGCATGACGCCGAAGACCGAAGTAGCGACGCACATGGGCGCAGCGGCCGCCACCAGCGCCCAAGCTGTCCATGAGGCCGCACGGTTCTTCATGGTCGCGTCATCCTCGCGCTGACGCGCAACCCGACCAAGGAAAATCCATCTGCGCAGCCCGGGCGTCAGACTGACGAAGCAACGGGCCTTGACTGTCCAGCCCGCTTCCATAGGGCGTGGCCCAGCGGCAGCACGGCCAGACCCAACAGGACAATGGAGTACTCCACCGGGAAAAATGTCAGGAGAGCGGCGGCAACGAGCGCGCCTCCAGACCAGCCTGGCAGCACTCCGGCCCGGATGGTGGCAATACCGGCGAGCAACATCCCGACGACCGCCAGCACGATGCCGCTGCCATGCAGCCACTCGAGATCAAGTCCGGCCAAGGACGCCGTCACAGCCACGAGCGCTGCCATCAACCCAACGACCTCGAGCCAAGCACCGATCCTTCCCAGCATTCCGTCCCGTCCAACCTGGAGACGGTGGAGGCCCAACAGCCCTACTGCCAGAAGCGCGTACCCAGCCAACAGCATGACCCTCTCGACCGAAAACGGGAGGGACCAGGCGGGCGGGTTAGTGACATAGGGCGCCCCTGTTGCAATAAACACCGCGCCGCTCAACATCATGGCCATGCCACTCGGCCGATCGAGTATCGAACCCATGAGAGAACTCCCTTCATATATGTATTGCCGTCGTCAGTACTGGCCACGATAGGAAAGGAGCGGTTCCGCCAACAGAGGTAGACGTCCTGAAAGGGTTGGGACATGAGTCCCATCGCCGGGAACATCCCGGTCGACGCCCCCAGGACGTCTCGACCCCCCGACGGGCGGGCCACGCGATGCCCCGGAATTCTCGGCGGGTACTGAGCGGCTCCGCCGCGGGACGATCCCGTCCTACGCACTTCTGCGCCACCGGCGCTACGCGGCCACCAGCCACCCCACGCCAGGCTCACCGTGACTACCCGTTGCCTTCCGCGAGTGGGGACCACAGTTCCTTGTCGTGTCAAGTACCCCTTCTGATCTGCTCTTTGGCCGCCCCAACGGGACTCGAACCCGTGTCGCCACCGCTGGTCCCCGGGAGTTGACGAACGCGCCAAGCTTGTGTCGTCGGGCTGCCGCGGCGCACGGACGTTCGCTCAGCCGGGGAGCGGTAACCCGACGTACGCCCTCAACGGCACCTACGGGCCAGTCCGGAGACTCGCCAAACCGGAGTTCTGGAGCGGGTGTTACGGGGCACTCGGCCCGCCCACGATGGGGTTCGGGATCCGCCCCCCGTCCTTGCTGATCCCGGCGATGTTCGGCCCGGGTTTTGCGGCGGGGCTGGGACGCACAGGGAGACGCTCCCCGCCTCCACCGCATGCCACCAGGAGACCCCAGCGGCCGGACGGAGACCTCGAATCATCGGTTCTCCACCTCGGGCGCAGACTCCTGGGCAAGGTCATCGGCCGCTGCGGCGAGGTCCCGGCCCCGCAACCGTGCCAGGCCCAGCGCTCCGGCAGCGAGGAGCAGCAGCCCGCCGAGCAGGTACACGGCACGGATACCGAACGCGTCGGCCAGGACGCCTCCCGCGGCGATGCTCACCAGCCTGGAGCCCTGCCACACCACGTCGTAGAAGGCGAAGATGCGACCTCTGAGCCGGTCGGGCAGGGTGCTCTGGAGCAGGCTGTTGTAAGTCACCATCCCGGTCGACGTGCCGACGCCGTAGACGCCCAGCGCTGCCATCGCCACGCCGAAGTTCGTGGTGCCGGCCAGCGTCAGATCGACACCACCCCGGAGCAGGTAGGGCCCGAACAGAACACCGGGTCGGCGTGGGTCGGCGATCAGCCGCCGCAACAGCAGCGGGCCAAGAGCCGCGCCGACCCCGATGGCCGCGATCAACAACCCGAAGCGCCCAGCACCAACGTTGAGATGTCGCTCGGCGAGGACCACCAGCAGCGCCGAGGTGGCGCCGGCGGACAGCGCGGCGAGGGCCTGGACGCCGGCCAGCGTTCCCAGGAAGCGGCTGCGGCGGATGATGCGCAGTCCTTCGGCCACGTCGGCCATGCGACGGCGAGGAGCCTGCGCTGGGTGAGCGGGCACCGGCAGACCCCGTAGCAGCGCAGCCGAAACTAGGAAGGACGCCGCATTGAGTAGGAACGCTGGGCCCGCGCCGGCGAAGGCCACCAGAGCCCCAGCGAGCGGGGCGAGAGCGATCTGGGAGACGACCGCTGCGGACCAGAGCGCCGAGTTGGCCTCAACAAGGTCGTCGGGGTGCACGACAGAGGGCAGGAGGCTCGATGCCGCGGGATTGAAGAAGACCGTGCCTACCGAGAGTCCGAACGCGGCGGCGTAGATGACGGCCAGGTTGTCGCCGAAGACGGCAAGGCTGACGGCAATGGCGGCGCGGCCCAGGTCGGCCATGACCATGATTCGCCGTCGGGGATGGCGATCCACGATGGCCCCGGCAACGAAGCCCAGCAGCAGCACCGGCGCGATCTCGAAGGCCACGGTGCCGGCCACCCGCAATCCCGACCCGGTTAGGCGGAAGACCAGGATCACTAGGGCGACGGCGTTGAAGGTGTCGCCCCACCGAGAGATCGTGTGCGCGGCGAACAGCCACCGGAACGCCGGCGTCCGGAACGCTCGCCTCCGCTCTAGTACACGCTCCTCATGGAACTCCGGTCCTGTCCCCGGCGCCAGAGTGGGATCGGTGGCGGCCGAGGCCCCGGTTGGCTCCACGCCGCTCACCCGGGCACACCGTGAGGGCGCGAGCTAGCGGCAGTGGGGCCCACGCCGGGACGATAGACCCTCCCCTCGACCGGAAGGTCAAGCCGGGTTGCGTCGGGTTCAACCACGATCTGTGCCCCTTGACCTTCCCCTCAGGAGGAAGGTGTATGTTCCCGACGGAGTTGCCCGACCAGGAGGATCGACATCGCGACAGGCGTCGATGCTGTGACGTTCAGGCGGTGCGTGGGCGCTGCCCTCCTCGCAACTGCGCTCTCGGCCTGTGGGGCTGGTGGGGAGCCGGCCGAGGACTCCTTGGCGTTGGAAGGCAAGGCGTCGACTCCTTGTACGCAGGCGATCGTGGACGGACACGACCACGAGGGGGCAGGTCAGCCGACCCCAGTGGCCTTCCTGCCCTCCATCCAGGAGTGCCGGTCACTCGCCGAGTGGACGGCTGCGGCCAAGGCCTTCGGCATCAACCTTCGCGGCCGGGAAGCGCAGTTTGTGGACAACACCTGCAATGCCACCACGACCAGTGCCGAGGTCAAGGCATCCAAGATCTGCCAGGAGGCCAAGGCGGAGGTGGCCGACCCTCGCCGAGTGCCCTGAGGCTTCGTCGTCACCCCCGGACGGACCATGCCGGGCCCCGTAAGTCTTGGGGGGTGAGCGGCACCTGAAACACTCCAACGACCGTTAGAATGTTGGTATGGCCGATGACCGCTGTGATCTTCTCTGCCTGGACCTTCCCCGAGCGGAGGTCATCCGCAAGAACCGCCTCGGGCCGGAAGCGGCGCAGCGGCTTGCCGGTCGAGCCGGAGGCCTGGCCGATCCCACCCGCCTGACGCTGGCCGCCGCGCTTCTGGAGGCGGGAGAGCTTTGCGTCTGCGACCTGAGCTGGATCAGTGAGCGAGCGACCAACCTGGTGTCGCACCATCTCCGTGCCCTCCGGTCGGCGGGTCTCGTTCGGTCCCGTCGACAGGGGAAGCTGGTCATCTACGCCCTCACCGACGACGGCGCCGGCCTGGTCCGGGCGGTCATCGGTGTGAGATCGAGCTCGCAGGCCGAGGATGCAGCGGAGGCAACCCAGTGAGCGACGCCTGTTGCGGGGGTGGGGAGTCGCTGGCGACCGCTCCTACCCGACTCCGAGACATAGCGGCCATCCAGGCCGCCGCCGTGGCGGGCGTGGCGCTGCTCGTCGGCCTGGTCGCCGCCGCCATCGATGCCACCACCCTGGCCACGGTGAGCTTCCTGATGGCCCTCCTGGTCGGAGGGTGGACCTTCATCCCTGACACGGTGAGAGGTCTCGCGCGTGGGCGTATCGGCGTGGGGACCTTGATGAGCATCGCCGCTGTCGGGGCGGTGGTCCTCGGGGAGCTGGCTGAGGCGGCCATGCTCGCCTTCCTCTTCTCCCTTGCCGAGGCCCTGGAGGGCTACGCCGTAGCTCGTACCCGCCAGGGCTTGCGGGCGCTGCTTGACCTCGTACCGCCCCAGGCCACCGTGTTGGCCGACGGCACTCCGCGTGTCGTCGCGGCAGGAGACCTGCGGCCGGGAGACCGGCTCCTGGTGCGGCCTGGCGAACGCCTGGCCACCGACGGGATCATCCGCGCCGGGCGCTCGGCCCTGGACTTCTCCGCCATCACCGGCGAGTCCCTGCCGCTCGAGCGGGGCCCCGGTGAAGGTGTCTACGCGGCGGCCATCAACGGGCGGGCCGCTCTGGAGGTCGAGGTGACCGCCTCGACCGACGCCAACTCGCTCGCTCGCATCGTGCGCATGGTCGAGGAGGCTCAGGAGCGAAAGGGCCACAGCCAGCGACTGGCCGAACGCATCGCCCGCCCCTTGGTCCCGGGCGTCATGGTGGTGGCCGCCGTGGTGGCGGTAGTGGGGAGCCTCCTCGGTGATCCGGACATCTGGCTGCTTCGAGCATTGGTGGTCCTAGTCGCAGCGGCCCCGTGCGCCTTCGCGCTCTCGGTGCCCGTCACGGTCGTGGCCGCCGTGGGTGCCGCCACCCGCTCCGGTGTGCTGATCAAGGGCGGGGCGGCGCTCGAGGCCCTGGGCCGGGTGCGGACCGTGGCACTGGACAAGACCGGGACCCTGACGCAGAACCGTCCCCAGGTGGTCGAGGTCCTGAGCGCCAACGGTGCCGGCAGGGCCGAGATCCTGTCGCTGGCAGCTGGCCTCGAAGCGGCCAGCGAGCATCCGTTGGCGGGTGCGATTCTGGCTGCCGCCTCTTCCCCGCCGCCTGCACATGGCGTCGAGGCGGTGCCTGGCAGCGGAGTCGTAGGTGTCATCGGCGGGCAGGCTGTACGCCTCGGGCGTCCGGGGTTCGTAGGTGCCGGCACCTTGGGCCCAGAGCTTGAGCGGCTCCAGGGCGAGGGGTCCACGCTTGTCCTGGTTGAGCGCCACGGCGAGACACTGGGAGCGATTGCGGTGCGCGACGAGTTGCGCCCGGAAGCGGCCGAGGCCGTGGCGGCGCTTCACCGTCTTGGGATGACCACGGCCATGCTGACGGGAGACAACGAGAGGACAGCACGGGCCCTGGCGGGAATCGCCGGTGTGGGTGAGATCCACGCCGACCTGCTTCCTGCCGACAAGGCCGGCGTCATCGAGCACCTTGCCGCTCAGTCGCCGGTCGCCATGGTGGGCGACGGGATCAACGACGCTCCGGCATTGGCTACAGCCAGCGTCGGCATCGCCATGGGCGCCATGGGCACCGACGTGGCCATCGAGACCGCCGACGTGGCCCTGATGGGCGACGGCCTGCGACACCTGCCGGAGACGTTCCGCCATGCCCGTCGAGCGGGGAGAATCATGCGCCAGAACCTGTTTCTCTCGGGCTCCATCCTGGCGGTACTGGTGCCTCTGGCCGCCACCGGCATCCTCGGTCTCGCCGCGGTGGTGGCGGTCCACGAACTGGCCGAGGTGGTGGTCATCGCCAACGGCATCAGGGCGGGCCGGCGCACGGCCTTTGCCAGCCACACTGTCCCCGCATCTGACGACGGCCCGCCCGCCGATGCGCGGGTCGCTGGAGATTGCGAAGCGGACCGCTGCGCCGGGTCCACCACGGGATAGGGCGCGTAGGTGTCGTGAATGCGGCGGGTCGAGATCCAAGCTAGGGCTGCGGACCGCCCAATAATCGCGGGTGCCGGTGGCCCGCGCACCCCTGCCTCCGAACGCCGGCTGCGGGGCACACCGACGGCTTCTTCCTACCGCTTCTTGACGGCCGTCTTCGCTGCAGCAGCCGTCTTTGGCGCCCTGGCAATCTTCGTCGCCGGCCGCTTGGCCAGTGACGTGGCCGCGGGAGCCTTGGCGTTACCAGCCTTCGAGGTTGAGGCGGCGGAGGCGTTCCTGGCCGGTGCCACCTTCGCCGTCGTCTTGGCGCCGGGCGGCCACACGCCCTTGGCCAGCTTGGGGGCGGCCGAGGCGCTCATGACCGCGTCCTTGAAGCCCTTGAGCGGGGTGATCTTCGCCTTCTTGGACGCCTTGACCTTCACCGGCGCACCCGTGGCGGGATTCCTGGCCATGCGCGCGGGCCGGTCGACCCGGGCGAACTTGGCGAAGCAACCCGGACCGGTTCACCGTCGCCGCGCTAGGCAGGGGCGATGCCGTTCCCGGCGATCCTGGTGAGCTGGTGAGGCTTCGGAGGGCGCGCCGCGACCGGCTCTCCCGACAAGGCCCTTCGTCGGAACTCGGTACATAGTCGACGATCTGCTCGGTGCACCTGCACCTGCCGTGTCCCAGACGCGCCGCGTCGTCGAGCGTGGGCCCGCTAGACCGGACGCCGGACCATGGTGAAGCGAACTCAGAGGGCGAGGCTTTGCTGGAGGCCACCAACCAGATGGAGCTCCAATGACTGCACGATGACCATGCCCGCCGCCGCGGCATCTGTCGAGGCGTGAAGCTCTGGCCGATGCGGCTGTGGCAAGCCGCTCGTCTCGCCGAGCGGAACGTCTGCGGTGACCCCTTGACACCAGAGAACTCTGCGAAATAGAGTGCTCTGTAGCTGGCCGAAAGGGGAAAGATGGATGCGACGAGCGCACGATCGGTCCTCAAGGACGTCGAGGACATCAGGCGGAGGACCCGTCAGGACCGGCACGCGACGTCCGTGCCGCTCCTGACGTTCGGTGCGCTCGGCATCGGAGGGGCCTTCGTGCGGATCGCGGCGGAACCGGCCGACGGCCTTTACTGGGCACTGGCCGCTCCCGTCGGCTTCGCCGTCACCGCCTGGGCCCTCCGCAGGCACGAAGTGCGAACCGGCGTGGGTACCCGTTCGTCCTCCTATCGCCGCTGGGCGCTGTTGGTCCTGGTCACGTTCTTGCTCCTCCCGCTCTTCGTGTTTGGCATGCCACTCGCGCTGATCGGCCTCGGCCTGCTCACGATCGCGATGCGCCAGCGCAACACCTACCTGGCCGTCACGGCAGGGGTCTTCGCCGTCGTGGGCGTGTTGGACGGGTTGCACTTCATCGGGAACCGCATCGGCGACCTCAACCAATGGCTCGGGGCGTACGAGAGCACGGGTGGCTACGCGAGCTGGGCGTCGGAGGTCTCTGGAGCGCTGCCCGCGGCGGTCCTGCTCGTGGCCGGGCTCGCCGCACGGCGCCGGGAGCGGAGCGAGCGGTGAGCGAGGCCACAGCCGACGACGTCTCCAACTCAACGGAGGCGCATCCCTCCACGTTGCTCAACGAGGTCGTCCACCAGCGGGCGCGGCTCGGCATCCTCGCCCTTCTCGCGGAGAGCGGGCGGGCGGACTTCCCCTACATCAGAAACGCCCTCCAGCTCACGGACGGCAACCTTGGGCGTCACCTTGAGATCCTCGCCGGGGAGGGTCTGGTCACGATCACCAAGGGCTACGAGGGCCGACGTCCTCGCACTTGGGCGGAGGTGACGGAGGTCGGCGAGAGCGCCCTCGCGGCGGAGGTCGCGGCGATGAAGACGATTGTCGAACGCCTGGAGAAGCCGAGGGATCGCCGCCGCCGGTCGTCACGCCCCCACTAGTTCTCCCTCCAGACTCGCTCGACCAGCTCCATGGTCCCTGGGCGACACGAACCATGCCGATCCGGCAGGCGGTTCAATTACGGGCCGCCGCGAGGTTCCGAGCCACGTAGACCGAGGGTGAGACGCCGAGATGTCGGCGAAAGTCTCGAATCAAGTGGGCCTGGTCCGCGTATGCCAGCTCGGCGGCGACTGTCGCCCAGCCTCGCCAGTCGTCTCCCCGTTCGGCAGCCTGGCGGGCCGCCTCTGCCGCCTCGATGATTCGCCATCGGCGGATGACGAACGATGGGCTCGCACCGACATGGAGATCGAAGAGCCGCAGCAGCGACCTGGTACTGACGCCCGCCGCCGAGGCGAGCTGCTCGACCCGACACAGCGTACGATCGTGCTCGGCCAGCCTGGCCACCTCGACGACCTGTCGGGACTCGACCACCAGGGCGGGGTCGCGCCGACCGACCAGTGCCTCCAACCCGTTCCGGAGTTGATCGACTCGCCGCTCGTTGTCGTCGACGTCCACCACCTCGGCGATGACCCGTGAGGCATCGAGCCCAGGGAGTGCGTCGTCGAAAAGCAGCTTGGCGTCGGTCGCTGCGCGTGCCGGGCCATCGAGGAACACGCCGAGCCCACCAACCGAGGTTCGGGCAGCCACCGTCCAGCCCGCCAGGGTCAGATGGCGATGGCTGATGCCACTCTGCACGCCGTACACACGACCTTGGGGCGGGTGGAGCGGCACGCCAGCATCGTCGAGCGTGCCGATGCTGATGTTGCCGGCAGGGTGGTTGAGCACCTGCTGGTCATGGACCGCGCCGGGGGGAAGGTCCCACGCCACCGACCAGAACCACTCGACCAGCCCAGTAAGCGCCTCGCCGGCCGGGTATCGGGCGAAGTCGACGACGCGCATCATGGCGGCCGGGTCCACAATCCCGCGCGTGTCGTCGGGGATCTCGCCGGCCACCCCGCCAGGCTACCGACCGAACCTGGCGTGAATCTTCAAGACCCCGACGTCCACCGCTTCTAGGTTGGCCCCATGAACGACACCCAGACCGGCCAACTTCCGGTCTTCCCCGCCACGGCTCCGGAAGTCTTCAGCGACCCAACGGCTACAAAGACGCTCTTCGAGCCAGTGCTCTCCCAGCTCGCACGCCTGGTCGAGGTCCACGACGACCAGCTCGCCCATCCGACCCCGTGCCAGACGTGGGTGGTCTCGGACTTGCGTCGCCACATCCTGGCCTGGCTCCAGTTCTTCGCAGCGGCCCTCAACGACCCTGCGGGCGCGGCCAAGCGGCTCGACCCCGACAGCTGGGACCTCGGCCCCCACCAGCTGCCGACGGGCATCGTCCGGCAGGCTGCGGCGGACATCGAGAGCGCCATCGACGCGGGAGCGGCGGGCGGACTCATTGTGATGTCGCAGGCACGGATGGCCGGTGACGCAGTGCTGGCGATGGCGCTCGGCGAGTATCTGGTGCACGGCTGGGACCTGGCGGTATCGACCGGCCGGTCATGGGAGGCCGCCGACGCAGCCACCGAGCCGGCGCTCGCCTTCCTCCGTTCCACTATCGCCCCCGAATATCGGGAGGCCGACGGTGGCTTCTTCGACGAAGAGGTGCTCGCACCGCCGCGAGCGACGGCGTTCGAGCGACTCCTCTGTTTCGCCGGACGCCATCCGGACTGGACGCCGTCCGATCCGGCGACCTGAGCGATCGGGCGCCCAGGATCGGAACGTACCCCGTCGCCCAGGTGCCCCAGGACGCGTCGATGACCGTCGTGGTGGGCGTCATCTACCGCGGGGTCTGTGGCGCACCCCTCTTCCCCCAACGCCCAATCGTGGCGCGGTTGACGGCCGGAAGAGGGAGCGGGACGACGATCAGCCACCTCACCGGTCGGCGCTGGGACCGGAGGGTTCAACCACGTGAGCAGTATCGCTTGATATGTGGCCCACGCCCCTACCGGCACCATGATGACGCGTCGTTCGGGGGTCGCGGAGGGGATGGGGGGCCGCGCTTCTGGGACACCATGGTGGCCGCCAAGAGGAACGTCGAACGGCGGCAGCCCGGCCGCCTCCCGGGGGGCCGGGCTCATGCAGGAGCGCCCGTCCAAACCGCCGGCTTTGGCAGCGGCCGGGTGTAGAGGGCGAGGGCCATGGTCAGCAAAGAGAGCCCGTAGAGGGCGACGCCGCCCGCGAGCGCGTTGGTGAAGGTGACGGCGACGACGACGAGCGCACTCGTGACTATCCCGGCGCCGAGCGGCGTGTACCTCCGCCATCCCTCCCAGAGTGATGCGGACAGCGTCGCCTTGCCCGCAATCAGGAGGCCGACCGCGGACAGGAGCGTGCCGAGGCCGAACAAGGCACCCACGACTCCGGCGGCCGTGTCGTCCATGGCGACGTCGCGAATCGGGATCGACGCCAGCTCTGCGACCAGGAGCAGTGCCGTGCCCACCACGGCTGTCGCCACTCCTACACGAGCCATCTGGGACCGGCCCGCGACCCCACTGCGGCCGAAGCCGACGAGCCCGATGGCGATCAAGAGGTGGAAGACGGCGTAGAGCAGGGACACGGCGACCAAGGCGCCGCTGGTCCAGGGGTAGCTCCACATTTCGTCGGAGACGTCGCTGGCTGGGATCACCACCAGCTGGACAGCGGCGGCGCTGATGGTGGTCAGCGCCGCCCCGGCGACGAACGCGACGGCCGCCGGCCGGATCGAGCTTTCACGGTGTGTGGGCACTTTCTTCCTCCTGGCGGATCGATCTGGTTCGCTCCCGGTTCAGGGTGAGTGACTGGGTCGGCGGTCATCGGCGACATACGTGATTCGATGAGGCGCCCACCGTCGGAAGCGGTTCGTCCGGCCGGGGCCGCCGGCCGCCCTCTGAACCGCTACTTCACGGTGATCTCTCCGTACATCCCCTGGGTGAAGTGCGGCGGTCCGCTGGCCAGCTGTGGCGGCCCGTCAGCCGCGTTCTGGACTGCCTGGACAAAGGCCGCCGGATCGGCCCCGATGGGGATGGCGCAGAAGACGAGGTAGCGGCCCTTCTGGGTCAGCCTTCCGTCGCCCACGGCATTGATCTGGTCGGCGCGCCCCGGTGGCCTGAAGAGCACGGCGGCCGGCTCGCCGGCGACGACGGCCCACAGCTCGCTCTCGGGGAGGTTGATCAGCTCGTCTGGTGAACGCCGCTCACCGTCCGGCAGCCGGACCACGACCATCTCGTGAACCTCCGCCGGTGAAGCATTGGAGAGCTGCAACTTGGTCCCGGCCTTGACCGAGTTGGGCAGGTTCTCGAACCGGTAGTCGACGGCCCGGACCGTCCTGGTGTCGTCGCCGCCGCCGCAGGCCGTCGCGACTAGGACCAGGACGGCCACGCCGGTGATCCCGGCCCAGCGCGACGAGGTCTTGATGCGACGACGGGTCATCGAGTTCCACCTTTGAGGACCATCTCGTCGGTGTCGAAGGCGATGTAGGTGGCGTCGGAGAGGGGGCCGCGCCCGCTGCGCTGGAACGCAGGGAACAGCTGCTCGGCGGCGTAGCGGTCGGCGTGTGCCTTCGACTCCCACACGTCGACGATGTGCAGCTCGCCGTCCGCCTCGCCGGCGACCGTCGCGATCTGACCAGGTGCGTCATGGCGGGCGACTTCCTCCTGAATGGCGCGGAAGTCGGCAATGCCGCGCCCCGGGACGCGACTGATGTGGACGTACGGCATGGCTCCTCCTCCATGGGTTCGGATGAGGACGACAATGACGGAAGCGGCTTGCGGCGCCATCCGCCGAATTGCGTAATGCCGTACTTATTTGCTCCGCTGGCTCGCGATCCAGGACGCGATCTGGCTGCGATTGGAGAAGCCGAGCTTGCTGAGGATGTGCTGGACGTGGGTCTGCGCGGTGCGCTCCGACACGAACAGGGCCGAGGCGATCGAGCGGTTGGTCTTGCCTTGGGCCACCAGTTCGGCGACCTCCCGCTCGCGCTGCGACAACGCCCCGGCAACGCTCCCGGATACGCCCAGGGCTCTCGACACGGCCGCGGCCCGGCTCGCCCACGGTGCCATCCCGAGGCGAGTCGCCTCCGCCTCCACCCTCAGTGCCAGTGTCAGCCCCCCCTGGCGGTCCCCGAGCCGGACCAAGACGTGCGCCAGCTCGCACTCGGATTCGACCGCGAACCCCACGGCGCCGATGGCGCGGCACTGGGCCGCCGCAGCGCGTAGGTCCGCTTCGGAGGCGTCCCATCGCTCCAGGTACGCCGCGGCTCGGCCGAGGTGCAACTCCACGGGGCCGAAGTAGCTGGCATTTCCTGCGCCCGCGACACAGTGCCGGCCCCGCTCGGCGGCCAGCCGCTCGTAGAAGAACACGACGTCGTCATGGAGGTCGAGCGCGACCGCCACCAGCGAGCCCACCGCCCAGGACAGGACCCGGAAGTACGGCGGCGGTCGCCACTGATCTGCGGGACCTGCCCCCCCCATAGGCGCTGAGCGCCTCGTCCAGCCGGCCCGTCTCCGAAAGCACGAGGGCAGGCCCGATATGGCTGAAGATGGCACTTCGTATTTCGCCGGGATCATCGGGTGGCCCCGACCAGGCTCCCGGCAGGACGGCCTCGGACGCTCGGTCGTGACCGATGTGGTGGCCGATCGGGGACAGCAGCGAGGCGAAGGCGCCGAACGCGGTCGGATGTCGGATCATGCGAACCGACTCGAAAGCTTCGGCCCCACCCGCGATCGCCTCGTCGTATCGACCCACCGCCTGCGCCAGTGCCGCCCGCGCGGCGAGGAGGTGCCAGCGCGCCATCGGCCCGCCTACGTGGTCGACGGACCACTCGAGCCGGGCCAGCGCCGAGCTGATGTCCCGGAGCTCCCCACGCTCCCAGTGGGCGTCGATGCGCCAGAGCCGTCCCCACATCTCGACCGAGGGGTGCCGGAGCAGCACGCCCGCTTCGATCATGCGATCCGCCAGCATCGTTCGCTCGTCGACGTTCTCGGGCCCGCTCAAGGCCAGTTGGCGGGCACGCAGGGCCGCGACCACCGCGGTCACGTCCTCGGACTTGTCGGCGAGGCGCAGGGCCAGCGCGCTCGTCTCATCGGCCGCCTCATCCTCACCCATGTAGATCGACGCCTCGGTGAGCCGGGCGAGGAGTCGTGCCCGTAGCGCGAGGTCATCGTCGTCGAGGCCGGCGAGTGCCTCCTTGGACCACATGGCGATGTCGAGGTCCCACGCCAGCCTGCCGACCGGTTCGAGCACGAGCGCAGCTCGCGCCAGGAGGTCGGGACTCCTGGTGCGGCGGGCGTCGGCGACCACCTCGTTGCACGCCGCCCGGCATGCGTCAAGGCGCCCCGACCGCCATTCCGCCTGCGCGAGGTCCAAGAGCAGCTGATCCCGCGATTCCTGATCGAGGCGGGCGCCCCCGGCGTCCAGCGCGAGCCGGTACAGCCGGGCGCTCTCCTCGTAGCCGAGGAGTCGCATCGCCTCCTTCGCGGCGAGCTGCGCCCAGTGGACCGCCTTCTGATGCTCTCCGGTCGTCGCTATCAATGCCCAATGGCGGGCGAGATCGGCGAGGCGAGCGTCGAGCTGGCCGGCGTAGGCGCGCTCGATGGTTATCGCTGCGTCCCGGTGCAGCGCGATGCGCTCAGACAGTGGGATGCCCGCCTCGATGGCGTCGCGCACGAGCGCATGAGAGAACCGCCAGTCACCGGCGACCGTCGCAGGTTCTATGAACCCCGCCTTCTCGGCCTCCTCAAGAAGCGGAAGGCACGCCGCCACCGGTTGGTCGAGCAGCGATGCCACTACAGGTAACGGGAACTGCTCGCCGAGAACCGCGGCGATAGCCAGCAGCCGGCGGGTCACCGCAGACAGACGCTCGACGCGCCGGGCAACCACCTCGAGCATGGATCCAGGGACGGCGACCACTTCGTCGTCGCCGGCATTGGTGGCGCGTGCCCAGGCCAGTTCCGTCACGAAGAATGGGTTGCCTTTGGTTGCCCGATGGACGGCGCGTCCAGCATGGCGGTCGATCATGCGCCCCGTGATGGCGGCGACGCATCGGATCGTTTCCTCCACCGTGAACGCGCTAAGAAGGAGCCTCTCGGTTGCCGGCTCGCGGATGAGGTCGGGGCGGACAGCTTGCCAAGCCGCGGTTGCTTCAGACGCGAGCGTGCGCTCTGTGGCGATGACCATCACCCTGTCTTCGCGGAGACGCTGCACGAGATGTCGCAACAACAGCAGCGACGGCTCGTCGGCCCGTGGCAGGTCGTCGAGGACGACGACCATCCCCTCTTGCTCGGCCTCGTTCCGGATCCGCTCGGCGACCGCCTCGAACAGCACGAACCGGGCCCCCTCCGGATCGTCGGCGGGCGACGAGTTGCCAGCGAGGCGGGCGGTTGGCCCTACGCCGAGAACCTGCCGCCAGAGCCAGAACGGCGCCGGCGCTACGCCCTCGGGAGCGCTACCCCAGACCGTTGGCACTCCCCGGTGGCGCGCCATCTCCGCCAGCTCGGAGGCGAGTCGCGTCTTGCCGATGCCGGGTTCGCCACCACACAGAACCAGACGCGGCCGACGCTCGAGCGCCGCGTCCAGCCACTCACACAACGCCGCGAGTTCCCGTTGTCGCCCGATGAGTTCTCCGTGCCCCATGATTGCCCTCCGGTTCGACGTTACGTCGACCATCGCGAGTTCAGCCTCTCGTCGGGTGACCGTTGCCCGGCGTGGTCCCGCGGCTCGAGTCGGAGCCCGCACGGGCGCCGAAGCGTTTCTCGTCCCGGTCTTAGCGCAGCTAGAAGCCGGACTCCAGGATCACGCTCTGGCCAAGCGCGAGCAGTGTCCTGTTCGAGCTGGCGTGCCAGCGTGGTCTTGCCAGCCCCAGGAAGGCCGCAGATGAGGATGAGTCCCGCCGTTGCGGGAATCGCAGAGTCCCCCTCGGATCGGACCATATCCGCCACGGGCACACGTTTCTACACCGCCGTCGGCCGTTGGGGCAGTAAGGGCTGGATTGCGACGGCGGCATGCCGGCACGGCGGGACCGGACGCCAAGCCGCCGTGTCGTTCGCCAGCCGATGGGACCGGGTCTTCACCGGTGGCATGGGACCGGTCCCCGTGGGTCCCAGTCCGAGTACTCACCCCGACGTACACCGGAGCACGCTGCCGGGGTCAGGGACGCGCCTGCGGGGGTAGAGGAGAACCACATCACTTCACCGAAGGGAGATCGCTATGGCAGGAGACAGCGGGCCGGAGGCTGGTGCCAAAGGCGCGATGGAGCAACTCAAGGGCAGGGCAAAGGAGGCTGCGGGCACGTTGTCCGGCAACGAAGACCTTGAGCGTGAAGGCGAAGCCCAGCAGGAGAAGGCCGACGCCCAACGCGATGTAGCCAAGCACGAGGCGCAGGCCGAGGCGGCCCGGGCCGAAGCGGCAGCCCGGGAAGCGGAGCAGCGCGCCAACCAGTAGCGGGCCGAGCGGCAGAACAGGACGGCGGTATCGGTCTCAGCTCCCTGGCGACCCACTCGCCGCCTCTCCGGAGACCGGAGAGGGTGACAAGTCTCCCTCCCGTTCATCGATCCGGTCATGGCCCGATTCGCGGCGCTCACGGGCCCGACCTGTTACCAAGGCGACGACGACCAGCATCACGACCCCAGCGGCGATCCATCCAGCCCCGACCTCGTTCACCCAGTTGGAAACCTGGCCCGACCATCGCGTGACAGCCACGACCGGGCCGGCGGCAACGTCATCGTCGCGCGCCAGGCGGATCTCATACACCGCGTACCAACTGACGTAGGCGCCCGCCATCACCAACAACAACCCACCCAGGCGGGCCACCACCGGCACGGCCCGCCGGAAGGCGGTCGTCAGCGTCCCGTGGGCGAGAGCGATGGCCACGGCCAGTCCGGTCAGCACGGTGCCCATGCCGAGGGCGTAGGCCACGTAGGTGGCCATCCCCGACCCGACGCTGGCATCGCCGAAGGTGGTGGCCACCACGGCCAGGAAGACGGGCAATGTGCAGGACAACGACACCGTGGCGTAGGACGCCCCGAACAGCCCCATGGACGCGAGGCCCCGACTGGTGCCCCCGGCGGCGAGCCGGGGCAGGTCCAGCGCCGGCTTCCAGCCCAGGGTCATGGCGACACCGATGCCGATGAGCGCCAGGCCGATCGGGACCGACACCCACGGAGTGAAACGCTCGACGGCCAACGAGAACGTGGTGGCCAGCACCCCGGCCACCCCGAAGACGACCACGAAACCGACGGTGATCGCCGCGCCTACCGCCAGTGCCCTGGCCACCGGAGCCGTACCCGGGGCTCCGCCCGTCGAGCTGTCGTCGCCGAGGAAGAAGGCCAGGTAGGCGGGCACGAGCGCGAAACCGCACGGGTTGAACGCGGCCACCATGCCGGCGGCGAAGCCGAGAGCCAGCGGCGCGTCGATCACCGCGACAGCAGAGTCAGTACTGCGACGCCAGCCGGAGCACCTCGTCCTCGGGGAAGGGCCCCAGCCAGCGCTTCAGTTCCCGGCCGTCAGGGGCCAGCAGCACGGCGGCCGGCTGGCCCGAGATCTCCAGGGCTCGCCAGGAGCGGGACGATTCGTCCCAGAGCATGGTGAAGGTCGTCTTGTAGCGGGAGACGAACTCCCTGGCCTCACCGAGGCTGTCCTGGGTGCCGAGGCCCACCACTCGCACCGTTGCCTGGTTCTGTCGAGCGAACTGCTCGACGCCGGGTGCCTCCCGGCGACACGTCGTTCAGTGCGGGGCCCAGAGCCACACCAGGATCGGCTGGGGCGACGGCGTGAGCGTCGACAGGTTGATCCTCGTCCGCGCCCCCACATCCTCGACGACGAGGTCCGGCAGCACGCCGGCCTGGGACGACCCCGGCGCCTGTTTTCCAGGAGGCTGCGTCGGCGTCGCCTGCGCGCCCTCGAAGCTCGGAAGGGTGGAGACCGGTCCGGGTGGCCTCTCTGCGGTCGTCGACGACCCACCACAAGCGGCGATGATGAGGGCTGACGCACTCAGCAGGGCGGCGGTCGCTCGGCGGGTAGGCATCGGGGTCGCTCCTTCGGGTCGTGTGGCGTTCCGAGTCGATCACACTCTCGCAACCCAGGGCAGTCGCCTCCTGGCGTCCCGTCCCTCTGGGCGTGTTCAGCGACATCTCCACGGCAGTCACTGCCGCTTCGGAGCGCTGGTCGATCATCTGCGCCTGGGTCGCCTTGCGCCGGGACCGCCCCACGGTCCGTCTGAGACATCACCCGGTGCTCCCTGGCAAGCGCAGTCCCGTCGATCGCGGCGATGACGCGAACTATCCCCTTTGCCGGATCCCACCGTGGCTACGGTCGCCACGACCGGCCGACGGGCGATCTCAATGCTTGTCGCCCCTGAGGTGCTTTCCGCGGCGCATCGAAATGGGGCGCTGGCCCGGTTGCCGGCGCGAGAGCATGGAGGCATGGCCAGCGCGACCGTCCACCAATCGTGATCGGCGTCGACGCCGCCGCCGGCATCGCTGTTGTCGCACTGGGCCTGGTTCTCACGCCGGGACCGAACATGATCTATCTGGTGTCGCGATCGATCACGCAGGGGCGCCTCGCCGGTCTGGTGTCGCTTCTCGGTGTAGCGGTGGGGTTCGTCGTCTACCTCGGAGCTGCCGCCGCGGGCATTGCCACCGTCTTCACCAGGGTCCCGGCCGCGTACACGGCCCTGAAACTGCTTGGAGCCGGCTATCTGCTCTACCTGGCATGGCAGGCCGTTCGCCCAGGGGGGCCCGCCCTCTATTCCCCCAAGGAGCTGCCGGCCGACGGGGCTGGTCGTCTCTTCCTGATGGGCCTGGTGACCAATCTGCTGAACCCGAAGATCGCCGTGCTCTACGTCTCCCTCCTGCCCCAGTTCATCGACCCCGATCGGGGATCGGTCATCGTCCAGAGCGTCGCCCTGGGAGCCGTCCAGATCAGCATCGCCCTGACTGTCAACCTTCTGATCGTCCTGACCGCCAGCACGACCGCGGATTTCCTGGCTCGCCGTCCCACATGGGTGCGAACGCAGCGTTATTTCATGGGTGGCGTACTCGGAGCGCTTGCCTTACGTCTGGCTACAGAGCGAAGCCGTGGCACAGCGGCGGGTTGACCGACGACAGGTCTCCGGGGACCGTGGGCGCATAACCCTCGAAGGCGTCCGGTCGCTCTTCCAGGTTCAACTTCATCTCTGAGAAACGCGCCCGAGCCGGACATGCGACTTTCACCCCATCCGGCTCTCCACGAGCCCACGCCGCCGAGCTACGCGGCCGTTCCCTCCGAGCCGGCATACCGCACCAGGCGGTAGGTGGCCAGTCCCTTGCGACACCGGGAGGCCCGGTCGTTGAAGTTACCCATCGCCTCCCCGGCACCGACGAAATGATCGTCGAGGACCGAGAGGGCGACGTTGGCGAGCACGGATGAGAGAATTTCCCCCTTGCGGGGTTCCGGTGATCGTCTCCTGGCGGGCGCCCTCCTCAGAGAGGATGCCGGCCTTGAGGAACGCTTCACCAGTCCCAGGACACGGTTGTCCCCGATCCTTGTCCGCAACCGGTCAAGCAGGGCCGAGTGCGTCGTGCCCATCGACAAGTCGGCGGGCGTGGTCACAAGTGTTCCCCATCGACTTCGGAATGGCTCGCCCGACGCGAACCTCAGTTGGCTTGGCCGACTCGCCCGCCCTCCGCCTGACTTGATGGGAGTCGACGGGAAGGCCGGCGCCGATCCACTCCTCCTTGCCGCCCTCGTATGCCCGCACATCGACGTAGCCCAGCGCGGCCAGCCGCTCGGCGGCGATTCTTGAGTTGGGGCAGGTGGGGCCGGCGCAGTAGGTGACGATGGGCGTCGACTTTCGCAGCACGTTGACGGCCCCGGAATGGCTGCAACCCGACAGCACCAACAAGCCCTTGCCCGCCAGTTTCACGATCACCGACTGGTCGTCCCAGACCCATGGATCGGGCTCCCAGCCGCCGCCGGTGCGGGCCTGCTGTGACGGAACGCCCATTTCGAACTCGGTGATCCGCTCGGTCTGGCCGCTGACCAACACGGTGTCGTCGAGGAGCAGCGACGGGCCTCGCTCCTCCACGACCTGGACGCCTTCGGCTTCCAGGTCGGCCCGGCTCGGCGGCGGCATGCGGACCTCAGTCCCGGTTGGAAAGACCAGCCGGCGTTCCCGCCAGGCGTCGGGATGGAGCACCAGGGGGGTCCCGCCCCGCCTCAGCCGTCGCAGCACGCCCTCGAGCCCGCCGTGGTGATCGGCATGCCCGTGGGAGAGAACGATGGCCCGTAGCCCGCCGGGTCGGACCTCCAACACGTCCAGGCGGATGCCGCTCGCGACTGGCCCGTGCGCTCAAAGAACTGCTCCGCCTCCCCGAGCCATGGAACCGGGCCACCCCACCCGTCCTCGAGGGCATGCGTCGTCCCGAGCGCCGAGTATGTAGGGGCGGTCGCCCTGAGGCTCACGGTCGGCTCAGGCGCGTGCGCCCCAGTGCTCGGCGGCCCGGCCCTCGGCGACTCGGATGATGTCGATGGTTTCGCGGTCAACGGTTCCGCCGTCGTGTCGTTGACCCCGCCACCTGATTCGCGCGACCGCGCGGTCGTCCACGCCGAAGAGATCCTCGATCGAGATCTCTTGATGCTCGTAAGCGGCATGGTTCGTCCGAACAACCAGAGCGAAGCCGTCGACGCCCCTTATCGGTCCGGCACCGAGACCCTGATGGTCGAGGTAGTCCTCGGCCACGACTGCCGCGGCATCAGACGGGTCCCCCGAAACGAACATCGCCACCATTGCCTCCAGCACACCGCTGGCCGTTGCAGGACCCACCGTCCCATCCTTGCTCAATTCCCTGCAGTCGGCTCCGTCCCTACGGTGATCGCCGCCTCGGGACCGTAGGCATCAAGGTGGCGATCGTCGCCCGCGTCGTCTTCCTCCTCGGCGAGGCGGACTGCCTACGAACGGACACGAACGAGTCGGTGCTTCTTCCGATCGGCGCACTCCTTACGAGTGTCGGCATGCTTCTACTGGGAAGCGCTGTCGTCCTGGAGCGGGCCTGGCATGGATGGCCTCGGTTCGGCCCCCTCTCCATGGGCGTCTACCCGCTGTTGGCGATGTTCCCCTTGGCCGCCGCCACCGGCGAGCCGCCGTCGGCAGCCATCGGCGGCTGGGCGTTCACATTCGTGGCCGTCGGCATCGCATGTGTGCAGGCGAGCAGGGCCCGGCCCCTGCGGGCCGGAAGCGTCCGCTCGTCGTCCGCCTCGACGGAACAGGCGGCGCCGCAGAAGTCGGCAAGTACCAACAGGGTCGCTGAGAACGAAGGTCGCGAAGTCGGCGGATGACGGCCGCGCACGCCCCCGGAGCCAGCTACGGGTCCGGAGAGGGTGAACGAGCGCAGCACAAGCTGGCGATGCGTCCCACAATCGCGTAGCGCTCTGGACGGAGGGGATGCCCACTAACGCCGGAGCGATGGCGCGCTTTCCTCTTCGTCAGCAACCGCGCCCACGCGAGTTATAACCGGAAGTTGTGGATGCTTGGTCGCTTGAAGGGCGCGACGTACCCTCCGGACTGCTGAAGTCACGAGTCCGCCGGCGACAACCGGCGGGGAGGAGTACGCCAATGCTGAAGATAGT
>Ga0247719_1000542_pt1 | contig 21782 bp, 32 predicted proteins | sample 41E_DmetaG_FD_189046 | JGI IMG/M metagenome (GOLD analysis project Ga0247719, IMG submission 189046) | Soil microbial communities from hillslope of Landscape Evolution Observatory, University of Arizona, Oracle, AZ, United States - 4-1-E_D | ecosystem: Engineered > Artificial ecosystem >...
GTACATGGCGGTCTCGGGCCCGCCCAGGTTGACCATGGGCTCCACGGCGAGGACGTGGCCCACCTTGAGCTTGATGCCCCGCCCGGGCTGGCCGTAGTTGGGCACCTTGGGCTCCTCGTGGAGAGCGGTGCCGATGCCGTGCCCCACGTACTCCCGCACGACCGAGTAGCCGGCGCCCTCGGCCACCGTCTGCACGGCGTGGCCGATGTCGGAGACCCGGCTCCCGTCGCGGACCCACTTGATCCCCGCCTCCAAGCTCTCGCGGGTAGCCTGCATGAGCCGCTTGGCCTCCTCGTCCACCTCGCCGATCGGGAAGGTGCGGGCCGCGTCGGCGTGGTAACCCTCGATGATCGCTCCGCAGTCGACCGAGAGGATGTCGCCCTCCTTGAGGCGGTAGGAGCCGGGGATCCCGTGGACGATCACGTCGTTGGGCGACGTGCAGATCACCCCCGGAAAGCCGTGGTAGTTGAGGAAGTTCGACCGTGCGCCGCGCCGCTCGAGCACCTGGCGGGCCAGGACGTCGAGGTCGTGAGTGGTCATCCCGGGCCGGGCCGCCTGCTCGCACGTCTCGAGCATCTCGGCCACCACCCGGCCCGCCCGCCGCATCTTCGCCACCTCTTCCTTGTTCTTGCGCACGGTTAGAACGTACCTCTATTCCGGTCGCAACCGGCCCTCGATGCCCCGCAGCAGCCGGGCCGTAACCGTGTCGGCGTCGCCGGTGCCGTCGATCGACGCCAGCTTGTCCTGGGCGAGGTAGTAGGCGACGAGCGGCTCGGTGCGCTCGGCGTAGAGGTCGAGCCGGCGCTTGATGGCGGCCTCGGTGTCGTCCTCTCGCTGCACCACCCGCCCGCCGCAGACGTCGCACGTCCAGTCGTCCTTCGGAGGGGTGTCGAGGCTGTAGGGGGCGCCGCAGATCATGCAGACCCGGCGGCTGGCGATGCGCCGCAGCACGATCTCGGTGGGCACCTCCAGCTCGATCACGAGGTCGACCAGGTCGGAGCCCATCTCCTCGTCGAGGGCCTGGGCCTGCTCGGCGTTGCGGGGGAAGCCGTCGAGCACGAACCCGTGGCGCGTGTCGTCCTCGGCCAGGCGCACCTCCACCACGCCGATCACCACGTCGTCCGGCACCAGCTCGCCGGCGTCCATGTACTTCTTGGCCCGGATACCGGCCTCGGTGCCGAGCTCGACGGCGTGGCGGAAGATGTCGCCGGTGGAGATGCGCGGGATCCCGTAGGTCCGCGCCAGCCTCTCCGCCTGGGTGCCCTTCCCTGCTCCCTGCTTGCCGAGGATCACGAGCCTCGGACCTGCCATTGCCGCGCCTTTCGGTCAGTGGCGAGCCGCTACGTGAGGAAACCCTCGTAGTTGCGCATCATGAGCTGGCTGTCGATCTGCTTCATGGTCTCCAGCGCGACGCCCACCGCGATCAGGATCGTCGTGCCGCCGAAGGGAAAGCTGGTGACGCCGTAGACCGCCAGGGCGATCTGGGGCAGCAGGGCGACCGAGGCAAGGAACAGCGACCCCGGAAGGGTGATGCGGTTGAGGATGGTGGCGAGGTAGCGCTCGGTGGGCGGGCCGGGCCGGATGCCCGGGATGAACCCGCCCTGCTTGCGGATGATGTCGGCCTGCTGCTGGGGGTTGAAGGTGATGGCGGTGTAGAAGTACGTGAAGAACACGATCAGCAAGCCATAGATCGTGATGTAGAACACGTTGTCGGGCTGCACCAGGTTGCGGTTGATGAAGTCGACCACGGCGCGCCACTGCACGACGTTGGAGAGCAGCACCGGGAAGTACAGCACCGAGCTGGCGAAGATGATCGGGATGACGCCGGCCTGGTTGACCTTCAGAGGTATGTAGGTGCTCTGGCCGCCGTACATCCGCCGGCCCACCACCCGCTTGGCGAACTGGACGGGGATGCGCCGCTGGCCCTGCTCCACGAACACGATGGCCATGATCATCAGCAGGCCGACGACGATGACCAGCGAGAAGACCACGTTGCCGCCCTCGGCCCGTACGCCCCCCACCTGGTACGGCAGGCGGCTGACCACGTTGGCGAAGATGAGGATCGACATGCCGTTGCCGATCCCCCGCTGGGTGATCAGCTCGCCCATCCACATCACCACCGCGGTGCCGGCGGTGATGGTCAGCACGATCAGGGCCACATGGGGCACGTCGAAGTTGGTGACGAGCCGGAGGTTGGTGGAGCCGCCGTCGCCCAGCAGGCCGTTGTTGAACTGGTAGGTGATGCCGGTGGCCTGCAGGATGGCGAGGCCTATCGTCATGTAACGGGTCCACTGGGTGATCTTGCGCTGGCCGATGGCGCCCTGGTTCCGCCACTGCTCGATGCGGGGGATGACCACCGCCAGCAGCTGCATGATGATCGAGCTGGTGATGTAGGGCATGATCCCGAGGGCGAACACCGCCATCTGGGTCAGCGCACCGCCCGAGAACAGGTTGAGGAAGCCCAGGACGCCGCCCCGCTCGGCCTGGCGCTGGAGGTCCTGCACGGCGGCGAAGTCGATGCCGGGGACCGTGATGTTCGACCCGAGCCGGTACAGGCCGATGATCATCAGGGTGAACAAGATCTTGTTCCGGAGGTCCGGGATCTTGAACATGTTCTTCATGCTTCCGAACATGGCGGCTCGTCCTAGCGGTTGGTCAGGGCGCTGCCCCGTGAGGGCGGGCGGCCGTGCTTGTAGGGCGACGGCAACACGTCCACGCTACCGCCCGCCGCCGTGATCGCGGCCTCGGCCGACTTCGAGAAGGCGTGGGCCGACACCCGCACCGCCCGCGTCAGCTCGCCCCGCCCCAGCACCTTCACCAGGCCGTGTTTCTGCACGAGCCCGTGGGCACGGAGGGAGTCGGGGGTGATCTCGGAGCCCTCGAAGCGCTCCAGGGTGTCGAGGTTGACCACCGCGTACTCCACCCGGAAGGGGTTGGTGAACCCCTTCAGCTTGGGCACGCGGCGAGTGAGGGGCATCTGCCCACCCTCGAACCCCGGCTTGACCCGGTTGCGGGCCCCCTGGCCCTTGGTGCCCCGACCGGCGGTCTTGCCGCCCTTGCCTCCCGTGCCCCGGCCGACCCGGCGGCGGCCGGCGTTGGACCCGGGGGCGGGCTTGAGCTCGTGGACCTTCACCCTTCTCCTCCTTCCTCGACCCTGACCAGGTGGGTGACCTGGGCCACCATCCCCCTGATCTCGGGCCGATCGGGCAGGACGCGCCGCTTGCCGATACGCCCCAGGCCCAGCGCCCTCAGCGTGCCGCGGTGCTTGGGCTTCGAGCCGATGGCGGAGCGGACCTGCACGACGGTGATCTCGCCCGACGGGGCCATCACGCCACCTCGACGGGGGTGTGAGGGCCGCGCTTGGTCTCCTTGTAGGCCCGCAGCAGCCCGCTGGGGGTGACCTCCTCGGGCGACTTGCCGCGGGCGGCCGCCACCTCGTCGGGCCGCTTGAGGGCCTGGAGGCCGGCGATGGTGGCGTGGGCGACGTTGATGGCGTTGGACGACTTGAGCGACTTGGCCAGGATGTCGTGGATGCCCGCCGCCTCCAGGATGGCCCGGGCCGCGCCGCCGGCGATGACACCCGTGCCGGGGGCGGCCGGCTTGAGCAGGACCCGGCCTGCCCCGCGGGCGCCGAGCACGGGGTGGGTGATGGTGGAGCCGGCCAGGGGGACGTCGAAGAGGTTCTTGCGGGCCTCCTCGATGCCCTTCTGGATGGCGGCCGGCACCTCCTTGGCCTTGCCGTAGCCCAGGCCGACCCGGCCCGCGCCGTCGCCCACCACCACCAGCGCGGTGAACGAGAACCGCCGGCCGCCCTTGACGACCTTGGCGACCCGGTTGATGTCGATCACTCGTTCTTCGTACTGGTTCTCTGCCATGCGCTTCCTTCCCGGGCGGCTGCCTCAGTGGGCGCCCCCGCGGCGTCAGAACTCCAAGCCCGCCTCTCGGGCGGCGTCGGCCACGGCCGCGACCCGGCCGTGGTACAGGTTGCCGCCCCGGTCGAACACGACCTTGGTCACGCCGGCGGCCCTGGCTCGCTCGCCCACCAGCTGGCCCACCCTGGCCGCCGCCGCCTTGTTGCCGGTGGGCCCGCCGCTGCGCAGGTCGGCCTCGACCGTGCTGGCGGCGGCGAGGGTGCGGCCCGCCACGTCGTCGATGACCTGGGCGGTGATGTGCTTGTTGGAACGGAAGACCGCCAGCCGCGGCCGTTGCGCGGTTCCCCGGACCAGCTTGCGCACCCGCCGGTGCCGGCGCGTCCGCGCCTGCTGCTTCTGCTTCGTGGAAAACGTCATGCGGTCCCTCCACCCAATGAGGCGGTCACCTCGGAGGTGGCCATGGCGACCACAACCGTGACCAGAACGGGGGTCGTCACTTGGCCGCCTTCCCGGCCTTGCGGCGCACGACCTCGCCGGCGTAGCGGACGCCCTTGCCCTTGTAGGGCTCGGGCTTGCGCAGCTTGCGGATGTTGGCCGCCACCTGGCCGACCGCCTCCTTGTCGTTGCCCCGCACGGTGATGCGAGTGGGGGCGGGAACCTCGAAGGTGATCCCCTCGGGCGCCTCCATCCGCACCGGGTGGCTGAAGCCGAGGGCCAGCTCGATCGTGCTCGGCCCCTGGGCCGTGGCCCGGTAGCCGACGCCCACGATCTCCAGGTCCTTCTGGAAGCCCTGGGTGACGCCCACGACCATGTTGCTGACCAGCGTGCGGGTGAGCCCGTGCAGGGCGCGGTGCTGGCGCTCGTCGTCGGGCCGCTCGACCACCAGCACGTCGCCGTCCTGGCGCACGGTGATGTCGGGCGGCAGGACGCGCTCCAGCGAGCCGCGCGGGCCCTTGACCGCGACTCGGCGGCCGTCGAGGGTGACATCGACGCCCGAGGGTACGGGGATGGGGGCTCGGCCGATTCGGGACATGTCGCTACCTCACCACACGTAACAGAGGATCTCGCCGCCGACGCGGCGCTCCCGGGCCTCTCGGTCGGTCATCAGGCCCTGGCTGGTGGACAGCACCGCCACGCCCAGGCCGCCCAGCACCCGGGGGAGGCGGTCGGCCTTGGTGTAGACCCGCAGGCCCGGCTTGGACACCCGCCGGATGCCGGTGATCGTCGGCACCCGTTCGGTGCTGTACTTCAGGTCGATCTCGAGCGTGCGCCCGGGGCGGCCCGGATGCTCGCTCACCCTGAAGTCGACGACGTACCCCTCCCGGCGGAGGATGGCGGCGAGCGCCTCCTTCAGCTTGGAGGAGGGCATGCGTACCGTCTCCTGGGCCGCCACGCTCCCGTTGCGGATACGGGTGAGCATGTCGGCGATCGGGTCGGTCATCGTCATAGTGCCGCTCCTCCTCTCACCAGCTCGACTTCGTGACGCCCGGCACCTCGCCGGCGTGGGTCATCTCCCGCAGGCAGATCCGGCACAGCCCGAAGGCCCGCAGCACCGCCCGCGAGCGCCCGCACTTGCGGCAGCGCGTGTAGGCCCGCACCTTGAAACGGGGCTTGCGGGCCTGCTTGATCATCAGGGACTTCTTGGCCATTTAGGTGGAGCCCTCCCGACGGAAGGGGAAGCCGAAGGCGTCGAGCAGAGCCCGGCCGCCGGCGTCGTCCTGCGCCGTCGTCACGATGGTGATGTCCATTCCGCGGACGGTGTCGATCTTGTCGTAGTCGATCTCGGGGAAGATGAGCTGCTCGTTCACGCCGAACGTGTAGTTGCCGCGGCCGTCGAAGGCGTTGGCGGGGAGCCCCCGGAAGTCCCGGATGCGGGGGATCGTGACGCTGATGAGGCGGTCGAGGAACTCCCACATGCGGTCGCCCCGGAGGGTGACCTTGGCGCCGATGGCGTTGCCCTCCCGCAGCTTGAAGGCGGCGATGGAGCGGCGAGCCCGGGTGACCAGCGGCTTCTGGCCCGTGATCAGGGTGAGGTCGTTGACCGCGCCCTCGAGGAGCGACGCCTGCTGGGTGGCCTTGCCCACGCCCATGTTGACCACGATCTTCTCGAGCCGGGGAACCTCCATGACGTTGGCCAGGCCCAGCTGGTCCTTGATCCGAGCTTGCAGCTCGTCGCGGTAGCGGAGCTTGAGCCGGGGCGGCTCGCGGGGGGCCAGCGGCTCGTTGGAGGGCGCCCCGTCCCGCTGCTTCCTCTTCTGGTCCTTGGCAGTCGTGGCCATCAGTTCGATCCTCCGCCGATCACAGCTCTCCCTTGCACTTCTTGCAGATGCGGATCTTCTCTCTGCCCGAGATCCGGTAGCCGATGCGGGTCGGACCGCAGCTGCCGCACACGATGGCCACGTTGGAGGCCGGCAGCGGCATGTCCTTGTCGATGATGCCGGCCTGCATGGTGGCCCGCAGCGCACGCTGGTGCTTCTTGGCCACGTTCACGCCCTCGACGATCACCCGGTCCTCCTTGGGGAGCACGCGCATGATGTCGCCCTCGTCGCCCCGGTCCTTCCCGGTGAGGACCCTGACCCGGTCACCCTTCTTGAGCTTCATCACAACACCTCCGGCGCCAGCGACACGATGCGCATGAACTTCTTGTCCCGCAGCTCCCGACCCACGGGGCCGAAGATGCGGGTGCCCCGGGGCTGGAGCGCGTCGTTGATGAGGACGGCAGCGTTCTCGTCGAAGCGGATGTAGGAGCCGTCGGGGCGCCGGTTCTCCTTCTTGGTGCGCACGACGACGCACTTGACCACGTCGCCCTTCTTCACCGCCGCCCCCGGGATGGCGTCCTTGACGGTGCCGACGATGATGTCGCCGATCGAGGCGTAGCGGCGCTTCGAGCCCCCCAGCACCTTGATGCAGAGGACCTCCTTGGCCCCCGAGTTGTCTGCCACCCGGAGCCGCGTCTCCTGCTGGATCACTGTGCCGTCCTGTCGTTTGTGGAGCTCACTTCGCCCTCTCCAGGATCTGCACGACGCGCCACCGCTTGAGCTTCGACATGGGGCGCGTCTCCATGAGGCGGACCCGGTCGCCCAACTTGGCGTCGTTGGCCTCGTCGTGGGCGTGGAACCGCTTCGTGCGCTGGACCGTCTTGTCGTAGCGGGGGTGACGCACCCGCTCGATCACGGCCACCACCGCGGTCTTGTCGCCGGCGGTGGAGACCACCACCCCCTCCCGGACCTTGCGGCGGTTGGGGCGGGGCGTCGATGCGGCCGGCGAGGAGGCGGACTGGTCAGCCACGACGGCTCCCTTCGTGTTCGGCCGCCTCGGCGGCGGCTATCTCCCGCTCCCTCAGCAGACCGTTGATGCGGGCCACCTCCCTGCGGAGCTGTCCCAGGCGGGCGTAGTTGTCGAGCTGGCCGGTGACGTGCTGGAACCGCAGGTTGAACAGCTCGTGCTTGCTCTCGACCAGGCGGGTCTGCAGCTCGTCGTCGTCCATGTCTCGCAGCTCGGAAGGCTTGGGCATCAGATCTCCTCCGACCGCACGACGACCTTGGCCTTGATGGGCAGCTTCTGGATGGCCCGCTCGAGGGCCTCCCGGGCCAGCGCCTCGTTGACGCCCGCCAGCTCGAACATGATCCGCCCGGGCTTCACCACCGCCACCCAGTGCTCGGGGTTGCCCTTGCCCGACCCCATGCGGGTCTCGGCCGGCTTCTGGGTGACGGGCTTGTCGGGGAAAAGGTTGATGAAGACCTTTCCCCCACGCTTGATGTGGCGGGTCATGGCGATACGGGCGGCCTCGATCTGGCGGGCCGTGATCCACCCCGGCTCCAGGGCCTGGATGCCGTAGTCGCCGTAGTTGATGGTGGTGCCGCCCTTGGCCGTGCCGGTCATCCGGCCACGGTGCTGCTTGCGGTGCTTGACCCGTCGGGGCATCAACATGGCATGGACCTCACTCGTCCCCGCTGCGGAAGTGCGGGGTCTCGTGGTGCTGGCGCGTGCGCCGCTCGATCTCCTCCTCCTCGGCGAGGAGGCGCTCCAGCTCGGGGTCGGCCTCCTTCACCACCGGGCCGGTGTCGACGGGGAGCTCGCCGTCGGGCGGGACGGGCACGCCTTCCTCGCCCTCGGGACGGCGGCGGCCGCCGCCGGCGGAGATGATGCGCCGGGGCCGGGCCGGGCCGGACGTCTCGCCCACCGCCATGCCCGCCTCCCGGGAGATCTTGTCCTCCATCGACGTGCGGTAGGGGAGGATGTCGCCCTTGTAGATCCACACCTTCACGCCGATGCGCCCGAAGGTGGTGCGGGCCTCGCGGAACCCGTAGTCGATGTCGGAGCGGAGGGTGTGCAAGGGCACCCGCCCCTCGCGGTACCACTCGCTGCGGGCCATCTCCGAGCCGCCCAGGCGTCCCGAGCACTGGACGCGGATGCCCTGGGCCCCCGCCTTCTGGGCGGTCTGCACGGCCCGCTTCATCGCCCGCCGGAAGCTCACCCGCCCGGCCAGCTGGTCGGCCACGCCTTGAGCGATGAGGGCGGCATCCAGCTCGGGCTGGCGGATCTCCTGGATGTTGAGCTGGATCTTGACGTTGCCGGTCAGCTTGGCCAGGTCGGCGCGGAGGCGATCGGCCTCGGCGCCCCGGCGGCCGATGACGATGCCGGGTCGGGCGGTGTGGACGTCGACCCGGAGGCGGTCACGCGTGCGCTCCACCTCGATGCGGCTGATGGCGGCGTGAGGCAGCTGGCGCATCAGGTAGTCGCGGATCTTCCAGTCCTCGATGAGGTAGTCGGTGTAATCACGGTCGCTGAACCAGCGCGACTTCCAGTCGGTGGTGACACCGAGCCGGAACCCGTAGGGGTTGACCTTCTGACCCATTGCGCTACTCGGCCCTCTCGTCGTCGTTGCTCGTGGCGTCGTCGGTGGTCTCGGTGGCCCCCGCGGTGTCGGCGTCGGCGGGAGCGGCGTCGGCGGGAGCGGCGACCTCGGTCTCCGGTTCGGGTGCGGCGACCGGGTCGATCTCCGGCTCCAACTCGGGTGCGGCGGTGGCGCCTACCGGCGCCGCCTCCTGGTCCTGGTCGCGGCGGCGGCTCGCCTGCACCCGGCGCTCGCGCTCGGGTGACGGCCCGCTGCGGCTCACCCGCCGGCGCCGGTCGGCCGCGCCCGGGACCCGGGCTGCTCGCCGCTTCCGCAACTCGGTCTCGGGCAGGCGGCTGACGACCACCGTCACGTGGCAGGTGCGCTTGCGGATTCGGGTCGCCCGACCCCTCGCTCGGGGACGCCAGCGCTTGAGCGTGGGCCCCTCGTCGGCGTAGCACGCCGACACGAACAGCTCCTCGGCCGGCACCTCGCCGTTGTGCTCGGCGTTGGCGATGGCCGAGCGCAGCACCTTGCCGACCACCGCGGCGGCGTCGCGCTCGCAGAACTGCAGGGTCTCCTGGGCCCGCTCGGCGTCCTGGCCGCGGATGAGGTCGAGCACCTCCCGGACCTTGTAGGCCGACACCCGCACGTAGCGGGCGACCGCCCGCGCCGACGTGCCCCCCGGCTCCACCGCCCGGGCCGGGCCGGTGGGGCTGGTGCGCAGGACAGGCTGCTCGTTGAGCTTGGGACCGGTCATGGCTACCTCCGGCCCGACCGTTCCTGGCCGGCGTGGAAGCGGAAGGTGCGGGTCAGAGCGAACTCGCCCAGCTTGTGGCCCACCATGGCCTCGGTGATGTAGACGGGCACGTGCTTGCGCCCGTCGTGGACGGCGATTGTGTGGCCGACCATGTCGGGGATGATCGTGGACCGCCGGGACCACGTCTTGATCACCCGCTTCTCGCCGCGGGAGTTGAGGTCGTCGACCTTCCTGAGCAGGTGGTCGTCGACGAACGGCCCCTTCTTGACGCTTCTGCTCATCGGGTGGCCACCTCCGGTGGCTGCCCCGATGACCGGAAGGCGCATGACATGGCGCTGTGCTCCTCCGCTGCGCTTCGGTGCTCGCTTGTCCTGCTCATCGGGTGGCCACCTCCGGTGGCTGCCCCGATGACTGGAAGGCGCATGACATGGCGCTGTGCTCCTCCGCTGCGCTTCGGTGCTCGCTTGTCCTGCTCATCGGGTGGCCACCTCCGGTGGCTGCCCCGATGACCGGAAGGCGCATGACATGGCGCTGTGCTCCTCCGCTGCGCTTCGGTGCTCGATTGTCCTGCTCATCGGCGGGCTCCACGGGTACGGCGCCGCCGCACGATCAGGCGCTGGGACGGCTTGTTCTTCTTGCGGGTGCGACCCTCGGGCTTGCCCCAGGGCGACACGGGATGGCGGCCCCCGGACGACTTGCCCTCGCCGCCGCCCAGGGGGTGGTCGACAGGGTTCATGGCCACGCCCCGGGTCTGGGGGCGGACCCCCCGCCACCGGTTCCGGCCTGCCTTGCCCAGGGAGGTGAGCTCGGCCTCCGGGTTGCCGACCTCGCCCACGGTGCCCCGGCAGTCGATGGGTACCCGGCGCATCTCGGTGCTGGGCAGGCGGAGGGTGGCGAAGTCGCCCTCCTTGGCCACCAGCTGGATGGCGGACCCTGCGCCCCGGCCCATCTTGCCGCCGCCGCCCGGCTTCAGCTCCACGTTGTGCACGGTGGTGCCGACGGGGATGTAGCGCAACGGCAGGGCGTTGCCCGGCCGGATCTCGGCCTTCTGGCCGCTCTGCAGGACGTCGCCCACCTTCACCCGGGCCGGGGCGAGGATGTAGCGCTTCTCGCCGTCGACGTAGTGGAGCAGGGCGATGCGGGCGTTGCGGTTGGGGTCGTACTCGATGGCTGCGACCTTGGCCGGGATGTCGTCCTTGGTGCGCTTGAAGTCGATGATGCGGTACTGCTGCTTGTGGCCGCCGCCGCGGTGGCGGGCGGTCTTGCGGCCGTAGCTGTTGCGGCCGCCCGACTTGGGCAGGGGGGCCAGCAGCGACTTCTCGGGAGTGGTCTTGGTGATCTCCGAGAAGTCCGACACCGTCTGGAACCGGCGGCCGGCACTCGTCGGCTTGCGCTTGCGAAGGGGCATGTCTGCTACCGCCTCACGTCTCGAACAGGTCGATCCGGTTGCCGGCCGACAGGGTGACGATGGCCCGCTTGGTGTCGGGGCGCTTGCCGAAGGTGGGGAGGCGCCGGTTGCGCTTGCGCTTCCCCTTGCGGTTGAGGGTGTTCACCTTGGTGACCCGAACGTTGAAGATCTGCTCCACCGCGTCGCGGATCTGGATCTTGGTGGCGTCGGAACGGACGATGAAGGTGTACACGTTGTCATCGAGCAGGGCGTAGGACTTCTCGCTCACGACCGGCCGCAGGACGACGTCGCGCGGATCGCTCACGGGCGCTCCTCACTGGCCACGGGCGCGTCCCAGTCGCGCTCACCGGCGGTCGGGGCGGTGTCGCCGGCAGGGCCGGCGGGGCCGCCGCTGGCGTCGTCGGTCGTGACCCCGGGCAGGGTGGACCGGGTGAAGACCACCCAGTCGCTGCACAGCACGTCGTAGGCGTTGAGCTCGGAGTCGAGCAGCAGCTCGACGTCGGGCAGGTTGCGGAACGACTTGGCCGCCGCCTCCGCCTCACGATCGAGCACGACGAGCACCTTGCCCTGGCCCACCAGCTCCAGGGCTCGCAGGGCGTCCAGGGCGTCCTTGGTCTTGGGGGCGTCGAAGGCCCACCGGTCGACCACGGCCACCCGGCCCGACGCGGCCCGGTCGGAGAGGGCGGAGTGGAGGGCGAGCTGCACCATCTTCTTCGGGGTGCGCTGGCGGTAGGACCGGGGCTTGGGCCCGAGGGCCACGCCCCCGCCCCGCCAGTGGGGCGCTCGGGTGGAGCCCTGGCGGGCTCGGCCCGACCCCTTCTGCCGCCACGGCTTGCGCCCGCCGCCTCGGACCTCGGCCCGGGTCTTGGTGCTCTGGGTGCCCTGGCGGGCCGCCGCCAGCTGGGCCGTCACGACCTGGTGCATGACCGCCACGTTGGGCTTCACGCCGAAGATGGCGTCGTCGAGGCGGATGGTGCCGACGACCGAGCCGGTGGCGGAGCGGACCTGCACGGTGGGCATCAGACCGCCCCCTGCCCGTTCTTGACCGCGTTGCGGATGAGGACGAGGCCGCCGCGGGGACCGGGCACGGCGCCCTTGAGGAGGATGAGGTCGCGGTCGGGGTCGGCCTCCACCACCTCCAGGTTGAGGACGGTCACCTTCTGGTGGCCCATGCGCCCCGCCATGCGGGTGCCCTTGAACACCCGGGCCGGGGTGGCGCACGCCCCGATGGCTCCCGGCGCCCGGTGGACCTTGTGGGCGCCGTGGGCCGCCCCCAGCCCGCCGAAGTTGTGGCGCTTCATGACCCCGCTGAAACCCTTGCCCCGGCTGACGGCGGTGACGTCGACCCGCTCGCCCGCGGTCATGATGTCGGCCTTGATCTCCTGGCCCACGGTGTAGGCGCCGGCGTCGTCGACGCGCAGCTCCACCAGGCGCTTGCCCGGCTCCACGTTGGCCTTGGCGTAGTGACCCAGCTCGGGCTTGCTGAGCCGCGAGGGCTTCACCGAGCCGAACGTGACCTGGACGGCGCTGTACCCGTCGTGTTCGGGCGTCTTCACCTGCACGACCCGGCACGGCGAGACGCGCACCAACGTGACCGGGACGGCCCGGTTCTGGTCGTCCCAGACCTGGGTCATGCCGACCTTCTCGCCGACGATCGCTTTCGTTGCCATAGCTGTGCCTGAACGCTCTTCTGCTCTCGAGTCGTTTCGAACTGGGGTAGTCACGCGGACGCTCCGCACAGGTAGGGCCTGGCGGAGCGCAACAGGTTGTGCCTCGGGGTACCGCATCGGCGACAAACCCAACGGCGACCGAGGACGTCGACATGACGGTGGAGCGTCAGCTCCCTGGGACCGAACGAGTATAGCGGGCCGTCCGGAAAGCGCCCGCCGGCACCTACCCTCGGTACCGTGCACCTCGAGTGGGGACGGCCCGGGCTGCGAGAGGCCGGGCGCCAGGCCGACGTGGTGGTCGTGGTCGACGTGCTGTCGTTCACCACTGCGGTGGCGGTCGCCACCGAGCGGGGGGTGGTCGTCCACCCCATGCGGCCCGGCGAGCCCTACGCCCCCGCTATCGCCCGCCGCCTGGGGGCCCACCTGGCCGGCAAGCGGGGCGCGGCGGTCTCCCTGTCGCCCCTCACCCTGGCGCGGCTGCCAGCCGGCGAACGGGTCGTCCTGGCCAGCCCCCACGGCGCCACGCTGGCGCTGGAGGCGGCCGCCACGGGTGCGACGGTGGTGGCAGCCAGCCTCCGCAACGCCGCCGCGGTGGGGGCGTGGCTGCAAGGGAGGCCGCGACGGGTGGTGGTCATCGCCGCCGGGGAGTCCTGGCGCGACGGCCCGCCCCGGACCGCGGTGGAGGACCTCCTGGGGGCGGGGGCGGTGCTCAGCCACCTCCCCCCGTCCACGCTGTCGGCCGAGGCTCGGGTGGCGGCCGACGCCTTCCGGGCCAGCCGGCAGGAGCTGGAGGCGATCCTGCGGGGCTGCACGTCGGGTCGGGAGCTGGCCGCCCAGGGCTTCGTGGACGACGTGTCGTGCGCGGCCGAGCTCGACGCCTCGCCGGTGGTGCCCGTGCTGGTGGAGGGGGCGTTCAGACCTTGGTGACCTTGTCGCCCACGGGCACCCCGCCGCTGAGCTTGAAGGCGTAGGCCTCCTTCATGTCGTCCTTGCCGCTGTAGGTGTAGACGAGGAGGCGGGCGCCGTCGGTGCGAAGCCGCACCAACCCGAACGCGGACCGGCTGAAGGCGAAGAAGCTCCGCCGCCGCTTGGTCTGGTCGGGGCCGCCGACGAAGTCGGGATGGGGGGTGACGTAGCCCTCCACCTTGAAGAAGGCAGCCAGCTCGGTGACGAAGATCAACGGGTCGTCGACTCCCGGGCGAGAGCACCGGCCGAGGGCGGCCATGAGGTTGGCCCGGGGGTGCATGTACTCCTTGCGCTCGTGCTCGTCGCCGGCGGAGACGATCGACACGATCGGCGAGACCCGCGACAGGAACTCCGAGGAGTAGTCGGCCGAGCCGTGATGGGGCACCTTGAGGATCTCGGCGGTGAGGTCTATGCGTCCCTCGTCGTGCGCTTCGACGAGGGCGTGCTCGGCCTCCTCGTTGAGGTCGCCGGCGAACAGGAACCGCATCCCGCCGAAGGTCACGTGCAGGATCACCGAGTGGCCGTTGATGGTGTGCGACGCCGAGAAGGCGCCGAACCGGGCCGGTCCCGGCTGGCGGCCCACACGGGCCGGGGGCTGGCGGAGGAAGGCCAGTCCCGCCACCCCGTCGGCGTCGGTCACGATGGGCCCCAGCACCTTCACCTCCACGCCACCGTCGCGGAGGAAGTCGAAGGCATCGTGGTCGCCCTCGGCCAGCCTCCGGAGCTCGATCGGACCCCGGGCGCGGAACGCCTCCAGCGCCTTCCGCCACGCCCGGAACGGGGTGTTCATCTGCGAAGGAGGCACGGCCAGGAGGTCGTCGACCAGGTCGACGACGACCGGCGACCCGTCCACCTGCCGGGTCGGGCCCAGCATCTCGAGCTCCTTGACCGAGCCCGGCCGCTTGACCAGCCCGTTGTGGAACACCCGCTGGGGACGGAGGAACAGGCGCTTGCTGTGGTTGCTGTGCGTCTCCGACTTGTGGATCTCGACCAGGCCGGAGAAGTGGTCGGCGTCGCCGTGGCTGACCACGATGCAGTCGACCACTCGGGGGGCGGCGGCCGACGAGCCCCGGAAGCGAGCGGCGAGGTAGCGGGCGAACAACCGGTTCTCGCCCCCGTCGACGAGCACCGTCTTGCCGTCGGGGGTCTCGAGCAGGGCGGCGTCGCCCTGCTGGACGTCGACGACATCGACCTTGAGCACCTTGGGAGCGGCCGGGCCGACGGGCAGGAGGGTCTTGGCCGTGGGCTTGCGGATGAAGCCGGTACGGAACCCGGGGGTGAAGCTGCCGTTGTCGGGCACGAGCATGGGCACCTTCACCGTGGCCCGCTGGGGCGTGCGCTCCACCACCTCCACGTCGTCCCCCCACGCCAGGGTGGTCAGGAAGCGACCGCTGCCGTCGAACACGTTGGCCAGGTCGACGCCGACCCGGTGAAGCTCGCCCGCCATCGCCGCCGCCCCGCCCGCCCGCCTACGGCCCTGGCCAGAAACGTTCGCCCGCCCGTCCACGACCTCGCCCGCGAGGCATCAGAGCTGGAGGAACGACGGCGGGGGTGGCTCGATGCCCTGGGGCGGTGGCCCGATGAACACGTGCCCGTCGTCGACGCCCACCGGGAAGGCGGTGGCGTCTACCGGCGAGGGGCCGTCGAGGCGCTCGCCGGTCGAGATGCGGAACATGCTCCCGTGCCAGGGGCAGACGACCACGTCGTCCTTCTGGTACCCCTCGTTGAGAGGCCCGCCGGCGTGCGGGCACCGCGACCACAGCGCGAACAGCTCGTCGTCGACCCGGAACAGGGCGATCGGGTAGCCGTGCGCCTGCACCGCCAGCGGCTCCCGGTCGGTCACGTCCGATTCCTCCGCCACGTACACCCAGTCGTCGGCCACGAACGGCGAGCCTACGCCCCGTTCCCGCTCAACGCCCGAGCGCTGCTCCCCGCCCCTGCCGGACGCCCGCCGCGTCGCGCTGCCGAACTGTTGCGTCTCGGCCACCGAAACGGTGGTCGAGCGCCAACACTTCCCCCACTCCGACCCGGAGGGTCAGGCCTGCTGGATCTTGATCTCGATGTCGACGCCGGCCGGCAGGTCGAGGCGCTGGAGCGAGTCGACCGTCTTGGGGGTCGGCTCGAGGATGTCGAGCAGGCGCTTATGGATCCGCATCTCGAAGTGCTCGCGGGAGTCCTTGTCCTTGTGCGGGCTGCGGATGACGGTCCAGCGGTGCGTCTCCGTAGGCAGCGGGACCGGGCCCCGCACCTTGGCCTGGGTGCGCACGACCGTCTCCACGATCTTCTTGGTGGACTGATCGACGATCTCGTGGTCGTACGCCTTGAGCCGGATGCGGATCTTCTGTGCCACCGGGCTACTTCAGGATCTTCGTGACGCGGCCGGCGCCGACGGTGCGACCGCCCTCGCGGATGGCGAAGCGGAGGCCCTCGTCCATGGCGATGGGCTGGATGAGCTCGACGGTCATGGTGGTGTTGTCGCCGGGCATGATCATCTCGGTGCCCTCGGGCAGCACGATCTGGCCGGTGACGTCGGTGGTGCGGAAGTAGAACTGCGGCCGGTAGTTGTTGAAGAACGGGGTGTGGCGGCCGCCCTCCTCCTTCTTCAGCACGTAGACCTGGGCCTCGAAGTTGGTGTGGGGCGTGATCGAGCCGGGCTTGCACACCACCTGGCCCCGCTCCACGTCCTCCTTCTTGGTGCCCCGGAGCAGCACGCCGATGTTGTCGCCCGCCTGGCCCTGGTCGAGCAGCTTCTTGAACATCTCGACGCCGGTGCAGACGGTGGTCTGGTTGGGCCGGAGGCCGACGATCTCCACCTGGTCGCCCACCTTGACGATGCCCTGCTCGACCTTGCCGGTGACGACGGTGCCCCGGCCGGTGATCGAGAACACGTCCTCGATAGGCATGAGGAACGGCTTGTCGATGTCGCGCTGGGGCTCGGGGATGTAGCTGTCGACCGCCTGCATCAGCTCGACGATCTTCGGCGTCCACTCGGCGTCGCCTTCGAGGGCCTTGAGGGCCGACACCCGCACGATGGGCGTGTCGTCGCCGGGGTACTCGTTCTCGGTGAGCAGGTCGCGGACCTCGAGCTCGACCAGGTCGAGCAGCTCCTCGTCGTCCATCATGTCGGCCTTGTTGAGGGCGACGACGATGTAGGGCACGCCCACCTGGCGGGCGAGCAGCACGTGCTCGCGCGTCTGGGGCATGGGGCCGTCGGGGGCGGACACGACCAGGATGGCGCCGTCGACCTGGGCGGCGCCGGTGATCATGTTCTTGATGTAGTCGGCGTGGCCCGGCATGTCCACGTGGGCGTAGTGCCGGTTGTCGGTCTCGTACTCGACGTGGGCGATCTGGATGGTGATGCCCCGGGCCTTCTCCTCGGGCGCCTTGTCGATCTGGTCGAAGGCGGTGAAGGCCACGTTGGGGTTCTGATCGTGCAGGACCTTGGTGATGGCGGCCGTGAGCGTCGTCTTGCCATGGTCGATGTGGCCCATGGTGCCGACGTTGAGGTGGGTCTTCGAACGCTCGAACTTCTGCTTGGCCATGGAAGGTTCCCCTGCTCCTCGTTCCTGTCGTCCCCGCCCCTACTCCCCGCGGACCCGGGCCACGATCTCGCGAGAGATGGACTCGGGGACTTCCTGGTAGGAGTGGAACTGCATGGTGTAGGTCGCGCGCCCTTGGGTGCGCGACCGTAGGTCGGTAGCGTAGCCGAACATCTGCGCCAGCGGTACCTGGGCCCGCACCACCTGGCTCGACCCCCGCTGCTCCATGCCCTCCACCCGGCCCCGCCGGCTGGAGAGGTCGCCGATCACGTCGCCCATGTAGTCGTCGGGAGTGACCACCTCCACGGCCATGATCGGCTCGAGCAGCAGCGGCTTGGCCTGGCGGGCCGCCTTCTTGAAGGCCAGCGAGCCGGCGATGCGGAAGGCCATCTCCGACGAGTCGACGTCGTGGTACGACCCGTGGACCAGGGTGGCCCGCATGTCGACCATCTGGTAGCCGGCCAGCACGCCGCTGGCCATGGCCTCCTGCATCCCGGCGTCGACGGCGGGGATGTACTCCCTCGGGATGATCCCGCCCACGATCTTGTCTACGAACTCGTAGCCGCCGCCGGGGCCGGTGGGCTCGAGGTCGACCACCACGTGGCCGTACTGGCCCCGGCCACCCGACTGGCGGACGTAGCGCTCCTCCACGCCCCGCACGGCGTGGGAGATCGTCTCCCGGTAGGCCACCTGGGGCTTGCCCACGTGGGCGTCGACCTTGAACTCCCGCAGCATGCGGTCGACCAGCACCTCGAGGTGCAGCTCCCCCATGCCGGCGATGATGGTCTGGCCCGTCTCTTCGTCGGTGTGGCGCTGGAAGGTGGGGTCCTCGTCGGACAGGCGCATGAGGGCGTCGGCCAGCTTCTCCTGGTCGGCCTTCGTCTTGGGCTCGATGGCCACGTGGATGACCGGCTCGGGGAACTCGAGCGACTCGAGGACGATGGGCGTGTCGGGATCGCACAGGGTGTCGCCCGTGGAGGTCTGCTTGAGGCCGACGGCGGCCACGATGTCGCCGGTGAAGACGGCGTCCTTGTCCTCGCGGTGGTTGGCGTGCATCTGCAGGATGCGCCCCACCCGCTCCTTGCGGTCGCGGGTTGAGTTGAGCACGGCCTGGCCCTTCTTGAGGGTGCCGGAGTAGACGCGGAAGTAGGTGAGCTTGCCCACGTGGGGGTCGCTCATGATCTTGAAGGCCAGGGCGGAGAAGGGGGCCCGGTCGTCGGCCGGCCGCTCCAGCTCCTCGATGCCCTTGACGTCCATCCCCTTGACGGGGGGGAGGTCGAGGGGGCTGGGGAGGAAGTCGACGATGGCGTCGAGCAGGGGCTGCACGCCCTTGTTGCGGAAGGCGGAGCCGACCAGCACGGGCACGATCTCGTTGGCGATGGTGGCAGCCCTGATCGACCGGCGCAGGTCGTCGGCGGTGATGGGCTGCTCCTCGATGTACTTCTCCATGAGGGAGTCGTCGTGGTGGGAGAGCACGTCCACGAGGTTGTGCTGCCACTGCTCGGCCGCCTCGGCGAGGTCGGCAGGCACGTCTCCGACGTGCCACTGTTCACCTTTGCCTTGGTCGCCCTTGCCGGTGGCGTCGTCCCACACCAGGGCCTTCATGTTGATGAGGTCGACCATGCCCTTGAAGTGGCCCTCGGCCCCGATGGGGATCTGGAGGACGGCGGGCACCGCGTCGAGGCGGTCGCGGATCTGGTCTACCGCCCGGAAGAAGTCGGCCCCGATGCGGTCGAACTTGTTGATGAAGCAGATCCGGGGCACCCGGTACTTGTTGGCCTGGCGCCACACCGTCTCGGTCTGGGGCTCCACGCCCGCCACCGCGTCGAACACCGCCACCGCACCGTCGAGCACTCGCAGGGACCGCTCCACCTCGACGGTGAAGTCGACGTGCCCGGGGGTGTCGATGATGTTGATCCAGCTGTCCTTCCACCGGCAGGTGGTGGCAGCCGAGGTGATGGTGATCCCCCGCTCCTGCTCCTGGACCATCCAGTCCATGACGGCGCCGCCCTCGTGGACCTCGCCCATCTTGTAGGTCTTGCCGGTGTAGTAGAGGATGCGCTCCGTCGTGGTGGTCTTGCCCGCGTCGATATGGGCCATGATCCCGATGTTGCGGGTGCGGGCCAGCGGGAACTCTCGGATGACGGGGGGCTCAGCCATTGGTCGTGCTCTCTCATGACGATGGCCGGGCGACGTGCGCCCGGCCATCAAGACGTGTACGGGGTATTACCAGCGGTAGTGCGCGAACGCTCGGTTGGACTCGGCCATCTTGTGCATGTCCTCACGGCGCTTCACGGCCGTGCCGGTGGCGTTCATGGCGTCCATGAGCTCGCCGGCCAGGCGCTCGGCCATGCTGCGCTCGCGGCGCTGGCGCGAGTAGCCGACCAGCCAGCGGATGGCGAGGGTGGTGGCCCGGCGGGGACGGACCTCGACCGGGACCTGGTAGGTGGCGCCGCCGACCCGGCGGCTCTTGACCTCGACCTGGGGCTTGACGTTCTCGACCGCCCGCTTGAGGGCGGCGAGGGGCTCCTGGCCGCTCTTCTCGTTCACGATCTCGAGGGCGCGGTAGACGGTGCGCTCTGCCAGCGAGCGCTTGCCCCGCTGCATGATCTTGTTGACGACCTGGGTCACCAGCACCGACCGGTAGATGGGGTCGGGCATGAGGTCGCGACGCGGCGGCGGGCCCTTTCTGGGCATGAGTCCTAGCCTTCCCTCTTCGCGCCGTAGCGGCTGCGGGCCTGCTTGCGGTCGCGGACGCCGGAGGCGTCGAGCACACCGCGGATGATCTTGTAGCGGACCCCGGGCAGGTCCTTCACCCGGCCGCCACGCACGAGCACGATGGAGTGCTCCTGGAGGTTGTGGCCGACGCCGGGGATGTAGGCGGTGACCTCCTGGCCGGTGGTGAGCCGCACCCGGGCCACCTTGCGCAGGGCGGAGTTGGGCTTCTTGGGGGTGTGGGTGTAGACGCGCGTGCAGACGCCGCGCCGCTGAGGGGCGCCTCGGAGGGCGGGAGTCTTGGTCTTGGTGACCTTGGACTCGCGGCCTTTGCGGACGAGTTGAGCGATCGTGGGCATACGGGGCTTCCATTCTAGCTGGTCTCGGAGACCTCCTCGCCGGTCGGCCCCCGACCGGCTAGGCGGCGCAGCTCGGCCAGGGCGGCGAGGTCCTTCGGACGACCGGCCGCCGCCTTGGAGTCGATGATGTCGGCGAGGGACGCCACTGCCACCTCGACACCGGCCACCCGCACCTTCGTGGCACGAGCGGCGAGAGGCTCGAAGCCTCCCGGCCCGTCGATGACCAGGAGCACGTCGAGGCGCCCACCCACGGTGCTGAAGTACCACGCCAGCTCCTGCAGAAGCGACGCCGGCTCGTCCAGGTCCAGGACGGCTGCCTCCGGCGGCGCACCGCCCGGACCCGGCCCGGGGCCCTCCCGGCCCGCGAAGATCCGGGCGTCCAGGGCGCGGAGGGCGGCGGCGAGCCGGCGGAGGTTGCCGTCGCCGCGGTCCGGGACGACGTCGGCGTCGAAGGTCGCCCCCGAGTAACCGTGAACGATGGCGGCGATGCCGCCGACCAGGACGTAGCGGACGTCGTGATCGGCGAGGGTGCGTAGGATGAGAGCCGGATCGAACTGCCGGACCTCGGTCGTCCACTCCGTCGCCATCAGGCGCCGGACGACTGCCGCACCTCAGGGGTCAGGAGCGAGAGTCGCTTCAGCTCCTCCAGGCGAGCGTCGAGGCCGGTGAGGGACAGAGGCGCGTCCGTGGGTGCCGGCGGCGAGAGGCGCAGCCGCAGCTCGAGCCCGCAGGCGTGGACGAGCCGCAGCAGGAGCGCCAGCGTGGGCTCCATGCGCCCCATCTCGATGCGGGCGACGGTGGAGGGCGATACGCCGGCGCGCGACGCCAGCTCCCGCTGGGAGAGCCGGGCCTGGCCCCGGGCCTCGCGGCACAGCGCCCACGCTGGCGACATGATGCAATCGTATTGCCAATATCGTTGCTTGCAGTCGTATATGCCAGCAGCCGCCCGCCCGGGAATCCCGGCGGTAGGTCGTCGGCGACTGCTGGAGCGTCAAGGGGTTGCAAGGACCAGCGGGTCAGCGCAGGGCCAGGGCAGCCACCCGCGACCCCAGGCAATAGCCCTGCTGCAGGCCGAGCTGGATCCCGCACATGAAGTGGATGCCGCCGTAGAGCCGCGACATGGCCGCCTCGTTGGCCGCCTGGTTGAACGACCCGAACGACCGGGGGGCCAGGCCCCGGGAGTCGTGGGTGTGGTCGGTGAACGACCGCCCGCCGAAGAGCGACGTGAGCACGACGGCGGCGGCCGCCGACTGGGTGGAGTGGCCGGAGGGGTACTCGGGGAACGGCGGCGTGACGAGCAGCGGCGACCACGCCGGGTCGAAGACCTGGCGGATGTAGGTGACGGGGCGCAGCAGGCAGTGGCGGTACTTGGCCCACCAGCAGGCGATGAAGGCGTCGGCCACGGCGATGCCCAGCCGGGCGTAGGCCTCGGCGGCGGTGGCGAGGGAGGCGCCGTCGGCCCGCATGATCTGGCTGAGGATGGAGACCGAGTGGCCCGGCGGCGTGGAGGTCAGCCCCGGGTCGTCGGACCAGAAGAGGGCGATGGCCCGCTGCTCGGCGGTGAGGTTCGCTCCGATGGTTCGCACCTGGTGCGACTCCATCCACAACTGGGTGCCCTCCGCCGTGGAGAAGGGCGGGGGGCACCCAGTTGTGGAT
>Ga0247719_1000545_pt1 | contig 21436 bp, 18 predicted proteins | sample 41E_DmetaG_FD_189046 | JGI IMG/M metagenome (GOLD analysis project Ga0247719, IMG submission 189046) | Soil microbial communities from hillslope of Landscape Evolution Observatory, University of Arizona, Oracle, AZ, United States - 4-1-E_D | ecosystem: Engineered > Artificial ecosystem >...
GCTGAGTCGGCGGAGGAGCCGACCGAGGATGCCGAGGGCGGGAGGGACTTCTGACATCTGCCCAGCCGGCCGACCCCAGCCGCGCTTGACCCGCTGACCGGGCCCGAGCTCCTGACATCTGCCCAGCGGGCCGACACTACGGGCGGTTGGTGGACCATCACGGGGCGAGCTTCTGACAATTGGTCAGCCGGACGACGTTATGCGGCTGTCTGGTGTCAGAAGTTGATCCACTCGCGGCCGCCGGCGTGCGGATGAGCGTGGCGCGTGAGGTTTTCAGCGCCGGAACCGCCCGCGGATCGGCGTAGCGTTGGCCGGCTGGTCAATTGTCACAACGTGGGACCAAGGCCAAGCCGCCGGTGCAGGCCCGGCCGTTGCGGCCTACTCGGCCTCGTCCTCGTGTTCTTCCTCCTCTTCCGGCTCGACCGGCTGCTGCGTCCGCCGGGCGACCCACAGCCGGTGCTCACGGCCGACCGCCTCCTCGGCGTCCTGGACCGTCTCGGCCAGCTGCTCCTCGCTGCTGATGCCCTCGGCCATGGCGGAGATGAGTAGCAGCTCCTGGAGCGCTGAGCCGTACGCTCGGGCAAGCTCGTCGAAGCGGTTGAGCTGCGACCAGGCGGTCATCGCGACGGCGACCGCGCCGAGCAGCGCCATGATGCGCAGCACGTCGACGCCCTCGACCAGCGCCAGCAGCGCGGCGCCGGCGGCGGCGATCTGGAAGGCGAGTGACAGCCAGAAGGCGCGTGCCGCCGAGCGCGAGCTGGCCGTGCTGCGCCGGCGGTACCACTCGGCCTGGTCGAGGATGCGCTGGGCGACGTAGTAGTCGCGCCGATGGTCCAGGTCCAGCGCGCGCACGGCGCGCATCTGCTCGGTGATCTGCTGCGGCCGCTCTGGCAGCCGATCAGTGGCCTGGCGGAAGCCGCCGCGGCGGCGGAGCATGGTCGCGATGTCGATGCCCAGCTGCCGATCGGCGTCGGCGGCGTCGTAGGGTGCGACGCGCATCATGTAGCGCCAGACCTGGCTCTTGACCGTCTCGGCCAGCGCCCGGCCGGCGAACCAGTCGGTGTCAAAGCCGCTCGAGCGGTTGACCAATTTGACGACCATGCTGGCCAGAAAGGCCAGCGCAACGACGGCAATGATCACCGTCGTCCGGGTCTCGTCGGTCAGCCCGAGCAGCGGCTGGAACGAGGTCACCAGCAGGGCGATCACGAGGCCGACCGTCGACAGCCCGATCTCGGCCAGGGACAGCCGGCGATGGATCCGCTGGCCGCGCTTGGCAGCCTCGGATGCGGCGACGTAGATCGCCGGGTAGTCCGCCCCGGCCATGCGCCGAGAGGCCGCAGAGACCGAGGGAGCCTCGACGGACGTGGAGCCTACCGCGTCCGGACCGCGGCCAATTCCAGAGAGCAGCTCGCGCAAGCGCTTGGCCAGGCCGGCCGGGCCTGCCTGCAACGGATACGCCTCGATGCCCGTCCGCTTGGCCAGCAGGTCCGCGCTGCGTCCGCTGCCGCTGATGGCGATGACCGGCCAGCCCGCCTCGGCGCAGTCGAGCGCCTCGGACATGGCCACCGGTCCGCCGTCGACCACCACCGCCACTACCGGTCGCTCGCCGGCCAGGGTGCGGGCAACGTGGAGCAGCCATGGCGACTCGGCGCCCCAGTCCTCGCCGGGGACGAGCAGGACCACGCTGTGATGCGGTTCGAGCCGCGTCGAGCCGTCCGCGCCGACGAGCTGGGCCACGTCAGCCTTGGCCAGCGGCGCGACCCCGACCAACGGCAGGTCGACGCCGAGCTCTGACCGGGCGCGGCCCGCCACGGCCATCACGCCGGCGTCCGTGCCGCCGTCCACGATAGCCGCGCCGACGGCCGCCGCGGCGGCCACGACGCCATCGCGAACGACCGGCAGCAGCGCCTCCGCCAGGTCAGCGTCGAGCCCGCCCGCGCCGCCGATCAGCACGATCACCGGCCCGGCATGCCGGATGCCCGCGCCGTCAAGGACGCGCGGCAGGTCAGCCGATCGCTCAATCGTCGCGACTTTGGGCCCGCCGCCTGTCATAGCATGGGAGTCTAAGCACCCGGCAAGGGGCACTTTCGGGCGAGGAGGGAAGAGCACGGACGGGACGAAGGCCAATGGGCTGACCGGCGCGCCCGGCGCGACCGGCAGGAGCGGCTCGTCGCCGGCGCGCGACCTGTTCATCTCGTACAGCTCGGCTGACCTGGCGGTGGCGCGCGAGATGCGGCGCTATCTCGAGCAGTCCGGCTACTCGTGCTGGATGGCGCCCGACGACGTCCGCGGCATGGACCCCTGGGCGGAGCAGATCCTGGAGGCGATCGAGGGCTGCCGGGTGATGGTCGTGCTGCTCTCGGCCAACGCCAATGCCTCGCGCCACGTATCGCGCGAGGTCAATCTCGCGCTCGGCCGGGGCAAGGCCATCCTGCCGGTGCGCATCGAGGAGGTGCCGCCAGAGGGCGCGCTCGAGTACCTGCTCTCGCTCGTCCAGCGCGTCGATGCTTTCCCGCCGCCTTTCCGCACGCATCTCGAGCAGATCCAGGCGCACCTGGCAGCGGTCCTCGCTCAGCCGATCGAAGCCAGCGTGGCGACGCCACGCTCGGCTGGCCAGCGCCGGCGCCGGCCGACCGTCAACCCGATGCTTGCCGCCGTCGGCGGCGCTGCGCTGGGGGCGGCGATCCTGCTCAGCCTGGTCTTCTGGCCGCGCGCCGATCCGGGCGCCACGGCGGGCAGCCCCGGCCCGACCGCGACCAGCCCGGCGCCGACGGGCGTGTCGCGCGTGCCCATCCGATCGTTCGATGACCTCAGCGCGGCGCTGACCGCGCAGCTCGTGACGCGGGATGGCCCGGCGAGCTACGCCGAGTACGTGCGCCGAGCGGACAACACCGGCCAGCTCGAGACCGAGCTGCCGGCCGAGTGGAACGACCTCAGCGGCATCACCTTCGTCGACCCGAGCGGCACGCCGGTCGGCGTGATGATCGCGGCCTCGACCGACCTCAGCCGGATCTACCAGGCGTTCGACACGGCCGGCTTCTTCGTTGGCGGCAGCTCGGACGCTGCGCCGACCTTCGACAGCGACGCGTTCCTCGAGCTCCTCCGGCCGAACTTCGTCCAGTCCTGCCTGCTCGCCGGCCGGCACGAGGTCGACCTGCGCCAGGTCGACGGCACGCACCTCGTCGGCGACTTGGTCGTCTGGCGCAGCTGCCGTGGCAGCGCGACGCTCATCGTCCAGGCCGGCCTGCTGCGCGGCGACGGGCTCGTCGCCTACCAGCTGGACATGCGCGCCAACCGGCCCGCGGACGTGGCGGCCATCCGCCACGCGCTGGAGCGGCTGCGCGTGCTGGTGCCGTTCATCGTGACCCCGGGTGGGGCACCCGCGACGCCGACGCCCGGCCCGCCGGGCTGAATCGGGCTGCTACACTCGCCCGCCCGATGAGCGCCAGCCGCCGACCCGCACCTTCCACGGCCATCCTGTCCGGCGATTCGGCGGATGTCTACTTCCGCCGCGCGAGCGAGATCCTGGCCAGCGCCGATCTCGACCCGATGGTCGTGATGGAGATCTTCTCGCGCCGCGAGGGCGTGCTGTGCGGCATCGACGAGGCGAAGACGCTGCTCGCCCACGTCCTGGCCACCGAACCTGCCGACTCACTCGAGGTCGAGGGCCTGGCCGACGGCGACGCGATCTCGCCCAAGGAGGTGGTGCTGCGCATCCGGGCGCGCTACCGTGCCTTTGGCCTGTACGAGACGGCCGTGCTCGGGCTGATGGCCCAGTCGACGGGCTGGGCGACCGCCGCCCGCGAGTGCGTCGAAGCGGCCGCGCCACAGCCGGTGATCAGCTTTGGCGCGCGGCATGTCCACCCGCATATCGCCGACGCGCTCGATTACGCGGCGATCGTCGGTGGCTGCGTCGGTGCCTCGACGCCGGCCGGCGCCCGCCTGGCGGGCCTGTCGCCGTCTGGCACGATGCCCCACTCGCTGGTGCTGATCTTTGGCGACACCGTCCGCGCGGCTGAGGCCTTCGACGCCAACATGCCGCCCGACGTGCCCCGGATCGTGCTCGTCGACACCTTTCGCGACGAGGCCGAGGAGGCCCTGCGCGTGGCCCACGCGCTGGGCGATCGGCTGTACGGCATCCGCCTCGACACGCCGGCCGAGCGCGGCCGCGTCACGCCGGACCTGGTGCTCGAGATCCGGGCGCGGCTCGACCAGGCCGGCTTCGAGCACGTCAAGATCATCGTCAGCGGTGGACTCTCGCCCGATCGCATCGCGATCTTCAAGGAAGCCGGCGCACCCGTCGATTCGTATGCCGTTGGCTCGTACATCGCCGGTGCGCGGCCGATCGACTTCACCGGCGACCTGAAGGAGATCAACGGCCAGCCGATCGCCAAGCGCGGCCGCATCCCCGGACTGACCGAGAGCCCGCGGCTGCAGCCGATCGATCTGGTCGAGTGGCGTACTGACGGGTAGGCGGACAGGCCCGGTTGATGCGTGGCAGCATTGTCACGATGACTATCGAGGACCAGGGCCGGCGGCCTGCCGACGACGAGACCGGCCGTCGTCTCGACGAGCTGGCCGAGCGCGAGACCGCCTACGGCTTGCTCCAGCGCGGCAAGCGGCTGCTCAGCAAGCGCCACCACGCCCAGGCGGCCGTGCTGCTCGAGCGCGCAGCGCGGCTCGAGCCGGGCAAGGGCTCGATCGTCGAGGCGCTCGCCCGGGCGTATTACAACAGTGGCCAGCACAGCCGCGCGGTGGACGCCTTCGAGGAGCTGCTGCGCATCGACCCGAGCGCGCACTACGGCCACTTCGGGCTGGGCCAGGCGCTGAAGCAGGTCGGCCGGCGCGACGAGGCACGGACCCACCTGCGGCTGGCCTGCGCGATGGCGCCGGAGAGCAAGCTTTATCGCCAGGCTCTCTCGCGGCTGGGCTGAGAGATGGCTGGCGAACGGATGCGCTACGTCTCTGTCGTGCTCGGGCTGGCGCTGCTGGTCATGCTCGGCGGGATCGGCGTGATGCTGCTCGGCCAGGCCGGCCCGACTGCCGGCCCCACGGCCGGCGACTCGCCTTCGCCGACGCTCAGCGCGCCCGCGACTGACCAGCCGACGATCAGCCCCTCACCGACAGCTGAGCCCACCGCGGGGGCCAGTCCGACCGAGGAGCCCACGGCATCGCCGGACGCGGGCTCGCCCTCGCCCGTCGTCTCGCCCGTCGTCTCGCCTGATACCTCGCCCAGCCCGCCGCCCACGCCCTCGGCGCCGATGCGCGAGATCACTTTCACTGGCCTCGGGCTGGACAACTCGGGCAGCCCCGAGGAGATGACCACGCCGCGCTACTTCAGCTTCAACGCCCAGGGCCCCGGCGTAGTCCGGGTGCAGCTGTCGCGCGTCACCGGCCGCATCCGGGCGTGCCTCTGGCAGGGCGATCCGGGCAGCAACCCGGATGGCTGCCGAACGATGCGCCGCGGCGAGATCGAGCGCCAGCTGAGCTCTGAGGGCGTGCAGCGCTGGACGCTGTCACTGATCGGCACCGAGCCGGGCACCAGCCCCTCCGCGACGCTGCGCATCACCTTCCCGACGAACGATGTCGCGATGCGCCTCGAAGGCTTCCGCTTCCAGGGCACTGAGAACGAGGGCTACAACGGCTTCACCGCGGAGCTGCGCGTGGCCGCCGCGGGCACGCTCGATGTCGCCGCCACGTTCGACGACGGCGAGGGCGGGTCGCATCCCTACCGGCTGGTCGTGCAGGAAGTCGGGGGTGGGCCGTCACAGCCGTTCATCGCCGAGGGGGAGGGGAGCTCGATGGCCCAATCGACCGCGGTCGTCGCCGAGCGTTCCTACCTCGTCAGGCTGGAGAATCGCGACCTGATCGCCGAGGCGCTGGTCATGCTCAGCGCCGACCTGGACTGGCCCTAGGCGCCGATCCGAGCGGCCAGCAGCAGGCCGACCAGCGTCTTCGCGTCCTCGATCTCGCCTGCCACGGCCAGCGCGAGAGCCTCATCGAGCGGCAGGCTGTCGAGCTCGAGGTGCTCACCCGCGTCAGGCCCAACGCCCGCCTCGGCGGGCTCGAGCCCGGTCGCCAGGTAGAGGTGCATCTCCTCGGTCGCGAAGCCCGGTGCCGTGAAGAAGCGACCGAGCGGCCGCCACTCGCGGGCGCGGTGGCCGGTCTCCTCGGCCAGCTCGCGCTGGGCGGCGGTTGCCGGGTCCTCGCGCTCCCCGTCAGGTCCGCGGTCAAGCGTGCCCGCCGGGATCTCCAGGCAGATGCGCTCGACGGCGTGGCGGTACTGCCGTACCAGCAGCACCCGCCGATCGGCGGTCAGGGCGACGATGCCCACGCCGCCCGGATGGACCACGACCTCGCGCCGCCGCTCCTCGCCGTCGGCGTCGGCGACCGTGTCCAGTCGGAAGGTGAGCAAACGCCCTTCGGCGAGCACCTCGCGAAAAAGCAGGCGCTCGGGCTGGGGCAGTCGGTCGGCCATCGCCGGGCGAGTATCGCACCGCTCCGCCCATGGGTCCGGTGCAGTCGTGCACCAACGTGGTACGACTCTCCCATGGTGCTGCCGGCGCGGCGTCCATAGGATCGGACGTGCCGGTGTGCCCCGGCTGCGAGGCATCAACCGCCGCGCATCTCGCCCAAGGAGTTCGGCAATGAGAAATGTTCGGTCGATCGTCGTGAGCGTCACGGTCCTCGCCGCTTTCCTGCTCGTTCTCGCCGCCCCCTTCCGCTGGTACTAGCGGCCTGACCGGCGGGCCGGGCTGCATGTGCCCAGCAGCCCGGCCCTGCCGTCCGGTTCGAGGGCAATCTCACAGCTGGCGCGCGCCATTCCGCACTGCGGAGTGGGGCGCGCCTGTCACGTCCGGCGGTTCCGAATGGCACCGCCACAGCCAGATGGGTGAGCCGTAACCGTCCATGCTGCTGCTCTATTCGATCCCGATCGGTTTGGTCGCCGGCCTGCTGCTCGGCGGCCGCGCCAGCTCGCTGGCCGGCGTCAGCATCCGCTGGTGGCCGCTGGCCATTGGCGGCCTGCTCTTCCAGCTGGTGCTCTTCAGCCCGGCGGTTGCCGCGACCATCGGCGATATGGGCCCGGCGCTATACGTCGGCTCGACGCTCGTCGTGCTGGTCGCGCTGCTGGCCAACCTGGGCCAGCCCGGCTTTCGGCTGATCCTTTGTGGCGCACTGCTCAACCTGCTCGTCATCGTCGCCAATGGCGGCCAGATGCCCGCTTCTGAGGCAGCCGTGCGCGCGGTCCACGGCCCGCTCGACGAGTCGCGCTTCTCCAACTCGGTGGTGATGGACGAGAGCGTGCCGTTCTTCCTGCTGGGCGACATATTCGTCCTGCCGCGCCCGATCCCGCTGGCCAACGTCTTCTCGATCGGAGACGTGCTGATCGCCGTCGGCGGCGCATGCTTCATCGCCGCCACGATGCGCCGCCGGACCGACTCGCACAGCCCGCCCACGATGCGCTCGCTGGCGCCGCTTGGCGGAGCCGATCGTGCCTGAGAGCGTGCGGCTGGCGAAGGTGCTGGCCGAGCTGGCGACCGCGGTCGCGGCTGACGGCGGCGCTGCCCTGTACCTCGACGACGGCGACGGCGCGCTCAGCCTGGCGGCCACCTCCGGGCCGGCATCGGCCGGCCGCAGCTGGTCCTCGCGGCTGCTGCGCCGCAGCCCGGACAGTCGAGTGCTGGTCGCGCCGCTGCCCGACCGGTCGGGCGGGGTGATCGTTCTCGAGCGCGCCGGCAGCGCCGACTTCACGCGCGACGATCGGGCGCTGGTCAACCTGTACGCGCGCCAGCTGACGGACGAGCTGCCCGCCGCTGCCGCCTTCCGCCAGAGCGGCTGGAGCCGCCAGCTCGAGGCCATCCAGCGCATCGCCGCCCAGCTGACCCGGCTCGCCTCCGTCGAGGAGGTGGGCGCCGCGATCTGCCGCGAGACGCGTCAGGTGACCGACTACGACGAGGCCCACGTGCTGCTCGTCCACGAGGGCCGTCTGCGACAGGTGGCCGCGGTAAGCGGCTCGGGTTCGGCCGCGGCGCCGGCACCGCTGCAGCCGGACAGCCCGGCCGGGCTGGCCATCAACCGCGCCTTCGCCAGCAGCGCGCCCCTGCTCGTGCCAGAGAGCGTCGAGCCTGCCGCCGGCCGCGAAGGGTCGTGGTCGTTGCTCGTGACGCCGCTGCGCTACGAGGGCCGGGTGAGCGGCGTGGTGGTGCTGCTCAAGGCCGGCGTGGGGCGCTACGACGACGACGACGTCCGCCTGCTGGGCATCCTCTCTGACCAGGCGGCCGTGGCGTTCGAGAACGCCAAGCTGCTGGCCGGCAGCAACGAGCTCGTGCGCGAGATGAGCGGACTGCTCGACGTCACCACGACCGCCAACGACGCCAAGGACGAGCACACCTTGGCCACCCTGCTGGCGCTCAAGGTCAGGACCGCGAGCCAGATGGACGGCTGCGCGATCTGGCGCTGGCACCACGACTCGACGACACTGCGCGCGCTGGCCGCCGACCAGGTGGCGCAGCCGCCCTCGACAGACGCCGCTGATCACCCGGGGCGGCGGGCGGTGCTGCGCGACGGCCGCCCGCGGCTCGTCCAGGTCGAGACGCCTGACTCGGCAGCCGCCGTCGCGGCCTCCGATTCAACGCTCGTCGTCAGCGCTGCACGCGGCGCCGAGGCACAGCTGCTCGATCAGCTCGGCTACCGCTCGATGCTCATCCTGCCGATGCTCGTGGGCGGCCGGCCGACGGGTCTGATCGAGCTCTACTCGCGCTCCGCCGAACGGCACGTAGGCGCCGCCGAGATGCAGGCCTTCCTGACGATGGCCGGCTCGGTCGCGTCAGGCCTGGAGAACGCGCGGCTGCTCGAGCAGCTCCAGCTGGCGGCGGACATCGATCCCCTGACCGGCGTAAACAACCACCGCTACCTCCAGGACCGGCTGCGCCAGGAGACCGCGCGCGCGGCACGGTCGCGCAGCCCGCTGTGCGTGCTGATGCTCGACCTTGACAAGTTCAAGCCGATCAACGACCGGTTCGGCCATGCCGAGGGCGATCGGCTGCTGCGCAGCGTAGCCGCTGCCATCCGGGCCCAAGTGAGGACCAACGACATCGTCGCCCGCTACGGCGGCGACGAGTTCGTGGTGATCATGCCGGACACGCCCGAGGATCGGGCCCACGAGGTCGCCCGGCGCGTGGTCGCGGGCATCCTTGCCCGCCGTCACGAGCTCAGCAACGGCGAGCTGGTGTCGATCGGCGCCAGCGCCGGCCTGGCCGTTCATCCAGGGGATGGCCGGACGGCGGCCGCGCTCCTCCAGATCGCGGACGCGCGGATGTACGAGGCCAAGCGCGGCCAGGTGCCTGACATGCCGCCGATCGGCGAGCCGGCACTGGCCCCGACGATCGGCTGATCCATCGGCCGGCACCCGCCGGCCGAGGCTCGCGTCAGGCGGCGGCGACCGCGTCGCGCAGCGAGTTGCCCTCGGCCTGGTCGAAGAGGTGGATCTTGTCCACCGGCACGGTCAGCTCGACCTCGTCGCCCGGACGGATGCGATGAGCGGCAGCGACGATGGCCACGATGTCGTGCTCGCCGACGCGCGCGTGGAGGAGCTCCTCGTTGCCCAGGAACTCGACCACGTCAACCTGCGCCTTGAGCCCGACGCTGTCAGGGCCGGCGGCCTGGCCCACCTCGAAGTGCTCGGGTCGGACGCCCGTCGTCAGCGCTCCGCCGGCGGCCTCCACGGCCGGGCGCAGCCGATCAGGCACGGGCAGCGAGATGTGCTGGTCCTTCATCGTCAGGCGCCCGTCGGACCGTTCCACCTGCAGGTTCAGGAAGTTCATCGAAGGGCTGCCAATGAAGCCCGCCACGAACTTGTTGATCGGGTGCTCGTAGAGCTCCTGTGGCGCGCCCACCTGCTGCAAGACGCCGGTGTTCATGACCGCGATGCGGTCACCCATCGTCATCGCCTCGACCTGGTCGTGGGTGACGTAGACGATCGTCGTGCGCAGCCGCTGGTGCAGGCGGGCGATCTCGGCGCGAGTCTGCACGCGCAGCTTGGCGTCGAGGTTGGACAGCGGCTCGTCCATCAGGAACACGGCTGGCTCGCGGACGATCGCGCGACCGAGCGCGACGCGCTGGCGCTGGCCACCGGACAGCTGCTTGGGCTTGCGGTCGAGCAGGTTGGTCAGCTCGATCATCCGCGCCGCCTCGTTGACCCGGCGGTCGATCTCATCCTTCTTGACCTTGCGCAGCTTGAGCCCGAAGGCGAGGTTGTCACGGACGCTCATGTGCGGGTACAGCGCGTAGCTCTGGAAGACCATCGCCACGTCCCGATCCTTGGGCGCGAGGTCGTTGACCACCCGGTCGCCGATGCGCAGCGTGCCCTCGCTGATCTCCTCGAGACCGGCGATCATGCGCAGCGCGGTCGTCTTGCCGCAGCCCGACGGGCCGACAAGCACGAGGAACTCCTCGTCCTTGATCTCGAGCGAGAGGTCCTTGACCGCAACCACGTCGCCGTAGCGCTTCCAGACCTGGTCGAAGGTGACGCTGGCCATGAATCAGCCTCCTCCCTGGACGTCGTAAGCCGGACCCGGCTTCGGGTCAATGCGGCTCGAACCGCTGGGTAGGGCTGATGCTAGCACCCGCCCCAAGGGGCGGATCGGCGTATTAGGATTGCCGCGCAAGGCAACGACAGAGGGAGACGAGGGTGCCCGAGCTGACCGTCATCGGCTGGATCGTGATCGGCTTCCTGGCCGGCGCGCTCTCCGGCGTGGTCGTTGGTGGCCGCACAGCGCGCGGCTGCCTGCCCAACATCCTGATCGGCATCCTGGGCGGCTTCCTCGGCGGCTACCTCGCGCGGACGCTGTTCAACCAGGAGCAGACGGTGACGTGGATCGGGGCTTTCGTCGTGGCCTTCGCCGGCGCGGTCATCATCCGCTGGCTGCTCGAGGCTACGAACCGGCGCTAGCCCCTTCGCCAGGTGGCGCGTCGACGATGTCCGCGTACTCGGGGTGGCGGCGCAGGTAGCTCTTGACGAACGGGCAGAGGGGAACTATCCGCAGGCCGCGCCGGCGCGCGTCGTCGAGCTGCCAGCGCACCAGCCCGCTGCCGATGCCGCGGCCCTCGAACTCAGGATCGACCTTGGTGTGGGTGAAGGTGACTCTGGCCGGCTCGAGCCGGTACTGAGAGAAGCCCGCCAGCCGGCCGTCGAGATGAGCCTCGTAGCGGCGCAGGTCGGGGTTGTCGCGGATCTCCAGATCGTCGTCAGCCACGATGAAAGGTTAGCGGCAACGGCCCGGCCGGGCGGCTGTGGCGGGCTCCGGCCGCCGCACGGCACTACCGCCACGAGTCCACGAGGCAAGCCGTAGACCGGGGCAATGCTGCCGTGGTGCGGCAAGTCTGCCCGCAGAAGTCTCCCATTTGGACGCCAGCCGACGCGTAGGCCCGGAATTGCGGTGTCCAGTGCCGCCCCGCGGCACGGTCGTGCTGGCGCGGCCGGCGCCCCGCCGGCCGCCGGCCGCCGCGCAGGCCGACCATCCGGCCCACGCGCACGGGCCGAAGGGCCCTCGCCGCCGAGCGACGAGCCGGGCCATCCTTGACACACCGCTGATCCCCGCCGCCGGGCGGGGTGGGCCGGGCAACGTGCGCGAGGTACCTTGCGCCAGGAAGTGATCGACCGAGGAGGCCTTGCTGAGAGAGATGGCTGACGCCGACCGCACGATGCGGGTGCTGCTTGCGATCGACGGGTCACAAGGTTCTGACGTGGCCATCGAGCTGGTCCGCGGCATCGCGTGGCCGCCGGCAGCCCGGCTGCGCATCGTCACCGTCGTCGTTGACGGCGAGTACGACGAGGAGGGCCAGCCGATCCTCGACGCTGCCCTGCGTGCGCTGGGCGACGCTCCCCTCGAGACGACGAGCGCCCTGCTCTACGGTCGCCCGGCGACGCGCATCGTCGACGACGCCAGGGAGTTCGCGGCCGATGTGATCGTCACCGGCAGCCGCGGCCAGGGTGCGCTTTCGGCGATGCTCCTCGGGTCCGTGGCGGCGGAGGTCGTGGACCACGCACGACGGCCGGTGCTGGTGGCTCGCCGTCCGTCACTGCATCGGGTGCTGCTGGCCCACGACGGCTCGGCCTGCGCCGGCGCGGCAGAGAAGCTCGTCGCGGACTGGCCGATCTTTGCGCGCACCCCGATCGACGTGCTGAGCGTTGCCGAGCTGCCCGTGCCCTGGCACCTGCCCTCGACCTCGACCTTGTACGGCACCACCGTCCACGGGTACTTCGCCGACTCGAGGGCCATTCTCGAAGCCCATGCCGCACTCGCCGACGAAGTTGCGGCAAGACTGAAGGAGATGGGCCGCGAGGCCGTGCCGCTGATGAGCGAAGGCTCGATCGCGCGCCAGGTAATCGACATGGCGGAGCTGCGATCTGCTGACCTGGTGGTCATGGGCACGCATGGGCGGACGGGCCTCGCCCGGGCGCTGCTGGGTAGCGTGGCGCGTAACGTGCTGCTGTACGCGCCAACCTCCGTCCTGATCGCCTGTCCCGCCGAGGCCGCGGACCGGCCCACGCCCGAGCCCGCGCGAACCTGAGCCGCGAGGCCGGTCAACTGGACCGCCCAATCGGGCCCTACGGCCCTGTCGCGCCGGCGCCGGCGCTCGGAACATTGGCTCGGAAGGAGCGCCACGCATCCTGATGACTGCCCACCCCGCCGTCCGGCTGCTCGTCTGCGGTGATCGCAATGCGCGTGATGCCGGCCTGGCGCTTTGGGCGACCGGCCTGCTCCTGCCGCGGCTGCGGGACCAGGGTCGCCGGCGCGTTGAGGCGACCAGGTGCGAGCAGCTTGATGTCAAACCGCTGCTCGAGGTCGATCGCCGCGCTCAGCTCCTAATCCTCGATGCCGCCGCGGGCGTGCCGCCAGGGGAGATCGTCACCCGCTCGCTTGATGAGCTGATCGACGACCCGTCCGGGCCGACGCCGCGCAGTGCCGGCGTTCCGATCGACCAGATTCTTGGCGTCGCCAACGTGCTGGCCGATGCGCCGCTGCGCGGCTGCTTCATCGGCATGGGCGGCGCCAGCTTCGAAGCCGGCTCGACCCTGTCGCCGGCGGTGCGCAGCTGCCTGCCGGACTACGTTGCCGCGATCCTCGACGTGGTCGAGCGGCTGGACCAGGCGGGGCTGCTCAGCGACCCGTGTACATCAGCCCGCGGTCACCGGCGGTGATGGTCAGCGTGCCGCTCTCGATCGAGTAGCCCACCTCGCCCTGGAGGACGGCCATGACCGCCGCCTCGACGCGGTCGCCGTCGCCCGGACAGGCCATCCGGGTCAGCGCGAGCGGGCCCACCTGGAGCGTGTCGTCGCTGAAGCTGAATGTGCCGCCGCCGCTGTTGCAGCCGGGCTCCACAGCCAGGCTGCCGTCGGCCGCCAGGCGCAGCGTCGAGGTGATGCCTGCGGGCAGGCTGCTGACGGCGTCACCCTCGATGATCGAGGTCAGCTGCCAGTCAGTGCCGATCAGCGGCAGGTCAGGCTCGACCGCCTGGCGCAGCCGCAGGCTCGCGACGATGGCGCCGCCATCGAGCACCAGCGTGTCGCCGTCAAGGGTGATGGCCGGGTGGCCGGTCAGCAGCTCGGCGATGCGCTCATCCTGGCGGTGCAGATCGGCCGGGCAGCCCATCTCGGTCGTGAACAGGTCGGTGACGATCAGCCGCCCCTCGCGAAGGCTGTAGCTGCCGCCCATCGTGTTGCATCCCGCGTGCGCGGAGAGCGCGCCATCGGCGAATGAGATACGCAGCGTCGTGCCCGGCACAAGCCCTTCGTCAGCGCCGTCAACCGTCCAGCGCAGGAGCACGAAGTCGCGGCCGTCGAGTGATGGCTGAACGGCGCCGGCACACGCGCCAAGGTGGGCCAACGCGATGGCCAGGACGAGCAGCTGCTTCATGCCGTCCTGACGGTCCGGGCGGCCGAAAAGTGCCACACGGGCCGGACGGCCCTGCCGCTGGTGCCGCTCGGCCCATGGTCAGCGACAGGGCTCGCATCGAGACTTGGCGCATGACCAGATTGCTGCGCCCATTCCTGCTGTTCTCCCTCGCGGCGCTGCTCGCCGGATGTGCCGGAGCTCCCGCCGCTGCCCCGCGCGAGCCGGTGCCGGTCGAACCGTCCGTGCCGCTGGCGGCACCGACGTCGCTGGCCATCACGCTCGTGCGCTCCCCCAGCTGCGGCTGCTGCGCCGGTCACGCCGACCACCTGGCCAGGGCCGGCTACGACGTTGCCTCGACGCTGACCGACGGCTACATCGCCGTCAAGGACGCGCACGGCATCCCGGCCGACATGCGCTCGTGCCATACGTCGCTCGTGGGCCGCTACTTCGTCGAGGGCCACGTGCCGGCGGCGGCGATCGAGCAGCTGCTGCGTGAGCTGCCGGAGATCGACGGCATCGCCCTGCCGGGCATGCCTCCCGGCTCACCGGGCATGGGCGGCGTGGCGGAAGGACCGCTCGTCGTCTGGGCGATCGAGGACGGCCGGGTCGTGGGCGAGTTCGGCCGCTTCGCCGGGGTCGACGAGTGACCCAGATGATGGCGATGACGCGCCCGCTGGGCCCGGACATCGGCAGCCAGCTGCTGAGCGAGCTGGGCTTCCTGCACGTGCCCGGACCGCCGCTCTCAGCTACGCGCGCCTACCTCTTCGTCGCCCTGCGTCGCCCGCCAACCCTGCGCCACTTCGATCCCGAGCGGGTCGACTATTGGGCCACGGCAGAGGGCGTGGGCAGGCACGAGATGGTCGGGCTGGACTCGCCGCCGCCCGCGCGGCCGGGCTTCGCCTGGGGCCACATCCACATCGTCGATCGTCTAGGCGTGGGCAACGACTACGTGTCTTTCGGCGGCGAGCTGCACATCGATCGCGTTGACAGGGTGATGGTCGCGGTCTTCAGTTCTGACGCGCCAATCCTCGCCCGCGGCGGCCATTCCCAGGGCTGGGACCCGCTGGCTGAGGAGGCCTCGGGCTTCGTCGCGCGGCTCAGGGCGGGAGTGGGGCGCAGCCGCGAGCGCGAGCTGGCCGCCAACGCGCTCTCCCCGGCGGCCCTGTATGCCGCCTTCGTGGTTGACGCGCTGGCCCGCGAGGAGGCTGCGGCTAAGCTCGTGACGTGGCACCCGCTCAGCCAGTCGCTACTGCGGCGCGAGGGTCGGCGTCTCGCCGCTCAGCGGCCGCTCGACTGGGCAGCGGGCGAGGCGCTGGCAGGTATGGTCGCCGTAGCTTCGCGCCCCTGACGCCACCGTGACCGCACCCTCCGCCGCGGGAGCTGCGGGGCCGCCGCCGATCGAGCGCCCGTGGGCGCTCGAGGCGCCGGAGCTGCTAGCCCGGCTCGACTCGACGCCCAGCGGCTTGACCCAGGCGGAGGCTGATCGGCGGCTGGCTGAGCACGGCCGCAACGAGCTCGCGGAGGCTCGGGGACGGGGCCCGTTCAAGATCCTCGCCGATCAGTTCCGCAGCCCGCTGATCTACATCCTGCTCATCGCCGGCGCGGTCACGATCGTGCTCGAGGAGTTCATCGACGCCGGCGTCATCGCGCTGGTGCTGCTGATCAATGCCGTCGTCGGCTTCAGCCAGGAGTATCGCGCCGAGAAGTCGATGGCTGCGCTGCGCCAGCTGGCGCGTGCCCGCGCCCGGGTGAAGCGCGATGGCGGCGAGCGGGAGCTCGACGCGGCGCTGCTCGTGCCGGGCGACGTCGTGCTGCTGCAGGCCGGAGACCGGGTGCCTGCTGACCTGCGCCTGCTCCACGCAGCAGCGCTCGAGGCCGATGAATCCCTGCTGACCGGCGAATCGACCGTGGTGGGTAAGCGCCTCGAAGCGCTGCCGCCGGAGACCGTGCTCGGTGATCGGCTGAACTTGCTGTTCATGGGCAGCGTGCTGACCCGTGGGCGGGGGCGCGCCCTGGTGATCGCCACCGGCCCGCAGACTGAGCTGGGGCACATTGCCGGCCGGGTGAGCGAGATTGGCGAGGGGCGGACGCCGCTACAGCAGCGGATGGGTCGCTTTGCCCACGTCATCGGCGCGGCCATCCTCGTGGCCTGCCTCGTCGGCTTTGGCATCGGGCTGGCGCAGGGCGCCGACGCCGGTCACCTGCTCCTGGCGATGGTCGCGCTGGCGGTGGCCGCGATCCCCGAAGGCCTGCCGATCGTGCTGACCGTTGCGCTTGCGATCAGCGTCCGGCGAATGGCGCGACGGCAAGTGATCATCCGGCGCCTGCCGGCGGTGGAGACGCTCGGCTCGTGCACCGTCATCGGCTCTGACAAGACCGGCACCCTCACCCAGAACCGGATGACGGTCCGGGCGGTGCGTGCCGGCGAGCGGGACTACGAGGTGACCGGCGGCGGCTACGGGATAGCCGGTGAGTTTCGCCACGACGGGCGGCAGATCGATGCCCTGCAAGACGAGCCGCTGTTCCTGACGCTGCTCGTTGGTGCGCTGTGCAACGACGCGTCGGCGGTGCGGGACGGGGATGAGTTCGACGTGCACGGCGATCCGACGGAGGTGGCGCTGCTGGTTGCCGCGGCCAAGGCTGGGCTCAACAAGGACGCGCTGGACGATCGGTTCATCCGCTTCGCCGAGATCCCGTTCGAATCAGAGACTCGCTATGCCGCGACGTTCCATCGCGACGAGCAAGGGGAGCGTCCGCCACTCGTGGCCGTCAAGGGAGCACCGGAGCAGGTGCTCGCGATGTCCGACACCGGCCTAGGGGCCACGCCGCTCGACGCGGCCGGCATCCTGCACCAGGCAGAGCAGATGGCCGCCGGCGGTCTTCGCGTCCTGGCAATGGCGTACCGCGAGCTCCATCATTCGGATTCCGTCAGCGCGGATCCTGGGTCGCACGTGGGCGGGCTGACCTTCGTCGGCCTGCAGGGGATGATCGATCCGCCACGCGAAGAGGCCGTCGAGGCCGTGCGTGGCTGCCAGGCGGCGGGCATCAGGGTGATCATGATCACCGGCGATCACGCCACGACCGCGCTCGCCATCGCCCAACAGCTCGGCATCGCCGGCGCCGACGACAGGGTCCTGCTTGGGGTCGAGATCGAGCGCCTCGACGACGCCGGCCTGGCCGCGCTCGTCCGCGAGGTGCCCGTCTACGCGCGTGTGTCGCCTGAGCACAAGCTGCGCATCGTCGCCTCCCTGAAGGCCCAGGGTGAGGTCGTGGCCGTGACCGGCGACGGCGTCAACGACGCGCCGGCGCTCAAGACGGCGGACATCGGCGCGGCGATGGGCCGATCGGGCACGGACGTGGCCAAGGAAGCGGCCGACATGATCGTCACCGATGACAACTTCGCCAGCATCTTCGCCGCCGTCGAGGAGGGGAGGGTCGCGTTCGACAACGTCCGCAAGACCACCTTCTTCCTCATCTCCACCGGGGCCGGTGCGATCATCGCCGTGCTGTCGAGCCTGCTGCTCCAGCTGCCGCTGCCCTTCCTGCCGGCCCAGATGCTGTGGCTGAACGTGGTGACAAACGGCATCCAGGACGTGGCGCTCGCCTTCGAGCCGGGCGAGAAGGATGTTCTCAAGCGGCGGCCGCGTCCGGTCCGCGAGGGCGTGATCTCGCGCCTGCTGTGGGAGCGCACGATCCTGGCCGGGCTGGTGATGGCCGCTGGCACGCTTGCCCTGTTCATGCTCGAGCTGAACGCGCATGACGACCTCGGGCGCGCGCAGACGGTGGCGTTGACGACGATGGTCCTGTTCCAGGTCTTCCACGTCGGCAACTCACGCTCGGAACACCGCTCGGCATTTGCCAAGAGCCCGTTCTCCAACCCGCTGCTCTTCGTGGGCACGCTCATCGCGCTGGCGCTGCACGTGAGTGCCCTGTACCTGCCCGTCACCCAGCTCGTCCTGCGCGTGCAGCCGCTCGACCTGAACACGTGGCTGATGATGATCGTCGTCGCGTCGAGCATCATCGTCGTCATCGAGCTCCACAAGCTGATCCGCGGACCGCGCCGGGCGCCTGGCTGAGGGTCCATCCGGCCCGTCCTATAGGTACGCCTATACCTATCGGCTGATCAAGGGCCGACCCAGACTGGAAGGCCAGCGACCACCCGGAGGTGCTCCATGGCCGAGCGAATGCGAGTACTCCTCGCGACCGACGACTCGATCGCCGCTCGCGTAGCGGAGCCCTGGGTCACGGGTGGTCGCTGGGCCAAGCCGCCCATCGTTGACGTCCTGAGCGTGGCTGCGCCAACGGTCGCCGCGGGTCCCTGGCTGGGCCGCGTCCGCGTGGGCGATGCCGTCGGGGCCATCCGCGAGCTGGAAAGAGCCGAGCATGCCCAGGCCGAGGCGGTCGCCGAGGGCGTCGCTCGGCGGCTGGCGGCGGCCGGCGTAGAGGCTGATGCGCGCGCCGCCACCGGTGAGCCGGCAGCCGAGATCCTGGCTGCCGCCAAGTCGCTCGGTTCTGACCTGATCATGCTCGGGCCGCGCGGCCGTTCCGAGCTCGCCTCGGCGCTCCTCGGTGGCGTCAGCCAGCAGGTCCTCGCCCACTCTCCAGTTCCACTCCTGCTGGCCCGGCCGGGCAACATGGCGCCCGACGGGCTGCCGCATACCGTCGTGCTGCTCGTGGACGGCACGCTCGGTGCGCTCGCGGCGGCGAACTGGCTTGGCCGAACAGGCTGGCTGGCTGGGTGCGTTGTCGTGCTGCGAGCGCTGCTCGGCGCTGCGCCGGGCCTGGCGGACGACGAGCATCCGGTTGCCGGGCGCGTGCGCGAGGCGGTCGACAGAGCTGCGCGCGAGGCGCTCGGACAGCTGGCGGATGTGGTCACGGCGCAGGCGTCGGAGGTTCGGGTCGAGATGGAAGCCGGGCACCCGCTGCACGCCGCGCTGGCCGCCGAGTCGGCGCATCGGTCCGACCTGCTGGTCGTCGCTCGCCGGCGGCCACGGCCGGGAGATCACCCGCTCGCGGACAAGGTGACGCGCTACGCCTCGACCTCGGTGCTGATGGTGCCCCTGCCGTGAGCATGCTCGCGCGATCCGCAACGCGCCTGTAATGCGCTCGTCATCCGAGGCGTGTAACCCCTGACAGTGGTGGCATAGGCTCTAAGTCCTGGGTGGGCGCCGTGCCGACCCGATATTTCAGGGTTGACTGCGCCGCGATGTGTGGGAGATTGGGCAGGAGCTGTCAGAGAGCTCTGGCAGGCACCGCTACCTGGGGGAGGGAGATGACCCGCGGGGGTACCGTCGCGCTGCTCAGCAACGCGTCGAGCCGTCGGCTGCCGCTCGTCACGTTCGCCCTGAGCCTGGCCCTCGTTTGGGGCGCGGCCGCGGTGCCGGCGGCGGAGGCGCGGAAGCCCAAGCGCGTCGAGGTTCCGGCAGCGGCGGCGGCAGTCATCGAGGCGGCGAGCCAGTATCTGGGCCTGCCATACCGCCTCGGCACGGAGGGTCCGGATCGCTTCGACTGCTCCGGCCTCATCTTCCGCGCGTTCGCCGACGCCGGCCAGCTCGAGCTCATCGGCGGCCGGCGCATCCGAGCGGCGGGCTACATGCGTTGGTTCGCCGAGCGCGGCCAGTTCACGAGCGACCCGTTGGAGCTGCGGCCGGGTGACCTGGTGATGTACGACCATGGCAAGCACATCGGCTTCTACCTGGGCGATGACAAGGCACTCAGCGCCATCCTCAGCGGGGTGAGCGTCCATAAGCTGCACGGACTTACCCAGGACGTCACCGGCTTTCTGCGCGTCGACTGGAACGGCGACGGCGCGGAGGGTGGCCCGCCGGTCGAGATCGAGGTGCCGGTCAACGCGCCGGAAGTGCCGGCTGAGCTGATCGGCCCATCCGGGTGGGCGCCCGCGCCGAGCGAGGATCTTCTCGATCAGCCGCTGCCAGAGGTCGTGGAGCGCGCGGACATGCGGACCGCCGGATCGCGCACCTTCGAGGCGCCCGACGGGACCTTCACGACCGAGATCTTCAGCCGCCCGATCCATTACCAGGCCCCCGATTCAGCCGACTGGCTGCCGATCGACCTGCGTTTCGTGAGCGGCGACGGTGGCACCAGCCCGGCCAGCCCGGCCAGCCCGGCCAGCGTGGCCACCTCGCCGGTGGGCATCAGCCTTTCTGCCATCGAGGGCGATGACGCCTTCGCGCGGCTGTCCGCCGGCGAGCACTCGATCAGCCTTGGTGCGAGCGGCCGTGGCCGCGGCGCCGGCAGTCCCGCCCCGTTGCTCGGTCTCGATGGTCACTACGCCGACTACCTGGGCGCCTTTGGCGAGGGCACGGGGCTGCGCCTCTTCCCGCGCAGCGACGGGCTGAAGCTCTTTCTGGTGCTGGCCGAAAGGCCTGTCAGCAACCAATTCGATCTCACGCTCGAGGCTCCCGGCCTGACTGTCACAGCCGCCCAGGACGGCTCGATCGAGCTGCAGGCGGAGGACGGGACGGCGGTCGGCCGCGTCCGAGCGCCGCTGACCCTGACCTCGCGCGACAGCCAGGGCAACGGCGGCGGCGTGTCGTTCGACGCGGCCCGACTGGAGCTCGATACCGCCGCCCAGCCGGCAACGCTGTCGCTCGTCCTGGACAAGGGCTACCTGCGGCGTGCCGCGTACCCCGTGTTCGTCGACCTGACTATCGCGGGTCTCGGCGCGAGCGCCCCGTCCGAGGGAGCGGCCGAAGCCGGCACGACCTTCGTCCTGAGCAGCTGGCCAGATTCGAACTTCAGCGGCTTCCAGCGGCCCGAGTGGCCGGCTCATCCGGAGCTGTGGCACGGCAGGCTTCCCGGGCGCGAGTTCTACAGCGAGGCCTACCTGCGCTTCGTCGACCCGCACGCCAGCCTGCGCGGCGCGACCGTCGAGTCGGCCAGCCTGCGCATGTTCCCCTACTGGCAGTTCGACTCAGCGGGCGACACCTGGATCGGCCAGCCGCTCGAGGCGTGGCAGCCCTCGACGCTGACCTGGGCAACGCGACCGGCGGCAGGGGAGGACCTTGGGCCGCTCGAGACCAGTGCCGGCGCCTGGGCAGACATCGACGTCAGCGACTACGTCGCCGGGCTGCTCGGCGGTGAGCCGGACCATGGCCTGCGTTTGCATGCCAGCGAGATCGGCCGCCACGGGTGGAAGCGGATCGTTGCCGCCGCCGCGGATCCGGCCGGCCTCGAGCCGCGGCTGGTCGTCCGTTGGAGCGACCTGCGGCCGGTGGCGCTGTCGCCGGTAGGGGGTGCCTCGGGCGGCAGCGAGCTCACGTGGGCCCACGCCGAGGTCGCACCGGAGCAGGTCCGGTTCCGGGTCGAGGTGTCGAGCCTGACAGGCGACCGGCCGACGATCAGATCTGGCGTGGTCCGTGGCAAGGCCGGACGGCTGACCACGTGGAGCGTGCCTGACGGCGATCTCGTGGCCGGCGACGCATACAGCTGGCGGGTCAAGGTGCGCTACGGCCGCGGCGGCCCGTGGAGCGCCTGGTCGACAGCGGCGACCTTCACCTACGGCCCGCGTTCAGATC
>Ga0247719_1000547_pt1 | contig 21385 bp, 21 predicted proteins | sample 41E_DmetaG_FD_189046 | JGI IMG/M metagenome (GOLD analysis project Ga0247719, IMG submission 189046) | Soil microbial communities from hillslope of Landscape Evolution Observatory, University of Arizona, Oracle, AZ, United States - 4-1-E_D | ecosystem: Engineered > Artificial ecosystem >...
GCCGCCAGCGCGGCCAGAGGCGCCTCCAGCTCGTCCGCCGTGGCCGCCGGCACGACCTCGTTGAGCAGCCCGGCGGCCGCCTCGCTCAGGACGCCGATGGGCTCACCCGCGTCGTCGCGCTGGATCAGCCCGCCTGCCGGATCGGCCGTGCCACGGCCGATGCCCGCCATTGCTAGCGCAGCGGGGCTGGCCCAGCGGCTGTGGTGGTCATGCGCCCACAATGCGATCGGCCTGCCCGGCGCGGCGCTTTCCAGCATCGCGGCCGTGGGCCAGCCGCCGATATGGGCAGGCGACCAGCCATGGCCGAGCAGCCAGCCGGTCGAATCGCCGGCGGCCAGCCGCCGCTGGTGGGCGACCCGGAGCAGGGCGAGGTAGCCCTCCAGCTCGTCGGCCGCTGACAGGTCCACCTGATCGCGCGCTCGGGCGAGCATCGTCAGGTGCATGTGCGCGTCCGTCATGGCGGGCATGACTGCGAAGCCGTCTCCGAGCCGCCAGCGCGTCCAGCCCGGCCCGGCCAGCGCCTCGACGTCGGCCAGGCGGCCCGCAGCCAGGACTCGCCCGCCGGCAACCGCCAGCGCCTCCACCCAGCCAAAGCCTGTGTCGCCGGCGAGCGTGGCGATGCGGCCGCTGACCAGCAGGCTCACGCGCGAAGCACCGCCCGCAGCTCGGCCGGCGCCGCCCCAGCGCCGAGCGCCAGTCCCAGCCCGATCCGGCACTTTGGCCCGTCGAGCGCGGACAGCAGCGCGCCGGCACGCGCCCACTGGGCGCCGCCACCCGCAAATGCATACTCGGCAGCAACCGTTCCTGCGGGGGCCCGCGTGGTCAGCGCCACGACCGTGCCCTCACGCATCAGCTCCTCGGCTGCCGCCAGCACGTCGGGGTGGGTGTTGCCCATGCCTGTCGCGGCAACGACCAGCCCCGGCACCGGCTGCTCCCCTGCCCTACCGGCGGCGCGCACCAGCGAGCCATCCATGCCGGTGACGACGGTCAGCAGCGGGACCGGCTCGGCCGCAGCCTCCGGCACCTTGGAGAGATGCAGCCGGCGGCGCGGCTCGATGACCACCACGCCTGCCTCGCTCACCTCACCGACGAGAGCGCCATTGCGCGGCTGAAACGCGTCGAGCGAGCTGGCATGAGCCTTCACCGCCCGCTCGGCGCCGATCACGCGGCCGGCCATGACGACCAGCGTGCCCATGCCCACCAGCGCCGGGTCAGCGGCAGAGCGGACGGCATCGGCGAGATTGCGCGGGCCGTCGTAGTCCGGCTGGGCCGAGTTGCGCATCGCTCCCGTGACGATGACCGGCTTGTCCGAGCGCACGAGCAGGTCCCAGGCGAAGCACGACTCCTCGAGCGTGTCCGTGCCCTGGACGACGACCGCGCCGCTGACCTCGTCGCGCGCCAGCAGCTCATCTATCAGTTGGCCAATCTCGATCAGCACCGCGAAACCCATCTGGGAGGCCGGCATCAGCCCCCAGTCGATGGGCTCGAGGTCAGCAATCATGGCCAGCCCGGGCGAGCGGGCGATGATCTCGGCCCCGCGCAGCGCCGGCACCGCGCCGCCGGCGGTCGCATCGGGCCGGCTGGCGATGGTGCCGCCGGTGAACACGACGGCAACGCTCACTGCGGCTCTGCCTCATCCTCCCCTGTGCGCTCGACCTCGTCGATCGTGCCCGGGCCGGAGCGGCCGGGAACGACCGGCGATGCGACGTACGAAAGCCCACCTGAGAAGTCATCGTCGACGTAGGTCAGCGCGATGGGCTGGGTCAGCGAGCGGCCGGTGATCGCCACCGGGTCAATCGGCTCGACGAGGCCGGACGGGCGGCCCGCTTCGTCGCGCGTCGGGTGCGCCCACAGCACCGAGCCTGCGGCCGCGAAAAGGACCGCGATGGCCACGCCCTGCAGCACCGGTCCGGGTCCCAGCGCGTCGGCGATCGGCCCGACGAGCACGATCGGCAGGAAGCTGGCAATGCTGATCAGCATGTTGAGCACGCCGAAGACGCGGCCCCGTATGCCCGGCGGCAGCTCCTCCTGCAGCTGCGTCTGGGCCGGCACAGCGACGAACCCGTAGGCCACGCCGGCCGCGAAGGCGACGACCACAACGACCGACAGCAGCGAGGCCAGTGGCCCAAGGTCCAGCGCGCTGGTGACCGGCTGGGCGATCGCCAGCACGAGCAAGGAGACGCCCAGCCCGACCAGCCCGATCTCGATGCCGCGCCGGCGTGAGAAGAACTTGCCGTAGACGTTGAGCGCCAGCACGCCGGTGATCAGGCCCATGCCCAGCGGCAGGACGACCACCACGAAGTCGCGCTCGGTCAATCCGAGCGTGTCCGTCGCGTAGCCCGGACCGAGCACGCCCAGCACTCCGACCAGCGAGGCCGTGATGGCCAGGTAGGTCAGTGGCCAGAAGACAGTCCGATTGGCGCGGATGAAGACGAGCCCGTCGCGCAGCTGGCTGAAGGTCGATGCCACCGCGCTGCCCGCCTCGCCCAGCGCCTGGACGGGCCGCGACACGCCGAGCTGCGGGTGATAGGCGGGCAGTAGCCAGCAGATGGCGCCGGCGACGATGAACAGGGCCGCCGTCAGGACGAGCAGCACGTCGTAGCCGGCGAGCTGGATGACCAGCGGCCCGGCCAGTGCAAAGCCCAGGAAGAACGCCGCCTGGAGGGTGAAGATGTAGAGCGAGTTGGCGGCCAGCAGCTGCCGGCGCGGCACGACCACCGGAATCATTGCCGCCTCGGCCGGGCCGAAGAACGTCGTGCCTGTCGAGACCACGATCGTCAGCAGGTAGATCAACGCCAGCTGGTCGCCGGTGAACAGCAGCGCCACGAACGCCGCGGCCCTGACCAGGTTCGAGACGACGAGCACGATGCGCCGCTCGAGGCGGTCGACGTACACCCCGGCTATGGCGCCGAACACCACCGCCGGCACGAGGAAGCTCAGGATCAGCAGGCTGACCGCGGTGTTGCGGAAGCCAGGCTCGCTCAGCGTGAAGACCTGGACGGTCAGGCCGTACAGGACCATGTTGGCGCCGATCTGCGTCGCCACCTGCGCCAGCCAGAGGTACAGGAACTTGCGGTTGCGCAGCACCGCCAGCGCCGATTCGGGCTCGGCGACGACACCCGAGCCGGGTGCGCCGGCGGGCGGCAGCTCGTGCCCGGGAAGGTGGCTACTCATCCGCGCCGCGTTCCACGAAGCCGGTCAGCCGGCGCTCGAGCTCGCGCCGCTCGAGCATCACGCGCCTGGCGCAGCCCTCGCAGGCGAGCCCGATGTCCGCGCCGAGGCGCGTCACCTGCCAGGTGTGCGAGCCGCACGGGTGGGCCTTGGCCAGATTCACGCGATCCCCCAGTTTGAGCTCCAGGACCTCATCGCCGGCCGGCATGCCGGCCTAATGCTGCGTCGCGCCGGTAAACGTGAAGGCCGAGATGCGCACGGCGGGCACGAGGACCGCGCCCAGGAAGCCGCGCAGCAGCTTGCGTGAGCTGCCGACTGCCTCGACCCCGGCCAGCGCATCCAGGTAGCTCTGCGTGAAGCGCAGGTTGCGTACCGGTCCGCGCACCTGCCCGCCTTCGACCAGGAACAGGCCGTCGCGAGTCATGCCGGTCACGATTGCCAGCTTGTAGTGGACGGGGTTGGTGTAGTGGAAGCGGGTCACCAGCAAGCCGCGCTCCAGCCCGCCGATCAGCTGCTCGCGAGTCTCACCGCCGGCAGTCATGACCTGGTTGAGCGCGAACGGGCCCCACTGGTTGGGCGCCGGCAAGCCGTGGCCGGTCGAGGCTCGGCCCGCCTTGGCGGCGGTCTGGGCGTCGTATACGACGTCAACGCAGACGCCGCGCTCGAGCAGCGTCACCGGCTGCTTGGCCACGCCCTCGTAGTCGAACGAGGCGGGCATGCCGGCCGGGTCGGAGGCGTCGTCGACGATCGTCACCAGGTCCGAGCCGACCTTCCGGCCCGGCTCGAAGAAGGAGCGCTCCTCCTGCACCGCTAGCGCCGAGAAGCCGAGGTAGCCGAGCATGTCCAGCAGGTCCATCACGGCGTACTCCTCGAGCACGACCGGGTAGTCGCCGGGGTCGATCGACTGCGCGTTGCGTGATGCCTGGGCCTTGCCCGCCGCCTCGCGCCCGAGCGCCGCGGCGTCGATCGCGCGATGGTCGACGGCCGCGCCTTCGGCATAGCCGGCCTCGCCGTCGGGTCCCATGGCGACGGTGATCAAATGCCCGTACGTTCGCTCCTCCTCGGCCGCGATGCCGTGGCTGTTGGCAACCGCCAGCCGCTCGGTGACGGTCTTGAACGAGCCGTATGACAGCACGCCGGCGTCGTCAGCGGCGGAGATGACAGCGCGCGCGGCCTCGGCGCGATCTTCGGGCGAGGCGCCTGCCGTGGCCGGCTCATAGGCGCCCTCGACCGGCCGGATCTGGGTCGGCCCGGGCAGCCCGCCGAAGTCCTCGCGCTCCGGCTGGAGCCGGGCGATCTGCGCCGCCGCGCTCGCCAGCCGGCGCAGCGATTCGTCATCCAGCCGATTTGTCGAGGCCACGCCGACCTGCTTGCCGATGACGAAGCGCAGGTTGACCGAGCGGTTGTCCTCGGCCACGTTCTGGTGGATCTCGCTGTTGGCGAAGCGGGTCAGCTGCTCGCTGTTGGCGGTGACCAGCGCCTCCGCCTCGGTCGCCCCCTCCTGCTCGGCAAGGCGCAGCACGCGCTGCGCAAGCTCGAGGCCGCTCTCGGCCCGCACGCTCACCACTTGCCGACTCCGACCTGCACGTCACGGAAGCGGGCGCCGCTGCAGCCGTGGCCGACATGGCCGATCTGGCCGGGCTCGCCCTTGCCGCAGTTGCCCGTGCCAAGCATCTGGTAGTCAGCCTCGTGGGCGATCGCGTCGCACGAGCCCCAGAACTCGGGCGTGATGCCGGTGTATGTCGCGTTCTTGAGCAGCCGACCGACCTTGCCGCCCTTGATCTCGCGCGCCACCTCGGTCGCGAACTGGAAGTTGAGCCGCCGGTCGTCGATGCTCCACGAGCGGTTGTAGGCCAGCAGCAGGCCGTCGTCCGTGTCGGCGACGATGTCGTCGAAGCTCATTCCCGGCTGCGGCAGCAGGTTGACGTTGGTCATCCGAATGAGCGGGATCCGGTTCCAGCCGTCGGCGCGCATCGCCCCACCGGACTGGCGCCCGATCCGCGGCGCCGTCTCGCGGCTCGAAAGGTAGCCAACGAAGCGGCCGTTCTCGACGATCGGCACTGATTGGGCGGCGACGCCCTCGTCGTCCCAGCCGAACGTCCCCAGGCCCAGCGGGGCCGTCGCGTCGGCGACGATGTTGACGATGTCGGAGCCGTAGCGGAACCCGTCGCGCAGCTTGTCGGTCGTCAGGAAGCTGGTGCCGGCGTACGAGGCCTCGGTGCCGAAGACGCGGTCGAGCTCGATCGGGTGGCCGCACGATTCGTGGATCTGCAGGTACAACTGCGAGGGATGGAGCACGATCGTCGTCCGACCTGGCGGGCACTGCGGCGCGCTGAGCAGCTCGACGGCCTCGCTGGCCAGCTCCTCCGCCCGGCCGGCGAGATCCAGTCGGCGCAGGTGCTCGTAGCCGGCGGCGCTGTAGCCACCGCCCCAGTCAGGAAACGAGCGCCGCTGAAGCTCGTCGCCATCGATCGCGTTGGCCTCGATGCCGGCGCTGACGTGGGTGATGACCTGCTCGGTCTCGCTGCCGTCGCTGGCGGCGAAGTCCTTCCACTCCCGCTGGGCGTTGTAGCGCGTCTCGGTGAAGCCTACGCCCTTGACCGCGTTCATCCGCTCGTCAGCCTCCAACAGGTCGGCGATCTTGCGGTCCACCGGCACGGCGAAAGGATCCTCCTCGAAGGGCGTCTCGAAGCGGCCGTGAGCCGGCGGGCGGGCGTCCAGCCGGACCGGTTCGCGGATGGCGCTCGCCGAGGCACGCGCGATGCGCACGGCCTCAGCTCCAACCCGGTCAGCCTCCTCGGCGGTCAGGACGTTCGAGCTGGCGAAACCCCACGCTCCGTCGACGAGCACGCGCACGCCGAAGCCCTCGCTCTCGCCGAACGAAACGCCCTCCACGCGGCGCGACTTGACCACGATCGACTCCTCCGCGCGACGGACCACGCGGACATCGGCGTAGCTGGCGCCGCGCTGCGAGGCAGTGTCAAGGGCACGGCGAGAGAGATCACGCATGGGCGGCGTCAGATTATCAGACGCTCAGCCCCAGCCTGCCGGCGGCGGCGGCTCGTCGTCCCGCCGGCCGCGCAGCACGACCGCCACCAGCAGCAGAGCGAGCAGCAGGATCACGACGCCGATGCCGGCGAGCACGACGAGCCGTTGCGCCTCGTCGTCGGTCGGCGGTGGCGTGCCCGGCTGGTCGGTGCCCTGCGTCGGACGGCTCGTCGGCCCGGGCATGCCGGGCTCGGTCGGCTGCCCGATCGGCCCGTCGGTCGGTCCGGGCTCGACCTGCCAGCCCGGCGGCACGGGCCCAGGTGGGGCTGGTCGCGGACCATGGGGCTGTGGGACCTCGACGCCGAGCGATTCCATCCAGGCGGCGTTGAAGGCGGCCAGGTCGGCACCGGTAGCGACCGTGAAAGCGTGGTCGTCTGACACGCCCTCGGCGTAGCTGCGGACCAGCTCCCACAACGTAGGCTCGCCGTGCGTCTCGACGAAGAAGCTGACCGCCGAGACGCTCTCGCCGTAGGCCAGGTGGAACTCGCTGGCCGTCGTCGGGAACAGGCCACCCAGCCCGTCAAGCGGGATCAGCCGGCCGTCCCGGCGCGCGCTGTCGACGACCTGCCGCCACGATTGGCTGTAGCCCTCGGACAGGTACACGGCGACGCCCTCGTTGAGCCAGCGCGGTGGCCGGCGGTACGGGTTCTCAGTGGCGGTGTCGAAGACGAGATGCGTCAGCTCGTGCGCGACCAGCGTGTCGACCCAGCTCGAGCTGATCTCGTTGGGCTCGATCAGGCCGAACATCGTGCGGATGCTGGAGTGCGCCTGGCCGCCGACGTTCTCGCGCGTGCCCGGCCCGAGAGCGCCGTACATGTCCTGCGTGGTGGCGTAGATGAAGAAGTCAATCGGCTCTGTCTCGGTCACACCCAGCAGCTCTGATGCGCGCGTGATGGCCGCCTCACCGATGTCCAGCGCCCGCCGGGCGAACGCATCGTCGCCTTCGTACCAGTGCAGGCGCACGAGCGGACCCTCGAGGGTGCGCCACTCGAACCGCTCGTCCGTGACGGTCACCCGGCCGACCGGACCCAGGGTGTCTCCTCCGGGTTCGCGGATCCGGAAGCGGAACTCGAAGGTGGTGTTCGGCGGCACGTGGCCGTCCAGCGTGGCCGTCGCCCGCCATTCGCCACCGGCACCGCTGACCACTGCCGGCAGCACGGTCACGGCGCGTTCGCCGGGCGCGCTGACGAGCAGCTCGACGCGCTGGGGGGCGGAGCCGTCGCCACTGAAGGTCGTGCTGAAGACGATCGGCTCGCCGAGGGTCGCCTCAGCCGTCGGCGGCTCGCCGGGGAACGTGAACGCTGCCGCCGACGCCGGTGCGATGGTGATCGCCAGCAGCGCGGCCAGGAGCGTGAACAGGAACCGGATCGACCTCACCGGCCGTGGCCCTCTGCCCAGGCGAGGCCGGCGTAGCGAAGGTAGCCCACCCCGGACGGCGCGGCGCCGAGCAGGCCGTCGCGACTGAGCGCCCAGCCGCCGCTGTTCTCGACCGGGATGACCGGCACCTCGTGACGCAGGATGTGCTGTGCCTGCGTGTAGAGCGTTTCCTGCTCCGCCGGGTCGTCAGTTGCCGCCGCCTGCTCGATCAGCGCGTCGTAGTCGGCGTTGCTCCACTCACCCTCGTTGCTCGTGCTGCCGGTTTCGAGCAGCAGGCCCAGGAAGTCGTGGACGTGCGGGTAGTCGGCGCTCCAGGCGATGTTCCAGAAATGCGGTCGGTTGACGGTCCTTCGAATGCCCAGATAGTCGGAGAAGTCCATGAACTCGACGCCGACGCTGATGCCGAGCACGCTTTCGAGCTGGTCGGCGACGGCGACCTCGAAGCCGTAGCCGTTCGAGATGAGCGAGATCTCGGGGAAGCCCGCGCCGTCCGGGTAGCCCGCCTCGGCCAGCCAGCGCCGGGCCTCGTCCGGATCGAACGCCGGCCGGAAGTCCTCGTCGCCGCGGCCGGGGATGCCGGCCGGGACCATCGAGGTCGCCGGCTCGAGGTCAGCCAGGCTGACCATCCGCTGCCAGTCGACGGCCTGGCCGAAGGCGCGCCGTACCCGCGCGTCGTCGAACGGCGGGACGGTCGTGTCGAAGCCGTAGTAGTGGACGGTGAAGTCGTTGACCTCGCGCAGCTGCGGTCCGAGACGGGGGTCGTAACGGATCCACGAGGCGTCGTAGGAGCCGATCCGGACGTAGTCGATGTCGCCGCGCTCGAACGCGGTGACCGGGCTGACGCCGCCCAGGTCGTTGACGATCTCGATGGCACCGAGCGCCGGCTCGCCGGCCCAGTAGTGGGGGTTCGCCTCGAGGACGATGCCGCTCGCCGTCTGGGCGGTGGGCACATAGGCGCCCGAGACGACGAGCGCCTGCGGCATCACCGGGCCGTCCAGGCGACCGTGCATCGCTGGCGGCACGACGGCCAGCGTGGGCGAGCCCGTGACGGCCAGGAAAAAGCTCGCCGGCCGGCGCAGGTCGACGATCACGCTGCTGCCTTCGGCGCGCAGGCCCACTTCTTCTCGGCTGGCGGTCCCGGCGAGGTACTCGTTCGCGCCGGCGACGTCAGCCAGGATGCTGACCAGCGGCGAGGGATTGGCCGGCTCGAGCACGCGGAACCAGGACTCGACGACGTCCTGGGCGGTGATCGGGCTGCCGTCGCTGTAGCGCAGGTCCGGCCGCAGCTCGAAGATGATCTGGCGGCCATCGTCAGACACGCTCCATGAGCGCGCCAGCGCCGGCTGGACGCGGTTCTGCGCATCGAAGGCGGTGAGCGTCTCGAAGACCTGGGCGATCACACCCACGCTCGAGGTCTCGCCCGCCTTGGCCGGATCCCAGGTCAGCGGCGCGCCACCAGCGATGCGTGCCCGCACCTCCCCCTGCGCCGACACCGGCGCGGCCGGGCTTGCGGCAAGGACGGCCAGGGCGACGGTCAGCAGCAGCGCGGTCGCGCGCAGCGCGAGCTGGGGCATGGACAGGTTCATGCGGCGGTGCACGGCATCTCCGGCGAGGATAACGGCGATCTGACGAGGCGGCGCCGAACGCGGTTCCGCGGGCTGCGGCCGCCCGCGGCATGGCTTATCGTCGGCCCGTGCCCCGTTCCGCCAGGCTCCGCTTCTTCGCCGCCGTCGCGCTCAGCGGGGGGCTGACGGTGCTCGTGGGCTGCGACGCTGAGCGTGACCTCGTGGCTTACTTCGGCACGCCGGCGCCATCACCCAGCCAAACGGCTATCTCGGCGTCCCCAACACCGTCGCCGACCGCCAGCCCGGCCGCCAGCCCTTCGCCCATGCCCTCCCCTACCTCGAGCCCGGACGCGTCGCCCGAAGTCAGCCCGTCGCCCGTGCTGCCCACGCGCAGTCCGTCGCCGACCCGGCCGCCCAACCTGCCCTCGATCCGCGAGCTGCGCGAGCGCGCGGCGGAGGTGCCGGTGGCCCGCCTGCTGGCGAACCCCGCCCGCTTCGATGGCGACCTGCTCTACTTCGAGGGCCGGGTGCTGGGCGTCCAGGACGACGGCGAAGGCAGCTTTCGGGCGCGCGTGCGGGTGGGCGGCGGCGCCGTCATCCACCTGACCTACGAGGCCGCCACCTACTGGGGCCAGCCGCTCGTCCAGCAGGACAGGATCCGCGTCCTTGGCTACTTCCGCGGCTTATCGAACCAGGTAACGCACGGCGAACGCGTGCCCGTGCTCGAGGTCTACGACCTGCACGTTCGCTTTACGTAGGTGCGCGTGGACACGGATAAGCGCCCCGGAGAGACGCCAGACACTGATTACCGAGCGGTTAGCGGCCTACGCCTAAGCCCGGGCGGAGACCTCCGGGCCAGGTGCACAATGGAGATGTGTCGCATAAGTACCCAGTTCGCGCAAGCTGATCGGCGCTGATCTAATGGGTGACGTGGCCACCGCGCTCCTGGTCACGTTCGTCATAGTTGGTGTCGTCCTCTTGTTAGTTGGGGGCCTGGCCTACTACGGCTACAGAGAGGCTCTCCGGCCGCCAAGCCCGCGCTCTCTTCGTCGGATGGCCTACGCTCTTGGTGCGTTTTCATTCTTCGGGTTCGGGTACGCCACGGCGGCGGTAGTGCTCGGCGAAGAGATCCCGTGGTTCGTCGTGATTCAGTGCTGCTTCCTGCTCGCGATGGCTGCCGGTTGGCTGCGTGACCCGCGGATCAGCGTGGGCCACGAGTAACGCCAGGCTACCGACAGCGCCGCGCGCGGCGCCTAAATGCCTCGCCGCAAGAGAAGGTGCCCCAGCTCTCTCGAGAAGGCCGGGCGCGATCGGGAGTCATAAGTGAATAATGCAGGGGATTGGTTGCCAGAGTTGTCGCGCTTCGGCACAGTCGCCTCCCTCGTGCTGTTACCTTCGCCGCGCTAGTCCCGGTCGGGATAGTCGTCGGCTGCGGCGCTGGCCTTGGCATCATTGCGGGCTTGGGCGCCATCCTGCCGCCGTTCTGCGAACAGGTCGAGACGACACGATGCGCGAGCGCGCGCCCGTCGCGCCGGCCTATGTGACATTGGCCGCGACATCGCTATTCGTTTTTGCTGTTCGGGTGGCGTCGCCTGGGCGACAGTCGATACACGACCCGACGTCAGCGCCCCCGGAGAGGCCCGAGCACACTGGGCCCCAAACCCGGACCAGCTCGAGTGGTACGTGGCCTGGCATACAGCGCCGGCCCGTTTGCGGCATCCTGAATCTGACGCAGCGATCTTGATGTGGAGGTTCGTGACAACGCCCGCCTACCGCCATGTGGCCATAACCGTCCCCGACCTTGAGTCCGCGGAGGCCTACTACCGTGGCCTGTTCGACCTTGAGGTGATAACACGCGAGGCGCTGACGGCAGATGGAGATCGGCAGCTTCCGCCCGACAAGGACTGGCCCGATGCAAGGGCGGCCGGGGTGGACCTGTATATGGTCGGACTGCGCCGAGGTGATTTCGTGCTGGCACTGTTCGATGAAACCTCGGCGGCGACAGCCCAACTCGGCCGAGCGGGACGGCGGCCGTTGTTCATCGGGCTAGTGATGAGCGCCGCGGAGATCGCGGCACTACAGTCTCGGCTCGGCGCCGCAGAGGCGTGGGACGAGAACAGTGGCGGCTTTCGCGACCGCTATGGCATTGTTTGGCAACCGGCGCCGCACACCGATTTCGTGGGCTCGGGCGCAAGTGGCCGCTGGCTCACGGCCTGGCGCGGATAAGCGCCCCCGGAGAGATTCGAACTCCCGACGCAGGCCTTAGGACGGCCTCGCTCTATCCACTGAGCTACGGGGGCGGATACCTGATTCTACGCGGAACGCGAGACGGCCATTGAGCGTCAGCGGGCTTGAAGCAGGCCCGGACCTACAATTGACGCACCCCGATGGACCCCTCCCCTATGCCGACCACGCTCGACTTCTACCGCCGCGATGCATGCGAGGCGTGCGACGAGGCGCGCCACGCGCTGCAGCAGGTCCTCGAGGACCGTGCCCGGCGCGGTGATCCCAACCCGCGCGTGCGCTACGTCGACGTCGATCGGGACCCCGCTCTGACCGCCAGCCACGGACCCCGTGTGCCGGTCCTCTCGCTCGCCGGCCAGGAGCTGTCCCTCGCCATGGGTTATCGCCAGATCGCGCTCTTCCTGGAGCGCAGCCTGGCCCGGCTGGCCTGAACGACCGGCGCGGCGAATGGAGCTGACGATCGCGGCGGCGGTCTTTGCCGGATTGGTGTCCTTCGCATCGCCGTGCGTGCTGCCGGTCGTGCCGGCTTACCTCGGCCAGCTGGGCGTCGTGGCCGCCGTCGCTGCGACCCCAACGCGATCGCGCTGGCGAGTGCTCCCGCACGCCCTCGCCTTCGTCGTCGGCTTCGGCTCCGTCTTCGTCGTCCTCGGGCTGACGCTGTACGTGGGTGGTCGGCTGCTGGGCGAATACATCGACATCCTCCGGTTCGTCGGCGGCGTGGTCGTGGTCATCCTCGGGCTGAGCCTGATGGGCGTGCTGCGCATCGGCCTGCTGAACAGGATGTGGCGGCCCGGTGGTGCATTCGGTGAGCCTCCGGTGGGTGGCGCCGCCGGCCGCAGCCCGCTCGCCGCCCTGGCGCTGGGCGGGATCTTCGCCGTCGCCCACACGCCGTGCGTCGGCCCGACCCTGGGCGCGATCCTGACCCTGTCGTTCAACGTGGGTGCCGCGCCAGAGGTCGTCGCGCTGCTCGGCGCCTACACGCTCGGCGTGGGCCTGCCATTCGTCGGGCTGGCGCTGGCGATGGACGGCTCGGCCCGGCTAACGCGACCGCTGCTGCGCCACGGCCGGACGATCGAGCTGATCGGCGGCGGGCTGGTGGTGCTGATCGGCCTGGCGATCATGTTCGACTGGCTGAGCCTGCTTGCCCGGGCCTTCGCTTTCCTCATCCCTCAGGTCTGATGAGCGCCGAGCAGGAGCCCGCCCCGCCTGTCCGGCCCCGTCGGCGCGCCGACCGGCCGCTGGTCGGGCCGTTCACGGTCCGCCACGTCGGCATGCTGGCCGTGGCGCTGATCGTGGTCGCCGTGCTGGCCGTGTCGTTCACGCCGCTGGCCGGCGGTCCAACTCCCGGCCTACCCGTGCCGGGCAGCAGCTTCGTGCCCGTTGGGCCAGCCGTCGAAGGATTGCGGCCGGGTGATCGGGCGCCCGAGTTCCGCGGCCTGAGCGGTGAGCAGGAGGTCGAGCTGCGCGACCTCGAGGGCAACCTCGTGCGCCTGGCCGACCTGCGCGGCAAGGTCGTGTGGGTCAACTTCTGGGCGACGTGGTGCCCGCCCTGCCAGGAGGAGACGCCGGTGTTGCGCGATGTCTACGAGCGCTACCAGCCGGATGGGCTGGAGCTGGTCGCGATCAGCGTCCAGGAATCAACGGTCGATGACGTGCGCGCCTATGCCGAGCGCTACGGCCTCGAGTTCACCGTCGGCTTCGACGCCACGTCAGCCGTGTTCCACACCTACCGCGCCTTTGGCCTGCCGACCCAGTTCTTCATCGATCGCCAGGGCGTGATCCGCCACGTCGTCCTCGGGCCCGTGACGCGCGACCAGGCGGCGAACCTGATCCTGCCGCTGCTGGGCGAGTGACGAGGTCTGGCGGCGCGAAGTTCGTGACAGATGATCAGCGGGTCAACCGTATGCGCGACCAGGCTGAGATTCCGCAGAGTCGGCGCGACCCTTTCACGCTCAGCCCGACCCCGCCAGACGGCTAGATCCGCACTTCGTGACGCTCTCGGGCTGCATACCGTTGGCCCGCTGACCAGATGTCAGGAACTCGATGCCGAAGGAGGCCGCTCGCGGGATTAGTGTCGGCCGGCTGAGCAGATGGCCGGAAGCCGCGTCCGCAGTGCCCTGCCGCTAGACGGTCGGCTCGAAGCGGATCCTGCTGCCCTCCATCAGGAACCTGCCGATCGGCCGTGCGGGCTCGTGGGACAGCACCACCGTCCAGCTCTCCTCGGCTGCCTGGCGGAACAGCGATGCCTTCACCTCGACCGAGGTCAGCGGGAAGTCGTCGAACGAGGGCACCCAGCGCGGGTTCGCGCTCCACGGCCGCATGCACAGATCGCCGAAGAAGCCCAGCACGCCGCGTGGGCCGCGAACCACGATTGCCTGGTGGCCGCCGGAGTGGCCACCGGTGCGGATGACCGACACGCCGGGCATGACCTCGGCGTCGCCGTCGGCCGAGCTGGCCCTGGCCCACGGCTCGACCAGGCGCAGGTCGTCCTGCTCGTACGACGCCTGGAGCCGCGGGTTCTCACCAAGCGCGAATCGCCACTCATCCGCCTGGGCGACCATCCGAGCGCGCGGGAAGGCACGTCCGCCGTCGGTCGTCAGCAGGCCGCCCGCGTGGTCGAAGTGGAGGTGGCTGACCGCCACCAGGTCGATCGAATCGGGATCGAAGCCGGCGTCACGCAAGGCGGGCAGGATCGGCTTGCCGGTCACGCCGCGCTGCGCCCGATGGTGCTCGTCCATCCGCTCGCCGACGCCTGTCTCGACCAGCACGCGCCCGGCCGGCGTCTCTACGAGCAGGCAGTTCAGCGCCTGCGTGAGCGTGTGGTCGGGGTTGATCTCGGCCTCGACGAGTTGCTGCCACATGCCCTTGGGCACGGGGCCGAAGACCGTGCCAGCGTCAGAGGTGAAGGTCCCAGCCTGGACGAGCGCGACCGTCACGCCGCCGCCGAGATCCGCTCGCCAGTCGACCGTCTCGCTGAGCAGTGCCACGCTCAACCGCGCCGCGGACCACCCTTGCTCGGCGCACGCTGGCTGTTCTCGAAGCTGCGGTAGAACTGCGACGCCGTCGGGCTCGACTGGCCCTGGTACTTCGACCCGAGCTCGCGCGAGCCATACGGCCGCTCGACCGGGCTGGACATCTTGAGGAACGAGATCTGGCCGATGCTCATGCCGCGGTAGAGCGCGATCGGCAGGTTGGCCACGTTCGACAGCTCGAGCGTCAGGTTGCCCTTCCAGCCCGGATCGACGTAGCCGGCCGTCGAATGGATGAGCAGGCCAAGGCGGCCGAGCGAGCTGCGCCCCTCGAGCCGCGCGACCAGGTCGTCAGGCAGCTCGATCCATTCCAGCGTCTGGCCGAGCACGAACTCCGAGGGATGGAGGATGAAGGGCTCGTCGTCGACGATCGAGACGAGCTCGGTCAGGTCCGGCTGGGGGGCGCGGACGTCGATGTATGGGTACCGATTGTTGCGAAATACGCGGAAGTCGCCGTCGAGGTGAAGGTCGACCGATGACGGCTGCAGGCACGCCGTGTCGTAAGGGTCGATCCTGATCCGGCCGGCCTGCATGGCGGCGCGAATGTCACGGTCGGACAGGACTGCCATGGGCCGAAGGTTATCAGCGCTTGGGGAAGCGTTTGCCGCTCGACCCGCCGCCGGCCCGCCGGCCGCTGCTGCGCGCCACCTCGCGCTCTATCTCCTCGCGCTCGGCGACCAGCGTTTCGACCTCGCGGCGCAGCTGTTCGATGTCCTCGAAGCTCTGATACACGCTGGCGAAGCGAATGTAGGCAATCTGGTCGAGCTCGCGCAGCTTGGCCATGGCCATCTCGCCGATCGTGCCTGATGGAACCTCGGGCAGGCCGCGGGCGCGCAGCGCCGCCTCGATCTCCTCCGCCGCCTTCTTGGCCGCGTCGTCAGGCACCGGCCGGCGGGTCAGCGCCTTGGCCAGCCCAGAGGCGAGCTTGGCCCGGTCGAACTCCTCGCGCCGGCCGTCGCTCTTGACCACCGCCAGGCGGGCCGACTCGATCCGCTCGTACGTGGTGAAGCGCGTGGCGCACAGGTTGCACTCGCGCCGGCGGCGGATGCTCGCCGCGTCGTCCAGGTCACGCGAGTCAACGACGCGCGTGTCGGACTCCCCGCAGCTCGGACACTTCACCGGTCACAGTCCTCCGTCTGCCACAACCTGTGGTGGCCTGGCACGATCGTACCACCACATAGTGGGGTCTTGGGGGTCTCGCAGCACGCGCCGGGGTCAGCGCCGGCCGCCCGCCAGCAGCACCGCCTCCGGCCGGTGGCGCAGGCGCCACATCGCCAGCGAGCCGATGACCGGGCCAATGGCCAGCGACCAGAAGGCGATCCGCCAGCCATCCGCGTCGGTCGGATTGAGCAGGCCGATGAGCATGATCGACAGCGCGGTCAGGATGAAGCCGCCAGCCAGCTGCAAGGCGAGCGCGGAGCCCGCCGTGCCCGGCGGCGCGAGCTCCGAGACTGCTGCGCTGAACTGGGCCGAGTCGGCCACGATGGAGATGCCCCAGACGACCGTCACCAGCGCGAGCAGCTCGAAGGGCGCGCCGAAGAGCACGCCAACGACCAGCGCCGAGCCGCCACTGACGACCATCGCGCCGATGGTCGTGGCCGTGCGCCCGATGCGATCCGCAAGCAGGCCGGCCGCCACGCAGCCGACGCCGCCCGCGGCCACGACGACGAAGGCCACGAGCGCCGGTGCGGTCATGCCGTCGCCGCCGCTGGCGACGAAGCTGGCGGCGAGGAACACCGGGATCCAGCTCCACATCGCATAGAGCTCCCACATGTGGCCGAAGTAGCCCAGGCTGGCCAGCCGCACGGCTGGCTGGCGCAGGGCGCGCAGGGCGACCGACAGGCTGAAGCGCGGCGCGGGCTGATCGAACGGTCCCTCGCGGGTGAGCGTGAAGACGAGCGCGCCGCCAGCGACGGCGGCCACGCTGCCGGCGGCAACGACCAGCCGCCAGTCAACGCCGCTGATGCCGCCCAGCGCGGCGACGAGGTAGGGCAGCGCGCTGCCGACGGTGATGCCGCCGATCAGCACTCCAACGGCGAGGCCGCGCTGGGCACGGAACCAGCCTACGACGAGGCGCAGCGCGACCGGGTAGACGGCCGCCAGACCGAGGCCGGTGGCGAAGCGCAGCGGCAGCGCCGAGCCAAGGTCAGTCGCGGCGAGGGCGAAGCCAATGTTCGCCGCGGCCGCGACCAGCGCGCCGAGCAGGAACAGCGTCCGTGTCGGGACCACGTCCGGCACGCCCAGGCTGGCCAGCGCGATCGCGCCCGTGGCGAAGCCGAGCTGCACGGCCACGGTCAGCATCGGCAGCTGGACCGTGCTCAAGCCCCATTCGGCGCGCAATGCGCCCGCCACGGCGGCCGAGCTCAGCCACGGCGCCATGGCGAGGAGGATGCCAAGGCCGACGACGACGAGCAGCCGCCATCGTTGCGCAGGGCGCTCGTTGACTGCGCTCAGCCGCCGCCCGACTTCTTGACCCGGATGGCCTCGGTCAGCCGCGGCAGGATCTCGAACAGGTCGCCGACGACCATCAGGTCGGCGAACTCGGCGATAGGCGCGTCAGGGTCCTTGTTGATGGCCACGATCGTGCCCGCGGTCTGGACGCCGACCTTGTGCTGGATCGCACCGCTGATGCCGCAGGCGACGTAGAGCGACGGCTTGACGATCTTGCCCGTCTGGCCGATTTGCTGGCCGTAGCCGATCCAGCCGGCGTCGACCACCGCCCGCGTCGCGCCGACCGCACCGCCCAGCGCGTCAGCCAGCTCCTGGACGAGCGCAAAGCCCTCGGCATTGCCCACGCCCCGGCCGCCGCCCACGATGATCCGTGCCTCCTCGATGGGCGCCGCAGCACCGGCCTCCTCGATCCGGTCGACGACGCGCACCGCGGCCAGCTCAGTGACGCCGTCAACCGCCGCGGTCTCGACGCCGCCGGGCTGGGCGGCCTCTTCCGCGGTGACGCTGCCCGGCCGAACGAGGATCATGCCGCGGCTGCCGGTGAAGGCACTCTTCGTGACCAGCTTGCCGCCGAACGTGCTCATCTCGACCTGCGGCCCGTCGGCCCACTCGACGCCGGCGCCGTTGGCCAGCATCGGCATGTCTGTCAGCCCCAGCAGCAGGCCGCAGATGTCCTTGCCGTCAGCCGAGGCGCCGATGAGCAGGTATTCGGGCGAGTCGCGCTCGACCAGCGATGCCAGGCGCGGCGCAACGACCTGGGCGACCGGCGCGGCGTCACCCGTCGCCTCCACGGCGAGCACGTTCGGGCCGTAGCGCGCGGCCTCCCCGGCGGCAGCGGCCGCTCCCGTGCCGATGAGCACCGTCCGTGCTTCGCCACCGGCGGCCTCGGCCAGCTGGCGGGCCAGCGTCGCCAGCTCGAGCGTCAACCGGGTGGGGGCGCCGTCGGCGATCTCACCGATTGCCCAGAAGGCGGCCATCAGACGAGCCTCCGCTGGCTCAGGAAGTCGACGATCTGGGCGACTGCCACCTCAGCCGGCTCACGAATGACGGTTGCGCCGCCACGCTCGGGCGGCTTCTGCGAATCGAGCACGCGGCTGGTCGCAGCGTCCATGCCCACCGAGGCGGCGTCCACGGAGATGTCGGCCAGCGACCAGGTTTCGATGGGCTTCGAGCGGGCCTGCATGATCCCGCGCAGCGACGGGTAGCGCGGCTCACCGAGCAGCTGCGTGCCCATTACCAGCGCCGGCATCGGCGCCTCCAGCACGTCGTAGCCGGCAGTGCTGATGCGATGGATGCGCACGCCGTCCGGTAGCGGCTCGATCTCCTGCGCGTATGACAGGTACGGCAGCCCGAGCCGGGCCGCGACAGCGGCGCCAAGGACGCCGCCCTGCCCATCCGACGTGTCAGCGCCGGCGAAGATGAGGTCGTACTCGAGCCTGCCCAGCGCCGCCACCAGGACCTCGAGCGTCGCCCGCATGTCGCTGCCGCGCAGCGCGTCGTCGACCACGTGGACGGCCCGCGCAGCGCCCATCGCCAGGCCCTTGCGAAGAGCGTCAGTCGCGCTGGCTGGGCCCATGGTCAGGATGGTCACGTCGCCGCCATGCGCCTCGGTCAGCTTCAGCGCCTTCTCGAGCGTGTACTCGTCGTTGCCGTTCGCCTCCAGCTGCGTCGCCCGGTCCGTCAGCTGGTCGCCGCCCAGGCGCTCGGTGCCAACCACCGGCACGGCCTTGAGCAAGACGACGATGTTCACTCGCCCTCCTCGGCGTCGCGAAGGCGGGCATATATCTCGGCCAGGTTGCCGTCGGGGTCTCGAAAGTGGGCGACGCGCAGCCGCCAGGTGGGCTGGTCGGTCGGCTGACTGACAAAGCGCACGCCGCGCGCCTCGAGCTCACGCACCTTGGCATCCACGTCATCTACTTCGAGCACGATCAGCATGTCGTCGGCACCGCGTCCGCCACGACCGGAGGTGACCCCGGTGTCGTTGCTCATCGCCGTGGACGAAAAGATGGCCAGCGTCGCTGGCGCGGTATCGAACTCGGCATAAGGGCCATCGTCGGCACCCATCCGCACGGGCAGGCCAATCGTGTCACGCCAGAAGCGAAAGGAGGTGGGGAAGTCGCGCACCAGGATCCGGACGTCGGTCAGTCGCATGTGCCTAATGTAGCGGCGCCGCTCAGCCCTGCGCCGCGAGCAGGTCGCGGGCGATGATCAGCCGCTGGATCTGCTGCGTGCCCTCGTAGAGCTGGGTGATCTTGGCGTCGCGCATCATCCGCTCGACCGGATACTCGGTGGTGTAGCCATAGCCGCCGAAGACCTGCACCGCATCGGTCGTGACCGCCATCGCGGTGTCGCCGCAGAACAACTTGGCCATCGAGGCCCAGCGCGCTGGATGGTCACCCGCGGTGATTCGCTCTGCCGCGGCGTAGAGCAGCTGGCGCGCCGCCTCGGTGCGGGTGGCCATGTCAGCCAGCATGGCGGCGACCATCTGGTGCTCGCCGACGGGCTTGCCGAACTGGCGCCGCTGGGCGGCATAGGCGAGCGCCGCGTCGGTCGCGCCCTGGGCAAGCCCGACCGCCTGGGCGCCGATCCCAGGCCGGCTTCGCTCGAAGGTCTTCATCGCCAGCTGCCAGCCGTCACCAAGCTCACCGACGCGGTTGGCGTCCGGCACGCGGCAGTCGTTGAAGGCCAGCTCGGCGGTGGTCGAGCCACGAATGCCCATCTTGTGCTCGAGCCGCGGCACGGAGAAGCCCGGCGTGCCCTTCTCGACGTAGAAGCAGCTGATGTGGCGCTTGGCCTTGACCGCTGCGGGGCTCGGGTCAGTCAGCGCGAAGACGGCCGTGATGCCGGCCACGTCGGCATGGCTGATGAAGCGCTTTTCCCCATTGAGCACCCAGTCATCGCCGTCGCGCACTGCCCGCGTGCGCAGGCTTGCCGCGTCAGACCCGGCACCCGACTCGGTCAGCGCGAACGCGCACAGCATCTTGCCCGCGGCGAGGTCAGGCACCCAGCGCCGCTTCTGCTCGTCCGTGCCGGCGTGCAGCAGTGGCAGGGCGGACAGCTCGTGCACGCCCAGGATCAGCCCGACGGCCGCCGACGCGCGGCTCAGCTCCTCGATCGCGACGAGCACGGTCAACAGGTCGCCGCCCAGCCCGCCGTGCTCCTCGGGGAACGGCAGCGCCAGGATGTCGTGGCTGGCCAGCAGCTTGACGATGTCCCACGGGAACTCCTGGCTCTCGTCGATCGCCGCCGCGCGCGGCGCGACCTTGTCGGTCGCGAGCTCGCGCACAGCGTCGCGCAGGGCAGCTACCTCGTCGCTGAGGATGGTCACGGCTCGATCCTAGCCGCTGGCAGCCGCTGCCGCTCGGATAGCTGCCGAAGACCGGTCATAGCTGTGCTGGCCGCGAAATGGCAGTGTCGTCGACACTGGCGGGCCTAGCTGATCGGCGGCTGGAGCACCGGCAGGCTGCGGCCGTTGGCCGGTCGGCCGCCGCCAGCGGCGGGCGGCAGCGCGGCAGCGAGAATCTCGGCGATGTCCTGCACCAGGATGCCCTCCCCTTGCCCGCCGGCATCGGCAACGCCGTCGCGCATCATGACCAGGCAGAACGGACAGGCCGTGGCCACCGTCGAGGCGCCCGTCTCGAGCGCCTGGCGCGTCCGCTCGGCGTTGATCCGAACGCCGCGCTGCTCCTCCATCCACATCCGGCCGCCGCCGGCGCCGCAGCAGAACGTCGACTTGCCCGAGCGCTCCATCTCGCGCAGCTCGACACCCGGCACTGCACGGAGCACCTGGCGCGTCTCGCCGATGACGCCGTTGTAGCGGGCCAGGTAACAGGCGTCGTGGACGGTCATCGAACGCTGGTCGTCCGTCCAGTCCGGGCGCAGCCGTCCCCCCTCCACCAGTCGTGACAGGAACTGGCTGTGGTGGACGACCTCATAGTTGCCGCCCAGCTGGCCGTACTCGTTGCCGATGGTGTTGAAGCAGTGCGGGCAGGCGGTGATGATCGTCTTTGGCTTGTAGCGGTTGAGCGTCTCGATGTTCCCGCTAGCCAGCATCTGCCAGACGTACTCGTTGCCCATCCGCCGCGCCGGGTCACCGGTGCAGGACTCCTCCTCGCCGAGCACGGCATAGCGAACGCCGGCCGCCTCGAGGCACGTCACCACCGCCCGCGCGACGCGCTTGTTGCGGTCGTCGAACGACGCCGCGCAGCCGACCCAGTAGAGGCACTCCAGCTCGGCGACGGCTTCCGGCCCTTCACCCTCGACGACCGAGGCTGCGGTAGGTACCTCGAAGGGCAGCCCCTTCGCCCAGTCGAGCCGCTGCGTGCTGGGCTGGCCCCAGATGCTCCCGTAGCGCTCCATGTTGTTGAACGAGCTGGTCAGCTCAGCCGGGAAGCGGCTCTCCTCGAGGACCAGGTTGCGGCGCAGGCCGACGATCTTGTCGACGTGCTCGATCATCACCGGGCAGGCCTCGACGCAGGCGCCGCAGGTGACGCAGTCCCA
>Ga0247719_1000551_pt1 | contig 21229 bp, 23 predicted proteins | sample 41E_DmetaG_FD_189046 | JGI IMG/M metagenome (GOLD analysis project Ga0247719, IMG submission 189046) | Soil microbial communities from hillslope of Landscape Evolution Observatory, University of Arizona, Oracle, AZ, United States - 4-1-E_D | ecosystem: Engineered > Artificial ecosystem >...
CGAGATTGGCGCGGATGATGTCGTGGGTGCGCTCGCCGGTCCGGGTGATGGCGCAGGCGAGCTGCGGCAGCCGCACCCCGTCGTCGAGCGCCGACATGGTCCACGCATCGCGGTCGCTCGGCTGCTCTTCGAGCCGCGCCCAGTCGATGGTTCGGCCGTCGAGGCGCGGCGGAGTGCCGGTCTTCAGCCGCCCCTGGCCGAGGCCGATGTCGCGCAGCTGGGCGCTCAGCTGTACCGCCGCTCGCTCGCCGCGGCGGCCGCCCTCTGCGACCTCCGCGCCGACGAAGATTCGCGCGTCGAGGAAGGTGCCGGTGGCGATGACCAGAGCGCGGCATTCGATCAAACCGGCGCTGGTCTCGACGCCGGTAACCCGGCCGCGCTCGATGCGCATCGCCAGCGCCTCGGCGACAATCAGCTCGACGCTGCTTTCCACCAGCAGTTCCCGCACCGCCTTGCGATAGAGCTTGCGGTCGGCCTGGGTTCGCGGCCCCTGGACCGCAGGGCCCTTGCTGCGATTGAGCATGCGCCGATGAATTGCGGCGCGGTCGGCCGCTCTGGCCATCAGTCCGTCGAACACGTCGAGCTCGCGCACGAGATGACCTTTGCCCACCCCGCCGATCGACGGGTTGCAGCTCATCTGGCCGACGTCCTCGGCGCGGAAGGTGATCAGGCCAACGCGCGCGCCGCGCCGGGCTGCGGCGGAAGCAGCCTCGCAGCCGGCATGGCCGGCGCCAATGACGAGAATGTCGAACATCACGAGCGATGTAGCGTTAGCGGAGCGAAATGTCAGTGTTTCACGTGAAACAGGATCATTTGCCGAGGCAGAACCGTCCGAACAAGGCGTCGAGCAGCTCTTCGACGCCGGCTCGGCCGGTCAGACGGTCGAATGCCAGCCGCGCCGCGCGCAACTGTTCCGCTACCAAAACGAAGTCCCCGGCGGTGCTCGCCGCTTCCAGCGCCTCGGCGGCCTGGGCGAGATGCTCGGCCTGGCGGCGATTGAGCGCCAGCGCGCCCTCTCCGGGCAACAGGTCGCGGGCAAGCGCCGAGACGCGTTCCAGCAGGGTAGCGATTCCCTCACCGGTTCGCGCCGAAACCGGCAACGACCCTTCCGGCGCCGTCTGGCGGCCCGGCAGATCGCTCCGCGCGTGCACGCGGATCGCCCGCGGGTGATCCGGCGTAGCGCCGGGATCGCCGAGCCACACCAATATGTCTGCGCCTTCCATCAGCGCGCGCGCGCGCTCGACCCCGATCTGCTCGACCTGGTTGTCGGATTCGCGCAATCCAGCCGTGTCGGTCAAAAGGACCGGGACTCCGGCGATCGCCAGCGGCACCTCGATATGGTCGCGGGTGGTGCCCGGAATGTCGGTCACGATCGCCCGTTCCTGCCCAGCTATGGCATTGATCAGACTCGATTTCCCGGCGTTTGGGGGCCCGGCGACGACGACCTTTATGCCGTCCTTCAGAGGTTCGATGCGGGGGCGGTCCAGCCATGTGCCGAGTTCTATTGCTAATGCGCCGCAATCGCATGCGAGAGAGGGGTCGAACCCCGTTTCGTCTTCCTCGGCATAATCGATCGCCGCCTCAGCGCGCGCCGAAAGGTGCAAGAGCTGCCGCTGCCAATCCTCGATCTGCCGCCGGAGCCCTCCTTCGGCAAGCAGCAGCGCAGCCTTGCGCTGGCTTTCCGTCTCCGCTTCGAGCAGGTCGGCCAAACCTTCCGCTTCGGTCAGGTCAATTTGCCCGTTTGCGAAGGCGCGGCGGGTGAACTCGCCCGGCTCGGCCAGTCGGAAGCCGTCGAGGCCGCCAAGAGCATCGAGCAGCGCGTCGATCACCGCCCGTCCGCCGTGGCAGTGAAGCTCGACCAGATCCTCTCCGGTCGAACTCGCCGGGCGGTCGAAGCGCAGGATCAGCCCCTGGTCGATGACATCACCGGTCGCGGGGTGGCGAAAGGTCCGAAGCGCCGCCTGCCTGGCCGGCGGAAGCCTGCCCGCCAGCCGCTCGCCGGCCGCATGCGCTCGCGGCCCGCTCACCCGGATCAGGCCGATCGCCGCCGGCGGGCGGCCGCTGGCCAGCGCGAAGATCGTGTCCGAAGTCATTGCCAGGCGGACATGCCCACCCCCGGCCCCTCCGGCAAGCGGGAGCGGAGAGAGGCTAGGCGAACAGCCGGCCGAGCCCGACCTGCGGGTCGACCCAGCCGTCGTAGATCATCTTGCCCGCGACATAGAGGATCACCGCCAGTCCGACATAAGCGATCCACCGGTAGCGTTCGATATATTTGGCGATGACATTGGCGGCGACGCCCATCAGGGCGACGGCAAAGACCAGGCCGACGATCAGAATTCCCGGATGGTCGCGCGCCGCTCCGGCGACCGCCAGGACGTTGTCGAGGCTCATGCTGACGTCGGCGATCGCCACCGCCCAGACGGCTCCGGCGAAGCTCTTGGCGGGCCGCAGCCCGGCATGTTCGTCCCCGGCCACCTCGGCCGAGCCGGGATTGGGGGCCGAATGGCGAATCTCGCGCCACATCTTCCACGACACCCACAAGAGGAGCAGGCCGCCGATCAGGATCAGGCCGATGATCTGGAGAAGCTGGGTGACGATCAGAGCGAAAAAAATCCGGAGCACCAGCGCGGCGATGATGCCGATCAGGATGACCATCCGCCGCTGGTGGGCCGGAAGCCCCGCGGCGAGCGCGCCGATGACGATCGCATTGTCGCCGGCCAGCACCAGGTCGATCATCAGTACCTGGAGGAAGGTGGCGAAAGCGGCCGGATCGGTGATGTTGGAGAAATCGTGGACGATCGCGTCCCACATCTCGGCCGGGCCGGTCGGCATCGCGCCATGCGCGGCGGCGAGCAATATTTCGATCATCCGGCGCTTGTCCCCGTTGGTCGAGTCAGCCGCTGAAAGCCGCAACGGAAGCGGAGTTCCAGCCGGCCAAGGTTACTGGTTCATCGAGGCGAAGAAATCCTCGTTGGTCTTGGCGTCCTTCATCTTGTCGAGAAGGAACTGCATCGCGTCGACAGTGCCCATCTGCATCAGGATCCGGCGAAGCACCCACATCTTGGTGAGAGTCGCCTGGTCGACCAGCAGCTCCTCCTTGCGCGTGCCGGACTTGCCGACGTCGAGCGACGGGAAGATGCGCTTGTCGGAAACCTTGCGGTCGAGCACGATCTCGGAATTGCCGGTGCCCTTGAACTCCTCGAAGATGACCTCGTCCATCTTCGATCCGGTGTCGATCAGGGCGGTGGCGATGATCGACAGCGACCCGCCCTCCTCGATGTTTCGCGCCGCGCCGAAGAAACGCTTGGGGCGCTGCAGCGCGTTGGCGTCGACGCCCCCGGTCAGCACCTTGCCCGAGCTCGGCACGACGGTGTTGTAGGCGCGGCCGAGCCGGGTGATCGAATCGAGCAGGATGACTACGTCCTTCTTGTGCTCGACCAGGCGCTTGGCCTTTTCGATCACCATCTCGGCGACCTGGACGTGGCGGCTCGCCGGCTCGTCGAAGGTCGAGGAGATGACCTCGCCGTTGACCGAGCGCTGCATGTCGGTGACTTCCTCCGGCCGTTCGTCGATCAAGAGGACGATCAGGAACACTTCGGGATGATTGTCGGTGATCGCCTTGGCGATGTTCTGCAGAAGCACCGTCTTGCCGGTCCTCGGCGGAGCGACGATCAGCGCCCGCTGGCCCTTGCCCTGCGGAGCGACGATGTCGATGACGCGTGCCGACTTGTCCTTCACCGTCGGGTCGAGCGTGTCGAGGGTCAGCTTCGAATCGGGGTAAAGCGGGGTAAGGTTGTCGAAATTGACCCGGTGGCGGACCGCTTCGGGATCGTCGAAATTGATCGCCGTCACGCGGGTCAGCGCGAAATAGCGCTCGCCGTCCTTGGGACCGCGGATCTCGCCCTCGACCGTGTCGCCGGTGCGAAGCCCGAATCGGCGAACGACCGACGGACCGACATAGATGTCGTCCGGCCCGGCGAGATAATTGGCTTCCGGGCTGCGCAGGAAACCGAAGCCGTCGTTCAGCACCTCGATCGTCCCGGCCCCCATGATCTCGGCGCCGCTTTCCGCCCGCACCTTGAGGATCGAGAACATCAAATCCTGCTTGCGCATGGTCGATGCGCCCTCGACGCCGAGCTCTTCGGCCATCGAGACAAGCTCGGCTGGGGTTTGCTTCTTGAGTTCCTTGAGGTGCATTGGTCTTGACTCGGATCGATGGTCGGCCGTGGAAAGCCTCGGACGGCAGGACGCCGCGGGTGGGGCGAGTGGACGACAGCAGCGGCGGGAAGGTGAACAGGCAGATGCAGCCGTCGGCCAAGGCGTTATGGCGACGTTCGGCGCGAGTCAATCGCTCCTTCGGCCAGGCTTGCTAAAAGGGCTTGACGATCACCAGGGCGACGATGATCGCGGCGGCGATTCCGGGCACCTCGTTCATGATCCTCAGGCTTCGGTTGGCCATCGGCCGCTTGCCCGCCGCGAGCCGCTTGCCATAGAAGCTGATCCAGCCCTGATAGCCGGTCAGGGCGACGACAAAGGCAAGCTTGGCGATCAGCCAGCCCTGGTCCCACGCCCCGAGATGAGCGGCGAGCATGAGCCCCAGAATCCAGACGATGATCATCGCCGGCAAAAGGATGATGGTCCGCGTGCGATCCTCGCGCTCGATCCACGCCCGGTCCTCGGCCGAGCCCGGCGACGTGGCGTGATGGTAGACATAGAAACGCGGCAGCAGGAACAGGCCGGCGATCCAGAAGATGACGAAGGTGACGTGGGCCGCCTTTACCCAAAGATAGGCCGCGCCGAGAAAGCCCGCCAGCTCCAAGCCGCTCATTCGCCCCCCTTCACCAGCTCCAGCAGCTGCTCGACATGCGCGATCGGCGTGTCGGGCAGGATGCCATGGCCAAGGTTCATGATGTGCGGCCGGTCCCGGAAGGCGTCAAGCACCTGCCGGACCGCCGCCTCGAGCGTTTCGCCGCCGGCGATAAGGGCGAGGGGATCGAGATTGCCCTGGACCGGCAGCGACGGCGGAAGCTCGCGGTTGGCCCAGGCCGGATCGACGGTCTCGTCGATGCCGATCGCATGGACCCCTGTTTCGCGGGCATAGGCGCGAAGCTTGCCCCCCGCGCCCTTGGGAAAGCCGATCACCGGCACGTCGGGATGCCGTTGCTTGAGCTGGGAGACGATCCGGCTGGTCGGCGCGATCACCCAGCGCTCGAATTGCGCCGGAGCGAGACTTCCGGCCCAGCTGTCGAACAATTGCAGGGCGTCCGCTCCGGCCTCGATCTGGCGGCAAAGATAATCGAGCGTGACCTTCTCGATTCGCCCGACGATGGCGTCGAATTTGGCGGGGTCGCCATAGGCAAGGCGCCTGGTCTCGGCTTGCTCGCGGCTGCCCTGGCCGGCGACCATATAGGTGGCAACGGTCCACGGAGATCCGGCAAAGCCGATCAGCGTCTTGCCGGGATCGAGCTCGGATTTCACCTTCGAGACCGTTTCGTAAATCGGGTCCAGCCTCGCAGGAAAAGCCTTCAGATCGTCGAGATCGGACGTCGCCAGCGGAGGAGTCAGCCGCGGCCCCTCGCCGGCGACGAACGTCAAATGCTGGCCGATGGCGAATGGAACGATGAGGATGTCGGAAAAGAGGATTGCGGCATCGAGCCGCGGGAAGCGGCGAATCGGCTGAAGCGTCACCTCGGCGGCCGCCTCGCTGTCATAGACCAGGTCGAGGAAACTGCCCCTGGCCTGCCGAAGCTCGCGATATTCGGGAAGGTAGCGGCCGGCCTGGCGCATCATCCACAAGGGCGGCGGATCGCGCCGCTCGCCGCGGAGCACGGCCAGCATGGACTTGGCTTCGACAGCCGTCCTGGAAGGCTCGACCTGGGTTGGGGCCACCCTCTATCTCTCCCTTATATTTAAGTAATAGAAGATTGGTGATGTAGTAGGCGGGCGCGACGCGGGGTTTAGGCGCGGCTACCGGTTTTGCCAACACGCGCCGGCAATGGCTGCCCGTGGGGAAAGCGCGAGTCGCTGCCATCGCTGCCCGGGATTCACAGGCTGGGGATTTTTTCCTCCACGCGTGGATGAATCTTGGAGTCCGCCGTATGGATCGTGGGCGATCGGCGCGGCTTGCCACTCCCCAGCGCCGCGCTAGGACATCGCCGTCACTTTTCCACAGGGTTTTGTCGCCTTGCTGATCCTTGCTTCCGCCAGTGCGATCCGAGCCCGCATGCTCGCCGATGCCGGCATATGTCATGACGTGGATCCGGCGAGGATCGACGAGGACCGGGTCAAGCGAGATTCCAGCGACCCGCGGGCGATTGCCACCGAGCTGGCCAAGGCCAAGGCGCTGGCGGTCAGTGGCGAGCGCCCCGGTCGCTGGGTGGTCGGAAGCGATTCCGTGGTCAGCGTCGGTGGCATCCGCTTCGGCAAGCCGCGAAGCCGGGACGAAGCCGCCGAGCATCTCCGCCGTTTTTCCGGCCAGTCGATGGAGCTGACCAGCGCCGTCGCCCTGGCCATCGACAGCAGGATCGACTGGAGCCACTGCGACCGGGCGGTGCTCCAGGTCCGCGAACTTTCGGAACAGTTCATCGCCGCTTATCTGGATCAGGACTGGCCGGCGGTCGGCCAGTGCGTCGGGGTGTTCCGGATGGAAGGACCTGGCGTGCAATTGTTCGACCGGGTCGAAGGCAGCCATTTCACCGTGCTTGGAATGCCGCTTCTGCCCTTGCTCGGAGCGCTTCGCGAGCGGGGCCTGATCGCCCGATGAGCGGCGGGCCGCGCGATTATGCCGAAGTGATCGGCGACCCGATCGACCACAGCCGCTCGCCGACCATCCACTGCTTCTGGCTCAAATCGCTTGGAATCCGCGCCGGCTATCGCCGCTTCCGGGTCCGGCGCGAAGGTCTTGCGGCCTATCTCGCTGAACGGCGGGAAGATCCGCGCTGGCGCGGGTGCAATGTAACCATGCCGTTGAAGCTCGACGCGCTGTCGCGAGCCGATCGTGCCGGCGACCGAGCGCTTGGCGCCGGCGCCGCCAACCTGCTGCTGCCGCGCGACGGCAGGCTGGAGGCCGCCAACACCGATGTCGGCGCGGTGATGGCGGTTGTCGCCCGCCTTGCCCAGGCCGGGGCGAGGATGGAGGAAGTCACCCTGCTCGGCACCGGCGGCGCGGCCCGGGCGGCATTGATGGCGCTGCACCTGCTCGGGCATCGCCGGGTGCGGATCCAGGCGCGCGACCTTGCCCGCGCCTACAAGCTGGCGGTCGAATTCCGGCTGGCGATCGAGCCGGCGCCATTCGGGCTGCCGGTGCACGGCCCCGGCCTGATCAACGCGACCCCGCTCGGGATGAGCGGGATGGAGTCCCTGGACATCAATATCGATGGCATGCCGGCGACCGGCTGGCTGTTCGATTTCGTCACCGCGCCTCATCCGACCGGCCTGATCCAGGCTGCCCGTGCCCGGGGCCTCAAGACCGCAAGCGGGATCGAGATGCTGGTCGAGCAGGCGGCCGAAAGCTTCGAGCAACTGTTCGGGGCGCAAGCGCCGCGCGACAGGGACCTGGAATTGATGCAAAGATTGATCCGATGATCAGGATTGCGCTCACCGGTTCGATCGGGATGGGCAAGTCGACCGTCGCGGCGATGTTCGAGCAGCGCGGCATTCCGCTGTTCGACGCCGATGCGCAGGTGCGCCGGCTGCAGGGCGTCGGCGGCGCCCTGGTCGAGGCGATCGGCGAGCGCTTCCCCGGAAGTGTGTCGGACGGCGTCCTCGACCGTGACGCGCTTTCGCAGCGCGTGCTCGGCGATCCCGGGGAGCTCGCCGCGCTCGAGGCGATCGTCCATCCCGCAGTGCAGGAAGCGCGCTCGAAATTCATCGCCGAGAACCGCGATCGCCCGGCGCTTCTGTTTGAAATTCCTCTGCTCTACGAATCCGGTGCCGAGTCCGGCTTCGACACGGTGATCGTCGTCACCGCGCCGGCCGAGGAGCAGCGCCGGCGGGTCCTGGAGCGGCCCGGGATGAGCGAGGGGAAGCTCGCCGCGATCCTCGCCCGCCAGCTTCCCGACGAGGAGAAGAGGAAGCGCGCCGATTTCGTCATCGACACCGGCGGCAGCCTTGCCGAGACCGAGCGGCAGGTGCAGCAGATTCTCGCTTGTCTCGGACTCGCCGCGGGTGAATAAAGGGGCGGTGCGGGAAATCGTCTTCGACACCGAAACGACCGGGCTCAACCCATCAGCGGGCGACCGGATGGTCGAGATCGGCTGCATCGAGCTGGTCAACCGGGTCGAGACCGGACGCCACTTCCACGCTTATTTCAACCCCGATCGGCCGATGCCGAGCGAGGCCGAGGCCGTGCACGGCCTCAGCGACATTTTCCTGTCGGACAAGCCGCGGTTCGGTGAGCTCGCCGAGGAATTGCTCGACTTCATCGAGGATTCGCCGCTGGTCGCGCACAATGCCAGCTTCGATTTCGGCTTCCTCAACGCCGAGCTCGAACGCTGCAGCCGCAAGTCGGTGTGCAGCAGCAGGATGGTCGACACGTTGCTGCTGTCGCGATCGCGTCACCCCGGCGCCAAGCACAGCCTCGACGCGCTTTGCGCGCGCTTCGGAGTCGACCGGAGCATGCGGGTCAAGCACGGCGCCCTGCTCGACGCTCAGTTGCTCGCGCAGGTCTATGTCGAGCTGACCGGCGGCCGGCAGATCGGCCTCGGCCTGGTCGCCGACACGCAGCCGGCGACGGTCAGGGCGGCCGACAAGCCAGTGACGATCCGCGAGCCGCGGCTGGCCCGGCCGCACCAGGCCGATGCCGGGGAACTGGAACGGCACCGTGCGTTTATCTCCAGGTTGGCCAACCCGCTTTGGGCACGCTTCGCCGAGGCTGGTTGACGGGCGTTCGCGGAGAGTCCTAAGCCGCCCGCCGAGTCAGGAAGGAGCGCAGCATCGTGGACGTCCGGGTCGCCGATCACCAGGTCACTACCGGCGATACGCTGCACGCGATTGCCGCGCAGCGGATCGCCGAGATCACGGAGAAATATTTCGCCCGGGCGGTCGGCGCCAACGTCACATTCGGCCGGGGCCCCAACAACGAATATTCCTGCGACATTCTGGCGCCGGTCGCCCGAGGAGTCGTGCTCAAGGCGTCGCACCACGCCCGCGAGCCGCAGATGGCGTTCAACGGCGCCGCCGACCGGATCGAGAAGCAGCTTCGCCGCTATGTGAAGCGGCTTCGCGACCGGAAGGGCAACGGCGCAGATCAACCCTATGAAGCAACCGCCGGCTACACCATTTTCGCCCCCAGTCCCGAAGCCGAGGAGCCCCCTGCCAACCCGGTGATCATCGCCGAGACGAAGGTCGATATCCCCGAAGCCAGCGTGTCGGATGCGGTGATGCTGCTCGACCTGCGCAATACCGGCGCGCTGATGTTCAAGAATTCGGCAACCGGCCAATATAACATGATCTACCGCCGCGACGACGGCTCGATCGGTTGGGTCGAGCCGCGAGCCGACTGATCCTTCAAAAACATGCCGCGGCCGAGTGCGAAGGCCTCGGCCGGAGCGAATAGTGATGCACCTGTCCGAGTTTCTCGATTTTGACGCGATAAAGACCGCGCTGCCCGGCGGCAGCAAGCGCGCGTTGCTTCAGCAGCTGTCGAGCCTGGCGGCGCAGCGCACCGGCCTCGACGTCCAGGAAATCCTTTCCAGCGTCACCGAGCGCGAGCGGCTCGGCTCGACTGGCTTTGGTCAGGGCGTGGCCATCCCTCACGGCAAGGTCGAAGGACTTGCGCGAATCTATTGCCTGTTTGCTCGCCTGGCCGAGCCGGTCGCCTACAAGGCGATCGACGGCCAGCCGGTCGATCTGGTGTTCCTGCTTCTGTCGCCGCCCGATGCCGGGGCCGAGCATCTCAAGGCGCTCGCAGCGATCAGCCGGGTGACCCGCAACGCAGCCACCCTGGAGAAAATGCGAGGCGCGCGAAGCAGCGATGCACTGGCCGCTGTTCTGATGGGGGCCGATGAGCGCGACGCCGCCTGACTCCGCTTCGGGCGGATCGGCGCTTTATCGCCGGCTCGAAACGCTCGACATCGCGCTCGGCGGTCGCGTCGCTTATCGTGCACAGCGATGAGCCGGCTCGCCACGGCGGTTGAGGCGGCTGCCCTGATTCGTCGGGCCGAAGCTTCCGGCGACTTCGCAACGGTTATTCGCAAGGGCGACCCCGAGCGAGGCTCCCTCCTGCTGGTGATCACCAGCCGCGGGATGCACGCGGGCTGCCTCGAGCGCATGCTGACCGCCGACGGAAGCTACCAATGGCGTCCGGCTGGCCCCGCCGCCGGGGCCGAATCCGCCCAAATCGGCGATTTCCTGCGAAAGCGGGCGCGGTTTGACGAAGATTTATGGTTGATTGAACTGGACGTCGCACAGGCGGAACGATTCATCGCTGAAACGACCTATTCGGCTTGACCCGGATAAGTTCCGCGGCTGAATGGGCGCCAACAACATGAGCGGGGGGCATCCTTCGACCGGAAAGAACCGGCGGGATGCCACGCGAGACGGGGAGCCACCAAAGGGGCCTGCGGGAAGTATTCCGCGCGTAGCCGGCCAGACCTGACCGGCGGTTAACCGCATTGTTTGCCGAAATGAATGTCGATTTCCCTACGTACCACGTTGCTGGTGTGTGCTGCCGTGAGCGCAAGCTCGGTAGCGCCAGCCAAGGTCGGTCCCGCTGCTGAACCACTGATCGCCGTAAGCAGCACCGCCATTCCGACAATCGCCGTCCCGCAGCCGATGGCCATTCCGGCTCCTGCGCAGGATGTCGCGTTCGAAGAGGTCGATGTAGCCGACGAGGAGTCGGTCGAGCAGGTCGATCCGAAGGCCAATCTCGCGACCCTGGTCGCCCGGTTCCGGACCAGCGATCCAGGCGGCCGCGAGATCGAATGCCTTGCCGCGGGAATCTATTTTGAAGCGAAGAGCGAACCGCTGATCGGCCAACTGGCGGTCGGCGAAGTGATCGCAAACCGGGCAGGCTCGGGCCGTTTTCCTTCGACTTATTGCGGAGTGCTGTTCCAGCGCGGTCAGTTCAGCTTCATTCGCGCCGGCAAGATGCCGCCGATCCCGCGCTCATCCCGCCAGTGGCAGACGGCCGTTGCGATAGCGAAGATCGTCGACAACGATCTGAAGGAATCGCAGGCGTCCGACGCATTGTTTTTCCACGCGCGCCGAGTCTCGCCCAAATGGCGTCTGAAGCGGGTGGCATCGATCGGCAACCACGTCTTTTATCGCTGATCCAACCAGTTGCGGCGGGGCGCGGGGCAGTGGCGGCGACGCCGCTGCCCCGTTTTCGATTCTCGGTCCTTCAACCCGGTCCTGCTTTGTTCTAAAGGCTGATCATGGCCACAGCGCATGAGTCCGCCTGCTTCACCGAACCGCCGCTCGCCGCGCTCGACGTTGCCCGCGGAGTGACCCGGCTGTTTTGTCGGCAGGATCTTTTTGCCATGTGCGAGGTGCCGTTGCCCAACGGCCGTCGCGCCGACCTGATGGCAATCGATCCGAAGGGCGGGCTGACCATCGTCGAAATAAAGGTCGCCAAGGCGGACCTTCTCGGGGACTGCAAGTGGCTTGATTATCTCGATTATTGCGATCGATTCTACTGGGCGGTCCCGGCCGATCTCGCCAATCTGTGCGAAGGAGAACGCTTTCGTCCCGGAGAGGCCGGCCTGATCGTCGCCGACAAATATGACGCGGCGATCATTCGCCAGGCGGCCAGTCGACCGCTGGCTCCGGCAAGGCGCAAGGCCGAACTGCTGCGCTTCGCCCGGCGGGCGGCTCGCCGCTTGTCGGCTCAAATCGACCCAACCCTTGGCGAGGGCAGCTAGCGGCCGGCCGCCGCCGATGCGCTCGGACGAACCGTTTCGATCATTCGAAGGATTTCCGACGAGCGGGTGTCGCGCTTTGCATAATCGCGCGCCGAAAAGCCGGCCGCCGAATCGGTCTTGTCGGGATTCGCGCCGGCTTCGAGCAGAGCGCGGATGATCGGGAGCTGCCGCTGTTGAACAGCAATGATCAGGGCCGTTTCACCCATGCGATTGTCACCGTCGACTTTCGCCCCAAGGCCGAGCAGCCAGGCGACCCCCTGCGCATAGCCGGCCCGCGCCGCGGCGATCAGCGGGGTGTCGCCATTGCGCGCGGCAAGGTTCGGATCGGCGCCCTCCTGAAGCAGGAATCCGGTCCAGTTATCGTCCTTGCGGGCGATTGCGATCAGTAGAGCCGTATCGCCGCGATCGTCGCGGGCATTGATCACCACCGGGCGGGACCGAAGCAGCTCCATGGCCTTGTTGCCATCGCGTTCGCGCACCGCCTGGACGAAATTGGCGCCGTCGAAGCCCATTTGCGCCGCGACTGGAGTCGCCATCACCCCGAGCGCCGCCGCCGCCGCAATAACCGAAAGCCGCTTCATGTTGATTTCTGGCCCCTTTTGCACCCGCTTGCTTGACCGCCGGGGCGATAGCAGAGCAAGGCTGCCATTGCCATGAACGACGATCCGCCTTTCTGGGAAAAGCCGCTCGAAGCACTGGATCGCGGCGAATGGGAGGCGCTGTGCGACGGCTGCGGACGCTGCTGCGTCCACAAGCTCGAGGACGAGGAGACCGGGCTTCTATATCCGACCAATGTCGCTTGCCGCTTGCTCGACCGGCGCAAGGGACGCTGCACCGATTACGCCAATCGGCGAAGCCACGTGACCGATTGTGTCGTGCTTGGCGCGGACAATCTCGACGCGCTCGACTGGCTTCCCGATAGCTGCGCCTACAAGCTTCGGGCCAAAGACGAGCCCTTGCCGAAATGGCATTATCTGATTTCCGGCAGCCGGGAGACCGTGCACGAGGCCGGTCAGTCGACCCGTGGCTGGACGGTCAGCGAGGATGATGCCGGAGACCTCGAAGGTCATGTCGTCGACCGCTCGCTCTGAGCCGCTCGCCATCGGACTGCCGCTGCCGGTCGAAATCCGCCCGGTTCGCGGTGCCCGGCGGCTTGGCCTGCGGATGGATGAACGGCGGGGAATTCTCAAGCTCACCTGTCCGCTGCGCTATCCACGGGCAAAGGCGCTTGCCTGGGCAAGCGAGCAGCGCGAATGGGTCGAGGCACAACTCGCCGCAGCGCTCCCTGGCGAGCCGTTCGAGCCTGGTGCGGTAATCCCGCTCGATGGCCGCTGCGTCCAGCTTGTTTGGGAAGCTGGACGGGCGCGGACGCCAACGCTCGAGCAGGATCGGATCGTCTGTGGCGGTCCGCCTGATGCCTTTCCAGCGCGGATCGAGCGCTTCTTGAGGCGGATGGCTCGGGATTTGCTGTCGCGCGAGACAGCCGACCTGGCGGCCCTGGCGCGGGCCGAGGTCATATCGGTCGGGGTCGGCGACGCCGACACGCGCTGGGGCAGCTGTTCGTCGGCGGGCCGGATTCGCTACAGCTGGCGGCTGGTTCTCGCACCGCCCGAAGCGCGTCGCTACGTCGTCGCCCACGAAGTCGCTCATCTCGTCCATCTCAATCATGGACCGGACTTCAAGGCGCTCGAAGCGCAGCTTTTCGGCGGCGATTGCGCCTCGGCCCGAGCCTTATTGCGAAGTGCCGGGCCGAGGCTCCGAAGCCTGGGGCGGGACCGGTGAGCGCTGCGGCGGGATCCGCTCGGCCGGCATCCTTTGCTGCTGATCGGGGGCTCCCGGCGGTGCCGTCGGCACTCGCTGGACGGGCTCGGGACGGGGCTGCGGACCAGCCGGCGGCGGCGTGGACCCCCGTCCGAGGACCTCGTCGAGCCATCGCTGGTCGGGGGCGGCTCCGTCAGGCCGGACGGCGCCAGGCTGTGGGGCGAGCGGATCGCGCGGCAGTGGATAGCCGTCGGCATCGACCAGGGGCTCCGCGCCGAAGTCGGGCGGAAGCTCGAAAATCTCCTCTTCCGGCTCGAGCTGCCAGTCGGGAATTGGGACCGCCGTCTCGAATGGTTCGACCGGGCGATTGGCGACCGCCGTCAGCATGAAATCGCGAAAGGCGCGGGCGGGCGCGGTTCCGCCCTGAAGACCGCCGACCGGCCGGGCGTCGTCGCGGCCCATCCACACGCCGGCCGTAAGGCCGCTCGAAAAGCCGATGAACCAGCCGTCGCGGTTCGACTGGGTCGTCCCGGTCTTGCCGGCGACGGGGCGGCCAATCTGGGCCGCCCGCCCGGTTCCGGTCAGAACGGCGGCCTGCAGCAAATCGGTCATCTCGGCGGCGACCCAGGGCGCGACCAGCACCCGCTCCTCGGCCCGGTCATGCTGATAGAGCAAGCGTCCCTCGGCGGTGACGACCTTGAGGATGGCGTTGGGAGCAACGGCTAGTCCGCGGTTTTGAACCGAGGCGAAGGCCCTCGTCATGTCGATCAACCGGACATCGCTGGTCCCGAGCACCATGGAGGGGTAGGTGGAAATCGGCGTCGAAATACCGAAGCGGCGAGCCATGTCGGCGATGGCCGAGAAGCCGAACTGGGCGCCGATCTTGGCGCTGATGGTGTTGATCGAGCGAGCGAAGGCTTCGCGCACCGTGACCGGGCCCGAATGGGTGCGGTTGGCATTGCGCGGGGTCCACCCGCCGATGGTGAAGGGCTCGTCGACGATCACGTCGCCCGGCTTCATCGCGGCTTCCAGCGCGGTCAGGTAAACGAACAGCTTGAAGGCGGATCCGGGCTGGCGTTCGGCCTGAGTGGCGCGATTGTAGATCGAATCGACATAGTCCCGCCCGCCGACCATTGCCCTGACGGCGCCGTCGCGGTCGATCGCGACCAGCGCGCCCTGCGCGCCGCTGGGGGTGTTGGCGTTGATCGCCCGGTCCGCCGCAGCCTGCATCGCCGGGTCGAGCGTCGTCCACACGTCGATCGGCTCGCTGGTCTCGTCGATCAACGTATCGAGCTGCGGCAGCGCCCAGTCGGTGAAGTAGCGGACGCTGTTCTGCCGCGTGGTCGGCTGCAGCCGGATTTCGGCCGGGTCGACCCGGGCCGCTGCCGACTGGTCGATGAAGCCGTTGTCGGCCATCGCCTTGAGCACCACCCCCGACCGGCCCCTGGCGGCCTCGGCATCGGCGGTCGGCGCATAGTTGGACGGAGCCTTGACCAGGCCGGCGATGATCGCGGCTTCGCCGAGCGAGAGATTCTCCGCGCTATGCCCGAAGAACTTTCGCGAGGCGGCATCGATGCCATAGGCGCCGCCGCCGAAATAGACCCGATTGAGATAAAGCTCGAGGATCTGGTTCTTGCTGAACTTCCACTCGAGCGCCAGGGCGAGAATCCCCTCCTTAAGCTTGCGTCCGAACGTGCGGCTGTTGGTTAGGAAGATGTTGCGCGCCAGCTGCTGCGTGATGGTCGAGCCGCCTTCGCGCCAATTGCCCCGCTCGACCCGGACCTTGAGCGCTCTTGCCATGCCGATCGGATCGACGCCGGGATGGGATCGGAATCGCCGATCCTCGATGGCGATCATCGCCGCGCGCATCTCGGGCGGAATTTCATCGTAGCTGAGCCATTGGCCGAAGCTCGGCCCCATCGACACAAGCACCGCGCCGTTCGCCGCTCGAACCCGGATCATCTGGCCGAGGTCGGACCGCTTCGACAGGTCGGAATAGCTCGGCAACTGGCTATAAGCGACCGATACCGCGACGATCAGCGCCAGGAGGCCGAGCAGACCGACATAGAGCAGCAGCTTCAGCGCAGTGATCACGGGCCGGCGCTCGGTCGGTGCGGTTGGGGTGCGGGCCATTGGGGCTCAAGCGATAGGAAGCAGCGGCAGCGGCGGCAAGGGTCAGTCGCTACCGTCGCCGGCGGCTTGGAATTCCAGCGCTGCGGAGTTGATGCAGTAGCGCAGGCCTTCGGGCCCGGGACCGTCGGGAAAGACGTGTCCGAGGTGCCCGTCGCATCGCGCGCAGCGGGCCTCGGTTCGAACCATGCCGTGGCTGGCATCGCGCTGCTCGCTGACCGCCTCCGTGCTGATTGGCCTGGTGAAGCTCGGCCAGCCGCTGCCACTGTCATATTTGCCGTCGCTCGCGAAGAGGGGCTCGCCGCAGCCGGCGCAGCGGAACTCGCCGTCATCCTTCACGTCGAGCAAGGCGCCGGTGAACGGCCGCTCGGTGCCGGCCTCGCGAAGAATTCGATATTGCTCGGGAGTAAGCGCCTCCCGCCATTCGGCTTCGCTGCGATCGATCTTGTCCATGGGAAGCTCATTGGAAGCGTGAGACTTAGCGGCGCCTTAACCTCGTTTTAGGCTGTGCCCAATAGAAATGGTTGGAATGAAGGGCCGACTTGCCCTGGCCGCCGTCGCGCTTGCCGGAGCGACGATCGTTGCTGCGCCCCCCGCCGGCGCCGTGCAATGCCGCTTGTGCAACGCCCCATCCACCGCGCCCGAAATCGCCAGGAACTCGGCTCCGGTGACACTGCAGGTCGAGGCCAGCCTCAACTTCGATCGGCTCATCCTGATGACCGCCGGCGACGGGGTGGCCACTTTGCTTCCGGACGGCACCCGCACCGTCAGCGGATCGCTGACGAGCTTTAGCGGCCGGGCGATGGTCGGGTCCGTCTCGATTCGCGGCGAGCCAGGCCGGGCGGTGCGAGTCGATCTTCCGAGACGGGTTGAACTTTACTCGCCCGCGGGCGGCCGAATGATCATCGAAGGGCTGATCGCCGACCTGCCTTCGGCGCCTCGGCTCGATTCGACGGGACGGCTCGAATTCCGTTTTGGCGGCAGGCTACGGGTCAGCGGCGATTCCGAAGGCGATTATCGCGGGGACATCCCGGTTACCGTCGAATATCTGTGAATCGCATCCATAACGGGCGAAACACTAACGGCTCATTTACCATCTGATTGAGCAAAGCCGTAAGCGTTAGGGTTAATGAGCAGCCCACGGATGAGCAGGCCAGCGGTCTCGCCAGCCGCATATCGACCAGTGGGGGATTTTCGATGACGAACATGATTCGCAAGCTTGTTCTTGCAACGGCGGTTGCGGGCATTGCCATGACGGCAGCGCCGGCTCTTGCTGCCAACCCGGACCAGAACGCCAACGCGACGGCGCGTATCCTGCGTCCGTTGACGCTGACCTGGGTGTCGGATTTCGACCTCGGGACCATCGTTCTGAGCGGTTCGGCGCCCTTTTCGGCGACGGTCGGGCTGAACCAGGCCGGAGCGCTCACCTGCCCGGCATCGGTGACCTGCTCGGGGACGACCTCGGTCGCCCGCTACAATGTGCGCGGAACCCAGGGCCAGACCGTCCTGATCAGCGCACCGAACGTCACGCTCAGCAGCGGTTCCAACACGCTTACCCTGGCGGTCAGTGCCCCGGCCAGCGTGGTCCTCAGCAATTCGGGCGCGCCGGGCAATGACATCAACATCGGCGGCAGCATCACCGTGACCGATACCACGCCCGACGGTGTCTATTCGGGTATCTTCAACGTTACGGCCAACTATCAGTAAGCCTGAAACGGGCGTGCGGCTCGCCTCGGCGCGCCGCGGACGGCGGGGTCGCGGAAACGCGGCCCCGTTTCTTTTTTTGCGCTCCGAAGGCGCGTGGTTGAGGGAAAATAAACCATTCCGGACCAAACAGGAGGCGATCGCTCCGAAACGGAGCAAATGTGGGGATCGCACCGATGACGCCTGTCCTGAAATCCATGATTGCCGCGGCCGTGCTGGCCGTCGCGCCGGTAGCCGCTGCCGGCCCCGCCCGGGCCGGGGTCGGCGACCTTCTGGTTGCTCCGACCCGGATCGTCCTCGATGGCCGGAAGGGTGCCGAGGTGATCTTAAACAACATCGGCGACGAGCCGGCGACGTACCGGATTTCGGTCGAACTCCGCCGGATGACTCCGGAGGGCGGCCTCGAGGATGTCGAGAATCCGAGCGCTGCCGAAAAACTGGCGCGCGACATGATCGTTCACGCGCCTCGCCGGATCACGCTGGCTCCAAATCAGCCGCAGTCGGTCCGAATTTCCGCGCGTCCGCCCGCCGGCCTGCCCGACGGCGAATATCGCGTGCACATGCTGTTCCGGGCGATCCCCCCGGCAAATCCGGTCGTCGAGCAGGCAGCCGAGCAGGAAAAGGGTCTGCGGTTCGCGCTGATCCCGGTCTATGGCGTGACCATTCCAGTCATCGTTCGTCTCGGCAATCTCGAGGCCAAGGCCGGAATTGCCAACGTCCAGCTGGAAAATAGCGAAGGCAAGCGGGCCGTGACGCTCGAGCTCAGCCGCAGTGGCGATCGCTCGACCTTCGGCGAGGTCCGGGTGCTCAAGGCCGGGGTGAAGAATCCGATCGCCCTGCAGCGCGCGGTTGCCGTCTACAAGGAAGTGTCGAGCCGGAAGGTTTCGATCCCGGTCGACGAGGCCTTCAGCGGAGACGTCCGGGGGCCTGTCACCGTCCAATATGTCGAGACTTCCGAGACCGGAGCTCGGGTTATCGCAGAAACCCAGGCGGTTCTTCGCTAGGGCGGGAACGAGGACTGGGCGATGCCCGGCGGCCGGGCCTGGCTGACCAAAGCGGCGACGCTGCTGGCGCTTGCCTGCGCCGGCGGCGTCGGCGCCGTTTCGACCGTTCCGGTCATTCCATCATGGTCCGCGGATCCCGACGAGCAGTTCCTGCTTGACGTCAACATCCGCCAGCTTCGCCTCGGCGAGGGAGTTCGCGCCTACCAGGCGCCCGAAGGGACGTGCGTCGTCTTCGGCGACTTTCTCGCCGCGCTCGATGTGCCTATGCGAATCGATCTCGCCGCCAGGAAAGCCAGCGGCTGGGCGTTCCGCGAGGAAAACCAGATCTCGATCGATTTCGCCGGCCTGGTCGCCAAATATGGCGGCCGTAGCGAGGAAATCGCGGCAGGCACAATCCGCGAAACGCCGGAGGGCTGGTGCATCCAGACCGAGGCCTTGTCCCGCTGGTTTGGGATCGGGGTGAAACCGCTGACCGCCGGCTCGGCGCTGATGCTCGAATCGGAAGCCAGGCTGCCGGTCGAACTGGCGATCGAGCGGCAGCGCCGCGCCGCGCGCTTCAAACCGGCCAGTTTCGACATTGCCTCACTTCCGCAGGTGAAGCTTCCCTATCGCATGTGGCGAGCGCCGGCGCTCGATTTCGTCGTCAGTGCCGGAGTCACCTATCGGGCGAAAGACGGCACGAGGGTCGACCGCCGCACTTCGGTGCATGCCGCAGGTGAGATCGCCAGGCTTTCCTACGACGCCCAGATTTCGACCAACGAGAAGGGGGTTCCCAACGCCGCCCGGGTGCGGGCCTATCGTTCGGACCCCGACGGTCGGCTGCTCGGCCCGCTTTCGGCGACCCATATGGCGGTCGGCGACGTGCTCGGGCTCGACAGCCGACTTGCCGGAGCGACGGCGAGCGGCCGGGGCGCCGTCGTCACCAACCGTCCCCTTTTCAACCCGGCGGCATTCGATCGAACCCGGTTCGAAGGTGACCTGCCGGCCGGCTGGGATGCCGAAATCTATCGCAATGGCGAGCTGCTCGCCTTCGCCCAGCCGACCGGCGACCAGCGCTATGTTTTCGAGGACGTTCAGCTTCTCTACGGCGAAAATCGAATCAGCATCATTCTCTACGGCCCCCACGGTCAGGTTCGCACGCGCGACGAGACGATCACCATCGGCCAGGAAAACGTTCCTGCCGGGACGACCTGGTACTGGGCCGGAGTGAACCAGCCCGGTCGGGATATCGTCGCCATCGATCGCTCCCCGGCGATGGCCGCGCAGCCCGATCTCCAGGCCGCAGTCTCGATCGAGCATGGCCTTGATTCGCGGACCTCCATCTCCGCCCTCGCCCGGATGATGCTTGAGGACGACGAAAAGCTGACCTTCGTGGAAGGAAGCGTTCGCCGGTCGATCGGATCCGCTGTCGCCGAGGTCGCGGTGGCCAGGGCCAGCGACGGCGGAACGGCGGCGCGCGCTCACCTGCTGGCCAAGTTCGGCAGCGTCAACGTCAATGCGGAAGCGCTTATTGCAAATGATTTTCAAGTGCGGGGGCGCCGCGAAGAGAGCATTCGCGAATACAAGCTCGGCGTGAACTCGCCCTTCCGGATCGGCAGGGCGGTCATTCCGGCCCAGGCGGACATCGGCTTTGCCGAGCGGACCGACGGGAGCCGGCAGCTGGAGGGGGCCGCGCGTCTGGCCACGACGGTCGATCGTTTCAACCTCGCCAGCCACCTGCGCTATCGCCGCCACTATATGCGGTCCGGCCCTTCGCCGCCGGGCGAGCTCGACCTTGAGCTCATCGGCAATGGCCGTTTCGGCGATGTTCGACTACGCGGCTCGACCAGTCTCGCGATCGCCCCGGAAACGCGTCTTCGTTCGACTGAAATATCGGCTTACTGGTCGGCATCGGACAGGGCAGACTGGGAGGGCGCGCTTGCTTTCGAGCCCGAGAGCAAGCGTGGTCGCGCTCGGGCCAGCCATATTCGGCGCTTCGACTCGCTCGCGGTCGCAATCACCGGCGAAGCCGCGACCGACGGGTCGATGGCGCTCGGCGTCAACCTCAACTTCTCGCTGGACCCTGGGCGCGGCTTCCGCCTTTCACGCCAGCCCCTCGCCGGCGCCGGCGTGGTTCACGCCAAAGTCTACCGCGACCTCAACGACAACGGCATTCGCGATGCCGATGAGCCTTTGGAAAAAGGTGCGCTGATCACCGCCGGCACTCGCAATGCCGAGCGGCCTACCAATGCCAAGGGGACGGTTCTGGTCGGCGGGCTCGCCGCCTTCACCCCGGTCGTGGTCGGAATCGATAGCGGTAGCCTGTCCGACCCGATGCTGGTGCCGCGAAAGGCGATGCAGGTCGTTGTCCCTCGGCCAGGCGTTCCGGCCGAGGTGGAGATCGGACTGGTCGGCGCCGGCGACATCGAAGGGACCCTGGTCAAGAGCGGCGGCCTCGGCTTCGAGGGCCTCGACCTCGAGCTTGTCGACGCGGCCGGTCAGCTGATCGCCCGAGCGCGGAGCGACTATGACGGCTTCTTCCTGTTCGAGCGCGTGCCTTATGGCGAATACCGGCTCCGCGTGTCGGGCGACGCCGCAAGAGCTGCTAACGTCGTTCAGGATCTTCGCCTTGCAGTGAAGGTCGCGCCAGACCAGTCGGTCATCCGCCTCGGCACAATCCCGGTCGACCCGCTGCCTCGGCTCGCGTCCAGCGAATAGCGCGGTCCGGCCTCACGAAATCTAGGTGAAGTCGTCTTGGGCGACTTTCAATTGGCGGTCGGGGCAGTCGAC
>Ga0247719_1000554_pt1 | contig 21123 bp, 14 predicted proteins | sample 41E_DmetaG_FD_189046 | JGI IMG/M metagenome (GOLD analysis project Ga0247719, IMG submission 189046) | Soil microbial communities from hillslope of Landscape Evolution Observatory, University of Arizona, Oracle, AZ, United States - 4-1-E_D | ecosystem: Engineered > Artificial ecosystem >...
GGGCTTGTGGGTGCTCGCGCTCATGACCATGCTGGGCGTGCACTCGCTGGCGGTCCTGGGTGCCATCGTCGTCGGAGTGCTGGTCGTATGGCTGGGCTGGAGTCTCCTGGACCGCCGTCGTCCTGCCGGGGATGCCCGCTCGCCGAGCTTTAGACGCTAGCGGCCCGCGTCAGTCCAGGGATGAAGCAATCGCCGAGGCGACGGTCTCGGGTGCCTCCTCGGCCATGTGGTGACCGCTGTCAATCGGCATGCCGCGAACGTCGCCTGCCCATTCGCGCCAGTGCGCGGGTGTCCATGAAGCAGCACGAGCGGCCGCCCGGACCCACCATGGCGAACACGCAGGACCGCGTTCCCGGTATCGATCTTCTCGAGTGCGAAGCCTTCGAACATCGCTGAAGGCTGGTCCCAGAACTCGATCTCGGCTAGGCCGTTGCGATGTGGCCCCTCACGGCTGACGCCCTGTACCCTTGGGCTCACCGTGCCTGCCGAGTTCATCTACACGACGTACAAGCTGTCCCGGCACTACCCGCCTGATCGGACGGTGCTGGAGGACATCTCCATCTCGTTCTATCCGGGCGCCAAGATCGGGGTCATCGGGGCGAACGGATCGGGCAAGTCGAGCCTGCTGCGGATCATGGCCGGGCTCGATGACGGGTACAACGGCGAAGCGCGGCTGACACCCGGCTTCACCGTCGGCTACCTCAGCCAGGAGCCGCAGCTCGACCCCACGAAGACGGTCAAGGAGAACATCCTCGACGGCGTGCGCGAGGTCCATGGGCTGATCGAGCGATACAACGCGGTCATGGCCAGGTGGTCCGAGCCGGATGCCGACTACGAGGCCATCGGCGCCGAGCAGTCGGCCCTGGAGGACAAGATCAACGCGGTCGGGGCGTGGGACATCGAGCGCAACGTCGAGATCGCGATGGACGCGCTCAGATGCCCGCCGGACGACGCTGACGTCACGACGATCTCGGGTGGGGAGAAGCGGCGCGTCGCGCTGTGCCGGCTGCTGCTGCAGCACCCTGACCTGCTGCTGCTCGACGAGCCGACCAACCACCTCGACGCCGAGTCGGTCGCGTGGCTGGAGCGGTTCCTCGACGAGTACTCGGGCACGGTTGTCGCCGTCACCCACGACCGCTACTTCCTCGACAACGTGGCGCAGTGGATCCTGGAGCTCGACCGGGGGAGGGGTATCCCGTTCGCAGGTAACTACTCCAGCTGGCTCGAGCAGAAGCTGGAGCGCCTCTCGCGCGAGCAGAAACAGGTCGACGCGCGGCAGCGGACGCTCGCGCGCGAGCTCGAATGGGTGCGCATGGGCGCCAAGGCACGACAGGCCAAGGGCAAGGCTCGTCTTGGCGCGTACGAGAAGCTGCTCGCGGAGGCGCAGGACGCGCGCGGCGCGCAGCAGCGCGAGCTGGAGATCGCCATCCCGCCTGGGCCGCGGCTGGGCGACACCGTGATCGAGGCCAAGGGGCTGCGCAAGGCCTACGGCGACCGGCTGCTCATCGACGACCTGACCTTCTCGCTGCCCCCAGCAGGGATCGTCGGGATCATTGGCCCCAACGGCGCCGGCAAGACCACCCTGTTCCGCATGCTCGTCGGCCAGGAGACCCCGGACGCCGGCACGATCGAGATCGGGGAGACCGTCAAGCTCGCCTATGTCGACCAGAGCCGCGACGACCTCGCCGCTGACAAGACCGTCTTCGGGGAGATCACCCAGGGCAACGAGGTGATCAAGGCCGGCTCACGCGAGCTGCCGGCCCGCGCGTACGTGTCGAGCTTCAACTTCCGCGGCACGGACCAGCAGAAGCTCGTCGGCGCGCTCTCGGGAGGGGAGAGGAACCGCGTCCACCTGGCGAAGCTGCTCCAGTCGGGCGGCAACGTGCTGCTGCTGGACGAGCCGACCAACGACCTGGACGTTGACACGCTGCGCGCGCTCGAGGCGGGCCTCGAGTCGTTCCCCGGCTGCGTGGTCGTGATCAGCCACGACCGCTGGTTCCTGGACCGGATCGCGACACACATCCTGGCCTTCGAGGGCGACAGCCAGGTGCGCTTCTTCCAGGGCAACGTCACCGACGACGAGGCATTCCGGCGCAAGGAGCTCGGCACCGCCGCCGACCAGCCGCACCGGATTCGCTACAAGCGCCTCGCCGCCGCGTAGCCCTCCTGGCCGGGCTCTGGAGTTACCCTCACGGCGAGAGTGGTTGACGCTGCCCTGCGCCCGGCGGCGCCTTGTTGAGTCGATGATCGAGTGATCAATTAGGCGCCCGCGATGGGACACACGGCCACATCGCTAGCACATGGGTAGGCGGAGCGTAGGTTTATCCGAGCCAAAGCGTCGCCCGGTCCCTGCTAGCCTGAACGCGTGGCACATCGCGCTCTAGTCGATCGCGACGCGCCCGCTGAGCCCGGAGCGTTCGATGGCGTGCTCGCGGCATACAGCCCAGCGGTGCCGCGGCAGGCGTCGGCCGCGCGAAAGTATGCGTACCCGGCAACCATCGCGGTGGTGTGGTCGCCGCAGTGGGCGGGCGGGTGCGGGATCGGTGACGAGTCGAACGACCAGTGCTCCTTACCCCTCCTCGCAAGGCACATCAGTGGCAAAGGCCATTGTTCGCCGTGAGGGTGCTCGGAAGCGACCCAGCGTCGGCAGACTTGGCTTCGTCGGCCGGCCGCCTGACCAAAGACGACCTGGTTGCAGATCAAGCACTCACTTCGCTCGACGAGGACAAGCTTGGACACCGCCACATCGCCGCGCGAATCGCAGATCTCATCGCAACGGCCGACACGCCCACCAACATTGCACTGTTTGCCCCGTGGGGATCCGGCAAGTCTAGTTTCGGGGGCCTCCTGACGGACGCGTTCAAGTCGCGGGGTGCCTCGATTGGGGTCGTTACTTACGACGCATGGAGCTACGGCGGAGAGTCGCTTCAGCGGAACTTCATTGGTAATGCGGCCCGCCAGCTAGGTCTGAACCCCGACACCGAGCAGGGGCGGCCTTACTTTGGGGGCCTCTACGAAGGCAATCGGCGCGTCAGATTCAGGCTGTCCTGGAAGCAGGTGTTCCTCGTAGTGGCGCTCGCCGCGCTTTGGCTCGCGGCTATCCTGCTCGCCCTGATCGCTGTCGCTGCCTTCGTCGCCATCTCATCGCAGCAGGATCCTGTAACGGCCGCCCGGTCCGCCGTCGCGGCCGCCTTACCCACGGCTGGTGTAACTGGCCTCTTGGCCTCCCTCGTCACCACCCTAATGAGTGGAGCGCGGATCGACTTTGAGCAAGGTGCGCCCACGCAGGAGCAACTGCAGCATGCCTTTGCGCGTCTGGTGCAAACGGTCACGCGTTCAAACATGGCGAATGGTGGATTTGATCGCGTATTGTTCTTTGTCGACGAACTCGATCGCTGCGACAAGCAGAGCGTTGTAGAAGTGCTGCGGGCCATCCGTGGCTTCTTCGGGGAACCCAACTGCTTGTTCTTGGTGGCTGCTGATCGGCGCGTCCTTGAGGACGCGCTTGAGGCACTCCCTCAGACCACGCCAGTAGACATCGAAAACCCTTATTACAGTTCGGCCAGCGAGTTCTTTGACAAGGTCTTTCAGTTTCAGTTCTCGCTGCCACCGCTACGGATCGGTCGACTGAGCGGTTTCGCCCGGGACTTGGTGCGAGGTCGCGAAAAGGGGCTGTGGGGAACGATCGGCAGGTCAGGCGACAGCCCGCCCCTGCTCGATCTCGTCGTCCATGATTTGATTCCCTCCCACGTCAGAAGTCCTCGGCGCGTAAAGATCCTGCTCAACAACTATGCAGTTAACGTGCGAATCGCCGAGTCCCGTGGAATAGAGTGGCTTTTAAGAGCCCGTGAGATAGCAAAATGGACTACTCTTCAGACCGAATTTCCGCGCTTTGCCAAGGACCTCGTGCATGAGCCACGCCTGCCCACGCTTCTTCTCAACCCTCCCGAGGTAACGTCTCCACGGCTTGCGGAGCTCCTAGAACGCCACCGGCTCCCGGCAGCTCTCGGCGCCGCGCAACCAGCCGAGCATGACGACCAGCTCGACTCTGACGTCACAGCAACGGACGCGACCCCGGATGTGCCGGAGGAGAGGGAAGGCGACCTCAAGATTGCTCAGCGCAGACTTCTCAGGGCCTACTTAGCCAGAGTCCAGGATGTTGGCGACCCCGGACGAGACCTGCTGTTCCTCGCACCCGCGGGAGACAATATCGAGTTTGCCGATCCGTCGTTTGGTCAAGCGATCGAAGACACCGCTGTCGATGATGTCAACGCGGCGACCGCGCAGATTGCGTTGCATGCTCCGGATGAACAGCGAAAAGCTGTCAGGCTGCTAGCCATTCAGGCGCAAGCCGAGTTCGGACCTGAACGACTCAATGTCGTAAGTGTGATGCTGAGAGTTGCGTCGGCACTCGAGTTCGCCTTGGGCGACGACCTCGACGAGGCCATCCGCATACTGAATGTTACTCATCGAGAAGAAGGCCTCGAGCCCGCTCATCTTCTTCCGGCCCTCGTGATCGCTGATCAGGCGGGGGCCTCCGGACAAGTACTGTCCCAGTCTCTCATCGCGGATGACCGCCTGCTGGCAACTGATGCGGCGGTCGACAGTGCCGCGCGAATCGCGGAGCTGCTGACCGCGGCGCACCGTCGCGTTGTGTTCGAGCATCTAGCTGAACGGTTCTCGTCATCACCGGATCTGCTAATCGACGCATTCGCGAGGCTCGGGCCGCCTGCGGCCGCGATGCTGGCTGAAGTCAGTGAGGAAGCAATCACCGCGACCGTGACCGATCTCGAGGACGAAGAGAGGACAAGAGCTCTGGTCGTACCCTTGCTCGATGGGGTCATGAGCCGATCTGGGTCGCATAGCGATGCCCTTGACACCATCACCCTCTCGGTTATCGCAGCGGAGAACGTCTTTGCCTACGGCATGGTCAAGGATCGGCTTGAGCAGATCACGGGCATCCTCCATGCGGACGACGGTGATTGGATGGTCTTAAGGATGCTTGAGCAGGCCCCGCCTGCTGACTGGGACCTCTTATCCTCGATGCTGCACGCAGACCCGGGCAGCAAGCTCGAAGACCTCGGCGCGGTCGCCACAAGCACCCTCCGGGCGTTGCTCGCGACCGCCGTCTCAGATGCGTCACAGGTGCCGCTTGTGGCGGCGGTCGAACGAATGAAGCCGCACTTGCGTCTACCGACGGCCAAGATTTGGGAGTCGGCTGGCGAGGAGATCGCCGACGCGCTCGACACCGACGTCTCCAGCGATAGGCGGCAGGCACAAGCGGAGCTGCACCGAGCACTACTTGTGCTCGCATCGGTGGACCGGGCTCTCGGTCAGCATCTCGAGCCCCTGATTCTGAACGAAATACGGAGAGCGCTGGCCGAAGAGGGCTCCTTTGAGTTCGGACTCGCAATGGCACGGGATGTGGCAGATGACCTGTCGGAGGACGGTCGCGTGGCCCTCTACCAGTCCTTTGTGTCCAGCCAATTCGCTCCCGGGCAGGCTTCGGCAATAACGCGAACACGCGCCCGATTCGCCGCGGTCGCGGTGGCAGCTCGTGAGAAAGGCGCTGCCAAACAACGCCCCGCGGCTGGGGAAGTCATTGCCGCCCTAGCGGAAGAACCTGGGTTCCTGGATATCTTGCGCAATTGGCTCCGGTCTGATCCCGATGGCACCGAGCTGGCCACGGTTGCCGCCAGTATCGCCCGGCCGACTCCGTTCCAAGAGGCACTGACGGCGTGGATGCGGCGCGCGACGCCGGCGGGCCGGACGGCCTTCATCATTCGGCTTATCGAGACGAGCGTGGGCGGCGCCGAGGCCTGGGCAGCTTTCGTCTCAGGCGCGATCGACGAGACGCGCGTCTACCAGGCGATCCAGACACGCCTCAAGGCGAGCAAGAGAGGCGAGGAGCGCCGCCGCCTGGCGCGAATCGTCCAGCGGCTGCGACCTCGAACCGAACCCGCGCGCGACTTGAGCGCGAAGATTGTCACGTACCTCCTTGACCTCAACCAGAAAACAGACTACGAGTCGGCCCGCATCGTTCTCCGTGCCTTGGGACCAGATGTACCTCATGCTGGCAAAGTGAAGTCGGCGCTGCGACGCGCGACACGAGCTGGGCTTGTACTCAACAGCAAGTGGACGCGGACTCTCTGGGCCGCCGGCATGCCGGTTCCCAGAGATGTGAAGGCGAAGTGAGGACCAGCAGAAGCTCGTCGGCGCGCTGTCGGGAGGGGAGAGGAACCGCGTCCACCTCGCGAAGCTGCTCCAGTCGGGCGGCAACGTGCTGCTGCTGGACGAGCCGACCAACGACCTGGACGTTGACACGCTGCGCGCGCTCGAGGCGGGCCTCGAGTCGTTCCCCGGCTGCGTGGTCGTGATCAGCCACGACCGCTGGTTCCTGGACCGGATCGCGACACACATCCTGGCCTTCGAGGGCGACAGCCAGGTGCGCTTCTTCCAGGGCAACGTCACCGACGACGAGGCATTCCGGCGCAAGGAGCTCGGCACCGCCGCCGACCAGCCGCACCGGATCCGCTACACGCGCCTCGCCGCCGCGTAGGTCCGCTGAGGAGGCGTGTTCAGGACCGCTCCCCGAGCATGGGCGGAAAGGCCGCTGCCAACACGCGCAGCCAGGCATCGACCTGATCGGGGCCCGCCATCGGCGGCGCCGACGTCAGCAATCGCTTGAGCGAGCCGGATCTGGTGATGCGCACGCCCCGATACTCCCGCGGAGCGAGCAGCTGCAGCCCGTTGGTGACGAAGCAGGCCACCGGGATCACGGAGGGGAGGGGAGCGACGGCGGCGTCGACCAGCGCGTGGCGGACGGCATCGGCCTGCTCCAGCGCCTTGACGATCCTGTCGCTGTGGTCACGCCCACCCACGAACAGGCGCGTCTCGGGGCGCCGAAGGGAGCCGCGCACCTTCAGCCGGATGGCGCCGGCGTAGTGCTTGGTCTCGACGACGAACACGCCCGCGGCCGATACGACGATGTGGTCGATGTTGCCGCCTCTGCCCGTGTGCCGACGATCGTGCAGCGTCCAGCAGCCGGGGATGGCGTCGAGCAGGGCGCCTACGATCGCTTCTCCATCCGCCCCGACCTTCCAGGCCTGCACCGGCTGCGGCACCGATGACGCGCCGAGCAAGAGCCCACCCAGGCGGTCGCCCCATCTGGCGCGTATCCGTCGCTGCCGCTCGACCACGAGTCGCTCATACCTTTGCTGGGCCGCGGCACCAGCAACGCCGCGCTCCGGGGGCAGCTCGACCTGGGCCCGGCCGGGGGAGGGGCACGTGAGGCAGTGGATGCGCGCCGCGGTTGGGTCGTAGACGGCGGGCACACCCGCCTCGAGCCCCTTGCCGCAGTGCATGCACTCGCCGGCGTACTTGACGAGCCACGGATCAGCGGGTGCTTGCGGGCGCGCGATGTCGGCCATGGCGCCGATGCTGCCGACCCGAGCCGACGGCGCCTATGCGACGAATGGGCTAATCGCCGCACTGTGGACGGCGTGCTCTACGCTCCCCCTGTCGGCAGACCACGCCTGCGGTGTCCCGGGAGGGTAATCCTTTGACGAACTGGGCCGAAAGCCGTTCGGACTTGCCGTATTCGGTGGCTGCTCCCGTCGTTCGCGCGCTAGTAGATACCGAGATGTGGGCTGATGTGAGCGGGCGACAGTTAGCGAACATGGATGAGCCAACTCGGCAGCGCGTCTATTTGGCGAGCGATGACCTGCACAGGGCCATGGATACAGTGGCAGCCGATCTCTGGGAGACGGAAGATGGCGACCCTCTCTTGGACGCGATAACGAAGCGGTCAGCGCGCTTGACCGACGCGGCTCGGTGGATGGCCCTCTTCCATGAAGGCGTTCGCTGGTGGGAGGAACTGCCGAACGAGCACCGTCAAGCGATGGAGCGCCGCTGGGTGTACCGGCGCGACTTCGGCGAGGCGTTTGCCGACGTGCTGGGGAAGGCACACATGAAACTACTGGATGTGGGCGCCCGGGCCGCCATTGAGGAGTACTCAGTCAACTCGAAGGACAGGGAGTGGATGCGACAGGAGTATCAGGAAGCCACGCCGTCTGTAATCCGGCTGGCCCTGCTCGTGGCCGACTCGGCGGCCCTTCAAGCAATTCACGACTTATCTGCCGCGTCGACCCGATCGGGCGTCGACTCGGCCGTTGGGAAGCGAGAGCCTACCGAGGGTTTGTGGGCGGCGATCGGAAGCCTCCGAGCTAGGGTGCGCCGCATCAGGTATGTAGGCGAGATACTCGATTGGTACCTCTTGAACCTGGCCATTGGTCTCCTGCTCATCGGCGCCATTGTGGTCGTCGCTGCGCTGACCAACTAGATCCCACGGCCCTGCGTTACGCTTGACTCTCCCAGCGGAGGAGGGGAGAGGGCACTTGGCGCAGGGCACCGGCGCGATTATCGAGAACCCGGTCATCAACACGCCTTTTGCCGAGCCCGGGCGCCACTTCGTTATGGAGGACGGCAAGCCGACCGGCGAGATCGCTGACCGACGCCGACCATCAGAGTTCTTCATCCCCGTACCGCCGCCGCGGCGAAAGTCTGCCGCGCAGCTGACGCTCGACCATTACGGCCAGATCCGCCAGCAGCCGAACGAGATCGTCAACGAGATCCGCCAGGCGGTCGCCCGGTGGCGCCAGCAAGGCTACCCGCATACGACCAGCGTCACGAAGGATTTGCTCGCCTACTGGCAGGACGAGGATCGCCAGCGGCGGCTGTTCTTCTGCCAGATCGAGGCGGCCGAGACTGCGATCTACCTCGCCGAGGCGGCCGAGCGCACCGGCGACACCAACGCCCTAAACCAGATCCGCGCCCAGAACGCGCAGCTCAACGGCGGCCTGCCGCGGACGGCCTTGAAGATGGCCACCGGCTCGGGCAAGACGGTGGTGATGGCCATGCTCATCGCGTGGCAGGCGCTCAACAAGCAGGCCAACCCGCAGGATCGGCGCTTCAGCGACCGATTCCTGATCGTCACGCCGGGCATCACCATCCGTGACCGACTGCGCGTGCTGCTGCCCAATGACCCGCAGAACTACTACCAGGACATGGACCTGGTCGGCGCGGAGCAGATCGACCGGCTCAAGTCGGCGACCATCCTGATCACCAACTACCACGCCTTCATCCGACGCGAGAAGATCAAGGCGGCCGGCCTGACCAAGCGGATCCTCAGCGGCGGAGCCAGCGACGACCGCTTCAAGGAGTCGCCGGCCGAGATGGTCCGCCGCGTCTGCCGCGACTTCGGCACTGCGAAGGGCATCGTGGTCATCAACGACGAGGCGCATCACTGCTACGCACCGGCGCCGCCGGAGAAGGCAGAGGAGGGGACGCTTGACGTCGAGGAGCGCACGCTCGCGCGCGAGAATGCCGAAGAAGCGCGCGTCTGGATCGGCGGCCTCCAGGCCGTACAGGAGAAGCTGGGTGTTCGGTCGGTCCTCGACCTGAGCGCCACGCCGTTCTTCCTCAACGGCTCGGGCTACAAGGAAGGCACGCTGTTCCCGTGGGTGGTCAGCGACTTCGGGCTGATGGACGCTATAGAGAGTGGCATCGTCAAGATCCCGCGCGTGCCCACCAGCGACGACTCGATGACCGGCACCAGCCCGATGTACCGCGACCTGTGGAGCCGGGTCAAGGACGCCCTGCCGCGCAAGGGCCGCCGCGGCTCAGACGACACCCTCGATCCCGAGCTCATTCCCAAGGAGCTCGAGGGCGCCCTGATGACGCTCTACGCCGACTATCAACGCTCGTTCGACGAGTGGGCAGATGCGGGCATCGGCACTCCGCCGGTGTTCATCGTCGTCTGCTCCAACACCGCCACGTCCAAGCTCGTCTACGACTGGATCGCCGGCTACGACAAGGAGCTCGACAACGGGGTCACGGTGATGGTGCCCGGCAAGCTCGGCCTCTTCACCAACGAGCAGGGCGGCGCGATGCGCGACCGACCCAACACGATCCTGGTGGACTCGGCGCAGCTCGACCGCGGCGACGCGCTCGAGCCCGCATTCCGCAAGGCCGCCCACGCCGAGATCGAGGCTTTCAAGCGCGAGTACGTCGCCCGCTTCCCGGGTCGGTCGGCCGAGGAAATCACCGACGAGGACATCCTGCGCGAGGTGATGAACACGGTCGGCAAGAAGGACCGCCTGGGCGAGCACGTCCGCTGCGTCGTGAGCGTGGCGATGCTGACCGAGGGCTGGGACGCCAACACGGTCACCCACATCCTGGGCATCCGCGCCTTCGGCACGCAGCTGCTGTGCGAGCAGGTTGTTGGCCGGGCGCTGCGCCGCGCCTCCTACGACGCCGATGAGAACGGCATGTTCGACCCACAGTACGCCGAGGTCTACGGCGTGCCGTTCAGCTTCCTGTCGGTCGCCGGCAAGGGCAAGGCCCGGCCGGCCAAGCCGGTGCAGACCGTCCGCGCGCTGCCCGAGCGAGCGGAGCTGCGGATCGAGTTCCCACGGCTCATCGGCTACCGCTACCAGCTGCCAGTCGACCGACTCGACGCGCGCTTCGACGCCTCATCCATCCTGCCCCTGTCGACGCAGGACGTCGCACTGAAGACCGAGGTTGACCCGATTGTCGGTCTGAGCGAGACCCACACCCTCGATGACCTGCGCGAGCAGCGGATGCAGACGGTGGTCTTCGCGATCGCCAAGCGCACGCTCGCCCTGCACTTCCGCGACGACGAGGGCGGCGAGCGACCGTGGCTGTTCCCGCAGCTGCTGCGCATCACCCGCGACTGGATCGCCGAGTGCGTCACGCCGTATCTCAAGGACGGCGCGTTCGAGCAGCTGCTGCTCTTCGTCGAGTACGGTCACGCGGCGGCGGAGCGCATCCGCCAGGCGATCGTCGCCGGGACGGCAGGGGAGAAGCGGCTGCTGCCAGTGCTGCGGCCTTACGAGCCGATCGGCTCGACCGACTACGTCTTCTTCGAGACGACCAAGACCTGTTACCAGACGACCAAGAGCCACATCAACCGGATGGTCGAGGACTCGGGCTGGGAGTCCAAGCTGGCCGACGTGCTCGAGTCGATGCCTGAGGTCGTGGCCTACGCCAAGAACCAGGGCCTCAACTTCAAGATCCCGTACACCTACGAAGGCCGGCCGGGCAACTACGTGCCCGACTTCCTGATCCGTCTCCGCGACGCCGACTCGACCGGCCCCAATGACCTGCTCACCCTCGTGCTCGAGGTCAGCGGCGAGGCGCGCAAGGACAAGCAGGCCAAGGTCGCCACCGCCGAGCACCTGTGGGCCCCGGCGGTCAACAACTGGGGTGCAGCTGGCCGCTGGGCCTTCCTCGAGATAACCGACCCGTGGGACGCCAAGAACCTGATCGAATCGCACTTCATCGCGGGCGTTTCGACTCGTGCCTGAGCTCCAAAGCCGGACGCTCACGGTGCTGGAGTCTGCGCTCGGCAGGCGCGTGTTCCGGGCCCAACGCCAGACTGGCTCGCTAGACCCGGCCGGACCGAATGCGGTCCGCGGTGGAGGACAGTGCGATTGATCTACCGCCGTCTCACCGATGGGATGGAGCTTCCCGAGGTTATGCCCATCCGAGAGCGACGAGTCATTGACGGTCTGATCGGCGGACGCGGAATTCCGTGGCGCTTGGTGGAGATAGACGAATCACAGCACTTCAATCCTTGGCGTGCCATGACGCTGCGCTATTACCCGCCCGATGCCTTGGTCGCTTACCCAATCACCGTCTGGAAAGCGTTCAGCAAGACTGGGCGGCTCAGTGCTGGCGGAGGCTGGGCGGCACCAAGGCCGCCGCTATTCCCGATGGACGGTGGACGTCACCGCCAGCGCGCCTTTCGGGATGCACTGGCCGGCCTTCTCCCACCGCTGCACGGGTTCTCGCCGACATTGCGCTTGGCCGACTTTGAGCTTCACAGCTGGATATGGGAGCGCAGCGCCGTCACGAAGATGCGCACCCTCATGGAGGAGCGGCTGAGTGTCGAGTGACGTTCTAGCGGATCGATTTCGGGTTGTCCGCGACGAGTGGCTGGCCATCACACAGCCGCCACCACCTGACCTCGTCCGTTTCACGGACGTCAAGCGCCAGGCGGCCGCGATTATCGACGCCGGTCTCTGGGTTTCCGGTCCCGCCGACATGCTGAGCGTTCTCGGTCGGCAAAGAGACGAGCTGGCTCACAGCCGGATGATCGCGTGGCTACTCACGCCTACCGCACGCCACGGCCTGGGCAGGCGCTTCCTGCGTGCACTGTTCGACCACATCTGGCCAAGCGAAGAGCTGATGACGTCGGGCGTGGTCCAGGTAAACACTGAGACGACGCGATCCGCGGCTGACGAGATGGGCCTGCTCAGGGAGGCACGCGCAGATATCGTGGTCGTTGGTGAGGACGTCACGGTCGTGATCGAGAACAAGGTTGACGCGGGCGAGGGGCTGGACCAGTGCGAGCGGCTCTACTGGTCGTGGGCGGACCAGCCGACCGAGGTTCGCTGGCTGTTCCTGTCGCCCACCGGTCGTCCACCGGTGACCGCGACGTCGCCGGCGGCACTCGCAGCCTGGCGGACGCTGGGCTACGCAGATCTGGAGCAATTGCTGCGGAGCACCCTGTCAGGGGCAGGGGAGGGCACAGCACCTGTCGGCCGAGCGACGGCACACCAGTACCTGGCCTCGATCGCGACCGTGGTGCCGCGATGAGCGACCCATTCGGCGACGAACTCATCCAGTTCTTCCTCCGCAATCGCTCGGATATCAAGGCATGGGCTGCGATCGAGGCTCAGGCCATCGAGGCGACCCGCGAGCTGCTCGCGCAATCCCAACCAGAACTGGAGGCGGCCCTGCTCGCGGCGGACCCGACGATCCTCGTCGGGCGCCACGACAGCGCACCATGGGAGCGCATCTTCGCTCGCCGCGAGCGCTGGCCTGAGAGCCTCGGGCTGGCCCTAGAGTGGCACCGAGCAGTGGATTCCCTCGCGAATGCGCCGAAGATCGGTGTCTTCTGGTGGGCTGATCCTCCTGCGCTGGAGGAGCCGCGAACTCGTCTGACAACTGTCGTGGACAAGGTTCAGCTGCAAAAGCTCGGCTACAAGGTGCCCATGTCGGGTATCTGGCCCGTGGGTGCCTACGTTGCCGCAACGCCGGATTGGTGGCGTGATCCCACGAGCTGGATCGCTGAGATAGCCGAGCGCCTATCAGCAACCTGGCCACTGGTCGCACCCCACATCGACGAAGTCTTGTCCGACAATTGGCAGGTAAGTCGTGGCTGAGAAGATCACGCGGAAGGCCAACCTGACGCCTGTCCGCGCCTACCCGCACCCGTCAGACAGCCGCCCGAACATCCCCACCGCCGAGCTCGAGTCGTTTGCCCGCCCCGACGAGAAAAGGCCCGCGACCGTGCGCTACCCACGCGACCCCACGCTCGACCCGCAGCTGGTCTGGAAGGGCAAGGACGAGCAGGACGCCCACGACCTCGAGGTGCCGGCCGTCCCGATCTACATCCAGGAGACGATCGACCCGCTGGCGCTGATCGAGGAGCTACGCGCCGAGAGCGAGGGCCGGCGCAGCGAGCAGCAGCTGGGCTTCTTCGGCCCGTACAGCGAGCTGTCGTTCGAGGAGAAGGTCGACTTCTACCGCCACGCCGGCAAGTGGACCAACCGGATGATCCTGGGCGACTCGCTGCTGGTCATGACCAGCTTGGCCGAGAAGGAGGGCCTGAAGGGCCAGGTCCAGACGATCTACGTCGACCCGCCCTACGGCATCAAGTTCGGCTCCAACTGGCAGGTCTCAACGCGCAAGCGCGACGTGCGCGACGGCAAGGACACCGACCTGACGCGCCAGCCCGAGCAGGTGCGCGCGTATCGCGACACCTGGGAGCTCGGCATCCACTCGTACCTGAGCTACCTGCGCGACCGGCTGGCCGTCGCCCGGGACCTTCTGACGGACTCAGGCTCGATCTTTGTCCAAATCGGTGAAGACAACGTTCATACGGTACGGAGCTTGTTGGATGAGACATTCGGATCCGACAATGCATTTGCCTTCATTACATTCAAGAAGACCAGCGCCGTCGGAAGCTTCGCCGGCGGCACCGTCGTACTCCCGTCAACCTGTGACTTCATCTTGGGATACGCGAGAGACAAGGAGTCGCTGAAGTACCGTCAACTCTTCCTCGACAAGGATCCAGTCGGCGCGGGAGGCACTGGCTACACGCTTATTGAGTTGCCTGACGGAACGCGCCGGGCGGCCAGCTCGCAAGAACGCGAGGCAGTGGGTCGAGGGACTGGCCGACTTTTTGGAGCCTCGCCACTCGTCTCCGAAACCGTGAGAACTGCTCAGACTACCGTGTTCCCGGTCGAGGTAGGTGGCCGGACGTTCTTGCCGCGGCGGGGCGGCTGGAAGACCAACCCGCACGGAATGCGAAACCTGCAGTTGGCGAACCGCCTGTACCCACAAGATGTCGGGCTCAGGTTCGCTCGATACCACGACGATTTCCCGGCGTTCCCTCTCACGAATCTCTGGACCGATACGCAGTCCGGGTCAGCAATGGACAAGACGTACGTCGTCCAGACCAATCAGAAAGTCATAGAGCGATGTCTCCTCATGACCACCGATCCCGGCGACTTGGTTCTCGATCCGACCTGTGGCTCTGGCACGACGGCGTATGTGGCTGAGCAGTGGGGGAGGCGCTGGATCACGATCGACACCAGCCGCGTCGCGCTCGCCCTCGCGCGCTCGCGCTTGATGGCCGCCAAGTACCCGTTCTACCTGCTCGCCGACTCGGAGTCGGGTGCCAGGAAAGAGGCTGAGGTTAGCGGCGTCGCGCCGCCCGTCGCCTCCGGCTACGGCAACGACGTCCGCCGCGGCTTCGTCTACCAGCGCGTGCCGCACGTCACCCTGAAGTCGATCGCCCAGAACCCCGACATCCGCGAGGGTATGTCGCGTGATGAGATCGACGCCGCCATCGCACGCCACGCCGACACCGAGACGCTCTTCGACCGACCCTACGAGGACCGCAAGATCGTCCGCGTGTCGGGTCCCTTCACGGTCGAGAGCCTGTCGCCACATCGGGTCCTGCGCGACGGGCCGGAGGACGAGGCCGCAGAGCCGCCGCCGTCGTCGACCGACTCGGGCCAGTTCGTGACGAGCATCCTCGACAACCTGCGCCGCGCCGGCGTCCAGAACACCAAGCGCAACGAGCGCCTTGAGTTCAGCCGCCTCGAGCCGTACCCGGGCGTTTACATCCAGGCCACCGGCGAGTACCCCGAGAACGGCCACGTCAAGACCGCGGCGGTCGCCATCGGGCCCGAGTTCGGCACCGTCGGACCCGAGCTCATCCGCGAGGCGGCTAAGGAGGCGGTCAAGGTCGCCGACCTGCTCGTCGTCGCCGGCTTCGCCTTCGACCCCAGGGCAGGGGAGGAGTCGTCGGCCCTCGGCCGTCTGACCGTTCTCCAGGCGCGCATCAGCCCCGACTTGCTAGTCGGTGGCCTGAAGGCGACCGGCGCGGGCAACCTCTTCCAGGTCTTCGGAGAGCCCGACATCGAGCTCAGGGAGGCCGACAACGACCAGCTTGTGGTCGAGATCCGCGGGCTGGACGTCTACGACCCGACGACCGGCCAGTTGCGATCGTCATCGGTCGACGACATCGCCGCCTGGTTCCTTGACACCGACTACGACGGTGACGCCTACTTCGTCCGCCACGCCTACTTCACCGGCGCCGACGACCCCTACGACCGACTACGGCGCGCCCTCAAGGCCGACATCTCCGACGAAGCCTGGGCGACCGTCAACTCAACAGTCAGCCGTCCCTTGCCACGTCCAAGGAGCGGCAAGATCGCCATTAAGGTCATCAACCACTACGGCGACGAAGTCATGAAGGTGATTGGCCTTGACCACTCACAGGCCCGACTCGAGCCCGTGACGCCATCTGGTCCCCAAGAAGCACTAGAGTCTCACCCATCGGATTCCGACGTGAAGCCTCTGTATGTCGACATATACGACACAGCGAGGACGATTGACCAGACTAATCAGTGGGCCGCGCGAGGATCTCTATTTACGTCAGTCCTAACTGGCGAGGACCTCGTTTTCAGTCAAGCGCAGTCGTTTGACTCTGTCCTGCTGTTACGAGCACTCGAGGACGTCAGGCAACGAGAAGCCTTGCTCCAACTTGTCGGTGGGCCGGTTCAATTTCGTCTGTATGACGCGGACACCATTTGGGAAGCCTTTGGCAGGGCACTTGCGAAGCCGGGGTTCATCTTCTCGGCATGGCCAGAGTTGATGAATGACGAAGAGGCCTCGGGCTCTGTTCGCCGCATTGTGGATGCGACTCCGCCGGACGCGGACGGTGTTCGATGGGGTACGCGGCCACCAACGCCTCGTGTGCGAGAGCTGCGAGCCAGGATCGAGGGTTTGCATCGACTCTCCCGCGAACATCCCCAGACCGCGGAAAAGGCACTGAATCTGAGCCACGAACTACGCGGTCGCGTGCAGGCGAAGGCCGAGGAGCTTGAGGCCAGTAGCGGCGACCACGAGGTCGCTGATCTACTGCGCGCGGCTGCCGACGAAGACGTGTCCACACGCTCAGACCTCAGGAACCGCCTCGCGCTCAACCCTCCAAGTGTACCGAGGGATAGAGCTTCGTTCTGGATCGATGTGGTGCAGCAAGAGTTGATCGCGCACGCGCTGAAGGCGCGGCCGATTATCAGCGGCGCCGGGACCCCCTTCGAGGATGACTTCCATCACGCCAACCGCTCTTCTGCCGCGCATCTGGGGCATGAGATCACCGACTTCGAGGGTCTCCGGGTCATCGACTGGCCCAAGCTGGTCGACTATTACCGTGGCGTGATGAACACTAAGCCTGGCCCCGATCGGGTTGATCCGCTACGGCGCGATCGTGTCTTGGCAGAAGTCACGGTTAACGAGCTTGGGCTCCTAGGCTACTTCATCAAGGTTCCCGGCCGACGCCGCCTCGACCGCGCCGCGAGGATTGGTGCCGAAACCTATCTGGCTCTGACCATGCCTGGCTACGTGCCCCTGAGTCTTAGCGGTACCAAGCTCGTTGTCGATTGGTTCGCGAAGAGGCGCACCGGGTACACCGTTCGAGAGATGGCGGGCGAGGTCTTAGTCCGTCGCCTGATCCCCCGATATCGAGGCCGCTTGCTCGAGCGGGAGGTAGAGATCCGGAACGCAGCACGTGAGTAACCCAGGTCGCACCACGACGTTGGAGAGGGTGCTAGTCGGCCGGAACGAGTATGTCGAAGTGTTCCTCAATAGGATAAGACGCGAAGACAGAACCGAGGGAACACACCTGCGCGTGTCAGAGCCGCGCAATGGGGCCGTCGCGCTCGTGGTTGACGACCAGGAGCGAGTGCTGCTGCTGCGTCTCTACCGGTACGGGGTCGACGGCGAACGATGGGAGATCCCGCGTGGATACGGTCGCTCGGGCGAAACTGGGAAGGACACCGCCGCGCGCGAGGCGGAGGAGGAGTCGGGTGTCGTCACTGTCAGTCCGCCACTCCTGCTCGGCTACGTCGAGCCCAATTCATCGATCCTGGAGAGCAGGATCCCGGTGTTCCTCGTGGTGATGAGCGCCATGAGGGTGCCGACTGATCCGAACGAATCACCCGCAGCGGTCAGTTGGTTCAACTGGGAGGAGCTGATGTCTCTCGCGAAGCGAGGGCAGTTAGTCGATGGGTTCACGCTCTCTGCATTGCTGCTTTGGATGGCGCATCGGACTGCCGGCCGGGCGGGCGCAGATGACACTACGAGGGCTGAAAAGTGACTGAGGCGGCGGTGACCATCGGGCCCGAGTTCGGCACCGCGGGCCCCGAGCTCATCCGCGAGGCGGCCAAGGAGGCCGTCAAGATCGCCGACCTGCTCGTCGTCTGCGGCTTCGCCTTCGACCCGCTGGCAGGGGAGGAGGCCTCCACGCTCGGACGCCTGACCATCCTTCAGGCGCGCATGAGCCCCGATCTCGCGATGGGCGACGTGCTGCTCAAGAAGACCGGCTCGGGCAACCTGTTCATGGTCTTCGGTGAGCCCGACATAGAGGTATTGCAGACCTCCGATGGCATGGTGGCCGTCGAAATCCGCGGGCTGGACGTCTATGACCCCACGACCGTCGCGCTGCGCTCATCGTCGGTCGACGACATCGCCGCCTGGTTCCTCGACACCGACTACAACGGCGAGGCCTTCTTCGTCCGCCACGCCTACTTCACCGGCGCCGACGACCCCTATGACCGCCTCCGCCGCGCCCTGCGCGCCGACATCTCCGACGAAGCCTGGGCGACCGTCAACTCGACCGTCAGCCGTCCCTTCCCGCGCCCCAAGACCGGCACGATCGCCATCAAGGTCATCAACCACTACGGCGACGAGGTAATGACGGTTCGCACCCTATGACCCGCCCCAAATCAGGAGGGCCACACAAGTGGCGATGATCCCACAGTTCACTGCGTCAGCCACCACCGCCGGAGCCTTGCTGTCATCGGCCACCTTCGCGGTGCCTCCCTTCCAGCGGGAGTACGCGTGGATGGACGAAGAATATGAGGAGTTCTGGCGGGATATCCGGAACGCACTAACAGACGACTCCTACTTTCTTGGGCTTGTGATCCTAACCGCCGAGGAAGGGGTTCGCGCGCAGGTCGTCGACGGCCAACAGAGGCTGCTGACGATAACCCTCCTCGCATGCGCACTACACGCTGAGGCGACTGCCAACGCACGCTCGGCACTCGCCGAGCGCATTCGCGCGACATTCCTGTATGCGATCGATTATGAAACTGACGAGATGGTTCCAAGAGTCACCCTTGCTGACGACCTCGATGACCACACTCTTCGGTCTATCGTGTCACACGTGATGACGGGGTCACCGATCGACGTCGACGACGGGACGGCCACAAGGATGATTGCCGCTTTTCGCTTCCTGCAGACGAATTTGCACAACGACCTCGCGACCGATCCCTTTCGGCGCCTCGGACTATGGACGGACTTCCTGACGAACCGCCTTCAATTCGCTGTGTTCGTCCATCCCGATCCCGCCTCAGCCTATCGTGTGTTTGAAGTTATTAACCAGCGCGGTCGAGAACTTACTACTGCTGACCTACTCAAGAACTACCTGCTAAGTCAGGCGCCGGCGGGGCAACAGCGTGCACTTTACGTCCGTTGGCAGGATGTGTCGCGACAACTCCAGTCATATGGGCCCACGACCTTCGTGCAGTTCATTCGACATGTGGTCACAGTTCACGCAGGCCATGTGCTTGCCAGGGACCTGTTCGACTACCTTGCCCAGCGCAAGGCATACCCAGGCGCGCCGCAGCCACCTACCGCCATCCAGCTGCTGGACATGCTCGAGGACGCATTGGCCCTCTATCTGCAGATGCTCAATCCAACGCTGGAAGGACCCGCGAGTGGGCAGGCACTAAGGATCTTCGCCGCGCTCAACGACATGAACGTCATCACTGTACGGCCGCTTCTACTTGCCGTTGCGGGAGTGGACGCGTCAGACGACGGAATGGAGTCCGTGCTGGATCTCGTTGTCAGGCGCATCGTGGTTGGAAACCTCGGCACAGGAAACGTAGAAAGGCGGTTCGGCGATGCCGCTTTTGAGGTGCAGCGATCCCAACAGTGGCGCCCCGCACTAGACGACCTTCGCGACTTGAGCCCACGACGAGATGAGTTCGTGCCAGCCTTTGCCAGGCGTTCGCTCAACAAGGCTGTTCTTCAGTTCCTGCGTCGGTCAGTCATCCAGGGTACGAAGACCCCGGCGCCTCATGGGTATCTGCACCTCGTACGTCCTCGTCACGCAACCGAATGGTTTGGCTTTGAAGAGGACGAGTCGTACTGGATCTCCACCATTGGCAACTCGATACTCATTGATCAGCAGAGACGGCCGTTCGGGACCGCGACCTGGACTGAAGCCCTCGAGGGCCTGATCCCTCAAGCTGTTGAGGGGGAGTGGGTTGCCCGGATTATGGACTTTGAGGCCTGGGATGCCGAAGCCGTTGAGGCGATCGGCGATGAACTTGCCCAAGCAGCTGCTGGCGTGTGGTACTGACGGTGGCTGTTACGCCTGACTTGATCGAGCGCCTCGCGCGAGTACTCGACCGCGATGAAGCGGTTGATCCGTTACCGGCCTTGGCGAGGGCCATGGCTCACACCGGACCGGAGGATGTCTCCGACTGGCCGGAGGACGTCGCGATTGGCCTAGACACGAGTGCGCTCTTCCGACTTGGCGACTCGTCACGAGCAGATGTAGTTGACTATCTGGCTCTGAAGCATGAAGCACCGGTCATCATTCCTGGCCAAGTCGTTTCAAGAATTCTGGAACAACGCCATAGGCGCGATCGAGACGCTGTCAGGCTCACTCCAGCGTAAGTACGAGTCACTGTCGGACGAGGTCAGGAAGGTCCAGGTCAACTTCCCAACGTTGTATCAGCCTCTTCAGACTCTGCTCGACGAGTTCAGCGCCACTTACGGGGTGATCTACGAGCCCGGGACCGCAACTCGTATAACGACACTCCTGAATGCGGTTCAAAGTGTTGCGATGGTGCCGTACGTGCCCCGGACTCGCTTCTACTCAATCGCCCTGGTTCGCGACCAGACCCGTACGCCACCGGGCTTCAAGGACACCCGGCACGGTGATTTCTACGTATGGGCGGATTTTCTGTGCGGCTTGGCGGATGCTCAGACACGCGCCCCATTCAGTCGCTGCGTGATGGTCACAGAAGACGCCAAGGTCGACTGGAGCAGAGGTGGCCGAGCACATCCCATTCTGACCGCCGAGGTGGATGCGATGATCCAGGTCCCGTTCGCGGTATGGAGCGTGACACAGCTGGCGGCTTACGTCGACGACAGGACGCGTGTGACATAACTTCTCTTATCGGCAGTGCTGGAGAGCGCCACTCGGCTCTCGCGGGTATCCCTAGACGAGCGCCGCCGGGCTGACGATCCGCGCCACGTGGCCCGCTCCACGGATCAAGCGTCCGTCCAGCGTGACGAGCTCGCAGTCCAGCAGTCGCGCCAAGGCGATGTACTCGGCGTCGTATGTCTTGGCCCAGCCCAGCTGGCGCGTGAGCTGCCAGGTCAGGTCCTCGAGCCCGGCTGGCTGTCGTACCTCGTAGGGAAACGTCTGCAGCCGTGGCCGTGCTTGTT
>Ga0247719_1000556_pt1 | contig 21084 bp, 21 predicted proteins | sample 41E_DmetaG_FD_189046 | JGI IMG/M metagenome (GOLD analysis project Ga0247719, IMG submission 189046) | Soil microbial communities from hillslope of Landscape Evolution Observatory, University of Arizona, Oracle, AZ, United States - 4-1-E_D | ecosystem: Engineered > Artificial ecosystem >...
GATGCGGGCGGGCAGCGGGCGGGCTTCGGCTCGCCCGCTTTCTTTTTGGCCACGATTTGTTCTAGTCTGGCCGCCTGATGGCCAGCCTTCCCGAGTCTTCCTGCTTCGCCGACGCCCCTCCCGTCGCGACCGAGGTCGCCCGCGGGGTCACTCGGCTGTTTTGCCGCCAGGATCTGTTCGCCGTTTGCGAAATGCCGCTGCCCAACGGCCGCCGCGCCGACTTGATGGCGATCGACGCCAAGGGCGGCCTGACCATCGTTGAGATCAAGGTCGCCAAGGCCGATCTGCTCGGCGACTGCAAATGGACCGACTATCTTGATTATTGCGACCGCTTTTTCTGGGCGGTGCCGCCGCACCTGTCGCAAATCCTGGGTGAGGACCGTTACTTACCGAGCGAAGCGGGGCTGATCGTCGCCGACCGCTATGATGCCGCCGTAATTCGCGAAGCCGCCCACCGACCGCTGGCGCCGGCCCGGCGCAAGGCCGAGCTGCTGCATTTCGCCCGCCGCGCGGCGCGGCGGCTGTCGGCCCAGCTCGACCCTTCTCTCGGCGATCTTATTTAGCCGGCGCCGCCGGGCTCTTGCTCTCGATCAGTCGCAGGATGTCGCGCGCCCGCGTGTCCCGCTTGGCATAATCGCGCGCCGAATAGCCGGCGGCGATGTCCGCCTTGTCGGGGTTGGCGCCGCGGCCGAGCAGCAGCGCGACGATCGCCGGCTGGCGTTGCTGGACGGCGATGATCAGCGGCGTCTCCCCGCGCCTATTGGCCTGGTCGACCTTTGCTCCGGCCGCGATCAGCCATTCCGCCGCGCTTTCGAAGCCGACCCGCGCAGCTGCGATCAGCGGCGTGTCGCCGCCCTTGCCGGCAAGGTTGGGATCGGCGCCCCTGTTGATCAGAAAGGCCGTCCATTTCTCGTCGCTGCGGGAGATGGCGACGGTCAGCGCGGTCTCGCCATCGGCGCTGCGGGCATTGACCAGGCCGGGAGGATGTTTGGCGAGCAGCTGCAACGCCTTGTCCCCGTCGCTCTTCTTGACCGCCTCGACGAACGCATAGCCGTCGAAGCCGCCGCTAAGCTGCGCAGCAGCCGGTGCCGTAGCCCCGAGCAGCGCCGCGAGAACTGCAAACGCCAATGGTTTCACGATCTTGCCCTATCCACCCGCTTGATGTGCGGCGCTTAGCAGAGCAAGGCTCGACTTGTCATGAACGGCCGCACGCCTTTCTGGGAAAAGCCGCTCGGCACGCTCGACCGCGCCGAGTGGGAAGCGCTGTGCGACGGCTGCGGGCGCTGCTGCGTGCACAAGCTAGAGGATGAGGAAAGCGGCCTGCTCTATCCGACCAACGTCGCGTGCAAGCTGCTCGACCGTCGCAATGGGCGCTGTCTCGATTACAAGCATCGAATGAAGCGGGTCGCCGATTGCGTGAAGCTGGATCCGGGCAATCTCGACGCCCTCGAATGGCTTCCCTCGACCTGCGCCTATCGTTTGCGCGCCGCGGGCGAGCCGCTGCCCGACTGGCATTATCTGATTTCCGGAAGCCGCGAGACGGTGCACGAGGCCGGTCAGTCGACGCGCGGCTGGACCGTCAGCGAGGACGACGCGGGCGAGCTTGAATATCATGTGGTCGAACGGCCGCTTTGAGGCCGCGCTCGAGGCGGCGCTGCCCGTTGCGATCGAGGTACGGCCGATGAAGCGGGCAAAGCGCTTCCGGCTACGGTTCGATGAGGCCGCGGGAGTGTTGAAGCTGACCTGCCCGTGGCGGACCAGCCGCAAACGCGCGCTCGCCTGGGCGGTCGAGCAGCGCGACTGGATCCAAGCGCAGATCGCCCGCGCCGAGCCTCCCCAGCCGTTCGTCCCCGGGATGGCATTTCCGCTCGAGGGCGAAGACGTCCGCCTGGTCTGGAACGAGTCTGCGCCGCGGGCGGCCGAATTGGTCGCAGGAGAGCTTCGCTGCGGCGGGCCGCTGGCTGGTCTGCCGCGGCGCACTGAACGCTTTCTCCGCGAGCGGGCGCTTGAGACCATGTCGAGCGAGGTGCGCGACTATGCCGCGATCGTAGGCGTGCAGGCGGCGAAGGTCAGCGTTGGCGACGCCAGCGGACGGTGGGGAAGTTGTTCCGCAACCGGCCGGATCCGCCTTAGCTGGCGGCTGATCCTGGCGCCGCGCGAAGTGCGTCGTTTCGTCGTCGCGCACGAGGTCGCGCATCTGGTGCACATGGACCACGGCCCTGAGTTCAAGGCGCTGGAGCGCAGGCTGTTCGGGCCGGGGGTGCCAGCCGCCAGGGCGATGCTAGCCGAGTGGGGCCCGCGGATCCGGCGCGTCGGACGGGGGTGAGTCGCCCGGCCGCTGGGTTCGTGGCGGCGCGGTGCCGGGTGCCGGCTGCGGGGGCCGCGGCGTGCCTTGGGGCTGCGGCTGCACATAGGGTTGCCGCGGCGGCTGCTGTTGCGGCGGAAACGCCTGGTCGAGCTCCTGTTGCGTAGGCGCGCTGCCGTCAGGGCGGACCATCGGCGGCGAGCCATAGCCCTGGCCCGGCAGCGTTCCGATCGGCAGGCCATTCTCGTCGACCATTGGCGGAATCAGGCCTTCGTCGAACGCCTGGTCGCCATAGATTTCCTCTTCCGGCGTCAGCTGCCAGTCGGGCATCGGCACCTGCGTCTCGAACTGCTCGACCGGCCGTTTGGCCACGGCGACGACCATGAAGTCGCGGAACGCTCGGGCCGGAGCGGTGCCGCCCTGAAGCCCGCTGATCGGCCGAGCATCGTCGCGCCCCATCCACACCCCCGTGGTCAGGCCGCTCGAAAAGCCGATGAACCAGCCGTCCTTGTTGGAGCTGGTGGTGCCGGTCTTGCCGGCGACGGGGCGGCCGATCTGCGCCGCGCGGCCCGTTCCGGACAGCACGGCGGATTGCAGCAAATCGGTCATCTCCGCCGCAACCCAGGGCGCGACCAGCACGCGCTCGTCGCTGCGATCGTGTTGATAGAGGACGCGCCCGTCGGCGGTGACGACCCGGCGAATCGCGTAGGGCGTGACTGCGACGCCCTTGTTTCCGACCGCGGCGAAGGCGCGGGTCATCTCGATCAGACGCACGTCGCTCGTGCCCAGCACCATCGACGGGTAGGTGGAAATGGGCGTGGTGATGCCGAACCGGCGCGCCATGTCGGCGATCGTCGAGAATCCGACTTGGGAGCCGATTTTGGCGCTGATCGTGTTGATCGATCGCGCAAAGGCCTCGCGCAGGCTGACAGCGCCGAGGTGTGTGCGCGTGGAGTTGCGTGGGCTCCAGCCGTCGATCCTTACCGGCTCGTCGACAATCGTATCGGTCGACTTCATGCCCGACTCGAGCGCGGCGAGATAGACGAACAGTTTGAAGGCCGATCCGGGCTGGCGCTGGGCCTGGGTGGCGCGGTTGTAGATCGAGGTCACATAGTCCTTGCCGCCGACCATCGCCCGTACCGCACCGTCGCGATCGATCGCCACTAACGCTCCCTGGACTCCGTCCGGCGCATTCGCCCGGATGGCCTTGTCCGCCGCGACCTGCATGCCGGGATCGAGCGTCGTCCAGACGTCGATCGGGTCGGTCGTCTGGTCGATCAGCGTATCAAGCTGGGGAAGCGCCCAATCCGTGAAATAGCGCACGCTGTTCTGGTTGCTGGTCTGCTGAATGCGGACCTGGGCCGGGTCAACCGCCGCCGCGGTGTCGGCGCTGATGAAGCCGTTGCGGACCATCGTCTGCAGCACGACTCCGGATCGCGACCGCGCCGCTTCGACGTCGGCCGAGGGCGCGTAATTGGAGGGCGCCTTGACCAGGCCGGCGATGATCGCGGCCTCGCCAAGACTCAGCCGGTCGGCGCCGTGGCCGAAGAATTTGCGCGAGGCGGCGTCGATTCCGTAGGCGCCGCCGCCGAAATAGACGCGATTCAGGTACAGCTCGAGAATCTGGTCCTTGGTGAACTTGCGCTCGAGCGCGAGCGCGAGGACACCTTCCTTGATCTTGCGGACGAAGCTGCGGTTGTTGCTGAGGAAGATATTCCGGGCGAGCTGCTGGGTGATGGTCGAGGTCGCGCTCACTCGCCGGCCCTTGAACGCGGCCGAAGCGATTGCGCGGCCGATGCCGATGGGGTCGACGCCTATGTGGCTTCTGAACCTGCGGTCTTCGGTCGAGATCATCGCCGCGCGCATTTCCGCCGGGATGCGCTCATAGGTCAGCCATTGGCCAAAGCTCGGCCCCAGCGAGACCAGCACCTGGCCGTTGGCCGCGCGCATTCGGATCATCTGGCCGAGATCGGAGCGCTTGGTCAGCTGGGAGTAGCTCGGCAGGTACGCGCTGGCGACGGCGACCGCGACGATCAGCCCCAGCAGCGAGAGCAGAGCGGCATAGGCCGCACCCTTGAGGATGGTCATGGCGGTGGAGCGGCCTGGAGAGGGAGGTTGCGGGTGCGTGCGAGCCATTCGCCGGCGGGCTTAGAAAGGTGCGCGCGGCGCGACAATAGGCGGTGCGGCGGGATGCGTCATTCCTCACATGGTGCTGAACGTCGCGGATGCCGTTGCCAAGGTTAGCGGCTCATTAACCCTGTCTTAGGGGCTCCGGCCTACTGCAGTTTTCCATGAGCGATCCCAGAATCCTGGCCCTGCTGCTCGCGGCATCGTCCGCAACTGCCGTCCTCGCGTGGCCGGCGGGCGCGCAGTGCCGCCTGTGCGACACGCCGACCACTAGCCGCAACGATTCGGCGGCCGGCGGCGAGGTGACCCTGGAAATCCAGAACGGCCTCAACTTCGACCGGCTCGTCCTGATCGGCTCGGGCGCGGGCGCGGCCGAGCTGCGCCCCGACGGGTCGAGCTTCGCGCAAGGAGCCGTGGGCAACGTCAGCCCACGGGCGATGGTTGGGACCGCGGTGGTCCGCGGTCAGCCTGGCCGCGCGGTTCGGATCAACCTGCCCCGGCGGATCGAGCTGCATGCGGTCGGCGGTGGCGGGCGGATGACTCTCGACGACGTGTTCAGCGACCTGCCCTCACTGCCGCGGCTCGATGCAAGCGGGACCCTGACCTTCCGATTCGGCGGGCGGCTGACGGTCAGCGGCGATGCCGACGGCCAGTTCCGCGGCGACCTCCCGATCACGGTCGAATATCTCTGACCGAAATGCCTCCGAAACGGTCGAACAACTAATGTCATCTTAACCATGTCCGTGAGCGAAGACGAAAGCGGACAGGGTTAATTGCGTCTCCACGGATCGCCGGATGTGCTCGGCAGCCGCAACGTTCAGAACCAGTGGGGATTTGAAATGAAGAAGATTCTTGCGACTGCCGGCGCCCTTGCGGCGCTCGCGACGGCGACGGCGGCTACTGCCCAGCAGGCCCCGTCGGCCCAGGCCAATGCGACGGCGCGGATCTACAAGCCGCTGACGATTTCCAAGACTCAGGATCTCGACTTCGGCACGATCGTGCTCGCCGGCGCCAGCTTCAGCAACGAGACGGTGACGGTTGCCACCAACGGCAGCGTGACCTGCGGCAGCGGGGGCGGCAACGTCACCTGCGGTGGCGCGCCGACCGCAGCGCAGTTCAACCTCGTCGGATCGAACAACGCTTCGGTGACGGTGAGCTCGCCCGCGTTCAACCTGACCGGTCCGAGCACGCTTTCGGTGACTCCGAGCTCGACCAGCCAGGTCGTCAACCTCGGCGCCAACGGCAGCACGGCGGGCTTCAACGTCAACCTCGGCGGCTCGATCACGCTCGCGTCATCGACCCCGGACGGTGTCTATTCGGGCACCTGGACGGTCACCGCCAACTATCAGTAATTCGCTTTCGCATAGCGGCCGCAAGGTCGCGAAGTGGGGAAGGGGCTGTCCGTTCGGGCGGCCCCTTTTTCCATGCGGCGAACAGCGAAAACGCCCCCTCGAGGTTAACAATCCGGTGTGGTTGACCGAAATTCAACCATTTCGGTTTTACATGCGCGCTCCTGCCTTGGCCTCACTGCCGCGAGAGGAAGCTTGCGACCATCACGATCCTTGTTGCGCGCGCTGATTGGCCTGGCGGTGCTGCTGTCGGTCGGTGTTCCGGCCCGCGCAGCGACGCAGACCGCGGGGGTGCAGGCGAACGCGGTCAAGCCACTCACGGTCACCATGCTGCAAAGCCTCGACCTCGGCTCGATCACGCTCGGCCCCGGGAACTGGAGTAACGCGACCGTGTCGATCAGCCGCGGCGGCCTGTTCACGTGCGGCACTAATGTGACCTGCGCCGGAGTCACCCAGGTCGCCCGCTACAACGTCCAGGGATCGAACGGTCAGGTGGTACGGATCAGCGCCCCGAACGTGACGATGGTCAACCAGTCGGACCCGGCACGCACGCTCACCCTCGTGGTCGACGCGCCGGCCAGCGTCACCCTGACCAATTCGGGTTCGCCGGGAGTCAATTTCTCGATCGGCGGGGCGATTACCGTCAATTCGACGACCCAGGCCGGCCTCTATGTCGGGACGTTCAACGTCACCTGCGATTATTGAGGCGCGGAAAAGCGCGGCGCCGAGCGAACCGGCCATGGTTGACCGAAAATAAACCATTCCGGAGCAATAACGGGGCGGTCAGTTCCAGGACGGAGCAACAGTGGGGATCGCCAGAATGAAATCCTTGTCCAGAAAAGCCTTTGCCGCGGCAGTCGCGGCGCCGTTCCTCGGCCTTTCCGCTGCTGCCGAGGCCGGGGTCGGCGACCTTCTCGTCGCTCCGACCCGTATTGTCCTCGACGGCGGCCGCGGCACCGAGGTGATACTCAACAATATCGGCGACGAACCCGCGACCTACCGGATCTCGGTCGAATTCCGCCGCATGAAAGAGGATGGCAGCCTCGAGGATGTCGAGATTCCCTCGGCCGGCGACAAGGCAGCCGAGGACATGATTATCTACGCGCCGCGCAAGGTCACCCTGCCGCCGCGCGAGCCGCAGGCGATCCGCATCGCCGCGCGTCCGCCCAAGGGCCTGCCGGATGGCGAATACCGCGTGCACATGCTGTTCCGCGCGATCCCGCCGGCCAACGCCGTTGCACCGCAGACCAAGGACGAAGACGTCAAAGGCGTCCGCTTCCAGCTGACCCCGGTTTACGGCGTGACCATCCCCGTCATCGTCCGGCTCGGCAATCTGCAGGCCAAAGCCGCGATCAGCGACGTCCGGCTCGAGAAGAAGGACGGCGCCAACGCCATCTCGCTGCAGCTCGACCGGACCGGTTCGCGCTCGACCTACGGGGAAGTGCGCGTGCTGAAGGCGGGGGTGAAGGAGCCAATCGCGCTGCAACGCGGCGTTGCCGTTTATACCGAGCTCAACAAGCGCCGCGTGACCATCCCGCTGTCGGAGACCTTCAAGGGGCAGGCCGAGGGGCCAGTCACGGTCGAATATGTGGAGACCAGCGATAAGGGCAATGAGGTGATCGCCCAGGCCCAGGCGGTGCTCCGCTAGGGCCCGCGAGCGCTCGGGAGCCCAAACCATGCGACGCGGCCGGCCTTGGCTGCGCAGGGCGGCGATGCTGCTGGCGCTCGGCGCTGGCAGTGTCGCCGCATCCGTGCCGGAGGCGCCGGCGCCGGCCTGGACCGCGGATCCCGACGAGCAATTCCTTCTTGACGTCAACATTCGTCAGCTTCGCCTGGGCGACGGCGTACGCGCGTACAGCCCGCCGGAAGGGCCATGTGTCGTCTTAGGCGACTTTTTGACGACCCTGGACGTGCCGATGCGCATCGATCTCGCCGCAAAACGGGCGAGCGGCTGGGCCTTCAAAGAAAACAACCGCATCGACATCGACTATGCGGCGATGACAGCGAGCTTCGGCGGCAAGCAGGAAGCAATTCCCGCCGGCGCGATCCGAGAGACTCCGGAAGGCTGGTGCGTCCAGACCAGTGCGCTGTCGCGCTGGTTCGGGATCGGGGTCAAGCCGGTCACTAACGGCTCGGTCTTGCTCCTTCAGACCGACGCCAAATTGCCCGTGGAGCTCGCCAAGGAACGTCAGATGCGCGCCGCGCGCATTCGTCCGGCAAGCTTCGATCTGAAGTCGCTGCCGCAAGTGCGCGTTCCTTATCGCATGTGGCGCGCGCCGGCGCTCGATTTCGTGGTCAGCGCCGGCGCCACCTACCGTGCCAAAGACGGGATCCGGGTCGATCGCCAGTCGGCGGTCTACGCCGCCGGTGAGATCGCGCGCCTGTCATACGATGCCCAGGTCAGCACGTCGCAGAAGGGCGTTCCGAACATGTTGCGCCTGCGCGCCTACCGCTCCGACGTCGACGGCCGGCTCCTCGGACCGCTACGCGCAAGCCATTTCGGTCTCGGGGACGTTGAGGGCTTCCCAAGCCGATTGTCGGGAACCGGAGCCGCGGGCCGCGGCGCGGTCGTGACCAACCGGCCGCTCGGCGCGCGCACCGCATTCGACCGGACCCGGTTCGAAGGCGATCTTCCGGCCGGCTGGGAAGCCGAAATTTATCGCAATGGCGAGCTGCTCGGCTTCGCCAAGGCCGATCCCAGCCAACGCTACGTCTTCAACGACGTGCAGCTGATCTACGGCGACAATCGTATCGAGGTCCGGCTTTACGGGCCCCAGGGCCAGGTCCGAACGCGCGAGGAAACGATCAATGTTGGGCAGGACAACGTCCCTCCGGGCAAGACCTGGTACTGGGCGGGCGTGAACCAGCCGGGCCGGGACATCGTCACCCTCGGCAAAGCGTTCGACGTCGTCAACGAGTCCCGCGCCCAGGCTACCGTTTCGGTCGAACATGGCATCGATGAGCGGACCTCGGTAGGGGCGATCGCGCGCGCGATGCTGTTCGATGACGAGCGGTTGACCTTTATCGAAGGCAATGTGCGCCGTTCGCTGGGCCCGGCGTTGATCGAGGTCGGCGCGGCCCGCCAGAGCGATGGTGGAACCGCCGCGCGCGCCCAGATTCTCGCTCGGATCAAGGGCGTCAGCGTCAACGCGGAGGCGCTTATTGCAAAGGATTTTCATTTGCAGGGCGGCAAGGCGCAGAGTCTTCGCGAGTTGCGCGCCGGGCTCGACGCGCCGGTCAGGATCGGCCGCGCACGAATTCCCGCCCATGCGCAGCTGCACTGGATCGACCGCAAGGACGGGACCAGCCACCTCGAGGCGGCGGCGCGGCTGTCGACCAACCTCAATCGCTTCAATCTCGCGAGCGACCTTCGCTACGAGCGCGATTACCAGGTTTCCGGGCCGGCCCCGCCGCCGCGTTTCAGCCTAGGACTGATCGGTTCGGGCCATGTCGGAAACGTCCGTTTGCGCGGCGAAACCGTCTACGAGGTCGCTCCGCGCGGCCGGCTGCGAAGCGCGGAGCTGTCCGCCTACTGGTCGGCGTCGGACAATGTCGATTGGGAAGGCGCGGTCGCCTATGACGCGGGCAGCCGCCGAGCCCGCGCGCGCGTCAGCCACGTGCGGCGGCTGCGCGGAATGGGAATTGCGCTCAGCGGCGAGGCGGCCAGCGACGGCAGCCTGGCGGTTGGCCTCAACCTCAATTTCTCGCTCGACCCGCGGCATGGTTTCAGCCTGTCGCGGCGCCCTCTCGCGCAGGCCGGGATCATTCACGCCCAGGTCTATCGCGACCTCAACGACAATGGTGTTCGCGACCCCGACGAGCCCCTCGAAAAAGGGGCGCTGATCACCACCGGCTCGCGGCTCTCGGAGCAACCAACCGACGCCAAGGGCGCGGTGAAGATCGGCGGCCTCACGCCCTACCAGCCAGTCGCGGTCGGTGTCGACGCGACCAGCCTCGCGGACCCGATGCTGGTGCCCAAGAAGCCCGTGCAAATGGTCGTGCCGAGACCCGGAATACCGGCCGAAGTGCAAATTGGGCTGGTCGGCGGCGGCGATATCGAGGGTGTGATCGTCAAGAGTGGGGGCATCGGCTTTGAGGGCCTCGACCTCGAGCTCGTCGACGGCAGTGGGACCGTCGTTGCCACCGCGCGCAGCGATTTCGACGGTTTCTTCCTGTTCGAACGGGTTGCCCTTGGCGCCTACAGCGTCCGCGTTGCGGCTGATTCCGCGGCCGCTGCGAAGATCCTGCCGGAGCTCGGCCTCCGGATCGAGGTCACGGCCGACCGCGCGGTGCTTCGGCTCGGCTCCGTCGCCGTGAGTCCGACCCCGCAGATCGCGGCGGCCGGCGGCGCTCCCTCGACGCCTTAATTCCGTCTGTAATCAACGAATTGGCACTTGCGGAGCACGTAATTGGGGCGTCCGCAGGACATCCCTCAATTGCATGCTGGTGCGGTCGAGAAGACTCGAACTTCCACGGCCTTTCGGCCACAGCGACCTCAACGCTGCGCGTCTACCAGTTCCGCCACGACCGCACGTCATGAGAAGGCCGGCGGGCTCGCCGGCACTGGCAAGGCGCGGCCCCTAGCAAAGCGACTTGCGCCGCGCAATGGCGATCCGCCGCGCCGCCGCTAGTCCCAATACGGGACGCAAGCTTAAGACTTTCTTTACCATTTGCGCTCCGCGGCGTTAGCGTTGCGACATGCTTTGGCTGGCCTCAGCGGCGGTTGCCTTGACGACGACGCCATCGGCGCCGGCACCGGTTCGCGCGACCGTCCAGGCCCAGGTCGTCGTCCGCATCATTTCGGGCGTCCATCTGAAGCTCGATTCCGATCGCAACGAGGGCGCACCCCGCCCGCGCACCACGGTGTTCGTCAGTGATGGCGTCTCCCAGCCGGCCCGACTGATCGAATTCGAATGATCAGGCGCGAGGGTTGCCGAGCGTGATGGTGAGCTCTTCGCCGCCTGGCGGAACGTTGACTTCGGCGCTGTTGAAGCTCGCGCTCGATCCGGGCGGAAGCGTCCTTGACGGCGCCGGGATGGTCCAGCTGTGGACGATCTTCCCGTCGCGGCTGCGCAGCTGCGCCTGAAGCGGCGGAACCGGCTGCTCGGCGTCGGTCGGATTGATCACCCGGCCGGTCACCGTCAGCAGCTCCTGGCCGCTCTCGAGGGGGCGCCGGTCCATGTGCGTGGTTACCAGTGCCAGCGGGCTCGCGCCGCTATCGGCGAAGCCGAGCTGCGCTTTCCACTGCGCCGGGGCGAAGAACCAGAAAGCCGCCGCCGCCGCTGCGATTAGCAGCAGGATGAGCAGCAGCGTGACTAGCGGACGACGCCGGCGGGGCGGCGCTTCCTCGTCCGGCTGGGCCATCGGTATGAAATCGTCGCTGACCGGCTCGGCTTCGGGGGGTTCGCGCCAGTCTTCGGCGGGACGGACATCCTCCACATCGCCGTCGTAAGCGGAGCTCGCAATGGGCACATCGGCGGCCCCGACAGGGGAGGACTCGCTTTCTGCTTCGCTTGCCATTGCCGCCTCGAACGCGCGCTCCTCGGCTTCCGGTCCGCTGCGCGGTTCGATCAGGGTCGCCTCAGCCAGGCTTTCGCTCTCGCTTTCCTCCTCGGGCGCAGGGACGTCGCCGGGGTCCCCCGCCAAGCTGTCGTCCTCGGCTTCGGGCGCATCCGTCTCGGCCGGCGCGGGATCCTGATGCCAGCTGTGCTTGCATGCGGCGCAGCGCACCTGCCGTCCCTCGGGGGGAATGGCATCGTCCTTCACCACATATTGCGTTCCGCAACTCGGGCAGGTGAGGATCATCGAACAAAAGCCCTCTTCCGGGACGGTCAGCGCACGGTAAACAGGAATGCACGGGGCTTGGCAAGGCGGCCGCTCGGCGGCAGGCCGGCGCATCGGGAGGGACCATAAGCTGGCAGTTGTTGCGGAATTCGACAGCGTCGGCCTGCGCTACGGCACGGGCGCCGAAGTGTTGCGCGACCTCGATTTCCGGCTGACTGGCGGCGGCTTCTATTTCCTCACCGGACCGTCGGGCGCGGGCAAGACCTCGCTCTTGAAGCTCCTCTATCTCGCGCAGCGGCCGACCCGCGGCCGCATCCGCCTGTTTGGGAAGGAGCTTAGCGACGCCCCGCGCGAGGCGCTGCCGCCGTTCCGCCGCCGCATCGGCGTGGTGTTCCAGGACTTCCGCCTGATCCGCAACCTTTCGGCCTTCGACAATATCGCGCTCCCGCTCCGGATCGCAGGGGCGAGCGAGGAGGAAATCGAGGGGCCGGTGCGGGAAATGCTCGCCTGGGTCGGGCTTGCCGACCGCGCGAGCGCTCCGCCGCCAACGCTGTCCGGCGGCGAACAGCAGCGCGTTGCGATCGCGCGCGCAGTGATCAACCGGCCCGAGCTGCTGGTGGCCGATGAACCGACCGGCAATGTCGACGCCGACATGGCGCACCGCCTGCTGCACCTCTTCACCGCGCTCAACCGGCTGGGCACGACGGTCGTCGTCGCCACCCACGACGTCGGCCTGATCAAGGCCACGCCCGGGGCCCGTCTGATCCGCCTCGAGAACGGCTCGCTGGTCGATCCGACCGGGGTGCTCAAGAACCCTCCGCCCGAAGCGGGGCGGTCGTGATGCTCGGCTGGCTGTTCGCATCCCCCGCACAGCGCCGGCTGCTTGGCGGTGCCCGCCTGCGCGGGCCGACCCCCTGGGTGATCGCGATCATGAGCTTCTCGATCATGATCATCGCCGCCGCGGGACTGGCGCTCGCCAACACGGCGGCGACTCTCGGGCGTTCGATCGAGGCGCGCTATTCGCTGCAGCTCCCGAGCGGTGCCTCCAATGTCGGGGCTCTCGAGGGGGCGCTGCGGGAGTCTCCGGGCGTTACCGCGGTCGAGGCGGTACCGGAGAAGGAGATGCGGCGGACTTTGGCGCGGTGGATGGGCGCGGCTGCGGACAGCGCCGACCTGCCCGTGCCGGCGCTGGTGAATTTCGAGCTTCGGGACGGCGCAGACCTGGCGGCGGTGGAGGCCCGGGTACGCGCTGCCTCCCCGGATGCGCGGATCATCGCGCATCGCGAGAGCGTGGGCCCGTTGCTGCGCTCGCTACGCCTGCTGCACTGGCTCGCGCTCGGCCTGGTGCTGCTGCTCAGCGCCGCGGCCGCGGCGGCGGTCGTGCTCGCCGCGCGCGGCGCGCTCGATACACATCGGCAGACGATCGAAGTCATGCATGGCGTCGGCGCGACCGACCTCCAGATCGCGCATCTGTTCCAGCGCAAGATCGCGATCGACGCGCTCACCGGCAGCGTGATGGGCGCGGCGGCGGCTGCGCTCGTGCTGCTTTTGCTGGCGAGCGGTGCCGCCTTCGTCGGCGACTTGACCGGCGGTGCGACGCTCGCCCTGGCGGACCTCTTCCTGCTCGCGCTTCTACCGCTCGCGCTGACCGTCCTCGCAACCTGGGTTGCACGAACGGCCGTCCTCGCCGCATTGCGCCAAAACCTATGATCGCCCGTTTCGGCTCCCTCGTCCTGATCCTCTATGCGGCCGGCTTCATGTTGTTCGCCTTCACGCTCGGCCGCCCGGCGAAGGCAGACGCGCCGGCAACCGATGCGGCCGTGGTCTTGACCGGCGGAAGCGGGCGGATAGAGCATGCGGTCGAGGTGCTGCGCGAAGGCAAGGCCAGGCGCCTGCTTGTCGCCGGCGCTGATCCGGCGGTGACCAAGGAGGATCTCGCGCCGCGCGTCGCGGGCAGCCGCAAGTGGCTCAAATGCTGCGTCGACCTCGGCAGCGAATCCGTCGACACCCGCTCCAATGCCGAGGAGGCCCAGCGCTGGCTCGAGAAGCACCGGTACCGCTCGGTGCGGCTGATCACCAGCGACTGGCACATGCGCCGCGCGGGTTATGAATTCCGCAGGGCCCTCGGCTCGAAATACGTCATGGTCCCGGATGCGGTCCGCAGCGAGCCGAGCTTCGTCCTGCTGTTCGGCGAATATAACAAATATGTGCTTCGCCGGCTGGCCGTCTGGGCCGACGTCTGATGACCGCGCTGCGCTCGCTCGCCTATGCGCTGATCTTCTACCCCGCGACTGTCCTGTTCGTTCTCACCGGCATCGTCGCCAGCCTGTTCGGACGCCGCCCGACGCTCGCAGTGGTGTTCGCCTGGGTCGACTTCCATCAGAAGCTTGCGGCGCATTTGCTCGGCATCCGCGCGCGCGTGGTCGGCGACATCCCGCCGGGCCCGCAGCTGATCGCGGTCAAGCACCAGTCGATGTTCGAAACGCTGGAAATGGTCCGGATCACCAATCTGCCGGTGATCGTGCTCAAGCGCGAGCTCGCCGATATTCCTTTGTTCGGTTTCATGACCCGGCGTTATGGCGTCATTGCGGTGGAACGCAGTGCCGGGGCCAAGGCGCTCCGGCGCATGCTCGCCGAGGGCCGCGCGGCGGTTGAAGCCGGCCGATCGGTGATCATCTACCCGGAAGGGACGCGCGTTCCACCCGGGGCGACGCCGCCGCTCAAATCGGGCTTCGCCGGGCTTTACCGTGCGCTTGGTTTGCCGGTCGTTCCCGTCGCGGTCGACAGCGGCCGCCTGTGGGGCCGAGGCCTCGTCCATCGCCCCGGCGTCGTGACGCTGATGGTCGGCGAGACCATCCCTCCCGGCCTTCCGCGGGGGGAGATCGAGGATCGCGTCCACCGCGCGATCAACGCGCTCGAGTCAGGACCTGAGGCGCGCGCCTAGTTTCTCGGCGGCAGCGACGATACGCCCGGAAATCTCCGCGATCTGTTCGTCGGTGAAGCTCTTTTCGGTGGGCTGCAGCGTGACCTCGAACGCCAGCGACAGCGCGTCCTTTGTTTCGAAGCGGTCGAACAGCCGCGCGTCGCTGATCGCGGCCTTGTCGGCGCCGCGGATCGCGCGAAGCAAAGTGTCGGCGGCAAGGCCCGGCGGGACGACGAACGCAAAATCGCGGGTCACGGGCTGGAGCGCCGGGGGCGCAAAAGGCGGGCGCGCGCGGCCGCCGGACCGGCGTTCAGGGATGGCGTCGAGATAGATTTCGGCCGCGACCGCGCCGGCCGGTGCATCGAGGCTTTTCTGGAGCGAGGGATGCAGCTCCCCGAACGCGGCCAGCACCGTCTTTGGCCCGAGGCGCAAGGTCGCCGACCGGCCCGGATGCCAGTTCGCCCCGGCGTCCGGAAAAACTTGCAGATTGTCGACCGGCGCCCCGGCCGTTTCGAGCAGCACCAGCACTTCGGCCTTGGCATCGAACGGATCGAACGCCTGCGCCTTGCCCGACTGCCAGCTGCGGGGTGCGCGCTCGCCCGCCAGCAGCAGGGCAAGCGTCGGGCGCTCGGCATCCGCGAGGTAGCGGCGGCCGATCTCGAACAGCCGCACTGACGCCGCGCCACGGTCGAGGTTGCGCCGCGCAGCCGCGATCAGGCCCGGCAGCAGCGAGGGCCGCATCACCTTCATCTCTTCGCTGATGGGGTTCGCAAGCACCCACTCGCCGCCACCGAAGGCGGCGGCCTCGCCCTCGGAAATAAAGCTCCAGGTCACGGCTTCATCGAGCCCGCGCGCAGCAGCCATTCGGCGGACGCGGCGTTCGAGCAATTGCGAGCGGGTCGCGGTGGGCAGCGCGACACCGGGCGCGCGCTCGAGCGCAGTCGACGGCACCTGATCGTAGCCGGTGATTCGCGCGACCTCCTCGACGAGGTCGGCGGGCCCTTCGACGTCGCGCCGCCATGTCGGGACAGTGACGGCATTCCCATCGACCTCGAAGCCGAGGCTTTCAAGGATCTGCTTCTGGCGCTGCGGCGCGACGTCGACCCCGCCAAGCGCCTTGGTGCGCGCGAAGTCGAAGTGGATCACGCGGCGCTCGACCGGCGGCGCGCCGGCGCGAACCGCCTCGGAAGGCTCGCCGCCGCAAATGTCGAGGATCAGCTGGGTCAGAAGCGCCAGCCCGTCGTCGAGAAAGGCGGGATCGACTCCGCGCTCGAAGCGGCTGCGCGCGTCGCTGGTCAGGCCGAGCGCCTGGCCGGTGCGGGCGATCCGCTCGGGCGTGAAGTAAGCAATTTCGAGCATGACGTCGGTGGTCGCCTCGCTGACGCCCGAATCCTCGCCGCCCATGATCCCGCCGATATCGTGCACCTGGGCGTCGTCCGCGATCACGGTCATGAACGGTGCAAGCGCATATTCCTTGTCATTGAGCGCGAGCACGGTTTCGCCGTCCCGAGCGGCGCGCGCGGTCAGACCGCCGCTCAGCTTGGCAATGTCATAGGCGTGGGCTGGGCGGCCGTGATCGAGCATCAGATAATTGGTGATGTCGACCAGTGCTGAGATTGGCCGTTGTCCCGCGGCCTTGAGGCGCCGCTGCATCCACTCGGGCGACGCGCCGTTCGTCACGCCCCTGATTGCTCGCCCGAAGAATGCAGGGCAGCCCTCGGGATCCTCGATCCGGATCGGCACCGGGCAGGGGTAGCTGCCGGCGATTTCCGGCACCGACAGAGGCGTCAGCTCGCCGATCCCGGCTGCGGCCAGGTCGCGCGCAATCCCGCGCACGCCCATCGCGTCCTGACGGTTGGGCGTGACCGCAATGTCGAACACCGGGTCGTCGAGACCGGCATAAGCGGTGAACGAAGCGCCCACCGGCGCGTCGTCCGGCAGCTCGATAATGCCGCTATGATCGTCGCCGAGCTCGAGCTCGCGCGACGAGCACATCATCCCCCGGCTTTCGACCCCGCGGATTGCCGCCACCTTGAGCGTGAGGTCGCTTCCCGGAATGGAAGCGCCCGGCGGCCCGAACACGCCGAGCATTCCCGCGCGCGCGTTGGGCGCGCCGCACACGACCTGGACCGGACCGTCACCGGCATCGACGGTAAGCACCTGCAGTTTGTCGGCCTGCGGATGCTTGTCGGCCGTCACCACCCTCGCAACCTTGAACGGGGCGAGTGCTTCAGCGGGATTGGACAGCCCCTCGACCTCAAGCCCGATCGCGGTCAGCTTGTCGGCGATCTCTTGGGCCGAAGCACTGGTTTCGAGATGGTCTTGCAACCACGACAGGCTGAATTTCATGCGCCGACCCCGCCCGAGAGCGTCGGCACGTCAAGCGCGCGGAAGCCGTAATGCTTGAGCCAGCGAATATCGCCGTCGAAGAAGGCGCGCAGGTCGTCCATCCCATATTTGAGCATCGCCAGCCGGTCGATCCCGCAGCCAAAGGCAAAGCCTTGCCACTCGTCGGGATCCAGACCCGCGGCACGAAGCACGTTGGGGTGGACCATGCCCGAGCCGCCGAGCTCCATGAACGCTTCGCTTCCGCCAAGCACCCGCCGGCCGTTCACCAGCGTACAGCCAACGTCGATCTCCGCCGAGGGCTCGGTGAACGGGAAATAGCTGGGGCGCAGCCGAAGAACGATGTCCTCACGCTCGAAAAAGGCCTTGAGGAACGTCTCGAGTGTCCACTTGAGATGGCCGAGGTGGATGTCGCGGTCGATGACGAGCATTTCCACCTGGTGGAACATCGGCGTGTGGGTCGCGTCGCTGTCGGACCGATAAACGCGTCCCGGCATGATCGAGTAAATTGGCGGCGGCTGCGACGTCATCACCCGGACCTGGACCGGGGACGTGTGGGTGCGCAGCAGCTTCGCCTCTTCCTCACCTGGCCGCCGCTCCAGATAGAAAGTGTCCTGCATCGCGCGGGCCGGATGGTCCTTGGGGAAGTTGAGCGCGGTGAAGTTGTGCCAGTCGTCCTCGATCTCCGGCCCCTCGGCGACCGAGAAGCCGAGGTCGGCGAAGATCTCGGCAAGCTCGTCCATCACCTGACTGACGGGATGGACCGTGCCCTGCGGCGCTTCCGGCGAAGGCAGCGACAGATCGATCTTTTCGGTCGCAAGCCTGCGCTCTAGCTCGGCCGCCTCGAGCGCGGCCTTGCGTGTGGCGAGCGCTTCGCTGACGCTTTCGCGCAGTGCGTGGATCTTCGGCGCTTCCGACGCCCGGGTCGCGGCATCCATTGCACCAAGCGACTTGAGCTTGGCGGTGATCTCGCCGGATTTGCCGAGCAGCTTCACGCGCAGCGCGTCGAGCGCCTGCAGGTCGGGCGCTGAGGCAATCTGGTCGATGACATCGTCGCGGGCCATGGCGCTCGGGCCTTAGCCGCGCTGCCTTAGAAAATGCAAAGGCCTAGCCCGCGACGAACGGGAAGGGCGAAATGCTCTTGCGGGTGCGGTCGACCGACAGCATCCGCCCCGCCGGCGGTGTGGCGCGATAGGCGCAATCGAGCCTCGGGCAGATCGTGCACGCCGGACCGACCGGACTGACCGGCGCCTTGGCGAGGTCGTAGACATCCGCGCAGGAGAGCTTGTGGGCGTGGCGGATGTCGCAGCCGAGCCCGACCGCTAGAAGGCCGGTGGCAAAGTCGGTCTTGATCGGCCGCTCCACCGTGCGCGAAACGGTGAAGAAGCGTTGGCCATCGGGTGTCTCGATCAGCTGCGTGACCGCCTGGCCGGGCGACTGGAAGGCGAGGTGCAGGTTCCAGCGCGGGCACGTCCCGCCGAAGCGCGAGAAGGGGAAATTTTCGCCGGCATAGCGTTTCGAGATGTTCCCGGCCGGATCGACCCGAAGCATGAAAAAGGGCACTCCGCGCGCGCCCGGGCGGTTGAGGGTGGTGAGCCGGTGGGCGACCTGCTCGACATTCGCACCATATTCGCCGGTCAGCCGGTCGATCGAATAGCGATAGCTTTCCGCGCTGGCGAGGAAGCGCCCGTACGGCATCATGATCGCCCCGGCGGCATAGTTGGCGAGGCTCATATACAGCAGCTGGCGGATGCCCTCGTCGGGCGGCCCGGCTTCGGCGACCATGCGCTCGATCACCTGGGCGAATTCGACGAGAGCAAGCTGGTAGGCGAGCGCGAAGGTCCGGTTCTCGGGCCGCAGCTGCGAGGAGATGCGGAACAGCCGGCGGTCAGCTTCATAGGCCTGGCTGACCTCGCCGAGCTCGGCCTGCGGGACGACCGCGACGGTGATTCCCCAGGCTTCCTTGAGCCGCCGCCGCATCGGCCCCGCCATCGACAGCGGATCGCTGAGCGCTCCGCCCAAAGTCTCGGCCGCCTCCTCGAGCTCGGGATAATGGTTGCGGTGCTGCTGGATGTAATCGCGCACCCAGTTTTCGGGGGTGACGATGGCGCGGGCGTCTCCGGCATTGGCCAGCGTCGGGTTGCGCTGGGCCTCCTTGACCGCGCGATAGAGGCGCGAGACCGCATCAGCGATGGAGGGCGCGTTGCTGGCCAGCTCGGCGAGCTCGTAGCGCGGCACGCGAAGGTCGCTCAAAAGCGCATCGGAGAAAATTTCGGCGAGTGCTTCGGGCGTGGTGCGCATTCCTCCGCCCGCGGCGAACTCCCGCACGTCGATCTCGTATAGCTCGGCGAGGCGCAGCAGCAGGGCCGCGGTGACGGGCCGCTGGTTGCGCTCGAGGTGGTTGAGATAGCTCGGGCTGATCCCGAGGCTATGGGCCATGTCGGTTTGCGACAGCTGGCGGTCGCGGCGCAGCCGGCGGAGGCGGTGACCGAGGAAGAGCTTGGCGGACATTCAGCGCGGTCTGTCAACTTTGCTCACGCGCAACAAGTCAAGATTTGACAAAGGCACAATTTTTGCCGGTGCCGTTCGCGGCCCTGCGTGTTCTTTTCCCACCAATGCCGAGACGGGTGTTGCTGGAGGATCGCGATGACAAGTTTTGACCAATGCGTTGCCGCGCCGCGCGGTCGGTTCGACGGCATCGAGCGGCCTTACAGCGCCGAGGACGTGCTGAAGCTGCGCGGTTCGATCCCCATCGAGCATACGCTCGCGCGGCGCGGAGCGCTGCGGCTATGGGAGCTGCTGCACCAGGAGGAACCGGTGCGGGCTCTGGGTGCGCTTTCCGGCAACCAGGCGATGCAGATGGTCCGCGCGGGCCTTTCCGCAATCTATCTTTCCGGCTGGCAGGTTGCGGCGGATTCGAACGCGGCCGGCTCGATGTATCCCGATCAGTCGCTCTATCCCGCCAATTCGGGGCCCGAGCTTTGCCGCAAGATCAACAGGACGCTCGCCCGGGCCGACCAGATCGAGCATCTCGAGGGCGGAGCGAAACGCGATTGGTTCGCGCCGATCGTCGCCGACGCCGAGGCCGGCTTCGGCGGGCCGTTGAACTGCTTCGAGATCATGAAGGCCTATATCGAAGCTGGCGCGGCGGGCGTGCATTTCGAGGACCAGCTCGCTTCCGAGAAGAAGTGCGGGCATTTGGGCGGCAAGGTGCTGATCCCCACACAGGCGGCGATCCGCAACCTCGATGCGGCCCGCCTCGCCGCCGATGTCGGTGGCGTCCCCACCATCCTTGTTGCCCGCACCGACGCCGAAAGCGCCAAGCTGATCACCAGCGACGTCGACGAGCGCGACCGGGCCTTCATCACCGGCGAACGCACGAGCGAGGGCTTCTTTCGGCTCAAAGAGGGGAGCGGCCTCGACCATTGCATCGCGCGCGGCTTGGCCTTCGCGGCCCACGCCGATCTGCTCTGGTTCGAGACCAGCCACCCCGACCTCGACGACGCGCGCATCTTCGCCGAGGCGATCCACGCCCGCTATCCGGGCAAGCTGCTGGCCTACAATTGCTCGCCGAGCTTCAACTGGAGAGCGAAGCTCGACGAGGCGACAATCGCCAGCTTCCAGCGGGAGCTGGGCGCGATGGGCTACAAGTTCCAGTTCGTCACGCTCGCCGGCTTCCATAGCCTCAACCATGCGATGTTCGAGCTTGCGTCCGATTACCGCGAGCGCGGCATGGCCGCTTATTCCGAGTTGCAGCAGGCCGAGTTCGCAAGCGAAGCGGCCGGCTACACCGCGACCCGACACCAGCGCGAGGTCGGCACCGGCTATTTCGACGCGATCGCCAGCGCCGTTTCAGGCGGCAGCTCGTCCACGGTGGCGCTCAGCGAGTCGACCGAAGCTGCGCAATTCGTGGCCGCCGAGTAAGGAGAAGCGAAGATGGGACAGCGTTACTGGGTCGTCGGCGGCGAATTTTCCGACTGCCGCTTCAAGGAGCTCGAGCCGGGCACCGAGGTTGTCCACGGTCCCTTCAATGACGAGCTTCACGCGCGCATGGAGTGGCAGCGCCTGACCTTCCGCGACCGCTGCGCGGCGACCGAGCGTTACTCGATCTGCGTCGAGCCGACCGTCCAGTGACCGAGGTGATCGACCGGCAGCGGATCGTCGCCGAGCCGTCGAGCGTGCGCGGCGCCGACGAGGTGCTGACCGAGGGCGCGCTCGACTTCCTCGCCGAGCTGCATGAGCAGTTCGAC
>Ga0247719_1000557_pt1 | contig 21082 bp, 15 predicted proteins | sample 41E_DmetaG_FD_189046 | JGI IMG/M metagenome (GOLD analysis project Ga0247719, IMG submission 189046) | Soil microbial communities from hillslope of Landscape Evolution Observatory, University of Arizona, Oracle, AZ, United States - 4-1-E_D | ecosystem: Engineered > Artificial ecosystem >...
CAGCACCCCAGCACCTTGCCGCACCCCGCCGCACCCTGCAGCACCCCAGTTTTACGCTACGATCCGGGCATGCAGACGAACCCCTACGCGGCGGACCTCGGCGATCGTGACCCGTTCCGCGCGCTGGAAGAGACTCCGCAGCAGATCCGCCGCCTCGTCGAACACTGGCGCAGCGAGCAGTTCGAGCGCAGCTACGCGCCGGGCAAGTGGAGCGCGCGGAAGATCCTCATCCACCTCGCGCAGACCGAACTCGCGCTGGGGGCGCGGGTGCGTTTCGCGCTCACGCAGGACAACTACGCGGCGCAGTCGTTCGCGCAGGACTACTGGCTGCCGCTCGACGATGCGGCGGACGCGAGGACGGCGCTCGACGCGTACACGACTCTGCGCCGTCTCAACCTGGCGCTGTGGAGGAAGCTCACGCCCGAGCAGAAGAACCGGACGTTCTCACACCCGGAGTACGGCCAGTTGACGGTGGGATGGGTGGCCACACAGATGGCCGGCCACGACCTGCATCACCTCAAACACTTCGAGCAGATCTCGTAGCCGCCCCGGCGCTCTGCACCCGGCCGCACCCTGCCGCACCTTGCAGCACCTTGCCGCACCCTGCAGCACCCTGCAGCACCCAGCACCCCGCAGCACCCCGTTTTAGAATCCCGGCCGCAGTGAGAACTGCCACAGCCAGCCGCGATCGCGCTGGAGCGGCTTGACGTAGTCGACCTCGAGTACCGCGAATCCGAACAGATTCGCGCGCAGCGCCGTCCCGATGCTGGTCACCGGATCCCGCCGCGCCTCGCCGAAGGACCGCGCGCTCCGGCCGCCCCAGGCCAGCCCCATGTCTCCGAACAGCGCCACTTCCACCGGCAGCGGGCCGTAGAAGCCGCGTCCGCCGAAGAGCGACCAGAGCGGCATCCGCAGCTCCGCGTTCGCCAGCGCGATCCGGCTGCCGATCAGCCGATCGAAGATGGGGCACGTGCCGTCCGCCGTCACGCCGCATTCCCCAGGCTCGAAGGAGCCGGGATCGTAGCCCCGGACGAGCCCCGAGTAGCCGAGATAGAGCGTGGGCAGCCGCGGATCGTCGGCATCGCCGCCGTACCGGCCGTAGTAGATGCCGCGCAGCGCGAACGTCGCCGGCCGCACCGGCATGACGTAGGTGCGGACGTCGGCGAGCACGCCGGAGTAATTGAGCGAGCCGACGCTCTGCGAATACTCCAGGCGCGACCGGCTGCCACGGATGGGGCTCGTGACGCCGAAAATCGACGTGTCGTAGACGAGCGCGCCTGACGCCTGCCCGAGGTTCAGTGTGTCGAACCGGGCGATTTCCTGGTCGGTGCGGTCGAGCAACTGACCGGTCGTGAGCGAGTAGACGTTTTCGCGGACGTCCTGCTTCAGCCCGAGCTGCCGCAGCCCGGCGTTCGCTTCGACGCGCATGGCCCGGCTGAACGGGTACGAGATGACGCCGCTCAGCGACCGGTCGGTCTGGAGGATGCGGAATTCCCGCTCGACGTAGAGGCGGTCGCCCGGGGTGTTGATCACGCCCGTCTGGTACGCGCGCGACACGTACGGCGTCTGATCGAGCCCGATGCCCCAGTTCCAGCGGCGCGTGCGATTCAGGTAGAAGAGGCTGCCACCGAATTCGTCGAACCGGCTCGTCATCTGCGCGGTCGTGCCCACGGTGTGGTTGCCGAGCATGTCGCTGAAGAGGAAGGTCACGCCGCCGGTCGCGTACGTCCCGAACGGATCGGCGCCCACGCCGACAGTCGGCTGTCCGGCGAAGTCCAGCGACAGGCGGGGCCGGTACGGCTCCGGTTCGCCGGCGACGGCCGCGGGCGGCGGCAGCGCCGCCGTAGCGCTGGCCAGCGTCGCCGCAACCGGCCCTTCGGCGGCCGTGCGCGGCGGCAGCACCCCCGCGTGGCGCGGCAGGTCGACGAGCGGCATGCCCGCGAGCTGCGTTTCGGTCTCCAGCGCGTAGACGTTGTACCCGTCGTCTTCGTACGCGCTGAAGATGACGCGCCCGGCCGACGCCGACATTGCGGGGCTGAGGGCGGTGATGCCGCTGACGCCCGTGACGAGGTTCGTCAACTGCGCCGGCTGCCCTCCGGCCGCCGGAATGCGATACAGGTTCGTGATGCCCGCGCGATCGGAGAGGAAATACAGGCTGCTCCCGTCGGGGGTCCACTGCGGCCCGATGTTCTTCGCGCCGGTGAATCCGCCGACTTCACGGACCCCCCCGCTCTGCAGGTCGATCGTGGCGATCCGCGGCTCGCCGATATCGAGCGTCTCGAGATTCGTCGTGAACCTGTCGGTGGCGAAGGCGATCTGTCGGCCGTCTGGGGAAAACGCCGGGTCCAGCTCCGCGAACGGATCGTTCGTGAGGCGGCGCATCGAGTTCGCCTGCAGGTCGTAGACGAACAGGTCGGTGAGCCCGCCGACGATCCCCGAGAACGCGATGAGCCGCCCGTCGCGCGACCACGTCGGATTCAGCACTTCGTCGACCCCCTCGAGCCTGATCTCCCGTTCGCGGCGGCTGTTCGAGGTATTGAGGATGGCAAGCACCGGCTGGCCCCGGCTGATCGCCGGCACGACGATGCGCTCGCCCGACGGATGCCAGGCCCCGGCGGATCCCAGGAACTGCAGGCTCTCGTAGTGCGGGTCCGTGGCGGTATCGGTGATCTTCCGGATCACCTTGCCGGTCGCGCTGTCGGCCAGGTACAGATCCACCGAGAACAGGTCGCGTTCGGAGAAGAACATGAACTGCGACCCGTCCGGGCTCAGTTCGGGGCTGACGTTCAGCCGCGGCCCCTTGGGCTCGTTGACGATCACCGGCCGTGCGATCTTGCCGGCGAGCGTCGTCGCTTCGGCCACGGGACGGTAGGCGTTGAACTCCGCCTCGTGCCACAGCCGCGTGAGCTCCTTGGTATCGACGCCGAGCACCGCCTCGAACGCCTCCTTGTAGCCGCGCGATACGGCGCCTGCCCGCAGCAGCGACGCCACGGCCTTGTCGCCGTACTTGCCGCCGATGAACGCCCAGAGCGCGTGGCCGTAGCGGTAGGGGAAGTAGCGCGGGTTGTCGAGCTCGTCGATCGAGGGCAGTTTCTCGCGCCGCGCCGCGTCGCGCATCCACATCGCGGTGTGCGGATCGACTGGACCGATCGACAGGTACTCAGCCATGCCCTCGATGAACCACAGCGGCAGCGCGAGCGCGCCGGCGGTGTTGGTGTTCACGTTCGTGCCGGTGATGTCGTACTGGAACGCATGCACGAGCTCGTGGCCGAGCACGTGGTCGGTCGCCTGCAGCGGGCCGGCAAACGGCAGGACGATGCGCCGTTTGAACGCCTCCGTCACACCACCCGTCCCTTCGCCGATGCTGCCCATGATGGTGTTCGTCTGGCGGAAGTGCGGCGCGCTGGCATACAGGATCAGCGGCTGCCGCCCGCGGAGTTCGTGCACCAGCAGTTTCGACAGCCGGCCATACCACCGCTCCGCCATCCGCGCGGCCATGCGCGCGGCCTCCTCTTCCTCGGGGTAGTAGTAGATGTCGAAATGCTCGGTCTTCAGGACCTTGAAATCGAAGGTCCGGTACTGGACCTTGTTCTGCCCGAAGTAGTCACCCTGAGCGGACACGGCCGCAGGCATCGCGAGGAAGACGAGCAAGAACAGAAAAATCAGGGAAAAGAGTCGAGGTGTCGGTCTCATGCTGCCTCTGCCGGGGGGGCCCTCGCCGCCCGGCCTCCAGAAGAGATTGTCCTGCACGCAGGACACGGCGCCGGATGCGGAACATGCCGGCTGCAACCGTTGTACCGCCAGTCGATGACCGCATGCAACCGCCCCAGACCTCGATGATGTTCTCCACGATCAGTCACCCGATCTCTGGTATTCGGGCAGCTGCACGCGCAGATCAGTTCGCGTGGGACAGGGCGCAGAATGGGACGGGGCGCAGGACGGAGGAATACCGCGCGAGAGAAAAAGACCAGGCGCCACGGCTCGTATGGCGCCTGGTCAGCCCATCCACGGGGACGAGGACTACGTGTGCGCGAGTCCCCGCCTCTCGGCCGCGGCCTCCGGTGGCGCCGCGTGGGGCGCTGGAGGTAGGGCGAGGACGAGCGCGGGCGCCAGGCAGAGGACTCGATACGTGACCGATCCCATTCGAGCGCCGAACATGGGTGAGCCGTGCAGGCCAAGGACGATGAGCCCTGCCTGGCGGTCCCGCGCTGTCTTGCTGATCTCTTCCGCCGGGTCCCCGTATGCGACGAGCGCCTCGGGGTGCAACCGGCGCGGCACGGTGGCTATCAACTCCGCAAGCGCATCCTCCGCGCGTGCCTTGCGTTCGAGTTCGACGCTCGACAGCTGGAGCTTCGCCACAAACGGACTGCGGATCGGCTCCAGCACCGACGTGACGATGAACGGCACGCCGAGCGCCTCGGCGATCGCGCGCGCGATCTGCACCTGGCGCAGGGAGCTCTCCGAGAGGTCCACCGGCACGAGGATCCGGCCGACCAGATGCCGTACCTCCTCGAGCGCCCACGGCCCCTCGGCGGTCGGCGGCGTCGTGAGCACCGGGATCGTCGTTTCTCGGAGCACGCGCTCCGTCGTGGACCCGAAGAACAGCTTCCGCATCCCCGTGAGGCCGTGCGTGCTCATCACGATCAGGTCGCACGACTGCGCACTGCGCAGGATCTGCTCGGCGGGTTTGCCGACGGCCACCTCGTACGTGATGTCGATGTCCTTCAGCGGAGGGCCCTGCAGGGATGGCGACACGAAGCGCGCCAGCTCCCGGCGTGTGTCCGCGCCGGTCCACCCCGTGCCGGTGCTGAGGTCGGCTGCCTCGGCGAGCAGCGGGTCCTCGACGGCCAGCATCACGAGGCGGCTGCCGAAGTACTCCGCAATGAGGCGTGCGTAGCGTGCGGCGCCGCGACTCGCGTCGGAGAAGTCGACGGGGCACAGGATCGTCGGGCGCATCATCGGTTGTCTGCCGCGGGTCACGTGTCCCGCTCACGGGTGCAACGGCCGTGCCTTCGGGGACACGCGACATCCTGCGCGTGGGTTCGCCGCGACGCGCTGTCCACCGGGAAGAATCCCGCGCGCGCGAGGAGTTTTCGCGAGCGGCGGACGAATCATGCCGGCGAGGCCGCGATGCCGTTGGCGGCGCGCTGCACCCGCTCGATCACGTCCGGCAGGTCGAACGGCTTGGCGATGATCTCGATCCCCTGCCAGCGCGCTTCGGCGGCGGGGTCGCAGCACGTCCCGAGCATCAGCACCCGGCAGCCCGGGGCGGCCCGCCGGAGATCCGCCAGCAGCTGTGAGCAGTCGGCCTGGTGGACGTCGAGCAGGATGACGTCGGGACGCGGCCACGCTGCCGCGGCGGCGCGGGCATCGGCCCCGCCTGACGCGGTCACGGTATCGAACCCCGCGCCGGCGAGTCCGACCGAGAGCGCCCAGCGAATCAGCGGCTCGTCGTCGATGACGAGCACCCGTCTGGGGATTCCTTCCCGTGCAACGGGAGTTTTCGCCGGCTGCGGAGCGGGGATCACGGGGATTTTGCCTGGAAACGTGTGCGTCACGGTTCACGGAGGCAAGATGCAGGCCGTCAGCAGCGGAGACGGCGGGAACGGTCAGGAGGCGACGGCGGTCGCCTCCTTGGCGAGCGGCAGCTCGATGCGCGCGATCGTTCCTCCCCCCGCACGGGGCACGAGCGCAACGGTGCCGTCCTGGAGCGTCATCAGCCGCCGCACGATGGCGAGGCCCAGCCCGGTGCCCGACTTCTTCGTGGTGTAGAACGCCTCGAAGATCCGCTCCGCGTTCTCCGGCGGGATGCCGGCGCCGCGGTCCGAGATTTCGATGCGGCAGACGTGCGCACCGGGCGTGACGGTGACCTCGACGGGCGCGATCGTGCCCGACTGGCAGGCGTTCAGGAGCAGGTTCAGCAGCACGTCGCGCAGCATCTCGCGGTCCGCGCGAACCGTGGCGCTCGTCGCCGGCGGCACGATCTCGGGTGACCCGGGCCCCGCCGAGGCGCGCGCGCTGTGCACGACGTCGCCCAGCACCGCCCGCAGGTCGATCGCCTCCGGCACGGGCGCCCGCGGGCGCGCGAACCGCAGAATGTCTTCGACCTTCGTGTTGAGGACATCGATGCGCGCGATCATCGCGTCCATCATGCCGCGGTCCTGTGAGCCGGTATCGAGCCGCGACCGGAGGATCTGAAGCGTGCCGCGCACGCCCGCCAGGGGGTTGCGCACCTCGTGTGCGACGACGGCGGCGAGCTGCCCGAGCTGCGCGAGCGACGACTGCTCCACGAGTTTGGCCTCCGCCGCCTTCCGTTGCGTGATGTCGCTGCGGATCGCCAGGTACTGCCGCGGTTTCCCCGCCGGATCGAGAAACGGGACGATCGTCGTGTCCACCCAGTAGTAGTGGCCGTCCTTCGCGCGATTGCGGATCTCGCCCCGCCAGATCCGGCCCTGCGCGATCGTGCGCCACAGCTCACGGATGAACTCCTTCGAGTGGTAGCCGGAGTTGATGATGCGATGGTCCTGCCCGAGCAGCTCCTCGCGCGCGTAGCCCGAGATCTCGCAGAACTTGTCGTTGACGTAGGTGATGATGCCGCGCTGGTCGGTCGTCGCGACGATGGCCGCCTGGTCGAGTGCCTGCCGGATCTCCTCCAGCCGGCGCATCGAGTGGTCCCGGGCCGCCCGGTCCGCCGCGAACTGCTCCGCCCATCGCTCCAGCGTGCGGCGGTACTGCGCCACGAGACCGGCCGTGAGCCAGATCGCCAGGGCTTCCAGCGGACGGTTCGCCTTCGCGAGCGCCAGTTCACCGCTGGGCGACAGGTGCATGCCGACCGCGATGAGCAGCGTGGCCACCGCCGCGGCGAGGATCGGCTCCCAGAAACGCCCGGCGCGCATGAACAGCAGCACCGGCACCACGTACAGCACGGGCACGGCGACCCCCAGCGGCGTCGCCGTGTCGGCCCAGAAGACGCCGGCGGCGGCAGCGAGGGCGCCGAGACGCACCCACACCGGGTCGCGATCGGCCGGAGGGGCGTACGAGCCGCCGCCCCTCTGATGTTGCGGCATCTCCGAATGATGCCACAGGGCACGGGGAGGATTTCGCGGCGGCGCGGACTAGTTCCCGGCCTGTGCGGCCGCGGCGGGACGTGGTCCGCGCCAAACCGGCGCCAGGCTGCGGACCGTCGCTTGCAGTCTCGCCTGCGACACGAACACCTCACGGGGGATTGTCATGGCGGTGAAGCACATCCTCGTCACGACCGACTTCAGCCCTGCATCACAGGAAGCCGTGCACTACGCCTGCGAGCTCGCCGTCAGCCTCGGTGCGAAGCTGCACGTGCTGCACGTGCTCGAGAACCCGTTCGCGCCCGGGGCCTTCATGGAGATGTACAGCCCGCCGCCGGCCGGGTACTTCACGGACCTGGCCGCGGAGGCCGGCGCGCGGCTGCAGGCATCCCTGACCGAGGAGGAACGGCGCGCCTCCGACGCACGCCTCACGACGCGGCTCGGCGTCCCCTCGAGCGAGATCCTCGATCGGCTGCACGAGGAGCCGGCGATCGATCTCGTGGTGATGGCGACGCACGGACGCGGCGGCGTCGCGCGGCTGGTGATGGGCAGCGTCGCCGACAAGATCGTGCGCGCCGCGCCGTGTCCCGTGCTCACGCTGCGGGAGCACCCCCTGAAGGGGCGTGACCGGCAGGCAGCCGGAGCGGTGGTGGCGGGCGCGGGACGCTGACGCGCGCCGCGTCTAGCTTTTCTCCTGCGGCAGCGAGAGGCCGAACTTCTCGATCCGATACCGGATCTGGTCACGATTGAGCCCGAGCAGCCCCGCCGCCTTCGTCTGATTGCCGCCGGCGCGGCGAAGCGCCTGCGTGACGAGACTGCGTTCCAGATCCTCGAGGTCCACACCGGCGGCGGGCAGCTCGAACGGGTCCCCTGATCCGCCGCCTCCCGCCAGCACGCCGAAGTCCTTCGCCTCGAGCCGATCCCCTTCGGCGAGCAGCATCGCCCGCTCGACGACGTTGCGCAGTTCGCGGACGTTCCCGGGCCAGCCGTAGCCCTGCAGCAGCGTGCGGGCATTCGGGCTGACTCCGAGGATCCGCTTCTTGAACTCGGTGTTGTAGGTGTCGATGAAATACTCGACGAGCATCGGCACGTCTTCGGCGTGCTCCCGCAGGGCGGGCAGCCGCATCGGCAAGACGTTGAGCCGGTAGAAGAGATCGCTGCGGAAGCGTCCCTTCGCGACCTCCTCTTCGAGGTTACGGTTCGTCGCCGCAACGACGCGCACGTCCACGGTGATGTCGGCCGCGCCCCCGACGCGCTTGAAGCTCTTCTCCTCGAGAAAGCGCAGCAGCTTCGCCTGGAGGGCGGGGACCATCTCGCCGATCTCGTCGAGAAAGACGGTGCCGCCGTCGGCGCTCTCGAGCAGCCCGCGCTTCTGCATGCGCGCGTCGGTGAAGGCGCCCCGCTCGTGGCCGAAGAGCTCGCTCTCGAGCAACTGGTCGGGCAGCGCCGAGCAGGTGATGTTCATGAACGGCCGCGTCGCGCGCGCGCTGTTGTAGTGAATCACTTTCGCGACGAGGTCCTTGCCGGTGCCGCTCTCGCCGGTCAGCAGCACCGTGGAGGCGGGGCTGCCCGCCACTTTAGCGACGAGCTGCCGCAGGTTCTCCATGGCCGCCGAGCGGCCGACGATCGCCTGGAGGCCGTAGGGACGCGCCTCGTTGGCGCGCAACTGCTTCACCTCGCGCCGCAGGCGCGTGGTCTCGAGCGCGCGGGCGACCGTCGCCGACACCTCGTCCAGGTTGAACGGCTTGTTGGCGAAGTGGAACGCTCCGAGCTTCATGGCCTCGACGGCCGTCTCGACGCTCACGAACGAGGTGAGCAGAATGACGAGGACGTCTGGATCGAGCTTCTTCAGCTCACGCAGCACCGAGAGGCCGTCGGTGTCGGGCAGGCGGTAGTCCAGGAGCACGAGGTCGACCCCCTCGCGGAACTGCTCGAGGGCCGCGGCTCCGGTTCCCGCCTCCAGCGTCTCGTAGCCGTCGCTGCGGAGGCGCTCCCGCAGCGACCAGCGGATCAGGTCTTCGTCGTCGACGATCAGGACAGTGGCGTTCGGCATGGATCTCGGTCAGGTCGTCAGTTCACCCAGCATCGCACAGGAACAGCGTTCTGCATATCGGGACCGTAGGACAGCGGAAACCACGGTTTCGGTCGCGGTCATGGACGGAATCACTCGCGCCGCGGGCTCGGCGCGCCAGTCGCGCGGCGCGCGTCCGGTCAGCGCGGCGGCGAGGCAGACCACCGGTGGAAGCCATGGAACACCGGCGGCCACACCTCGAGCTCGTTCAGCACGCGCTCGACTCCGACGACCTTGCGCGCGATCCGCTCGGCGGCGAACACCTCCGCCTGCGTATCGACGTAGCCGCGCAGCGTCACGACGGCGTTCTCCGCGGCCACCCCGATGCGGCCGTCGCTCACCTCGGTCGCCCACGCCAGGTGTCTCTTGACGGCATCTCGCAGCAAGTGGTCCGGGGACGTCACGGTCACGCGCACATGCTCCTGCACCGTCGAGGAGAGCAACCCGCATACCGCTGCCCGTGTGTTGAAAACGCACGCCTTCGTGCGAACTCCCGGCGTTGGCGGCCGGGGATTTTCCCGCGGCTGCGGAATTTTTCGCAGTGTCCTGCCGTGCACGACTGCCGGCGCCCAACGTCCTCGACCGCCGGGGAGGGGTATGTGAGTTGCAGACAGCATCTCACCACCGATGTCTCACAAACCCTGGCCTGCCGCGGTCGCGGGGACCGCCGCGGTGTCGCTTCTGGCGATCGGGCTCGTCGCGCTCCTCGGATGGCATACGGGACAGGTCGCGCTGCTCACCTACGGCTCCACCGGCACACCCCTCCGCTACAACGCCGCCCTGTCGTTCGTGATGCTGGGCGCCGCACTGCACCTCCTCGCCCGCGGGCATTCGCGTCCCGCGAACTGGGTCGCGGCCACGGCCACCACCATCGGCACCCTGACGCTCACTCAGTACGTACTGTCGGTGGATCTTGGTATCGACCGCTTTTTCTACGGCGGGTACGTCGAAGCGCCGCGCATGGCGCCCAACGCGGCGTTCGGCATCGCGCTCGCGGGCATGTCGATTCACCTGCTGGCCTGCTGCGGCCACCGGCGCCGCGCGGTCGCCGCGGTGGCGGTCGTCGGAGGCATCGTCACCGCCGTGGGAGTCACCGCCGCCTTCGGGTACGCGGTGGACCTGCCGAGTACGTACGTCTGGCTCGGGCTGACGCCGCTCTCGCCGCCCGGAGCACTCGGCATCACGGTGCTCGGCGCTGGGCTCGTCGCGAGTGCGTGGGGCTCCTCCGAAACCGTGGACAGCCCGCTGCCGTCGTGGCTGCCGCTTGCGGCGGGGATGCTCGTCATGATGGTGGGTGTGCTCCTGTGGGAGGCGTTCGCCGGCCAGGAACACTCGGCGGACCTCCACACACGTGAGAACCTGCGGCGGGTGCTGCCGGGCCTCATCCTCGCGACGATGGCGCTCCTCGCCGTCGCGGTGGCGGTGATGGTCTTCTTCTTTCTCCGGCTCCTGCAGCAGCGGACGGAAATCGCCGTCGCCGAGGAGCATGCGCGCAGGCAGGCGACGGTGCTGCAGCGGATCCTCGACGTGCTGCCGGTCGGCGTCTGGGTCGCCGACGGGTCGGGGCGAATCGTGAAGGCGAACGCGAGCGGCGAGCTGATCTGGGGCGCCGCGCCCGCGGTGGGCCTCGACGAGTACGTCCAGTACAAGGGGTGGTGGCCCAACACCGGCGACCGCCTCGAAAGCAGGGACTGGGCGCTGGCGCGCGCGCTCCTCACCGGCGAGACCATCCGCAACGAGATGGTGGACATCGAAGCGTTCGACGGGCAGCGCAAGACGATCCTCAACTCCGCCGCACCGCTGGTCGAGAACGGGGCCGTCGCGGGGGCCGTCGTCGTCGTGCAGGACATCACCGAGCGCCGCTCCGTGGAGAAAGCGCTCGCCGATCGGACCCGCGAACTGGAGCGGTCGAACACCGACCTCGAGCAGTTCGCCTACGTCGCCTCGCACGACCTGCAGGAGCCGCTGCGGATGGTCGCGAGCTTCACGCAGTTGCTCGCGAAGCGGTATCGTGGCGCGCTCGGTTCCGACGCCGACGAGTACATCGCCTTCATCGTCGACGGGGCCGTCCGGATGCAGCGGCTGCTGTCGGATCTGCTCGCGTACTCGCGGGTGGGGACACGCGGCCGTCCCATCACTCCCGTGGCGGCGGGTGAGGCACTGCGCGACGCGCTGGCGAACCTGAAGCTCGCCATCGAGGATACGGCGGCCGCCATCGAGGCGGAGCCCCTGCCGATGGTGCTGGCCGACGCGGCGCAGTTGACGCAGGTGTTCCAGAACCTGATCGCCAACGCCCTGAAGTTCCGCCGCGACGACCGCCCGCCGCGCGTCCGCATCACCGCGGAGGAGGGGGGCGGCACCGTCACGCTGACGGTGGCCGACAACGGCATCGGCGTCGAGGAGCGCCACAGCGACCGCATCTTCGACATCTTCCGCCGCCTCGACACCAGCGGCCGCTACCCCGGCACGGGGCTGGGGCTCGCCATCTGCAAGCGGATCGTCGTCCGCCACGGCGGCCGCGTGTGGGTCGAGTCCTCAACCGGCGAGGGCGCGAGATTCCGCTTCACTCTGCACAGCGCCGGTGCGGCGATCGGCGCCGCCCGGGGCGTTCACGCATCGTTGCTGGAGGGCACCGCATGATTGCTTCGAACACCACCGCCGCCATCGAGATCCTGCTCGTTGAAGACAATCCGGGCGACGTCCGCCTGACGCAGGAGATGCTCCGTGAGGCGCGCGTCGCCAACCGGCTGAGCGTCGCAACCGACGGCGAGCAGGCCCTGGATTACCTGCACGGCCGGCCGCCGTTCGATGCCGTGCGACGCCCCGACCTCGTGCTGCTCGACCTGAACCTGCCGAAGAAGAACGGCCAGGAGGTGCTCGCCGAGATCAAGCAGCACCCGGAGCTGCGCCGCATTCCGGTGGTCGTCCTCACGACGTCGCGTGCCGAGGAGGACATCCTCCGCAGCTACGACCTGCACGCGAACTGCTACGTCACCAAGCCGGTGGATCTCCCGCAGTTCATGACGGTCGTGCAGTCGATCGAGGATTTCTGGCTCACCGTCGTCAAGCTGCCCCGGCCGTGAATGACAGACTGACGCTCCTGCTCGTCGAGGACAACCCCGGCGACGCCCGGCTCGTGCGCGAGGCGATCTATGGCTGCGGGGTGCCCGTGGAGATCGTGTACGCGGGCAGCCTCGCCGACGCCGCCACGCGGATCGAGCCGCACGTCGACGCCGTGCTGCTGGATCTCGGCCTGCCCGACTCCACCGGCGTCTCCACCGTCATGAGCATGCGCGCTCACGCCCCGCGGCTGCCGATCGTGGTGCTGACCGGCCTCAACGACGACGCCGCCGGACTCGAGGCCGTGCGCCTCGGCGCGCAGGACTATCTCGTCAAGGGGGAGGTGGACGGCCGCCTCATCGTGCGCGCCGTCCGGTACGCGATCGAGCGGAAGCACGTGGAAGACCGGCTCGTCGCGGCCACCGAAGCGCTCGAGGCGAGCAACCGGGCCCTCGACGAGTTCGTCAGCGTCGCATCGCACGACCTGCGGGATCCGCTGGCGAAAGTCCTCGCGCTCAGCTCGATCCTGGCGGGCACCGGGTCGCCGATGCCCGACGACGATCGTGTGTGTCTCGTCGAGATCCACGACTCGGCGCGCCGCATGCAGCGTCTCATCGACGCGCTCCTGACGTACGCCCGCACGGTCCGCCGTCCGCCCGTGCGGCACCCGGTCTCACTGCAGCACATCCTCCACGAGGTTCTCGAAGACCTTGCGGTTCGGATCCGCGCCGAAGGTGCCGTCGTCGACGCAGGAGACCTCCCGGTCGTGCTCGCCGACAGCGTCCAGGTGCGTCAGGTGCTGCAGAACCTCCTCTCGAACGCGCTCAAGTTTGCGGCGCCGGGGCGGCCTCCGGTGATCCGCATCAACGCGGCCCGCGAGGCGCAGCGGATCCGCGTCACGGTCGCCGACAACGGCGTGGGGTTCTCACCCGAACACGGCGAGCGGCTGTTCCAGCCGTTCGTTCAGCTGGGGCCGGCGCGGGAGCAGGGCGCCGGCCTCGGACTTGCGATCTGCCACCGGATCGTCCAGGCGCACGGGGGGGAGATCTCCGCGACGGCGCGTCCCGGCGAGGGGGCGACGTTCACCTTCACGTTATCGCTCAACGCCGCCGGACCTCCCTCTGAGCCCGTGACGTTCTCCGGATCAGGCGCATGATTCACCCCCAGCTGTTCCAGAGCGCCGCCCACACGATAGTCGAGACCTCCATCATCCGCGTGCTGGTGGTCGACGACGACCGGTCGTACGGCTCGATCGTGAAGCGGCTGCTGCGCGACAGCACCTGGGCCCGATACCAGATCGAGACGCTCACCACGTATGCGGAGGCGATCGCCGCGGAGCCGAGCCGCTTCGACGTCGTGCTGCTCGACTATCACCTGGACGTCAACACCGGATTCGACGTGCTGCGCACGTGGCGGGGCCGCGCGGAAGAGACACCGGTCCTGATGTTGACCGCCGCCGGCAATGACGCGGTGGACTTCGGCGCGGCGACGGCGGGCGCGGCGGACTACCTCGACAAGGCGGCGCTCGAACCGCGGGGGCTGGAGCGAGCCATCCGCTATGCCATCGCGGCGCACCGCTCGATCCGGGCCATGCAGCAGATGATGCGCTGGCAGTTCTCGCTGTCGCGGGCCGCGCGCGCCCTGCTCGACGTCACCGATGCGCCGTCGCTCGCCGGGCGCGCGGTACAGGCGGCGGTGCAGGAGCTCGACGCCTCGGGGGGCTGGCTCGGGGAGGCCTGCGCCGACGGAACCATCGAGCCGCTTGCCGGCTACCCGCAGCTGCCCGAGTACGTCGAGAAGATCCCCGCGCGCTGGGACGAGACGCCGGCGGGAGGCGGCCCCTCCGGCCGCGCGATCCGCGCGGGGCTGCCGATCACGGTCGATGTCGTGCGCGACCCGCAGTTCGAGCTCTGGCGCGACATCGCGGTCGCCGCCGAGATCCGCAGCCTCACCGCCTTTCCACTGCGGACGCAGGAAGGCACGATCGGCGTGTTGAACATCTACAGCACGGAGGACGACTTCTTCACGCCGGCCGTCATTGAAGTGTTTGCCACCCACGCGCACATGGCCGCGCTGGCGCTCCGCGGCCTGCGGCTGCAGGAGCAACTGCGCCATTCGCAGAAGCTCGAGGCGATCGGCCGGCTCGCCGGCGGGGTGGCGCACGATTTCAACAATCTGCTGACGGCGATCATCGGCCACTCGGCGCTGCTGCTCGACGAACCGCTCGACCCGGCGGTGCGCGAGTCGGTCGAAGAGATCCGTGCAGCGGGCGAGCGAGCCGCGGCGCTCACACGCCAGCTGCTCGCGTTCGGCCGGCGCCAGGTGATGCGGCCGGAGGTGCTCGATGCAAACCAGACGATTCGCGGGGTGGAGCCGCTGCTCCGGCGCCTGATGCCGGCGAACATCCGCGTGGAAACGCGGCTCGGGGCGGATCCGTCGTTCCTGCGCGCCGACCACGGCCAGCTCGAACAGGTCCTGGTCAACCTCGCCGTGAACGCCCGCGACGCGATGCCCCGCGGCGGCACGATGCAGATCAGCAGTGAGACGACCGTGCTGACGGATCCGGTGCTCGCGCCCGAGGGGGTGGTGGAGCCGGGGCGCTACGTGGTACTGGCGGTGAGCGACACCGGACACGGCATGAACGCCGCGACGCGGGCCCGGATCTTCGAGCCGTTCTTCACATCGAAGCCGCCGGGACAGGGTACCGGCCTCGGCCTCGCGACGGTGCTCGGCATCGTCCAGCAGAGCGGCGGCAGGATCACGGTGCAGTCGCAGCCGGGGTCCGGGAGCCGCTTCACGCTCTATTTCCCGCTGGTGGAGGCGCCGTAGCACGTGGCTCCTCCCGCCGACATTCGCGGCGGGAGGAGCGTGGCGGCTCAGTACTCGAGCGTGCGACCCGTGTAGCGGCCGCTCGCATCACGAACGAGCCGGCCGCCGTCGACGAGGTGCTCGAGGACAGCACCGCACTCCGATTCGGTGAGGTGCCACAGCCGGCGGATCTGCGCCTCGGTCAGCCGCATGCCGGGCATCTCGCGAAACTCCGCGTGGATCAGCGTGGCGATCTTCCCGATCTGCGGCGGGGATACGACGAGAGTCATCCCTGCACTCCTTCAGCATCCGCTCGGGGAGGCGGATACCGGGAAGAGCGAAGGCAAGGCCCCTGCCAAGGCAGGGGCGGCGGTTCCCGCCTGTTTTTGTCCCGGCAACGCCGGGTGCGCCGTATTTTTGCGCGCCGTGCGGGGGAAGTTCCGCGAGCGTCCGCGGTTGAAGCTGGCACCGGGCACGCTGCATGCGCGGCCGCCGCCTGGCCCGGGACGTGCACCGGCCTGCCATCCATGAGCACATCCACGCAGGCGGCGCGAGGTGCCCTCGCGCCGTTTTTCACCCCTGGCGCGATCGCCGTCATCGGCGCGGGCCGCCGACGCGGCGCCGTCGGCGCCGAGATCTACTACAACCTCACGGCCGGCGGATTCGCCGGCGGCATCTACGCGGTGAACCCGCACGGCGAAACCCTCGGCGGCGCCCGCGCCTGGCCGTCGGTCCGGGCGATCCCCGCGACGATCGACCTCGCCATCATCGCGGTGCCCTGTGCGGCGGTCGAGGCGGCGGTCGACGACTGTCTCGCGGCCGGTGTGCCGGCGATCACCGTGATCAGCGCGGGGTTCGCCGAAACGGGAGCCGACGGGCGCGCGCGCGAGACGGCGATCCGCGACAAGGTGCGGCGCGCCGGCGCGCGCATGATCGGCCCCAACTGCATGGGGCTGGTGAACACCGACCCCGCCGTGCACATGAACGCCACGTTCGCACCCGGGTTTCCGCCGCCGGGCACGATCGGCTTCTCGAGCCAGAGCGGCGCCCTCGGCGTGGCTGTCCTCGAGTGCGCGCGCACGCTCAACCTCGGGCTCTCGACCTTCGTCTCGGTGGGGAACAAGGCCGACGTCTCGGGCAACGACCTGCTCGAGTACTGGGAGCACGATCCGCGCACGTCCGTCATCCTGCTCTACCTCGAGAGCTTCGGAAACCCCCAGCGGTTCGGCGAGATCGCCCGGCGGATCGGCCGTCAGAAGCCGATCGTCGCGGTCAAGTCGGGACGCTCCCGCGCGGGCGCGCGCGCCGCGTCGTCGCACACCGGGGCGCTGGCCGCCAGCGACACCGCGGTCGAGGCGCTCTTCACCGACGCCGGCGTGATCCGTACCGGCACGGTCGAGGAGCTGTTTCACGTGGGGGCCCTGCTCGCGCACCAGCCGCTGCCCGCGGGTCCGCGCGTCGCCATCCTCACCAACGCCGGAGGTCCCGCCATTCTCGCGGCCGACGCCTGCGAAGCCGAGGGGCTCACGCTCGCGACGCTCGGCCAAGCGACCACCGCGGCCCTCAGGAGCTTCCTGCCGGCGGCCGCCAGCGTCCGCAACCCCGTGGACATGATCGCGACGGCGTCGGCCGCGGACTACGGCCGCGCGCTCCCGCTCCTGCTCGAGGATCCGGGCGTCGACAGTGTCATCACGATCTTCATTCCGCCGGTGGTGACGAGCGCCGACGAGGTCGCGCAGGCGATCGCCGGGGCCGCCGCGGCCTCGCACAAGCCGGTGCTCGCGACCTTCTTCGGCGCCGCGGGCGTTCCGCCGGCGCTCGCGCCGGTGCCCTGCTACGTCTTCCCCGAATCGGCGGCCGCGGCGCTTGCGCGCGTCGTCGAATACGCCCGCTGGCGTGCGCGTCCCACCGGCGTCGTCCCGCATCTGAGCGGCATCGACCGCGGCGCGGCGCGCACCATCGTCGAGAGCGCACGGGACACGGGCGGCGGCTGGCTGGATCCCCTGGCGACGAACGTGCTGCTCGAGGCGTGCGGCATCACCGTCGCGCCGACGCGCGCCGTCGTCAGCGAAGCAGGGGCGCTGGCCGCCGCGCGCCGGGCCGGCTACCCGGTCGTGCTCAAGGGCACCGGGCCCGAGCTGCTGCACAAGACGGAATCGCGCGCGGTACTCACCGGACTGCAGACCGACGAGGACGTCGTCCAGGCATTCCGGACGCTCGCCGGGCGTGCCGACGTCTCGCGCGTGATCGTGCAGCCGATGATCGGTGACGGCGCCGAGATGTTCATCGGCAGCACGCGGGATCCGCTGTTCGGCCACCTCGTGATGTGCGGATCGGGAGGGACGCTGCTGGAACTGATGCGCGACACGAGCTGCCGCCTGGCGCCGCTCACCGACCGCGGCGCCAGCGAGATGATCGAGGAGATCCGCGGCCGGGTGCTGCTGCGCGGCTTCAGGGGGGCGGCCCCCCGGGACGAGGCGGCGTTCCGGGAGACGCTCCTCCGCGTCTCGGCCATGCTGCACGTCTGCCCCGAGATCGAGGAGCTGGACCTCAACCCGGTGATCGTGACGGCGGCCGGCGCGTTCGTCGTCGACGCCCGCGTCCGCGTCGAGACGGCCGCCAGGCGGCCCTGACGCCGCGGCTCGATCCGGGCGCCGAGGGCCCTCACTTGATGTCGGGCTCGGTGTGGCAGAGCGTGCAGTCCATGCTGATCGTGCGGCCGTCGCGCGTCCTGTGACTGTCGTCGTGGCAGCGGAAGCAGCCGGGCGTATCCACGTGGCCGATGTGGTTGGGGTACGTGCCCCATCGGACCTGCATCGCGGGGAACACGTTCTTGGCATACGCCGCCTGCGTCGCCCGCACCGCACGCTCGACCTCCTCGGCGCGGGTGCGCATCAGATCGCCCGGCAGCGACCGGTAGAACGCGGCCAGCCTCGTGGCGATTTCGCGATCCGCCGTAAGGCGGTCGGCATACGTCTGCGACAGGGCGGCGACCGCTTCACGCCTGACGAACGGCAGTGATTGCGGCATCGCGCCCGAGGCGAGCGCCGCGTCGACCGCGCGTTCGGGGCTCGGGGCGAAGCGGTGCGCCGGCCGGTTGTGGCAGTCGACGCAGTCCATGCGCCGCAGTTCTCCCCGCGTCAACTGCTCCTCGGTGACACCGTCGGCGAAGTATTCGCGGACGGCGCCGGTCCGATCCTTCACGCGCACGTAGCCGATGTTCTCGCGCGCGGGGTCGGTGGCGATGTAGTCGACCTCGTTGGCGATGTTCATGTGCCAGTGAATCCCCGTCGCGACGCCGAGCTTCTCGCTGCCGCCGCCCACGTGGATCTGCAGCGTGGTCGTACTCTCGGTGTTCTGCTCGTCGCTCGCGTACTCGCGCATGACGAAGACCTTGTCCCCGTGGAACTTCTCGGGCCAGTGGCACTGCTCGCACACCTCCCGCGCCGGGCGCAGCGTGTGCACGGGCGCCGGGATGGGTCGTGCGTGTGAGTTCAGCATCACGGCGATGACCTGGCGCGTACCGTCGATCTTCGACTTCACGAGGTACGGCGCCCCCGGCCCGATGTGGCAGCCGACACACGAGACGCGCGAGTGCGGCCCGTCCTGGTAGGCGGCGTATTCCGGCGCCATCACCTCGTGGCAGACCTCGCCGCAGAACTGCGGCGAGTCCATGAAGTGCACCCCGCGATAGGCGGCGAGCGAGATGATCACGACGTTGGCGAGCGTCAGGACGAACACCAGCATGACGGCGCGCCGCTGGACGGGGTCGTTGAGATCGAGGCGCGGCCAGCCGGTGCGACCCGGGAGGCCCCGCCGGATGCGGCGGCGCTCGCGCCACATGCCCACCGGAATCAGGAGCAGCCCCAGAACGAACAGCGCGGGCATGACGAGCAGGAACACGATGCCCATGTACGGGTTCGCGTGGAGGCCCAGCACGTCGGCCAGAAAGAAGACGAGGAACAGGACGGCGGTGGCGGTGGTCAGCGCCATCCCGGCCAGCGATATCCCGTTTCGGATCAGACGAGGCCCGCTCGAGGCCATGAATCCTCCTGTGCCGCGCCCGGCAGTCAGTGCGCGATGAGCGCGTAGATGATGAGTCCCACGAGCGACAGGCCGATCGCGACGGCCAGCGTGCCGATGCTGCGGCCGAGCGTCACCGTGGAGCGCTGCGGCGCGGGCATCGCCAGGCGCTCGAGTTCCCCCGACGCCTGCAGGCGCTCGTACTCACCGGGACGCTCGTGCCGCAGCTCCGCCTCGCTGACCCGTCCCGTGAAGATCACCATGTCCATCGGAAACTTCTCGGGGCGGAGGTGGCCGTTGAAGAAATGGATCGTGAAGATGAAGCCGACGGCGAGCAGCGCCTCTTCGCCGTGAACCAGCAGCGCGATGTTGAACACCCAGCCGGGCACGAGGTGCGAGAACGCCTCGGGGAACCAGAGCATCAGACCCGAGCCCCCGATGATCGCCATTCCCCAGAACACCGCCCAGTAGTCGAACTTCTCCCAGTAGGTGTAGCGCTCGAAGCGCGGCCGCGGTCCGCGTCCGACGAACCAGAGCAGGTGCCGGCGCAGCTCGTCGAGGTCGCGCGGCTGCGGCACCATCGAGGCCGGCCCCCAGAAGATCGTGTAGTCCCTGTCGAGCACCACGCGCTTCACGAGCCGCGCCACGTGTGTGAGAAAGACCGCGATCAGCACGACCGCGCACACCCGGTGCAGCACGCCGGCGGCGGGAACGCCGCCGAGCGCCCGGGCGAGGACGGCGGCCCAGGGCGCATGGCTGAAGACCAGCGGGAGCCCCGTCAGCGCCAGGCCGAGAAAGCTGAACATGAGACAGCCGTGCAGCACCCGGTCGGTGCGGCCGAACCGGCTCACGTACTGCGCGGCGTCGTTGCGCAGGACCTTCATTCCCCCGCCCTCGCTCTCTCGCGCCTCGAGCGGATCTCCCGGCCGAACCAGAGCGCCGTGTGAAGGCCGAAGAACCCGAACACGCCGAACAGCAGCATCGTCATGAACTTCGCCGTGTAGTAGAGCGCCGGGTTGCGCGCCCGGTCGTGCTTGTCGGCGTGCGGATCGAACTTCACGAAGTTCGCGGTGGCGTTCGGATGGCACTGGCCGCAGGTCGTGACGAGGTTGGCGGGAGCGATCGGGGAGCGCGGATCGCTGGCCGGCAGGATCTCGTGCGCGCCGTGGCAGTCGGCGCACCCCGCGGCACTGCGCGAGCCCAGCGTGCTCACCTGGCCGTGGAACGTGTCGCGGAACGTGGCGACGCGGTCCGCATGACAGGTGCCGCACTGGTTGATCACCGAGAGCTGCCACGCGGGATTGTCGGACCGCGTGATCGAGTGTGCGGTGTGGCAGGTCTGGCACGCCGGCGCGCCGTCGCCGTTGCCGGCCCTGAGCATCTCGGCGTGCACGCTCCCCTGGAACTGCCGTGCGACCCCTTCGTGGCACGTGCCGCAGGTGGTGGCCACCTTCGCGGTGGCGACACGGCTGTGCGGATCGTTCGGGTCGCGGACGTCATGGGCACCGTGGCAGCTGCTGCAGGTCGGCGCGACCATGAGCCCGCTCTTCGCGAGCACGCGGCCGTGGATGCTGTCGGCGAACGCCTGCGTCAGATCCCGCGGCAGGCGTCCCCGGCGGACGATTTCCTCGTTGCCATGGCAGGCCCCGCAGGTGGCGGCGACGTTCAGGTGGTGCGCTCGTGACGCCGGATCGGTCCGGGGCCGAATGTCGTGGGTGCCGTGGCAGTCGCTGCACGACGCGGCGAGCGTCGATCCCTCGCCGCGTGCCCGTGCGTGCGCGCTCGCCGCGAAGTGCTCCTGGGCGTCGCCGTGACAGGTCGAGCAGTCGACCCGCTTCAGCGTCTCGGCGTGCGGCAACTCCGCCCCGGCGAGGTCCTGGTGGCAATCGACACACGAGAGCGAGAGATGGATCGACTGCTCCAGGACGGCCGGCTTCACGACCACCGGCGTGCCGTCGGCCCTCGCCGCCGCCTCGTCTTCGTGACACGTCAGGCAGTCGGCGTTTTCGGCGGGCGCGGGTGAAGGCGCCGACGGTGGTCCGGCCTGGGCCGGAGC
>Ga0247719_1000560_pt1 | contig 21071 bp, 16 predicted proteins | sample 41E_DmetaG_FD_189046 | JGI IMG/M metagenome (GOLD analysis project Ga0247719, IMG submission 189046) | Soil microbial communities from hillslope of Landscape Evolution Observatory, University of Arizona, Oracle, AZ, United States - 4-1-E_D | ecosystem: Engineered > Artificial ecosystem >...
CGGCTCACCTCGCGCCGCTCGAGCATGTCGACCAGGCGCATCAGGAACGGGGTGGTGATCATCGATATGGTGACTGCCGCGCCGAACAGCGATGCTGCTTCCGGCGTGATCAGCTGCGCGGCTGTCGCCTGACCGAACAGCAGGAAGCCGAACTCCCCCGCCTGGCTCAGCAGCAGGCCAAGGCGGATACTGAGCGGCCACGAGCTTCCGAACAGGCGCGCGACAAGGCTGATCAGCACCGCCTTGATCACGATCACGGCGACGGCGAAGCCAAGGACGAACAGCGGCTGCGCGGCGACGACGGAGAGATTGAGCAGCATCCCCACCGAGAGGAAGAACAGGCCGAGCAGGATCGAGCGGAATGGCTCGACGTCGCTTTCGAGCTCGTGCCGATAGGGGGATTCGGCGAGCATCACGCCGGCGACAAAGGCCCCGAGCGGGACCGACAGGTGCAGCGCATGCATCACCGCCGAGGCGCCGACGACGGTGAACAGGCCCGCGACGACGAAAACCTCGCGCTCGCCCAGGCGCCCTACCAGCCGGAACAGCGGATTCAGCAGGATCCGGCCGACGAGGACGAGGCCGGCGACCGCGAGCAGGGTCAGCACCGCAAGCTTGACCCCCGTCGGCGCGCTGGGATCAGGCGGCGTCCTCGCCATCGCCGCGACGATGGTGATCAGCGGGACGATCGACAGGTCCTGGAACAGCAGGATCGAGAAGGCCCGCTCTCCCTGCGGCGTGTGCAGCTCATTGTCCGAGCGGAGCATCGGCAGCACCTGCGCCGTCGACGAAAGGCCTAGCGGAAGGCCGATCGCCAGCGCCGCCTCCACGGAAATGCCGAGTGTCACATAGACCAAGGCGCTGATCGCCAGCCCGCACACCGCGACCTGCAGCAGGCCAAGACCGAAAATCTCGCGCCGCATCCGCCACAAGCGCTGTGGCCGAAGCTCGAGACCGACGAGGAACAGCAGCAAGGCGATGCCGATCTCGGTGACACTGGTGAGCTGCTCGGGATCGTCGATCAGCCCAAGCACGTGCGGGCCGATCAGCGCGCCGGCGACGATATAGCCAAGCGTCGCCCCGAGCTTGAGGCGCCGGAAGATGGTGACGAACAGCAAAGCGGCGCCGAGCATGATCGCGCCGCTTTCTAGGATCGCGGTGGTGGTTTCGGCCGCTTCTGCCGCAGTCGTCATCGGGCGTTGCCGATCGCGGCCAGCAATGCCCGGAACGGGAGCAGGATCGCGCCATGCCGCGACGTACGCGGCAGCGCAGGCGACAGGACCGAAATGCCGGGCCAGTCGGGCGCAGGGCCCGAACCGTCGAGCCAGGCGCCGATTTGCCCGACCGCGCATTCGAGCTCCTCGGCGGAACGTCCGGCAGCAGATTTTTCGACCAGCGCCGACGAAGCCTGTCCGAAGGCGCAAGCGTGGACAGTCTGGGAAAGCGCCGCGACCCTGCCCTCCTCGTCCAGTTGGACAATTGTCGCCACCCGGCTGCCGCAGGTTGGGGACCGCAGTTCCGCCCGGCCGTCTTCGCGCGGCAGCGCAGCGGGACTGCGAAGCGAAGCCGCAAGGCGGAGGATGTCGGCGGTATAGAGCGGCGCGTTCATCGCCGGCTTACTCTCGGCGCCATGTCGTGCCGGCTGGGCCGTCCTCGAGGACGATGCCGTCGGCCTTGAGCTCGTCGCGGATGCGGTCGGCGGCGGCGAAATCGCGGTTCTTCTTAGCCTCGGCGCGCTCGGCGATGCGGGCCTCGATAGCGGTTTCGTCGGCTCCGCCGCGAAACCAGTCATCGGCGGAGCTTTCGAGCAATCCGAGAAGGGCCGCGCTGCCCTTGATTGCGCCCCCATCCTCGAGGCCCATTAGCCTCGTCACCGCAAGCGGCGTGTTCAGATCGTCGCGCAGCGCGTCGATGACCCCCTCATCCGGCGCGCCCCGCTTTGCGTCTCCCGCGCTCCGATAGAGCTTGTCGAGGTTCGACTTGGCCTGAGCGAGCAGCGTCTCAGTCCACGGCAGCGGCTGGCGATAATGGGCCGACAGCAAGGCCAGACGCAAAGTTTCGCCCTTGTGACCCTGCGCGAGGAGGTCGGCCGGCGTGATGATATTGCCGAGGCTTTTCGACATCTTCTCAGCGCCCATGTCGACGAAGCCGTTGTGCACCCAGAAGCGCGCGAGCGGCACGCCTCCGTGCGCGCAACGGCTTTGGGCGATCTCATTCTCATGGTGCGGAAAGATGAGGTCGAGCCCGCCGCCGTGAATGTCGATGGTTTCGCCGAGATGGGCGTGGATCATCGCCGAGCATTCGATGTGCCAACCCGGGCGGCCCCTGCCCCACGGGCTGTCCCAGCCGATCACGCCGTCCCCGCTCGGCTTCCACAAAATGAAATCGGCCGGGTCGCGCTTGTAAGGCGCGACCTCAACCCGCGCCCCGGCGATCATCGCCTCGCGGTCGCGGCGGCTGAGCACGCCATAGGTCGGGTCGCTCGGAACCGAGAACAGCACATGACCCTCAGCCTCGTAAGCGTGGCCGAGGCGGACCAGCCGCTCGATCAGGGCGATCATCGGCCCGATTTCCTGCGTTGCGTGAGGAGCAATGTCGGGCGGCGTCACTCCCAGCGCGCCCATATCGTCGAGATAGTGCCGCTCGTAGCGTTCAGTAATCACCGACGGCTCGACGCCCTCCGCCTCGGCCGCGGCGATGATCTTGTCGTCAACGTCGGTGACATTGCGCGCATAGACTAGGCTTTTCTCGCCGAATTCATGGCGGATCAGGCGCGCGAGCGTGTCGAAGACGACTGCCGGCCGGGCATTGCCGATGTGGGCGCGGCCGTAGACGGTGGGACCGCAGACATACATGGTGATGCGCTGCGGGTTGAGCGGCACAAACTCCCGCTTTTCGCGGCTCATGGTGTCGTAGAGGCGGATCATGACTGCGGCGCCCCGCGCCGACGCGCCTCGACCCAGTCGACGATTGCGCGGCCGCTGGCGTTGAGCAGCGGATAGGTGCGCGAACGCGTCATCCACTCCGGCCGGTCGGCCTGCGGGCCATAGACCATGTCGGTGGCAAGGTTGGCGAGGAGGAAGAAGAGGGTAACGCCGAGCAGGCCCTTGAGCATTCCGAAACCGCCGCCGAGGACGCGGTCGATCGGTCCCAGCGTCGCATGCCGCCGTGTCCGCCCGCCAATCGCTCGGGCGAGCAGCTTGACGATCAGGAAGCTGGGGATGAACAGCAGCGCGAAAGCGAGCGCGGCCGCGCCGGCACCACTGAAATCGAAGGAGGTCTCAAGCCCCGTCCACAGCTGCGTATGGAACAGCTTGAGCATCGCGATCGCCGCGACCCAGGCGGCGAGCGAAATCACCTCGTGAACGAAACCGCGCACGAAGCCGATGGCGCCGCCGCCGATCAGCAGCAGAAAGACGAAGACATCGAGCGCGGTCATGGAGCGGCGCTAGCCGAGCGCATCAGGCGATGAAAGGCCCCGCCTGCACCGGCAAAGTAAACATCTCGGTAACCATTCGCGCCTAGCTTGCCCCGACACTCAGGGAGGAATGCGTGGCCGCTCAGCGCAAGAAGCAAGCGATCGGATCGCCGCCGGCGCTCGCCGACCTGCGGGCGCAGCTGGTCAAACGCGGCATGGTCGCGCCGCTGCTTTCGGTCGTCGTCCCGGTCAAGAACGAAGAGCAGTCGGTCCTTCCTTTCGTAGAGCGCGTGTCAGCGGTCCTCGAGCAGGTCGCCGGCCAGGAAGGCTGGGAAATCCTGTTTGTCGACGACGGCAGCACCGACAACACGCTTGCCGCGATCGTCGCTGCCCATCAGGGCGATGGCCGCGTCCGTGCCCTCTCGCTGTCGCGCAACTTCGGCAAGGAGGCCGCGCTGAGCGCCGGCCTCGACCATGCCCGCGGCGCCGCGGTCATTCCGATGGACGTCGATTTGCAGGACCCGCCCGAGGTTCTGCCGGAAATGGTTGCCAAGTGGCGCGAGGGCCATGAGATGGTGTTCGGCGTGCGCCGCTGCCGGATGAGCGACAGCTTCGCCAAACGGCTGACGGCCGGCCTCTACTACCGTGCGCACAATGCCGTCTCAGCGGACAAGATTCCGGAAAATGCCGGCGATTTCCGCCTGATGGACCGCAAGGTCGTCAACGTGATCCGGGCTATGCCGGAACGCAACCGTTTCATGAAAGGACTGTTCGCCTGGGCGGGCTTCAGGCAGGCCGCGGTCGAATATGACCGCGCCGAGCGCGAGGCCGGCCGCAGCAAGTTCAATTATTGGAAGCTGTGGACGCTGGCGCTTGACGGGATCACCTCGGCTTCGACCGTGCCGCTGCGGATCTGGTCGTACGTCGGGGCGCTGGTCGCGCTGTTCGCACTCGGCTACGCGGCCTTCCTGGCGGTCAGCACAATGATCTTCGGCAATGCCGTGCCAGGCTATGCATCGCTGATGACCTCGGTGCTGTTCCTCGGCGGAATCCAGCTGATCTCGCTCGGCGTGCTCGGCGAATATGTCGGCCGCATCCTCACAGAGACCAAGCAGCGACCGCTGTACGTCGTGCGCGATACGGTGGGCATTGAATCAGAGCTCGTGCGCTAGCGGCCCAGAATCTGGTCGACCAGCTGGCGAAGACTGGCGAATTCGGCGAGACGGAGGCCATCCGCCCCTTTCACGCCTTTCGGCACCCAGGCCGCCTCGAACCCGAGCTTGGCCGCTTCCTTGAGCCGCAGGCCGGCATGAGCGACCGGGCGGATTTCGCCGGATAGCGCGATCTCGCCGAGCACCACGCACTCGCTCGGCACCGGCCGCTCCGACATTGCGGAAACTAGCGCGGCGGCGACCGCAAGGTCCGCGCCAGGGTCGCTGAGGCGATAGCCGCCGGCAACGTTGAGATAGACTTCGGCGGTGGCGAAGCTGAGGCCGCAGCGCGCCTCGAGCACCGCGAGGACCATCGCCAGCCGGCCGCTGTCCCAGCCCACGGCGGCGCGGCGCGGCGTCGCTCCGGTCGCGAGCCGCACGGTCAGCGCCTGAATCTCGACCAACACCGGTCGCGAACCCTCGATCGCCGGGAAGACGCTGGTGCCGCTGACCGGTTCGCCGCGATGGGTCAGGAACAGCGCCGACGGGTTGGGCACCTCGATCAGCCCCTGCCCTTCCATGGCGAACACGCCGATCTCGTCGGTGCCGCCGAAGCGGTTCTTCATCGCCCGGAGGATGCGGTACTGGTGACTGCGCTCGCCCTCGAAGCTCAGCACCGTGTCGACCATATGCTCGAGCACGCGCGGGCCGGCGATCGTCCCGTCCTTGGTGACGTGGCCGACGAGCACGACGGCGGTGCCATGCTCCTTGGCAAAGCGCACCAGCTCCTGCGCCGAGGCGCGGACCTGACTGACCGTGCCTGGCGCGCCCTCGATCAGGTCGCTGTGCATGGTCTGGATCGAATCGATGATGAGAAGGGCCGGCGGTTCGCCGCCTCCCATGGTAGTCAGTATGTCGCGCACCGAGGTCGCAGCCGCGAGTCGCACCGGCGCCGCGCCAAGGCCGAGGCGGACCGCGCGAAGCCGCACCTGCTCGGCCGATTCCTCGCCGGAGACGTAGACCACGCTTCGGCCTTCGCTCGCCAGGCGCGCGGCGACTTGCAGCAGCAGGGTCGACTTGCCGATCCCCGGATCGCCGCCGACCAGCATCGCCGAGCCGGCAACGATGCCGCCGCCGATCGCCCGGTCGAACTCGGCAAGGCCGCTCGGCAGCCGGTCGGGCAGCGCCGCAGGGGTCTCCAGGCCAACCAGTGGAAGGACACGCCCTCCCCCCTGCAAATTGTGCTTCGAGGCGAAGATGCTCGACACCTCGGCCGCTTCCTGGACCAGCGTGTTCCACTCGGCGCAATCGGGGCATTGGCCTTGCCAGCGGTGCTGGACCGACCCGCACGCCTGGCAGACATATCGCGACTTCGGCTTGGCCATCACCAAAACCTACCGGAACGAACGGAGAACGCAAGAACAAGCAGGACGATCGAAAAGCGCGGGGCAGACCTCGGCCAAAAGCCTTGTTATGGGGCGCGGCATGACCGACCAGACCAGCCGCCCGGCGCCATCCGTTCTCCGTGCCCTGCTGCGCAGCGAAGCGCGAAGCGGAGTCATCCTGATCGCCTCCGCGCTAATGGCGCTGATCATAGCCAACTCTCCGCTCGGGCCGACCTATTTCGGAACGCTCAAAACCTATGTCGGCGGACTGAGCGTCCTCCACTGGATCAACGACGGCCTGATGGCGCTGTTCTTCCTGATGATCGGCCTGGAGATCAAACGCGAGCTTCTGGACGGCGAATTGTCGACTTGGCCGCGACGGATCCTACCGGGCGTAGCCGCCGTCGGCGGAATGGTCGTGCCGGCGGCGATCTATGTGTTTATCAACTCGGACAATCCGGAATATCTGCGCGGCTGGGCGATTCCGACAGCGACGGACATCGCTTTTGCGCTCGGCATCCTCGCCCTGCTCGGCCGCTGCGTGCCCGTCTCGCTCAAGGTTTTCCTGACCGCGCTGGCCATCATCGACGACCTTGGCGCGGTCGCCATCATCGCCGCTTTCTATACCGAGGACGTGGCCTTGACCTGGCTCGGTGCCGCGGCCGCGATTCTGCTGGTGCTGTGGGGGCTCAACCGGGCCGGCGTGCGGCGCCTCGCCCCCTTCCTCGCGCTTGGCCTCGTCCTCTGGTTCGTCGTGCTGATGTCCGGCGTCCACGCGACCCTCGCAGGCGTCGCGCTGGCCCTGACCATTCCGATCGAGCCCTCGCCGGGCCGGCCGGACGATACCGAATCGCCGTTGCACATCCTCGAACACGGCCTGCAGCCCTGGGTCGCCTATTTGATCGTGCCCGTCTTCGGTTTTGCCAATTCGGGAATCGACCTGATCGGGCTGCACTGGACCGGCGCGGTCGCCGACGTGCCGCTGGGAATCGCCGCGGGCTTGTTCCTCGGCAAGCAGGTCGGCGTCTTCGCCTTCACCTGGGTGGCGATCCGTCTGCGCTGGTCCGATTGCCCGCGCGACGCGTCGCTCGCGCAGATTTACGGCGTAAGCATCCTCTGCGGCATCGGTTTCACCATGAGCCTGTTCATCGGCCTGCTCGCTTTCCCTTACGCCGCCGACATTCAGGACGGCGTGAAGCTCGGCGTGCTTACCGGGTCGCTGTTTTCGGCGCTGCTTGGAGCGGGCGTGCTGATCCTGGCCGATCCGCGGCGGCGCGCCCGCGCTGCGACGGCTACGCAGTCGGCGCATCCGGAATGATTGCAGACGCAAGGCTCGGCCCGCGCAGGTAGCATGCTGCCAGAACCGCTAAGGATCGCCGACTTCCGGGCGTTCTGGCTCGCCCGGCTTGCAACAACGATCGCGCAGATGGCGATGGTCATCGTCATCGGCTGGCAAGTCTATGACATCGCGCGCGAGACGATGAGCATCCGCGAGGCCGCGCTGCGCCTCGGGATGATCGGGCTCGTCCAGTTCGTGCCGCTGTTCCTCCTGACCCCGATCAGCGGCTGGGCGGCCGACCGAATCGATCGCCGCCTCATCGCCCGCGCAGTGGTTTCGCTGGAACTCCTTTGCGCGGCCATCCTGTTCGCCGCGACGTGGGGCGGGTTCGTCGACCTCCCGATCCTGTTCGCGGTGGCAGCGCTGCTCGGCGTGGCCCGCGCCTTCGCCGGCCCGGCCCTCGGCGCCCTCGCCCCCAATCTCGTCCCGCGGGAGATCCTTCCGACAGCGATCGCCCTCAGTTCCGCGGCCTGGCAGGCGGGAGCGATCGCGGGACCGGCGATCGGCGGCCTGCTCTACGACGTGGAGCCGAGCTTCCCTTATGCGCTCAGCGCCGCGCTTTTCGCATTTTCTGTCGCATGCCTTTTCACCATCGGCCCGGTCCAGCGCACGCCCCTGCGCGCCGGCAAGCCGTGGCAGCAGATGATCGACGGGCTTGCGTATGTCCGCCGCAACCGGCTCGTGCTCGGCGCGATCACGCTCGACCTTTGCGCGGTGCTGCTCGGCGGCGTGACGGCAATGCTGCCGGTCTATGCGCGCGACATCCTGCAGGTGGGTCCAGACGGTCTCGGTCCGCTGCGCGCAGCGCCAGCCGTCGGCGCGACGCTGACGGCGATCTATTTCTCGATCCGGCCGCTAAGGACCAACGTCGGCGTGAAGATGCTCGTCGCAGTGATCATCTTCGGCGGCGCCACTGCGGCGTTCGGCTATTCGACCTATTTCCCCTTGTCCCTGGCGATGCTGACCCTGCTCGGCGCGGCCGACATGTTCTCGGTCTACATCCGCCAGTCCCTCATTCAGCTGCACACGCCCGACAACATGCGCGGCCGCGTGGGAGCGGTGTCCACGCTCGCCATCTCCGCCTCCAACGAGCTAGGCGAGACGCGCAGCGGCTTTACCGCCGCGGTGATCGGCCCGGTCGTCGCAACAGTGGGTGGTGGACTGGCGGCTATCCTGGTCACCATCACCTGGGCGGTGATCTTCCCCGAGCTGCGCCGCGCCCGGACGTTCGAGATGCCGGACGAGCCACCGCCCGAGGAGGCCACCGTGGTTGCCGGGGGCGCGTGACGCTTGCAATTGCTTCGACCGCATCCGATTTCGCACCGCACAACCTCAGGAGCCGCTGGATGAAAGCCGCCACTATTCTCGACACCGTTGGCAAGACGCCGGTCGTTCGAATCAACCGCCTGTTCGGAGATTCGGCCGAGGTGTGGATCAAGCAGGAGCGCGCGAACCCCGGCGGATCGATCAAGGACCGGATCGCCTTGTCGATGATCGAGGATGCCGAACGCAGCGGCAAGCTGAAGCCCGGCGGCACGATCGTCGAGCCGACGTCCGGCAACACCGGCATCGGCCTGGCGATGGTCGCGGCGGTCAAGGGATACAAGCTGATCCTGGTGATGCCGGAGAGCATGAGCCTCGAGCGCCGGCGGCTGATGCTCGCTTATGGCGCGACCTTCGACCTGACGCCGCGCGAAAAGGGCATGAAAGGCGCGATCGCGCGGGCCGAGGAGATCGTCGCCGAGATGCCGGCATCCTGGATGCCGCAGCAGTTCGAAAATCCGGCGAACCTCGAAATCCATCGGCGCACCACGGCGCAGGAGATCCTCGAGGACTTCTCGGACGGCGCGCCAGACGCGCTCATCACCGGCGTCGGGACCGGCGGGCACATCACGGCCTGCGCGGAAGTGCTGAAAAAGCAATGGCCCTCGCTCAAAGTGTTCGCGGTCGAGCCGACCCTGTCCCCCGTCCTTTCCGGCGGCGAACCGGGGCCCCACCCGATCCAGGGCATCGGCGCCGGTTTCGTGCCCGCTATCATGGACACCGGGCTGCTCGACGGCGTGATCCAGGTCGACCCCAATGACGCCAAGGACATGGCCCGGCGCGCCGCGCGCGAGGAGGGGATGCTGGTCGGAATCTCGTCGGGTGCGACGCTCGCCGCCATTCGCCAGAAACTGCCCGAGCTCGGGGATCGACCGCGTATCCTGGGCTTCAACTACGACACCGGCGAACGCTATCTGTCCGTGCCTGAATTCCTGCCCGAATAATGGCTTAACGGGCCGCTAACCTCGTTCGTTGGGCGGCTGGTCAAGTATCGGAAGTAAAGACTCCGCGATTCATGGGCGACGTCCGCGCCCGTGCAAGCGTGAAGTGGGGTCGCATGCGTCGAACCGTGTTCGGCAGGTCGCCAGAGGGGCTTGTGCCGGCGCCAGCAAAAGCAAGCGCCCGCGAAGCCCTGCTGTTCGACGTCCGCGATCACGAATTAAGCTCGGACCTTACGCTGGCCGAACGGCGCGTCGATGGCTGGACGCTGGCCCCATGGCTTCTGCTGGCGGGCCATTTGATCATCGTGGCAGCAGTCCTGTTGCAGGACCGCTCGCCCGCGACATGGTCGCAGCTTGCGCGCTTTTGCGCCCCGCTCGGAGCGTCGCTTCTGCTCGACGTGGCGGCGGGACTGGTCCTGATCAGCTGGCGGCGCCTGAGAATGGCCCCGCACACGATCGCGCGGATCATGAGCGGCTACCTGGCGGTCACGGCGGTGCTGTGGACCATCGCGACGATGGCCGGAGGCCCGCTGGAATTCGCCGACAGCTCCTTCGTGGCGCTGGCCATGATGGCCGGCTTCTTCGTGCGCTCCATTGCCGCCATCGCTTCGCCGCCACTGGCGCTGGTCAATACCATCGCCGCGATCGGCGCCTCGATCGCCTTTTCGCCGAACCTGCAGCTGAGCGTGGCGATGGCGTCGCTGGCGCTGATCATGCTCATCTACAGCATTGCGATCACACAGCGATCGCTGGCCGCCGGGCGGCGCCGACTGGCGATCGAGTGGCAGGCGAAAAAAGCGCTCAATTTCGTCGAGGAGTTCGAAAACAGCGGCCGCGGCTGGTTCTGGGAAACGGATTCCCTCGGAACGCTGTCCTATGTTTCGGGTCAGCTCGCCGAGGATTTCCATTGCAACCCCGGGGAATTGCTCGGGCGCCAGTTCACCGACCTGCTCTCGGTCGATAATTCATCGGAATCGACCGAAGAGGGGAAGACCCTTGGCTTCCATCTGTCGGCGCGGTTCCCTTTCTCCGACGTCGTGGTGCGGCCGGCCAGCGAGCAGGACGTCCACTGGTCGCTATCGGGTAATCCGATCTTTGACGAGCGCGGCCGCTTTCTCGGCTTTCGCGGCATTGGCACGGATCTCACGGAGCAACGCAAGTCCGAACGCGAAATCAGCCGGCTCGCGCGTTTCGACTCGCTAACCGGCCTGCCGAACCGGGCAATGATGCGCCAGACGCTGGAAGAGGCGCTGCGCAACGCCGCGCACCGCCAGAAGGGCTGCGCATTGCTGATGATCGACCTCGATCGGTTCAAGAACGTCAACGACACGCTTGGCCATCCCGTCGGGGATGCGCTGCTGCGCCAGGTTGCCGAACGGCTGAAGTCGGTGATGGGCAATCACGGCCAGGTCGGCCGTCTCGGCGGCGACGAATTCCAGGCCGTGCTTCCCGGCACGGTCGACATCGGCCTCCTGGAATCGCTCGCCCGCACCCTCATCGAGCAGGTGTCGAGGCCCTACAGCATCGAAGGCCACAAAGTGACAATCGGCGCCTCGGTCGGCATCGCGATCGGCGACCCCGGGCGGGCCAGCGCCGACGCTCTCGTGCGCAACGCCGACCTCGCGCTTTACGCAGCCAAGGCCGCGGGCCGGGGCAAGCACGCCTTTTACGAGAGCTCGATGCACAGCGAGGCGGCCGAACGCCAGCTGCTGGAGAACGACCTCCGTCAGGCAATCGACCGCGACGAACTGTCGGTCTGCTATCAGCCGATCGTCCGCGCCGCGGGCGAAGAGATTTCAGGGTTCGAATCGCTGGTCCGGTGGCAGCACCCGACGCGCGGACCGATTTCGCCCGCCAAGTTCATTCCTCTCGCGGAGGAAGCGGGACTCATCGGCCGCATCGGCGAGTGGGTGCTGCGCACTTCGCTCGAGGAAGCTGCCCGCTGGCCCGAACATGTTCGCGTCGCGGTCAACCTCTCTCCGCTGCAGTTCAACGATCCGAACGTAGTGGCCATGGTCGCGCAGCATCTGCACGAAACGGGCGTTCCCGCAGAACGGCTCGAGCTGGAGATCACCGAGGGCGTGTTCCTGGCCGAAGGCGATACGACCGACGAGACCTTCGCCAAGCTCAAGAAACTCGGCGTCCGCCTTGCCCTCGATGATTTCGGAACCGGCTACAGCTCGCTCGGCTATTTGAAGAAGGCGCCATTCGACAAGATCAAGATCGACCAGAGCTTTGTCCGCGGCGCCGCATCAGCGACCAACCGCAACGCGGCGATCATTCGAGCCATCGTTACCCTTGCGGAGACTCTGGGAATGGACAGCTGCGCCGAAGGCGTCGAGACCCACGACGACCTGCAGCTGATCCGCGAGCTCGGAGTCAGCATGGTCCAGGGTTATATCTTCGGGCGGCCGACCGATGCCGAAACCGCGCGCGAGCTCGCAAATCGCGTCACCGTAGAGGCCGACGGATATCAATGCATCCGCGAGCCGCGCCAGCGCCTGATGCGCCGGGCAATCACTTCGATCGGCAACCAGACGGTAGAGGTCCGGCTCCGCAACATCTCCTCGATGGGCGCTCTGGTCGAATGCCCGATCGCTGTCGCCCCGGGCGCCGAGATCGCCATCGACATCGTTGGCGTCGGACCCGTGCGCGGAATCGTCCGCTGGGCGCAGGCGGGAAAGTTCGGAGTCCAGTTCGGCGAGCAATTCGACCTCGGCCGGCTCGCGCCCAAGCGCGAGAAGCTCAACCAGGTGACCATGCTCAGGCCCTGGTACATCGACCCGCAGCAGCGCGAGGCGAGCGGCGCCTGATTGGCGCTGCTATCTGCCCGCCAGCCGCCGCGGCGCAGCGCGGTCCTTGCCGTAGGAATCGTCGAAATAGACGATCGAGGTCCCGCTCGGCACCGCCGTCAGATAGGTGATGTACAGCGGAACCGGCTGCGGCAGCTCCACCTTTTGCTCGGGCCGCGCGCCCTGGGCGCGGGGCGGCCGGCCATTGAACAGCCAGCGGGCAAACCGCGGCGCATCCTCGAGCCTGACGCAGCCGCTGCTTTGCAGCCGCGCTGCCTCCTCGATCTTCTCTTTCTCGGGCGTATCGTGGAGCCAGATCCCCTGGGCGTTGGGGAACATGAACTTCATCCGGCCCATTGAGTTGGCCGGTCCCGGCTTCTGCCGCAGTCGTACCGTCGCGCGCCCGGCGACCACCGCCCTCCAGTCCACGCTCATGGGATCGATCACGCGCGCATTGTCCGACCAGTCGGACAGCACCTCATAGCCCTTTGCGTTGAGATAGGCGCGGCCCCCTTTGAAGACGTTTGGCGCGAGCCGCTTTGCCGCGATATCCTCGGGCACGTTCCAATAAGGGTTGAGCGCCACGTAGCGGATGAAGGCGTTCATCATCGGCGTCTGCGCGGCGGGCTCGGGGCGGCCAGCGACGACGCGCATCGAATCCACGACCTGTCCGTCCTCGTACATATAGAGGCGGGCCGCGGCCGGATTGACGATTGCGTAGCGGCCGCGCGCCGGCGGCAGCGCACGCGCGCGATCGAGATTGAGCGCGAGAAGGCGGGATTCGGCCGTATTCCTGTAGAGACGGCCCGCGATCGCCTGGCGCAGCTGCGTATAGATCGGGTTCATCCAGCCCATCCGTTGGAGATGATCGGACAGCGAGGGTGCCCGCGCGGCGTCGGCGAGGATCGCGGAGGCCATCGGCGGCGCCGGCTTGAGTTCGCGGTCGACATAAATGACGCCGACGCCCGGATCCCGGCGCATATCGCGCACATAAGCGACGAACGCGCCGGAAAGCATGGTTTCGGCGCGCTGAGCGGCGGCCGCATTGCCGCGGCGCGCCTCTTCGACGGCGCGGGTGAGCGCGCGGACGTTGTAGCGCCTCGGGTCGAGACCGTCGGCCTGGGCCGTGGTCAGCAGAGTAAGCAATTGCTGCGCGGCGTTCCCCGAGCTTGGAGCGAGCCACAGCGGAGCGCCGCCGCGGCTGGCGTAAAAGGCGGCGACCTCGCTGGTCGCGGGTTGCGCGTGGGCGACCGCGCCGGGTCCAGCCGCGACCAGCAGTGCAGCCGAAAGCGCCGCGAGCCGGGCGAGCGCCAGCCGGCGCATTGCGATTGTCATCATGATTCTCACCAAACTCCCTTGCGCGGATACCGCTTCAGCGGCGCCCAACGCACGAACATCGCTTCGGGTTGTGGCAAACGCGCGCTGACCGAGCGCTGAACCTCAAAAAAAGGAGCGCCGGCGATGCGCCGGCGCTCCTGCTTGCGACCTATCCTCCCGCGTGATTAGCGGCGATTGATGTCGACGCTGCGGACGTAGCCGCGATAATCGACGTCGCACCTGAACGACAGGTCGGCCTGGCTGGCATAATTGTAACCGAGCGCGCCATAGGCGCCGACGCCATAGGCGCCGTACGGGTTATACGCATGCCGGCCGCTGGTCGCGAGGCCACGGACGCGCATGGTGGTCGAGTTGCGCGGCCGCACTTCGGTGACGCTCAGGACGCGCGCCTGGGGCGCCATCGGGACGCCGATCAGCGTGCCAAGGATGCTGCCGAGCGACTGGCGGCTCTGCAGGCGGCTCTGCACCGCAGCGTTACACTGCTGCACGGCGAGCGACGTGTTCATCCCATAAGGGCTGTAGCCGTACTGGCTGTAGCTGTAGGGATTTTGGGCGTAGGGGTTATAGGTATAGGGATTATAGCCGTACTGGGCAGCGGCGGGCGCGGCGGCAGCAAACGCTGCAAGGCCGGCACCGGCGGCCAACATTGTCTTGAACATACGCATGGCTCGTTCCTCCTTCCATGATGGTTGGAGCCTTCGCGCATAAAACGCCCTGCCCCAGTGCGGCGGGCCCCGCGTTCGTCGCGGCGGACACTCGCCTCGTCGCGCAGAGGTGAACTACGGTTTAACCCCGACCGAAAAGGAAAGGGCGGCCGCCGGATGAACCGGCGACCGCCCCATGCCCCGAGCGCAGAATGCGTCGATTATTGATATTCGGCCGTCAGGTCGAATGTCGCAGTGTACAGGCCGTTGGGCTGATTGGCGGCGATGTCGAAGTCACCGCCAACGCCGACCTGGAAGGCGCCGCTGTTGTTGATCGTGCGCGTGTCGGTGACGCAGGCCACGCCGCAGCCGTCGAGACGCATGTCGCTGACGTTGATGGTGTTGGCGGGGTTCGTGGTGCTGGTCAGCACTGCCGCCGGGTTGAGAGTCAGCACCACCTGGTTGCCGGCGGTGCCGGCACCGGCGAAGCTGCCGCGTCCGCCGTTCTGGCCGGCGACCAGACCGACGCCGCCGCTCGCCGAACGTGCGCCCGTCTCCGCGCTGACCGAAACGCTGCCGGCGGTGTTGGTCGAAATGACCCAGCCGAAGTCGAGGTCGCTGAGCTTGGTCAGCGTCAGCGGCTGGAGGACGACGCCCCGCGCCTCGGCCGCAGCATTGGCCGTCGCGACAGCCTGCGCGAACGCGGGCGAGGACGACAGCAGAGTCGCGGCCGCGGCCGCAAAGCAGATTTTAAGACGCATCTTGATTCCCCACTTTTGCAATCGAGGGGAGCCGTTTGCAGCGGCGGGTCTCAACAGCCGTTGAAAGCAATTGGTTCGCCGCAAATTTACCATGCGCGTGAGTTAACACGCGGCATGTTTGCCCTCAGGCGGAGGTCGTGCGGGGCCGCGAAGCCAGCCCGAGTCTAGAAGGCCTCGGCGGGAATTTTCATCAGGCTTTCGGCGCCCGCCTCGACCTTGCGGCGCAGCGCGCTCGACATCGGCAGCTCCCGCTCCGCGTAGAAACGCGCGGTCACCAGCTTGGCCTCGTGAAACGCCGCGTCGTCCTGGCCCTCGTCGAGAGCGCGCCGTGACGCCGCCGCCATCTTCAGCCACATCCAGCCGAGCGAAACCAGGCCCATCAGGTCCATATAGGCGTAAGCAGCAGCGCCGGCGTTGTCCGGATCGGCGGGCGCGTTCTGCGCGAGCCAGATGGTCGCCGCTTGCAGGTCCTGAAGCGCCGGCTCCAGCGCCCCCGCCACGCCCGCGGGATCGCCGGCAGCTTTGGCCTCGCCGATCTCCCGGCCGACCAGCTCGAAGAAAGCGCGCACGGCCCGGCCGCCTTCCTTCGGCAGCTTGCGGCCGACGAGGTCCATCGCCTGGATGCCGTTGGTCCCCTCGTAGATTTGGGTGATCCGGGCATCGCGCACGAACTGCTCGATCCCGTGCTCGCGGATATAACCGTGCCCGCCATAAATCTGCTGGGCGTAAACCGCTGCCTGGAAGCCCTTGTCGGTGAGATAGCCCTTGATCACGGGCGTCAGCAGCCCGAGCAAATCGTCGGCCTGCTCCCGCTCCTTTTCGTCGGGCGAGCGGCGCACGAGGTCGACCAGCAACGCACCCCACAGGCAGAGCGCTCGCCCCGCCTCGTTCCAGGCGCGGCTTTCCATCAGCATCCGCCGCACGTCCGGATGGACGATGATCGGGTCGGCCTTGGCCTCCGAATCGCGGTTCTGCTCCTTGAGAGCGCGGCTCTGGCGCCGCTCGCGCGCATAAGATGCGGCATTCTGATAGGCAGCCTCGCCCTGCGCGAGGCCCTGTAGGCCGACGCCGAGGCGAGCGGCGTTCATCATGATGAACATCGCCGCAAGGCCCTTTTCGGGTTCCCCGACCAGCCAGCCCTTGGCCCCATCATAATTCATGACGCAGGTCGCATTGCCGTGGATGCCCATCTTCTTTTCGATCGCGCCGCACGACACGCTGTTGCGCTCGCCGAGCGTGCCATCGTCATTGACCAGGAACTTGGGCACGACGAACAGCGAGATGCCCTTGACGTTGTCGGGCGCGCCCGCGCGCTTGGCGAGGACGAGGTGGACGATGTTCTCGGACATGTCGTGCTCGCCCGAGGAGATGAAAATCTTGGTCCCGGTGATCGAATAGCTGCCGTCGTCGTTCGGCTCAGCGCGGGTCTTCAAGAGGCCGAGGTCGGTGCCGCAATGCGGCTCGGTCAGGTTCATGGTCCCGGTCCATTTGCCGGTGACCATGTTCGGCACGTAGCGCTGCTTGAGCTCGTCCGATCCCTTGATCAGCAGCGAAGCAATCGCTCCCGACGTCAGGCCCTGATACATTTCGAAGCTGTGGTTGGCGGATAGAATGTATTCGCTGACCGCGGTGCCGATGACCTGCGGCAGCCCCTGCCCGCCGAATTCCTCGGGGGCGGTCAGCGTCGGCCAGCCGGCTTCGCAGAATTGCTGATACGCCTCCTTGAAGCCCGGCGGCGTGGTGACGGAACCGTCGTCGTTGCGCTTGCAGCCGACCTCGTCGCCGACGCGATTGAGCGGCTGTAATACTTCCGTGCAGAAACGGCCGGCTTCCTCGAGAATAGCCTCGATCAGGTCGGGCGTCGCATTGGCGAACCCCGGCAGGTTCGAGTAGCGCGAAATGTCGAGAACGTTGTCGAGGATGAAGCGGGTTTCCCGCACCGGCGCTACATAAGTCGGCATCTGCTTACCTCCGTGTCAGTACAGTCCTATTGTGCAACCGACCTGCCGACAAGCGCCCGTTAGCCGGATCCTCGATCAGATTGCTCTCACACTTAACGCCCAATTCATCGGCGGGGCGACAAAGGCGCAGCGCGCGCCTATATGGGCGAGGCCGCCATGCAACAGAGTGGGTAGCCGGGGACCCGACCATGCTGACGACCAATCCGTTCGACCCCACGCTCGATGGGGACAAGCTGCGCGAGGAGTGCGGTGTCTTCGGCCTTTGGGGCGCGGACAATGCGGCGAGCTTCGTCGCGCTCGGCCTCCACGCGCTTCAGCACCGCGGTCAGGAAGCCGCCGGCATCATCAGCTTCGATGGCCGTCATTTTCACGCCCACCGCGCGATGGGCCACGTCGCCGGAAATTTCGACCGCGACGAAGTGATGCGCAAGCTCGCCGGCCGATCCGCGGTCGGCCATGTGCGCTACTCGACGACCGGCGAATCCGGCCTGCGCAACATCCAGCCGCTTTTCGCCGAAATGGCCGAGGGCGGCTTCGCTGTCGCTCACAACGGCAATCTGTCGAACGCGATGAAGCTTCGCCGTACGCTCAACCGCCGGGGCTCGATCTTCCAGTCGACCAGCGACACCGAAGTCATCATCCATCTCGTGGCGACCTCCAGCTTCACGACGCGGCTCGAGCGGCTGACCGACGCGCTGCGCCAGGTGGAAGGCGCTTATTCTCTGCTGGTGCTGACCGACGAAGGACTGGTCGCCTGCCGCGATCCGCTCGGAATCCGGCCCCTGGTCATGGGCAAGCTTGGCGAGACGATCATCTTCGCCTCGGAAACCGTCGCGCTCGACGTGATCGGGGCGAGCTTCCTGCGCGACGTCGAGCCCGGCGAGCTGATCCTCGTCAATGATAGCGGCTTGCGCTCCTTCCGGCCGTTCGAGCAAGTCGCTCCCCGCCCTTGCGTGTTCGAGCATGTCTATTTCTCGCGGCCCGACAGCATCGCCGAGGGCGTTTCGGTCTACGAGGTGCGCAAGAACATCGGCGCGGAGCTCGCCCGCGAGGCACCCGTCGAGGCCGATTATGTCGTGCCCGTGCCCGACAGCGGAGTGCCGGCCGCGATCGGCTACAGCCAGCAGTCGGGAATTCCGTTCGAGCTCGGGATCATTCGTTCGCATTACGTCGGCAGGACCTTCATCCAGCCGACCCAGGAAGTGCGCAATCTCGGCGTCAAGCTCAAGCACAACGCCAATTCGGCCCTGGTTGACGGCAAAAGCATCGTCCTGATCGACGATTCGATCGTTCGCGGGACGACGTCGGTGAAGCTCGTGCAGATGATGCGCGACGCCGGTGCCCGCGAGGTGCACATGCGGATCGCGTCGCCGCCAACCCGGCACAGCTGCTTTTACGGAGTGAACACGCCGGAGCGCGCGAAGCTGCTCGCCTCGCAGATGACGGTCGAGCAGATGCGCGACTATATCAACGCCGACAGCCTGGCCTTCATCTCGATCGAAGGCCTGTACCGCGCGCTCGGCGAGGAACGCGATGCCGTCCAGCCGCAGCGTTGCGACGCCTGCTTCAGCGGCGACTATCCGACCAGCCTCACCGATCACTCGGAAAAGGACGAGGGCGCGGCGCTGTCGCTTGTCGCCAGCCGCTAAGCCGCTACAGGCACGCGCCATGACTGATTCAAAGCCGTTCGACGGCAAGCTCGCGCTCGTCACCGGCGCGTCCCGGGGCATTGGCGCGGCCGTCGCCGAGGCGCTCGCCACAGGCGGGGCGCACGTGATCCTGGTCGCCCGCAGCGCGAACGCGCTCGAGGAGGTGGAGGAGCGGATTCACGCGTCGGGCGGCAGCGCCACGATCGCACCGCTCGACCTCACCGAGGGCGAGAGCATCGGCAAGCTCGCAACCGCCGTCGCCGAGCGCTGGGGCAAGCTTGACGTGCTGGTGCTGAACGCCGCCATGCTCGGCTCCCTGACACCCGTCCAGGACATCGACCCCAAGGAATATGCGCGCCTGCTCAGCCTCAACCTGCTTGCCAATCAGGCGCTGATCGCGGCCTTCGACCCTTTGCTCAAGAAAGCCGAAAGGGCCGACGTCGTCGCGCTCACCTCCTCGGTCGGCAGCGACCCGCGCGCCTTTTGGGGCGCTTACGGATCGTCCAAGGCCGCGCTCGAAGGCCTGCTCGGCGCCTATGCCGACGAAACCGCTCATCTCGGCCGGGTTCGGGTCCACATCGTCGACCCGGGCGCGACCCGGACCCGGATGCGGGCCCTCGCCTTCCCGGGCGAAGAACCGGAACAGGTGAAACCGCCAGAGGTCGTCGCTGAGGCGATCGTCGAGCGGCTTACGAGCGAGGCCGCGAGCGGGGGAAAGATCCGCGTCGAAGCCTAGGCTTTGGTCATCGTCACTTGCGCGACGTCGATCGCGCCGCCGCGGAAGCCGCCCTCGCAATACATCAGATAATAGCGCCACAAATCATGGAAGGCCGGCGTGAAGCCGGCGAGTTCGCCGCGCTCGACTGCCTGGTCATAGCGCCCGCGCCAGCGCTTCAACGTTTCGGCATAATCGCGGCCGAAGCCCTCGCGGTCCTGCCACGACAAGCCTTGCCTGCGCGCCAGGGCTTCGAGCTCGGGTTCGTCGATCAGCATGCCGCCAGGGAAAATATAGGTCTGAATGAAGTCGGCGCTGCGGGCATAGCGCTCGAACAGCTCGTGGCGCATCGCAATGAACTGGAGCGCGGCGCGGCCGCCCGGTTTCAGGTTGCGGGCGATACTGTCGACATAAGCGCTCCACCAGCGGCGTCCGACCGCCTCGACCATCTCGACCGAGGCAACGGCATCGAACTGCTCGGCGGTCTGGCGATAATCCTGCAACCGGATCTCGATCCGGTCGGCGAAGCCGGCCTCGGCGACTTTGCGGTCCGCCCAGGCCTTCTGTTCGGTCGATAGCGTCAGACCCACCACCGAGGCGCCGCGTTTCGCGGCTTCGATCGCCAGCGTGCCCCAGCCGCAGCCGATTTCGAGCAGGCGATCACCGGGCTTCAGCTCGAGCCGGTCGAGCAGCAAACGCGTCTTGTGGAGCTGGCCGGCTTCGAGGCTGTCGTCCGGTCGGGCAAAGCGCGCCGAACTGTAGGTCATCGTCTCGTCGAGCCAGGCTGAATAAAAGTCGTTTCCGAGGTCGTAATGCGCGGCGATGTTCCGGCGCGCCTTGCGCGGCGCATTGTCGCGCAGCCGGTGGGCAAGCGCATTGACCCAGCGGAACGGCCCCTTGGCGCGGCCGACATTGCCGAGCGCAACCGCGTTGGCCGAGAACAGCTCGAACAAGGCGACCGGGTCCGGGCTGCTCCATTCGCCGAGCGTCCAGGCCTTGTACCAGCCGACTGACCCCGAGGTCGCGAGCCGAACCAGCGCGAGCCAGCTCGACAGCCGGACCTGGGCGACCGGCCCGGGCTTGCGAAAGCCGAGCCGGCGCTGGCTTCCGTCCGGCAAAGTAACGTCGATCCCGCCGCTGACGAGGCACCGGTCGACCTTGTCGAGAACGCGCGACAGGCCGGGGGCCATGAGGCGGGCGAGAAACCCGCCGCCGGTGGCGAAACCGCGGTCGCCAAGCACCAGATGCTCGCCGCGTGTGCTCATGGCCGGCGAGTTATGAACTGGGCGCGCGCTTGTCGAGATTATCCGGGCAGCCGGGCGCGCCGGTCGGCATCACGCTGTCCCGCGCAAGGCGCGAGCGCCGTCCCTCGCCATAACGCGCGTCGCCGATCGCGACCCGGATTGCGCAGCGCTCGCGGATCACCTCGGCCTGCGGAAGGATCGACCATTTGAGGAATTTTTGAAGCCGCGGATCCCGCCGCACGGCTTCGCGAACCGTCGGGTCGTCCATGAAATGGGGCCGGCAGTCGGTGACCTTATCGAACCCACCGGCGAGCGGATCGTACCGGCTGCGGCGATAGCATTGCACTTCTCGCCACACGAGTTCGCGCCGCCAGAAAGCGACCGGCGGCGCGAACTCGTGTGGCGAGAAG